>Ga0075364_10000065_pt1 | contig 40441 bp, 32 predicted proteins | sample EndMetdeltDD1764_FD_71517 | JGI IMG/M metagenome (GOLD analysis project Ga0075364, IMG submission 71517) | Populus endosphere microbial communities from Tennessee, USA - Endosphere MetaG P. deltoides DD176-4 | ecosystem: Host-associated > Plants > Roots > Endosphere | place: USA: Tennessee... | reverse complement strand
CTTGGATTCTTTCTTCCATTGGTCGTGACAACGCTTTACTTTGTTTCTCAAAATGCTCTCGCTGACTTTATCCGCGCCACCTTCTTCGGAAACATCGGGTATGTTGGATGGGGAAATAAACTTATTATTCCGCAAGGATTGCTTATCCTTAAATTAGTTTTATTAGCAATTGTTGTTCTAATTCTCTTTGTAAAAAGACAAACGATTTCAAAAGCAACGATTTTTATTGTGCTGTGGGTTGCCTTTAGTCTTTTCAGCACCTTCTTTTCAGGACGCCCTTATACGCATTATGTGCTTGTTTCTTTACCAAGTATTTGTCTTCTCGTTGGTCTTTTATTTACCATGCGTACGCCTCAACAGAGGACGATGCTTGGAGGGATAATCTTGCTTGTCTTCATGCTCATTAATACCACCTTTCATTTCTATCCACTTCGCAAAACTGTTAGCTATTATCAAAACGTGCTGTTATTCCTTACAGCAAAAAAAGACGTTACTTCGTATCAATCATTTTTCGACCGTAAAACACCCCGCGATTATGAGCTCGCTTCATTTATTCGAAAACATACAACGCCTTCAGATCAAATATTTATCTGGGGAGATAGTGCTCAAATTTATGCCTTGGCAGACAAACTCCCTCCAAGCAAATATACTGTCGCCTATCATATAACACAGAATAAAAATGGCATTGAGGAAATGCAACAAAAACTTGACGAGGTAAAACCGAAATATATTATTATTCTCGAAGAAGCACCAAAGATGCCGTTCCATCTTGCGTGGTATCACAATCCGTTTACTTTCCAACAAGCAATTATTTATGAAAGATATCATTAAACATATTCGGACGGATAAAATCATTAAATGGGCACTGTATGCTGCCTTTTTTTTGTTGGTGTTTGAATTGATTATCCTTGCTTTTTCTTACCAAGCACTTCCGCCATATCTCCCTCTTTTTAATCAAGTAAGTTGGGGTGAAGAACGGCTTGGAGCAAAAATTGAAATCTTTTTACCCGTTTTGATTTCCCTCTCCTTCTTTGTGCTTAATTCCATTATCTTAGCCCGCATGTATGAAAAGATGCCACTTCTGTCGCGTATTCTCGCAATTACCACCTTACTCTTAATCGTCCTGTCAACAATTTTTATCATACGAACGGTCTATTTAGTATTGTAATGAACGGCTTTATCAACAACATCAGTATTCTTCCTTTGGCAGTAAGCTTCCTCATAACCCTTCTGGCAACACCACTGCTCCTTCCTTATCTTAAAAAGTTTGGATTAGTCGATGATCCAAAACGGCATAAGCATCCAGCAATTATTCATACCAAAACTATTCCACGAGGAGGAGGCATTCCTCTTTTCTTAGGCGCTTTTATCGCAAGTTTCTTCTTCCTTCCCATCACCCCCACAACAATTGCTATCTTTTTGGCATCATTTCTAGCATTGGTGATTGGCGTGATTGATGATAAATTGAATGCACAATCAAAGGATGTTTCTCCCTATCTTCGTTTTGGCGTAAACATTGGGACAGCAATCCTTGTTGTAGCAAGTGGAGTCAGCATCAAATATATTACTAATCCTTTGGGTGGCATTATGCACTTAGATGCGATCTCTTTTGCGCTTCCCTTTTTACCATTCCATATACTTTTATCTGACGTTATTTCAGTTTTATGGCTCGTCTGGGTAATGAATATGTTGAACTGGAGTAAAGGGGTTGATGGGCAAATGCCAGGCATTGTCGCTATCTCGGCAATCGTTATTGGCCTGTTAAGTTTACGCCTTAGCTCAGGAGGTCCAGATGCAATTGATGCCAAACTTTCTTTTATTATTGCAGGAAGTGCCTTAGGATTTCTTGTGTATAATTTCTATCCTGCAAAGATTTTCCCTGGGTATGGAGCAACGTCACTTTATTTGTTGCTTGGTGTCGCATCTATTTTGTCGGGAGCCAAACTAGCAACAGCCATTCTTGTTATGGGTGTCCCCACAGTGGATGCGGTTTTTATTATCATCCGAAGAATTCTGAACAAGAAATCCCCGTTTAAAGGTGACAAAAAACATCTTCATCATTTACTTCTCAAGGTTGGCCTCAATCAAAGACAAATTGCATTGTTTTATTGGTGCATCTCTGCTATATTGGGGTTGGTTTCATTATTCCTTGAAAGTAGGAGTAAGATTTTTGCTATTATTATGGTAATCGTTATAACAGGAGGAACATTATTTTTCTTACATGCGAGTACCAAAAATACAAATGACAGGATTGCCCCGTAATATATTTCGGCTACTTCGGCCGCGGCAATGGATAAAAAACTTTGCCATCTACGCAGCCGTTTTATTTAGTGGAAAACTTTTTGACCTCGGAACCATGCAGCAGCTCTTTTTTGGCTTCTTGGTTTTTTGTGCAATCTCCAGTGCTATCTATGTCATTAACGATATCTTTGACGTAAAAAAAGATCGACTTCATCCATTTAAACGATTTCGACCCCTTGCCAATAAGGATGTTTCAATCAAACTCGCAATCATCATCGTTATTATTCTCACTGTAGGTTCGTTAAGTGCGAGCTACTTGATTAGCCCCGCTTTCTTTGCGATTACCGGGATCTATTTCTTACTTCATTTCTCTTATTCTATGTTTCTCAAACATATCGAAATTGTGGATATCCTTACCCTTGCAGCCGGATATATCTTGCGAGTATATGCAGGAGAAATCGTCAGTAGCTCACATATTTCTGCATGGCTGGTGCTGACGACGATTTCATTGTCACTCTTTCTTGCGATTGGTAAAAGAAGATCGGAGCTTACCTTACTGTCACAAGCAAAAGTGCACATTAACACTACTCGGAAAACACTTTCTCATTACACAGAAAAACTGCTTGATGTGTATCTTTCAATCTTTGCCACATCAACCTTTATTTCCTATGCCCTTTTTACTTTCCTCGTCAACACAAAAGGATCATCTACGCTGCTTCCTGATGGGATTTTAGGGCCGTCATTACAGAAAAAATGGCTCATGTTAACGATTATTCCTGTCGTCTATGGATTAATGCGTTATCTCCAACGAATTTATGAGAATCATGAAGGAGAAAGTCCAGAGAGAGTGCTCTTCTCAGATAGACCATTGTTAACATCTGTGGTTATTTGGGTGCTTCTTACGGTTATGCTTATCTACTTTATCGGATAACCCATTATTCTTCTTTTTGTGAGTAGTCACTACTAATCCAACCTGTCTTTCCATTCGTTAACTTTATTTCAAACCATCCACTCTGCTCACTCACCAAAGGATATTTTTCACCTGGTCCAACACGGCCTACCTCCGTTCCTCCAACTGAGTTACTTTCACGAACCCGGAGAAAACCGGTGGGAGTATCAAGGATAACTACTTTTGCACTACTTGGTGACGGCGTTGGTGACGTTGCAGAGGTGGGAGCATTCGCTGGAGGAGTTTCTGGTTCAGGAGAAGCATCAGGATCGATCCCTAAATAGATTGCCACCGTTAATTTATAACCCAAAGGCGTTCGTATTCGAACCGTTTTTTCCTTATAGCCATTTTTTCGTACCTTCAGCACATGATCAGATTCTGTCGCATTTTTTGAAAGCAGTGGAGTCGAGCCAATTTGATTATTATCGAGCAAAACGGTTGCTCCTCGGGGGAAAGATGCGACTAAAAGCTCTACTTTTTTCTTGTCGGGGAGAGATGCAAGCGAAATAATACTGCCTTCTGACAACGAATTCTTTCCAAATTTTCGATCAACAACGGTGAGCACGGCTTCAGAGATAGTCACCTTCTCTTGAAATTCAGACAAATTCTTATCAATCGGGACAAGTTTAATAGTATAGTCCCCCGTCTGAAGCATATCGGATGCTTCGCATTTACATAAGGGAGTTTGCCCAAGATAGGTATCATTTAAATAAACTTTACTTTCAGGAGCTGAAGTCACTTGGAGAGCACCTCGTTGGCTACGACTTTTGACGATCTGCTGAAAAAGAAAGAAAAAGAATAGCCCAAGCAGAAGCGCTGGAATGACAACAAAAATTATTTTCTTCACGGATATTGTAACTATAGCATAGAGCACAAAGCTATGACAATTCTATTGAGGGGAAATTACACGAGAGCAAGCTGTTCAATAAGCAACGGTCTCAATTTATCAAATGCACGTCGACGATGATTGTACTTTTTCATTTCTTCTTCTGTCAGCTCATTTTCAAAAAAATGTTTATTGATTTCTGGTATGAAGAAAAATGATCGATAAGGAAATCCTTCTAGCTTCTTGAGCGAAGGCTCTTTGGTAATGAGACCTTTTATTTCACCTTTGACGCTCCATACATGGCCTGATGGAAGAGCAAAAGAGATAACTGTTTTAAAGTACGCATCTCGATTATCATCAGGAAGTTGAGCTGAGACTTTTTGCATATGGGCAATCAGTTCCTCATCAGTTGCATCATATCCAAGCCATCGACGAGAATGAATCCCTGGTTGATTGTTTAAGGCTACGATTTCAATGCCACCATCATCTCCAACTGCAGGCAATCCTGTTTGTTGTGCATAAAATAATGCTTTCTTCTGGGAGTTTTCAATATAGGTTTGTCCATCTTCCTCAACATCCTCAGTAATACCAAGATCTTCAAGCGTGACTAAGGTGACAGGTAAATCAGACAGGAGAAATTTCAGCTCGGTCAGCTTTGCAGGGTTGCGGCTCGCGATAAGTAGCTTCTTTTCCATACTAAAAAAATAATTATACCACTTATTTATTCTGTTTTTCTGACAATTTTCTGACTTCCTCGAATCGATTCTTTACAAAATCTTTCTCCAACGACAAAATAAGCCAGGCTGCCTTAGGTCCATGATCCTTGCCGATAAGTGATTGATAGATAGCACTAAAAGTTTCTTTGCCGTTTAATCCTAACGATTTCCCAATTTCATAGATCTCTGTTTGGAAAGATTCAGCGTCACTTTTACCAGTAAGTTTTTGACTAATTTCTTGCAAGAGTTCTTTCTGCTTATCTGAAAGCTGAAGCGCCGATTCAGGAACGTCTTTTTGTACTAAGAATCGAGCAGAATCAGGAGCATATTTTTCAACCCAAACGCGTGCATAGGGTGCCCATTCTTCCAAGCCTTCTTCCTGTATCTTGTGTTTCATATTAGGCATTTGCACCAATTGAGCAAGAACTGAGAAACGAATCGTTGGTGTTTTTGTTATTGCCCCAATCTGGGAAAGCTCAAAGACACGAGCAAGATCTTCATCTCCTTTAGTATAGTAGGCCTCCGCAGCTTTTTGATAGTCATCGAATAACTTAGGAATAATATCGGTACCTTTAGGATTAAACTCAACCGCCTTATTCGGTTCTGTTTTGATCATGAGAAATCGAGCAACTTGCGGCGGCAATACTTCCAAAAGTTCTTCTCCTGTTAATCCAAGCCCTTTTGATGAGGACATTTTCTTGCCATTCCACAAGAAAAATTCATAGGGCATTGCCATTGGGGGTTCTTTTTTAAATACTTTTTTTAAGATATTTGCCGCTACTTCAAATGATCCACCTGCCGACATATGATCTTTGCCAGACCATTCAATAGTTACGTTAAACGCATACCATTTAACTGACCACTCAGGTTTCCAAGGCATTTTTGCATTGCCATCAAACGGAGAAATTTTCCCCTTATACGAACATCCCGCAGCCCATTTCACCAGGGTCGGTTCACAAGTGAACGTTACTTCTTTCCCATCCCAATCTGTTACTTTTGTTGTCCCTAACTTATTACATTGAGAGCAAATCACCTGTAATGGATACCAATTTTCTTTTACGGGATGTTTATACATCTCTTCATAGACATTTCTCACTTTCGTAACGTTATCTAACATCATTCTAATCCCTTCGTTATACACACCCTTTTTGTAATTCTCTGAAGCAAGATAAACGTTTGCTTGAACGCCTAATGCTTTAAACATTGCTTTCATTTTATTCCCATAAAAATCTGCAAACGTGCCCTTCCCATCAGGAGAGGGAACCATAAAGGTTGGAACACCCATATATTGTTGATAGGATTCTTGAAGAGCTGGAGGAAGACCGTCAATTGGATCAAAATCATCAAAACCAAAAGAATAGGTTACCTCTTTTTTCTGTTCTTTAAGTACCTTATATAAGACATCATGAATCACCGGACCTTTCAATCCTCCCATGTGAACAATACCAGACGGCGTCCAGGCATCATTCAGCCATTCTTTTCCTTTTCTACTTTTTAGTACATGATCAGCCCAGAACATAGCTTGTATTATACCTCATTTTCTTAAAGAAAGTTTTAAATAGACAGTCCCTCAGAAAAGAGGAGTTTCTTAGTAGGTAGACCGTTTGTTTTTCGGATCACTCGTGGTTTGCCATCTTCAATCAAGACTTCCGCAGGTTGTGTACGTGCGTTAAAATTTGAACTCATGGAATAGCCATAGGCACCACTATCCAAAATTGCCGCAATGTCACCTTCTGAGAATTTGGATATCGTACGATCTTTTGCAAAGAAGTCGGATGATTCACAAATGTTGCCAACTACAGATACAAGAGATGTCGCCCCCGTCATATCACTCGCATTAACAATCTCTTGATAGGCACCATACATGGCAGGACGAATGAGTTGATTAAAGCCGGCATTAAGTCCGACAAATGTTTTGTAAGGCGTCTCTTTAATCTCAGTAACTGTGGTTAAGAATACACCGGATTCTGCAACAAGATAGCGTCCTGGTTCAAATCGGACATGTAATTCCCTTCCATATGCTTTCATAAACTGCGTAAGCGCTTTGGTAATCTTCTGCCCAAGCGATATCATGTCCAATGCTTTTTCTCCTGGTTTGTATGGCACACCAAATCCTCCACCAAAATCGATTACTTCAAGATCTGGAAAAAGTTTCGCTGTTTCTAATAATTTCTCTATTGCCTGCATAAAAATATTCTCATCAAGAATATTTGAACCGATATGCTGATGGATTCCTGCAATTGTTAAGTTGTATTGTTTGGCAAGTTTTTTTACTTCAGGGATTTGGGTGATATCAATGCCAAATTTACTTTCGGGTCCTCCGGTAATGGTGTGTTTATGAAAACCTGCTCCGATGCCTTGATTAATTCGAAAAGAAATTTTTCCACCAGGATTAATTTCGCCAAACCGTCTTACTTGCGTCAACGAATCAAGATTCATAGCAATGTTTTGGCTCATTAATTCTTTTTGCTCTTCAAAAGAAATATTTCCGCAGCTATAGATAATTTCTTTTTGTGTAAAACCTGCTGCTAATGCAAGATCTACTTCTCCATGACTTACTGTTTCAATATGAGCACCTTCTGCTCGCAAGAGTTTAAGGATCTCGAGATTTGAATTGGCTTTGCATGCATAATGAATACTTAAATTTGGATACGTAATCGTGTCGCGCAGTGAAGCATACTGTCGTTTGATAATATCAGCATCATAGACATACACGGGTGAACCGAATCTTCCAATGAGCTCTCTCGCACTCATACCGCCGATAAATAATTTGTTGTTCGTAATAGTAAAGTTGTTTTTCATAATTTTCTCCACAAAAAAACCCCTCATCGAGGGGTGGTCTTCTTGTTGCTGCAAAAAGGAGCCCCTCTTACGAGAGGTGCTTCTTGCTTACTGCGTTTGTAATAACTACATTAGATGTCATAAAGTAAGATTAAGTCTAACATGCACTTAAATCTTTTGCAAGAGAGAAGCTTTTTGTAAGCTTTTAACGGCTTCTTGAATCGTCTCTCGATGACCAAAAGATGAGAATCTCACATAGCCTTCTCCATGAGGGCCAAATCCAACTCCCGGTGTTACCACAATATGTGCTTTTTCTAACAAGAGATCAAAAAATTCCCAGGAAGAAAGGCCTTTTGGTGTCTCTACCCAAAGATAGGGTGCATTTTCTCCACCAAACACTTCAAATCCTAATTGGGTCAATGTTGCTCGTATGAGGCGAGCATTTTCAAGATAATATTGTGTAATATCATGACATTCTTTTTGGCCTTGTTTGGTCAACAAACCCAAGGCGCCTTCTTGGGTTATATGCGAAACACCATTAAACATCGTCGCCTGACGCCTTTTCCAAAGCGCATTTACCTCTCCAGGAATAGCATCTTCGACCCGCAAATCTTTTGGCACAACTGTCCAGCCCATTCTGACACCCGTAAACCCAGCGGACTTGGAGAAACTATTAATTTCAATTGCACATTGTTTCGCACCAGGAATCTCATAAATACTTCGAGGAAGCTTGGGGTCTTGTACAAATGCTGCATAGGCTGTATCAAAAATGATAATTGCTTTATGTTGCTTAGCATAGGCAACAAATTCCGCTAATTGTTTCTTTGTCATGATAGACCCCGTAGGGTTATTGGGCATGCAGAGATAAATCAAATCGACACGCGTTTTAGGTAATGACGGAACAAAATTATTTTCTTTCACACAAGGCATATAAACAACTTTTTTATATCTGCCATTTTTGTATTTCCCTGTCCTCCCGTAAATAACATTGCTATCGACGTACATCGGGTAGACAGGATCTTGCACAGCGATAATGCATCGTTGATGAAAAAGTGACGGGATGTTAGCGAGGTCAGTTTTTGCTCCATCAGAGATAAAAATTTCATCAGCATCCAACGAAACACCATGTTCTTGATACCAAGAAACAAATCCCTTACGCAAAGCAATTTCACCTCGTTCATCACCATAGCCTACATAAGTTTTTTTATTACTTAATTTTTCGACGCCACGTTTAAGTCCGGTAATGACGCTTTGGGGAAGTGGTTCGGTGGTATCTCCTATTCCTAATTTGAAAAGAGTGACATCTGGATGCTTTTGCAGGAAACGTTCAGCTCGCTGAGCAATCTCAGTGAAAAGAAAATAATTATGCAATTTAAGAAAGTGTTGGTTAATTCTTACCATCTGTTATTGTCATAGCAAAGTCTATTCAAAAGATAGTTTTCTATATTCTTCGTTCAAAATGATTGTAACATAAATCATTTATATCTCTCAACTGCTCGGGAAAATTGCATCATGAAGTACTTGTACCGTTTTCTCAATATCAGAGTTATTAACTGCGACGTAGACACTGATTCCATCAACAGGAGCACCTAATCCGGCAGTACGAATATGATTCTCTTTAAGTGCGGTAAAGATGGTATGTGTTATGGCTGTCCGCTCACCATTTTCAGCAATTCCTTCACCCACCACGGTAACCAATCCGATATCACCTCTTTCCCTAATCGATGAATGATGAAGCCCTTTTCCTTTCAGAATGCGTCTTTTCAACTCTTCTTCTTTCCCCTTAATTTGATCTCTATGAACGAGCACAGTCATCGTATCTTGCCCTGTTTGGACATGATCAAAAGAAGCATCCATACTATCAAATGCTCCTAAAACCGCACCGCCAATCCCAGAATGATAATTACTCCCTGGCTGTTCAATCGTTATCGCAACGAAATCATGCTTACTGGCAACACCAATGATACCATCGGTGACGTCAGATTCATTCCTCTCGGAAAGGATTAATGTGCCCTGATGCTCAGGATGAAAAATATTTCGAACACTAACGGGAACTTTTCCAACGGCATCAGGATGAAATACTTTGGCACCTTTATTGCCAAATTCTCGTAATGCTTGCTCAGACATAACGTCGATAAGATGTGCATCGGGAACAATTTTTGGATTTGCTGAACAAATGCCATCAACGTCTTTCCAAGCTTCATAGAGTACTGCACCAATTCCAAACGCAACTTCTGCTCCGGAAGTGTCAGATCCACCTCTTCCAGAAAAAACCACAGTCTCTCTTCTGGAACCAAACAATTTTGGTGAAGTTTTTTCGGCATACCACGCAGGGACGATATAGCGGTCACCTTTCGGCAATGCCTGAGCAATATGCTCATAATCGATATGATTATATCTATCTAAATGAATTACCTCTGTTGCATCAACAAAGGTAAGGCCTGTAACTGCGGCAATTGTCTTTGCCTGAAGCCATTCACCACGTGAAGTGACACGAGCTATTGGCTCACCCTGCGCAAGTTCATCACCAACCTCATCAAGCCAGCTTCTGGTAATTCGTTCAGCAATGCCAAGCTGCCTGCCGTTCTCTAAAAATCTTTCTTGGACTTGATGGAAGGGTTCTTTAAATGACTTTCGCTTTGCAGCTAACCCATGCGCTTCTAAGAGCAAATCGGTTACTTTGATATCGCCGTCATCACGCGCCCCTGGACCAGATACCGTCATCACATCTCGTCGCTCATCTCCTTCAAAGATGTCAATGGAACGTATAATATTAGAAGCATCTGCCATGGCAACGCCACCAAATTTTGAAACAATTCTTCCTTCGTGTTCTGTCCTTGCTCGCATAAAATCCTTTCACAACCAAAAAGCCCCTCTTCAAAGAGGGGCAACTCACTTTCGCTTATGGCTTTTTATCAAACCATCAATTGCCCCTTTTTAAAGAGACACTTGGTAATAAAAATCATAATAAAGCTCATTTGTTTCATATTAGTATCATTTTAACACGTCTACTTAATAACTTCTACTTCAACTTCGGGGGTAAAACCAAAAGTTTCTCCGACTCGTTCCTGAATGTGGGAGATAATGGTCAACACATCCTGTGCTTTTGCTTCTCCGGTATTGATGATAAAGTTGGCATGCTTTTTTGAAACTTCCATGCCACCAATGCGATAGCCAACAAACCCAAGTCGTTTAATAATATATCCCATCGAGACTTTCCCATGCCATTTCTCCTCAACCAACTCTTCAACATCCGGCCACACAGCGAGCACTTTATTCACTTGTTCCTCAGCAACAATGTTTTTAAACACTGATCCACACGTTGGATATTCAATCGGGTGATGGGTTTCTCGATATTCTTTATTTGCGGCACAAACCTCTTTTGCACTTTCTAAGCCTTCGTCTGTAGCGTTATATAATTGGAACTCAGCAGAGAGCACGAGCAAATTCTTTTTTTCTTTGATGACACTGTGGCGGTAGGAGAAGTCCATTGCATCCTTCTGCAAATGCACAATATCAAAACCACCTTCACGAAGATCCAGCACCTCAGCATTAAGAAACGTGTCTTTTATTTCCCCACCAAATGCGCCGACATTACCTCGAATACCAGCACCAACAGTGCCAGGCAGACCGCCTGCCCATTCAAGTCCAGTAAGTCCTTCTTCCAAAGATGATTGAATGAAATCACCAAGTACTGTCCCTGAAAAGACTTCAACAACACCATCCTGCTTTACGGTCACCCCCTTTTTGCTTTCTGGTTGTTCAGCAATTTGGATAATCGCACCATCGAAATAGTTTTGCGCGAAGATCAAATTTGAACCAAGACCGCACAGAAAGAGCTTTTTAATATGGTTTTTTTCAACAAAATCCAAGGCGCGAAGTACCTCTTCACGAGTATCGGCGGTGATGAAGTGCTTGGCTATACCACCAACTTTATACCAAAGTACTTCAGATAAATTAAAATCATTTTGAATATTCATAAAAAAAGGGCTGCGTGGTTATTTTAAAGAATTTCTTCTCTTTAATCAAATAAATCTATTTAAGAATCTGTAATTCTTGCCCTACTTTTTTAAATGCGGCTATGCCAAAATCTAAGTCTTTCTTGTCATGACCCGCAGACGGAATAACTCGAATACGAGCTTTGCCTTTAGGAACCATAGGGAAAACAATTGGAGTCGCGAAAACATCTTCTGCAAAAAGCTTTGCACTAAATGCACGTGCCTTTTCTTCATCTGGCATCATAACAGGTGTGATTGGCGATTCAGAATGGCCGGTGTCAAAACCTAATGCGGTAAATTCATCCTTTAAGTACGCTGCATTCTTCCATAACTTTTTAACCAACTTGTCTGATTCCTCAAGCATGGTGACTCCTTCGAGTACTGCTGCTGTATCAGGAATGGTTAATGCGTTTGAGAAGAGGAACTGGCGAGCTTTTTGTTTATAAAAATCAATTAATACTTTTTTACCGGTAATAAATCCACCCATCACACTAAATGCTTTTGATAAGGTCCCGACTTCAATATCTACTTCTCCATGCAACCCAAAATGATCAACAATCCCCCGTCCGCCTTTTCCTAAGACGCCTTCACCATGAGCATCATCAACCATCGTTAATGCGTCAAATTCTTTGGCGAGTTTCACAATTTCAGGAAGTGGTGCCAAATCCCCATCCATTGAGAAAACCCCATCAGTCACAATAAGAATCAGTGGCGTTTCTCCATTGCTCTTGGGAGTTTTTCGGATTTCATCGGCTTGTTTGAGTTTTTCGGCGAGGTCATTGGTATCTCGATGTTTGTAAATAAATTTATTCTTAACCTGAGAAAGTCGGACTGCATCAATAATCGAGGCATGATTCAATTCATCTGAAATGATAATATCCTCTTTGCTCATGATCGTCTGAATAGCAGCACAATTTGCCATATAACCACCTGTTAAGACAATTGCTGCTTCTGCTTTCTTAAATCGAGCAAGTGATTCTTCAAGCTTCACATGCAGCGTGTGTGTCCCCGCAAGGGTACGGTAGCCAGTTCCCATACCATAGCTATCAATCGCTTCTTTAGCGGCTCTTCTGACGCGATCATTGACAGCGAGACCAAGATAGTGGCTTGAGCAAAAGTTGAGTTTATTAACCCCGTCAATTTTTAAATAGGCGCCTTCACCGGAGTCAATAATCTGAGGCCTTCTTGCTAGCTTCCCTGCTTCTTCAAGTTGTTGATAAAAGGTACTCACGGCTCGAGAATTACCTTCCCGCATTCCCCGCTTTTCATCACTTCCATTGCTTGTTCAAATTCAGAAAGTTTAAATCGGTGAGTGATGAGGGGGCGGAGATCGATCTTACCAGAAACTAATAATTTTGTTGTATCTTCCCAGGTGTCCCAAATCATCCGGCCAAAGACCGAACCAATAGTGATTTCTTTATTAATCAGATATTTTCCCCAATCAATTGAGATGTTATCTTTTGGAATTCCGAAAGCAATAATTTTGCCGCCAATACGAACTGCATCCAAGGCAACTTCAATACCGATTCGATTGCCACTCATCTCCAGAACGGCATCAAAGGTATCATATTCTTTTGGATCAATTTTTTCGGTAACTCGATCAAAGCCAATTTTCATGGCAAGCTTACGGCGATAGTCTCGTCGATTAACACCAACAACTTCTTTTGCCCCGTACGCTTTTGCAACCATACCAGCGCAAAGTCCAGTAGGACCAAGTCCCATAACCAACACTTTTTTGCCTTTCACCTCTGCTTTGGTAACGACATTGACCGCATTTCCCAAAGGTTCTTGGACACTCATGGACTCAACGGGAATTTTGGGATCATTCTTCCAGGTTGTTCGAAGTGGAATCGTCGCATACTCGGCAAACGCTCCATTTCGTCCAATTCCAAAGAGTTCCATATTTTCACAAATATGATAGTTTTTAATACTGCATTGATAACAATTTTGACAAAAGATATGTGTCTCTGAGGAAACGTAGTCACCTACTTTAAGTTTTGTTTTTTCTTTCGTATTGATCTCAACAATTTGTCCAACCATTTCATGCCCCATGATTTGTGGCGGCTTGATATGTGCTTCTGCCCATGGGATCCAATTATAAATGCCAATATCAGTTCCACAAATAGAAGCGTAGATAACTTTAACAAGCACTTCGTCTTTTTTTGGTTTGGGGATAGCAACTTCTTTAATGGTCACGCCAGGAGCGGGTTTTTCTTTAAGAACGGCAAGCATCTTTGTATTTGTCATACGATAAGGCGCACTGGAAACTTCCTATTTGATTGAAACTATTTTGTAGGTTATTTTTCCAGCAGGGGCATCGACTTCGATCTCATCACCAACAGTTTTTCCCATAAGCGCTTTACCAAGAGGTGATTCGTGAGAAATCTTTTTTTCCATTGGGTCAGCTTCCCACTCACCAACAAGTGTGAAAATTTCTTTCTTGCCATTGACCGTCAGCTCTACTTCAGAACCCAACGCGATTGCATGCGTGTCATGTTTGTCATCGATAACAACAGCCTGTTTGAGAAGCATCTCTAACTCATCGATTCTATTATCAATAAATGCCAATTCTTCACGAGCCGCTGTGTATTCTGCGTTCTCTGATAAATCTCCCATCTCGCGTGCAGCAGAGAGACGAGTTACAACATCAGGTCGCTTAACTTTTTTTATTTCCTCAAGCTCTTCTTTAAGCTCGTCCAGGCCTTTTGGTGTAAGAAAGTTCTTTTTATTATTGATCATAATTTAGTGATTTTTCTTCGCTTTTTGCAAATCTGAGCCAGTATAAAAAATATTCAAGTCTTTGTCAATAAGCCTAAAAGCTGAGTCTTTTCCCGTAAAATTCGCAATGATTGTGACCCATAGTTGATGGGATGGAGCGCCAAAAAGTTATTCTGAACAATTTCTTTCGTTTGGTGTCGTTTCATTGTATATTTTTGGACTTTTCTTGCAAAGAATTCTAAGGCAAATATTCGAAGAACATAATCGAGCATGATCAAAATATAATACTTTCTCCGCATCACACTTTTTGTATGAAAATGATCAGACGACACAGCATTTGGAAGAAACTTTTTTATCCATTGGTTTGCCGACAAAAATTGTGCATACATTCCCTCTCTTTCAAATAACGGCTTCATCTGAGCAATCTCATGAGCTACGTATAAATCGTGTTTCTTGGTCGGCCAAGCAAGCGCCGTTTCTTCAATAAGTAAGTTTACACAAATTTTATTTGCCGGATTTTTCTCATTGCGTACCCGACGTAATTGCAGCACCTCCAGTACAGCAAGAATCCACAACCTCGTCATAAAAAGTGTATTCTTTTTGGTAATAATAAAGAGGTCAACGTCGTCTTCAGGTGAGACATTCCCAACGGCCACGCCACCGCTGATACCAATTAAAAGAATTGTTGGGATATAGGAGAGCTGTGACGCTGCCTTTCGGGCAAGTATCATTTTGTTGGCGAATTCCGGCAATGCTTCTTGTCTCCTTGTAAGACATACTTCGCTTCCAGGTAAACAATAATACCCATCTCGATAAACAATATCTTTTTTCTTCAATGAGTGTAATGCGGTAGCAAACGCGTCTTGGTCAATTTTTTTCTTACTGATAAGATACTCCCATATTTCTTCCTTAGTTAAAGGAAAATGAAAGACGTCACCGTAGATGAGGGTTTTAAGAATTGCTTGTTCTACCAGGGATTTACTCTTGGGTAAGGCCGAATTTTTCATAAGTTTGTGCGACTCCTTGATCAAGGGTATCAATGACGGATTGTGTAGAAGTATTACCTTCAGATGACGTCGTTATAGCCGTCCCTAGATAGTTATTCAACAAAAAGTTGAGTCCACCTTCACCATCGTAGGTGTCACCGGAAAAATATGTTGAAGAAGCATTTTTTAATTGACTCACAAAGGGATAAGCAAGAGGATTATCTTTCAACGAATCGGCAAGATCAGCACGAGCGTACGGTTCCCCAAACCCTCGGGTTTTGGCCACTTCGGTATAAAACTTCTGAGCTGTTTCTTTTTTGGCAAGATATTGCATAAAGAGCAATGCTTCTTTGGTATTCGGGCTTTTGCTCGAAGCACCTTCCACCCAATAACTGGCAATGGATTGGCTTTTGTTCACGAGCGCTGGTACGGGATAGACTTTAAATTTGAGATCGGGGTTCAGGGATTGCACACGGAAAACATCCCAAGAATAACCAAAATACATTGCCAGGTTCCCACGAGAGAAAGCGAGCATTGAATTATCAAGCGTTGAATCCCATACAACATTGTCTGACTGTCCTTTGGCAAAGGATGTATAGAAATCAAGCGCATCCATCTCGTCTTTTGGCGAAGCACCAAACTTTTTAACATTTACCCCTTGCTGCAAAAAGATCAATGAAATAATATCCGGCGCATGCGAAATATTATTGTAAGTCCCCAGTGCCGCACCGGCAATTTTTATCTTCCCCGTATCCTCCTCAGGAATTGTCAATTTTTTGGCTGCTTTATTAAATTCATCCCAATTCGTAGGTGGGGCAACACCTGCTTTTTCAAACATCTCCGTATTAACGAAGAGTGCAAGTGTATCTGCGCCTAAAGGAATACCATAGATGGCGCCGTTCTGAATCAAGTCATCTTCCATAACGGGATAAAATGTTTTCTTAAATTCCTCAGGAGTAATCACATCAGATGATAAGGGTAATAAGACCTCAGAGAGCATCGGATACCAGCTATTATGAAAACGGAAAATATCAGGACCAGTACCATTTTGGATTCGGGTGACTAAACGCTCTCGGTATTTTTTAGGATCTTGTTTAGTATATTTAACCTTAATATTTGGATTGGCTTTTTCAAAATCAGCGATGATTGGACGCATCACACGAGCATCTTCCCACAAACCCCACCATACAAGCTCGACATTTTTGACCGCAGGCTTCTTGGGAATCATGATCATAATAAGAATCAGGAGAATAATAAAACAAACTACCCCAATAAGTATCTTTTTTGCTTTCCCGCTCGCAAACAATGCAGCAATACCCGTCGGTGGTGGTGGAGGCTCTTCTTCAGATTCTGTTTCCTCAGTCGTAGTTTCAGTTGCGTCGGTTGCATCAGTGGCTTCTCCTGCCGGATCCGCAGCTACGGCTTCTGTTTCAGCAGGTGCAGCAGCGGGATCTGCTGTCGCCGCCGCATCCGGAGTAGCAGATGCATCTGCTGGAGGTGCATCGGGAGGGGGCGCCGCATCAGTACTTTGTCCATTTTTATTATCAAAAACCACATTTTCATCCATATGCTTATTATTTATAGTATAATACCAGATGAAAGTACATGGCAATTCTCATGCTCACATCCCGCATAAAACAATTTATTAACAAAAAATCATGGGCACGTTTTATTAGGTCTTCATTTTGGTTCATCTTAGGAGCATTTTTGGGATTCTTCTTTTTTGTCAGTTTTCTCTATATCTCCTACAAACAAACACATAGCAAACTTGTTTACGAAGGTGTTATGGTCAATGGTGTTGATTTTGGCGGGAAAACAACTGAGGAAGTCAGCAATTACTTCGCAGCAAAAAATGACATCATAAATAAATCAACAATCGTTCTTACTGCCAAAGAAGGGATAGCAACACTTTCAGCGGAACAAATTGGGTTTGGCTACGACGCAGACCTGCTTGCCCATCAAGCCTTTAGTGTCGGCCGGGCTGATAATACCGTTGCCAATATGAGTCTGATGCTACAAGCTTATTTTGATGGAATTAATTTACCCCCTGCTTATCATTATGCTGACGATCACCTCTCAGAATTTATCGCCCCACTCGAAAAGAAGATTGCTATCAAACCAACAGAGCCACTCTTTACTGTGCAAAATGGAAAAGTGGTGACCTTTCAATTGGCAAAAGATGGACGAGCAGTTGATATGAAAAAACTGAAAGAAATGGTCTTCTCAACATTGCTATCAGCATTACTCGCAGACAAACCACAAAGAGCAACACTGCCGCTTCCTATCATGGCAGTAAAACCAACCAATCATACCGCAAGTGATTTGGGGATTAAAGAACTCATCGCAGAAGGGACCTCTCTTTTTCAACACTCAATTGAGAATCGTATCTTTAATGTCAGCCTCGCTGCATCTCGTCTTAATGGCGTGTTAATTCCACCCGGCCAAACCTTTTCATTCACTAAGACGATTGGTGACGTTTCAACGTTTACCGGATATAAACAAGCTTATGTCATCGAAAATGGGAAAACAGTATTGGGAGATGGAGGCGGCGTCTGCCAAGTCTCAACAACCCTGTTCCGAGCAGCCCTCAATGCAGGACTGCCGATTGTTGAGCGAAATCCTCATGCATATCGCGTCGGTTATTACGAACAAGATTCAGGACCAGGAATTGATGCTGCCATTTATTCACCAACTGTTGATCTCAAATTCAAAAATGATACAGGACATCACATTTTGATTCAAAGCTCTGTCGACTTAACAGAATTGCGATTGAACTTTGCGCTCTATGGAACGAAAGATGATCGAGAAGTGTTTATTAGTAAACCTGTGGTGACATCAGAAACTCCAGCACCTGAGGCGTTGTATCAAGATGATCCAACATTACCAAAAGGTGAAGTTAAACAAGTCGATTTTTCAGCTGACGGAGCAAATGTCTTCTTTACGAGAACAGTGAAAAAAGATGGAAAAACACTTTCAGAAAAGTTTTCTTCCAACTATCGTCCTTGGCAGGCAATTTATATGAGAGGAACAAAAGAATAATATGAATAAAATTCTTACACCGGAGCAAGCGGTTATCGTAAGTAACGATCTGCAAAAACAACAAAAAAAAATCGTTCTCGCAGGTGGTTGCTTTGACCTGTTACATATCGGGCATATTCATTTTCTTGAACAAGCAAAAAAAGCTGGCGATATATTGTTCGTTCTTCTTGAACATGACGCAACAATCAAAAAACTCAAAGGGGATAATCGTCCGATTAATACCCAAGAAGATCGAGCAAAGATACTTGCGGCATTAACGATTGTTGATTATGTCATTATGCTTCCTGAAAACGCGGACAATTCATTTTATGACGATCTGGTAATTCAGCTAAAACCTGCTATAATCGCAGCAACACAGGGTGATCCAAATCGGCATCACAAAGAACGACAAGCCAAAGAGATTGGAGCAACAGTCGTTGATGTCATCACTCCAATTACTAATCAATCAACGACGCATCTGATTAGCGTCTTGAAGGAAATCTAACTATGGATATTAATAAAATTATTGTTATTTTTGGAATCATTTTTGCGCTCTTTGTCGGCGTTGTGTTTTATCAGTTCAACTCAAAAGCAACACAAGTAATTCCTAAACCATCAAACGCTACTGCAACAATTGATAAACATACATTTAAATTAACCGTAGTCAGGACACAAATTGATCAAGAGGTCGGCCTGTCAAAATACACGTCGATCCCGCAAGATCAAGGAATGCTTTTCGTATTTCCAAATTCTGATACCTACAGCTTTTGGATGAAAAAAATGAAATTTCCGATTGATATCATTTTCATCGATGATGACACAATCGTTACCATCGCCGAAAATGTTCAACCACCAAAGGCTGAAACGGATAGTCTGCCCACCTATCAACCAGACGGACCTATCAATAAAGTTATTGAGATTAGTGCAGGTTTATCTAAGAAATATAATTTCAAAAAAGGTGATACCGTAGAATTGAAAGACGTTGAGAAATAATCGTATGCGAATCTTAGGAATTGAAACCTCTTGTGACGAAACAGCTGCGGCAGTCCTCGAAGGAAAAGACACCACACTCACCCTTAAATCAAATGTCCTTGCCACATCGCTTGACCTTCATGCCAAAACAGGTGGGATTATCCCTGAGCAAGCCGCTAGAGAACAAATCAAATTTATTCTGCCGGTTATCAACGCTGCGCTTGAACAAGCAAAAGTTACGATATCCGATATTGATGCACTTGCCGTAACCTATGGACCCGGGTTAATCGGATCGTTGTTAGTCGGCGTCGAAACGGTGAAGACACTGTCTTTTGTGTTACAAAAGCCAATCATCCCTGTTAATCATATGATTGGACATGTCTATGCCAATTGGATTAAATCCCCCCAACCCCCTTTACCTAAAGGGGGAGAAAGTGCTCTTCCCTCCTTTAGTAAAGGAGGTGTCCCGCAGGACGGAGGATTTAAGCTCCCAACATTCCCTCTCCTTGCGCTCATCGTTTCCGGAGGACATACTGACCTATTGTTGGTAAAAGACCATGGAGATTATCAACTGCTTGGAGGAACGAGAGATGATGCGGCAGGAGAAGCGTTTGATAAAATTGGCAGACTCTTAGGCTATGAATATCCAGCAGGACCAGCAATTGAAAAACTTGCGAAAAAAGGTGATCCAAAACGATTTCGTTTTCCAAGACCGCTCGTCGGATCTGACGATTATGATTTTTCTTTCTCAGGACTCAAAACAGCAGTCCTCCGCGAAGTACAAAAGCAAAACAATTTAGATGAACAAACCATTGCCGATATTTGCCGAGGAGCACAAGACGCCATCATCGATGTCATCATCAAAAAAGCATTAAAAGCGGTACGACAAACAAATGCAACTTCATTACTACTTTCAGGCGGAGTTGCAGCCAATCAAACAATGAGAGAAGCCTTTGTCCAAAAGATTAACAATGAGGATGTTCCCATTACCTTCTTCTCCCCACCAAAGAATCTCTGCACCGACAACGGCGCGATGATCGCCGCCGCGGCTTTTTATAATTACGAACCAATTTCTTGGAAAGAATTGACAGCCGACCCAGAGTTATATTTTGTATAATAGAGACTATGATTGTTCACGATAAAATTTATGGCACCATCGAAATTACTGATTCCACGATTATTGATCTAATCAATTCAAAACCGTTTCAGCGGTTAAAAAAGATTAGCCAAGATGGTGCTTCTCATTTTATTCAACCGCAACGCAATGTCACCAGATATGATCATAGTATCGGAACATGGTATCTCTCGCATCGATACAATCGCCCACTCGAAGAACAAATTGCATCTCTTCTCCATGACTTACCACATACTGCTTTTTCGCATGTTATCGATTTTGTTATGGGAGATGCCAAGCATGAATATCATGATCACTTTATTAAAGAAGTGATTGTTAATTCTGAAATACCTGCAATTTTACAAAAGCATAATGTCAAACTCCAAGACATCTTGGCAAAAGAATCGTATCCACTTCTTGATAACGACTTACCAGATATTTCTGTCGATCGATTTGATTATTTTATGAGAGACGGATTTAGTATGCAGCTGTTACCAAAAGAAACAATTGATCTCTTTTTACAAAAAGTAAAAGAGCAAGATAATATTTTCTATTTTGATGACGTTCCTACTGCCAGTCTTTTTGCCATTATGTTTATGAATTGCTCACGGCTTATTTGGCTTGATCCCACTTCTCATGGCGCATTCTTTCTCATTTCTGAGTCAATGAAAATTGCTTTGAAAAAAGGCTACATCGTTCACAAAGATTTCTTTACAACCGATGATGTCCTGATGGAGAAATTAAAAGCAACGAATGATCCTGAGATTACTGCATTGCTTGATCGGCTCAAACCAGGATATGAATTTAGTTACGCGTCAAAAGAAGAGGCAGAATTTTTTGGTGACAACAAACCTCGGTTTGTAGATCCGTGGGTACTCATTGATGGCAAACGAAAACTCCTCTCTGATGTGGTACCAGGACTGAAAGAATATTTTACTGATTTTGCGAAACAACACAAATCGTTAGGAGTGAAGCAACAGATTATACCTGTACAGGCTTCTGTTGTGAGGCAATAAATTCTTTTACTTTTTCAACAACTTCTTGCGGAGTAAACCGAACCTTTACCAAATATCCCAAAGCACCAAACTTCATTGCTTCTTGAACCACATTTTCTTCGGTTAAGTTGGTTAAAATAACGACGGGGAGATTTTGCGTATTGGGATCGGCTTTTAATTGTTTCAAGACTTCGATGCCATGAATCTTTGGCAACATGATATCCAGTAACAGAATCTTGGCATCAGCATTCTTTTGTGCTAAATATAACCCTTCTTCTCCATCCGATGCAGTGAGGACATTATAGCCTTCGATATCTAAAACTCGAGCATAAATGTCGCGCAGAAATAAGTCATCTTCCACCAAAAGTACTTTTTCATCAGCCATGTAAATTTATTATCTCATTTTCCTTTGCCTCAGTCTATAGACGGATTCCGTGATACAATATTTATGATGTGGTATATCCTTTTTATCGTCATCATTCTGGGATTTGCTGTGGTTATTTGGTTTTTGAATAAACGAATTTCAGACTTACAAAAACAACAAGCTCCCGACCAAACTCTTTTTGCCTGGCTTAAAACCATGCAACACTCCATTGATATTACCAATAAAACCCTCAATGAATCCATGCATACCAATTCAAATACCATGGTCCGAACACTGCAAGAAAATTCCAAACAACTTAATGAGCGACTTGATAAAGCAGCAGCAGTCATTCGTGATGTTGGAGTCGAAGTCGGACAAATGAGTGAGATCGGAAGAAGTATGAAAGAGCTCCAGGACTTTCTCAAAAGCCCAAAGCTCCGAGGAAATATTGGAGAGCAAGTGTTACAAGATCTGATCACACAAGTTTTCCCAAAAAATAGTTTTCATCTCCAACACCAATTTAAATCCGGCGAGAAAGTAGATGCCGCGATTAAAACCGACGCAGGGATTCTGCCTATTGATGCGAAATTCCCTATGGAGAATTTTCAGAAATTGGCAAAGGCGAAAACAGAAGAAGAAGTTAAACTGTATCGAAAAGAATTTGCCAGAGATATTAAAAAGCATATTGATTCAATTGCTAAAAAATATATCTTGCCTGACGAAGGGACGATGGACTTTGCGCTGATGTATGTGCCAAGTGAATCTGTTTTTTATGAATTGGTAACGATGGATGAAGTCATCGAATATGCAAAAGTACAACGCATCTATGTCGTCTCCCCAAGCACCCTCTATGCGCACTTGCAAACAATTCTCCTCTCCTTTGAAGGCAAAAAAGTTGAATCCCAATCACGAGAACTCTTTAGGCTGCTTCGAGCATTACAAATTGATTACGAAAAAGTAAATGAATCTATCGACCTCTTAGGAAAACATATGAGCAATGCATCAAATCAATATATGAATGTGAACAAAGGGTACACCCGACTGGGACAGAAACTTTCTTCAGCCAAGCACATCGACGACGGACTATAGGTTGACATTTCATCTATTTAAGAGGATAATTCCATTTTATTCAAATTATGAAAGAAACCGAAACACAAACTCGTAGCAAGCCACATAGAGTAAATCCTCGTCGTCCTCGCCGATTAAGGCACCTTGGCCCCAGGTGGGGTGAAGCTGAAGTGGTAAAACTCTATAAAGAACCTACCATTAACCACCTCTATCAAAAAATTCCGACATTAGTTGACCACGATTCAAATGATCCTTATGCTCCCCAGAATGAAATCGCTCTTAATGGAGATGAAGTATGGGATTTGTCAGAACTCATGGGAAAAGAAAAAGTGACAAGACCCACACAGGAACAAGTTAGTCGAGATACGGGATTGGTATTACGACCAGCAGAAGAAAGTAGTGAAAATGAGACACCAGCACTTGCGGATGAAATTGACGTTTTTAAACCAAAAGGAGGAGAACATACGAATTATATAGCAGAAGATGGATCTTTCGTAAAAGTAGAGAATATCCCTGTACTCCCAAAAGAATTGGAATCAAGAATACCTATAAATAGATTATATCGAACATTATTGCGTCTTAAAGGTTTTGAAGAAAGCTTGCCAGAGATGACCAAAAGTGAATCACATAAAATAGATGGCACAAAAAATGACTATTATACCTATTTTAGACAAACAGGTGTTCCAGAGGATGAGAATCCTGAAGACACACTCAATAAAATACATTCTGGAAAGATTAAACTGTATCGATTCCGAGATGCATATAAAGTACTTACGGATGCTGGTATTCCATTTGAAGGAGATTTCCGAAGAGGAAGTAATTACAAAATGCTCCTCAAAGAAGTTACGGATGAAGAGACAGGTGAACAAGTGAAGGAAGCACATGAAGTTTTTATTGATGGATTATTTATGGAAGCGCAAGAATTATTACAAATAGAAACGTTAGTTCGCATTAATCAGTTATTAGTAGCAACGAAAGCAACTAAAGAGGATCAACTTGAAGTTGGACGAACCGTTTTGGAGTTAATTAAGATTGAAAGAAAGTATGCTAACACGGCTAAAGAAAAAGGGAATATAAATAGTCTTATTCATCGATTACAAATTAAGGACATCGTTCCTCCTATTCCGGTTGCTCCTGAAGTAAAATCTGCCGAAGAGATACAAGCAGTTGCTTAATACCCTGTAAAATCTTCTGTCAAAATCTTTTCTTCATTTATCGGTAGTGATTTCAAGAGTTCCTTTATCCCAACAACCAACTTCGGAGAACCAACGATATAATAATGATGCTTTGAAACATCAGGAAGATATTTGTGGAGTAATGTCTTTGATAACTTACCCTTTTCCCCTTTCCAGCTAGATGATGCTTGTAACTTATCAGAAATCGTATAGATGATTTTAATCTGTGTATGCTTGGCTGCTAATTGAGACAATTCTTCATAAAAGAGTATCTCCTCTTCAGAGCTAAATGAGACGAAAAGAGTAATGGGCATAGGAAGTTTCTTTTGAGCAATGTACGTTAGCATACTTCGAAACGGGGTAATGCCCATCCCGCCCGAAATAAACACTCGTTCTTTTGCATCTGTTTCATCAAGTACAAACTTTCCCATGGGGCCAAAAAAAGAAACCTTTTTCTCAGGAGTAAGATTATGCAACTCTTCTTTAAAAGTACTTTGAATCATTTTAGTGGTAACCATCAAATGTGGTTCGAGCGGTGAAGAGGCAATCGTAAAATAGCGTGTTGTTCCTCGAACATCAGGAGATTGGTGCGGCAATCTCATTTGAATATATTGTCCAGGCAAAAAATCAAAGTCTATTGCAGCACGATCGAAATAAAAAGAATAGACATCTTTTGTGAGTTGTTTTCTTTTGAGAAATGGTAACAAGAACGATTTCGCACGGACCATAAATATTTATTTTCCAAACAAATCTAACTGCTTTGTGCGCTGCGTGAATGATTGTTGCAAACGCTCTTGCGCTATCAAGACATGCGTGAGAGGAAGATATTCAGCGGTTAGATGCCAAAATTTGTGTCTTCCCTCTTCTCGTTTTACTTCGATAATTCCCAAGTCAGCAAGTTTTTTAAAATAAGAAGAGATATTCGTTTGTTGTTTGTTGAGAACCTTGGCAATAGCAACTTGCGTAATCGGTTCGTTGCTCTGCACAATCACATCAAGCACTTTTAATTTATCCTCAGTTAATTGTTGCTCCACATGCGCCATCCGCTCCCGTCCTAACAAAACGATCGCTTCATCGAGTGTTAACGTTTTCGAAAAGCTATCTGAGATCTGGACAAGAGAATCTCGCAGCGCAGTCATGATCATCCGAATATCCCCTTGAAAGATATCATAAAATGATGCAATAACACCATCTTCAAATGGTTTTACCACTTTGGTTACATTCTCCAATTGCAGCAGTTTCAATCGCTTATTACAGACACTAACAAGCTCAGCCTTTGTCAGCGGTTCGAGAATTACCGGATATTGAATGAAGATACTCTTAACTCGAGTTTGTTTTGCAATAATCTCTTTGAAAAAATTATTCGGTCCTAAAAAGAGGAAGTAGACGTTGGGAGTTTGTAAAAAATCACGGATCTCGGCAAAAAATTGTGTTGTCTCTTTTTTGTGATGCTCCATCACATAATCAAAATTATTGACATGAATAATCAGCCCATGATGCTGCCTTTTGGCAATCTTTTTTTCTCGAATAAAAGTGAGTAGTTGGTTGAAACTATTTTCAAGAGCAATGGTCGTAATATGAAGCGGCGTATGTAATTGTCTCTCAGAGAACGTCGCACCCAACTCAAAAATACCCGGAATTCCTGAGCCAATATTACCTGATATTCCCAAGGTTTGGGTGATATCAATCATTTGGCGCATCTTCTGTAAAAACTCATGTTTCTCAAGCAGTTTGGGGTCAACAAGTTCTATCTCTCGAATAACAGAACCGATAATCTCTAAGATAAAATTTTTCTTATTTAGCAAACTTTCATCTGCTTCAATTTCTCCACGAAATGAGAAGAGAGATTTTTGTTCTTTTTTATATTTCCATAAATACTTTTGATAATTAGCGATACTTGTTTTTCCAATCCCCGCGTTTCCACAAATGGTGAGACATGCTCGCTCTTCAGAGGCAAAAATATCTTCAATAATTTGATTCTCTTTTTCTCGTCCGATGAAAGCATTACGAACGTTGACGTCGCCGCCTTCTTCCAAAGGACTGGTGTCATAGGGGTTTCTTTTAAGTCCAAACTGATTCCAATTAACGCGTGCCATTATATATATATCCTCCGTGCAAAATGTGTATATACATTTTTTCTTATTATAACAAGCAAATCAAAAAATGTCTCCTGCAAAAATGTGTTTGTTTTTTGTATATATATCGCACAACATTCGTGTGTGCTAGAATAGCCCCATGCCCGATACAAAGAACCTCAATTCGCAACAATTACAAGCAGTCACTCATGGAGATGGTCCACTTCTTATCATTGCTGGGGCAGGGACAGGAAAAACAACAGTGATTACCAAACGCATCGAGCATTTGATTTTGGAAAAAGAAATCTCTCCTGCCAATATCCTGGCACTTACCTTTACCGAAAAAGCAGCCCAAGAAATGGAGACACGTATTGATGAGATTATGCCATTTGGCTATACCACGATGTGGATCGAAACCTTCCATGCTTTTTGTGATCGGATACTTCGACAAGAGGCAATTCATATCGGACTAAATCCTCGCTATGACCTCATGACCGAAGCCGAAAGTTTACTCTTTCTTCGCAAACGATTGTTTGATTTTGAACTAGAATATTTCAGACCACTTGGCAATCCAATGAAATTTCTACAAGGCATGCTCCAACATTTTAGTCGACTTAAAGATGATGACATTACCCCAGAACAGTACTTAGCGTATGCAAAAAAAGATCGAGACGTTTCTGAAGATGAAGCGAAGAAAACGCTTGAGCTGGCAAAGGCATTTAAAAAATATGAAGAGCTGAAAGCCAAAGAAGGCGTCATGGATTTTTCTGATTTAATCAGTAATACCCTGAAGGTTTTTCGTATCCGTCCACACATTCTTAAACAGTACCAAAAGCAATTTCAATATGTCTTGGTTGATGAATTTCAGGATACCAATTTTGCCCAAAATGAAATGGCGATTTTACTTGCGGGGAAGGAGCAAAACATTACCGTCGTTGGCGATGATGATCAAAGTATTTATCGCTGGCGAGGAGCAGCGATTGCGAACATGATGCAATTCCGATCACACTTTCCAAAGGCGACCATTGTGACACTAAATCAAAATTATCGTTGTACGCAAAATATTCTTGATGGCGCATATCGATTGATTCAACACAATAATCCTGATCGGTTAGAAGTAACGGAAAAGATTGATAAAAAGCTTTCGAGTATGAGAGAGATTAAAGGCGATGACATTGAGTTTATTTATGCAAACCGAGGAGAAGAGGAAGCGGAAGAAGTTGCAAAGCTTATCCAGCAAGAAGTCAAAAAAACGAATCGTCCCTTTAATGAATTCGCGATTCTCGTCCGAGCAAATGATCACGCGACACCGTTTCAGAGATCACTTGATCGATTACATATTCCCTTTCAATTTTTAGGTCCGGGACATTTGTTTCAACAAGAAGAAATTAAAGACCTCATTGCTTACTTACATGCACTGGCAAACTTTGAAGATTCCTCATCATTGTATCGTGTTCTCACGATGCCAATCTTTGCCATTGAAGCACGAGACGTCGCAGCATTGCTTAACTTCTCAAAAAGAAATAATTGCTCGATGTTTGAAGCAATGGAGCAAGTAGAAAATACACCACTCACTGAAGATGGACAAATTAAAGTAACGCGGATTACGGAAATGATGAAGCGACATCTCAAAAAAGTTCCCCGAGAAACAGCCGGGCAAATGTTGTTTTATTTCTTTGAAGATTCAGGACTGCTGGGACATTATCTTGATCCCCGTTCAGCTCGTACCGAAAAAGAAGCGCAAAACGTCGCGAAGTTTTTTGAGAAGATGCAATCCTTTGCCGCCAATCATGAAGATGCATCAGTTTTTGCAGTTGTTGATTGGATCGATCTTGCCATGGAGCTTGGAGAGAGCCCAATGAGTGCTGAAGTTGATTGGACGAGAAACAATGCTGTCAATATTCTCACTATTCACTCAAGTAAAGGATTGGAATTCCCCGTGGTATTTGTGACAAATCTCGTAACGCAACGATTTCCAAGTCGAGATCGCAAAGAACAAATTCCGGTACCCACAGATATTATTCGGGAAGTATTGCCAACAGGTGATGAGAATCTGCAAGAAGAACGAAGACTTTTTTATGTCGCAGCGACCAGAGCAAAAGATAAACTTTTCTTAACCGCTTCTCGTTTGTATGGTGATGGCAAAAGAGAACGAAAAGTTTCACCGTTTGTCATAGAAACACTTGGCGATGCTGTTGTGCAAAAGCTTATGAAAAAACAGGTCGTACAAGAATCCGCACAACAATTGTCTCTTCTTGAAGTGTTTAATGCAAACATCACCGAACAGAAACCCAAACCAGAAGAACCGGCAACGATCATCCCCATCACCTACATCTCTTATTCACAATTACAAACGTTTCTTGTGTGTCCTTTGCATTACAAACTTCGCTATCTAATGAATGTCCCCACCGCGGCATCGCCGGCGCTCAGTTATGGGGTGAGTGTCCACAGTACGCTTCGAGATTTCTTCCAACTCATTCAAGCCAAGCAAAATATCTCTCATGATCTGATGCGGGATTTCTTAAAAAAGAATTGGATTCCGCTTGGGTATGCAAGTAAAAGTCATGAACAACAATCCTATGAACAAGCAGAAAACATGCTGGTCGACTATGCCAAACAGAATCTCGAAAACAAACCAGATCTCCTGGCATTGGAAATCCCCTTTAACTTCTGGCTCAATCCAGCAAGTCAGGATAAACCAATCAAAGTCGGTGGACGCATTGACCGGATTGATAAACTGCCTGATGGGAGAATCGAAATTATTGATTACAAAACTGGTCCTAATGTCCCAACAGAAAAGAAAGTACGAGATGATTTCCAACTTTCTTTTTATGCACTTGCAGCACAGGAAGTGAAAGACAGCCTTTTACAAAAAGCTCCTGAAGAAATTGTCTTATCTCTTTATTATTTGGAAGCAGGTAAAAAGCTTTCCACAACGAGAACAAAAGATGAATTGGATTTGGCAAAAGAAAAGATATTAAAACTGGTGGACGATATTGCAAAAAGTGATTTCCGTTGTAGCGGTGGCATGCTCTGCAAAAACTGCGAATACAAAATGGTCTGTCAGACGTTTACCTAAATAGCAAAAAATATTTGCTATAGCTTATCCACTATTGCTTTCACCACTGCAAATTCTTCTTCAGTTCCTTTACCACTTAGAATTCTCGTCAATTTAATTGCTGATAATCCGGTTCGGTCACGAAATTCTCTCAGAGATATTCCCGATGCATTTAATCTCAGCTCTATTCCTTCTTTTCCGCCTACTTCTTCAAGCCATACAGCAAGAGGAGGATTAAAAATAATTTTTTCTCTACGTGAAACAGGTTCTTTTTTATTTTCTGGTTTCTTATTTTCAGCAGATACAAAATCTACCAACCAAACACCAATTGGGTGAGGTAATCCAACACCAAAAGCTTTTGCTAATCGAGCAGCTTTGATAGGAGTAGCCTTTCCTTCACTATTCGAGTGTAAAGACACATCAAAAATATCATCATTTGAGAAAGTACCTATTCTTTCTCCTAGAACATTCAAGACACCGCGAAGAATATGAGGAGATTTTTTCTTGTCCAACTCAGATGCCATACTCTTTAATCCTTGTAGTGTCATATCTTCTTCAGGAGAAAGAGAATATGGCTCAAGTCTCTCTAACTGTTCCATTAAAAGCAGTGGTCCATCCAACAATTTTTTACGATCTCTCATCGATAAGACCCTTTGTCTCTTTTTTCCTTTAGCGATAATAAGCTCTGCAAAAATATCTCCCGCAGATGCCTGCAGACGTTCATGTACTCGTTCCTCGTCAAATTGTTTAGGATGATGAATATTATGCTGCCATCGATCAACAGTTGTTCCGCTTACTCCAAAGATATCTGCTATTTCTTTTTCAGATAAGCCATACAGTAACTGATAATAAGATAAAAGTGTATTAAATGTATGAAAAGGTACTTTATGAACAGAAAGTGGTTCTTGCCCTTGCGCTTCAGCGCGTACCAATTGAGCTGCGAGACTATATTCATCTAACGGAGCTGCTTTAATAAATTTATTCATTGTATTGCTATCTATTCCGGTTTCTCCTCGCTTCATTCTTAAAATTGTATGCGGTGATATGTTGTTTTTTGTTTGAAATTCTTGCCCCGTCATCCCTTCTGCTAGAGAGAGATAGTCCACCATTTTTGGATACCTATCTTCTGGAGGTAAAGATCCAAATAACTGTAACCATGCATTATCATTTCGCTTACTTGCAAGCGTTTCTTTTTTTACCAAGACAGTTCCGTCTCTTTTTGGGAGGAACAGTCCAGTATTGCGGGCATCAAAAGGTACTAACGCATCAGATCGACGAGCTAGTGGCGGTTCTTGGGAAAATGGTATTTCATGTTCTCTCATAAATTTACTATAGGAAAACGGTATTTTACCTTTTTTTGCCTCTTTTTGCAAAGAAATTTAACAACTAAGCATGAAAGTTTTTCTTGGAGAACGTAATATCCCTTTTATCCTCTTACTTTGCTTGCGAGATCAAGCACTCGTCTTGAAAGAGGATGATGGATAGGATAGTTTAACGACTGCATAATTTGAGCAATCTTCTGATCTGTGGGGATGCTTATGATACCGTCTTTCCTAGGTTTCATTATCCATCTATCCAAAAAACTTTCTGTATAACCGTTACCAGCCAAGATCACATTAATAACCTCTTTAAAGAGCGCTCTCGATCGAGCCCTCTTTGATGTGGGTATCATGTTATCTACTGTATTCACAATTTCTTGATCATTTTCTGTCAATGGATAAGGTCGAGTAGAAGCAATATGTTCTGCAAAAAGATATTTTTCTTCTAATATGGACCGGAGTTCCTCTTCAGATATGGTAACTTCTTTTTTGTTTAGCTTCGTAAGGAAGATCTTTTTAAGTATACTATTGGGACCTAAATCTAACCACTGAGTTAATACTTCTGGATCTAATTGATTTGGATGAGCACCCTTATATTGCCATCTAAATACCGATGACAGGGGGGCATCACCTAGCTCCTTTGCCATTTGAGCATGTGTTTCCCCTTTAAGACATCTCACATACGCTAAGTCTTCTCCTAGAGATGATTTTTTTAAATTTCTCACAGGTAAGGGAGATACATCCGCGAGAGAAAGCCGCAAACGTTGAGCGCAAAGACTGTCAGGTGATAAAGTAGATGCTTCAATAATATTGTTAAGAACATAAGATAATGGATTACGCCCTTTGATAATTTTTTCTAAATTTTGCGGAGTTATAGTACTTTTTCTTGCAAAATCTTCTACGGTTAATCCTTCAGAGAAGATTAACAACTTTACCATTTGACCTACTACATTTTCAGATCGGAAAGATAAAAAGGTTTGCAACCAGCGGGTATCGGTTTCTTGTTGTTGAAAGGCTTCTTTTACTTTAAGCAGTAAAGGATCCTCTTCATCAAGATAATTCTCAAGGCCATTTATGATAAGGGAGGTATCAGGGCGTAGCAATTCGCCGGAAAGGGCATGCGACAAATATCCACCATCTTTCCCAATACTTTCAGAAAACTCATCTAGGGTTATTCTCTGTTTGTCTAATGATTTGTTGTGGATGATTAATGATTCCTCAATCAATGACCTTAACTGTTTCATTGGAGGAGAGATTATTGTTCTTCGTTTTAACAATTGCCCTGGCAGTTCTCCTTCGTCTATAAAGGTAGATAAGGCTGTTTCTAAGAAAAGCATTTCAGAATGGTCAGACGAAACTCCTTTTGCTTTTAATACGGTAAGTATTTTTGTGAGTCTTTCTTTAGTAGCACTATTTCCTTTTATATACATATCCTTACCTAAGTCCTCTTTAGCTATACCCAGATCTTTCTCAACTATTGCTTTAAGCGCTGTTTCAATAGTAAATTCCCTCAGAAGCTTTTCTTTGTGTTGTGTTTGCTCTTCAATCTTAATCTCTCTCTGATCCCGTTTCAAAAGAGTAATCAACTCGTACTCTTCCTTCCGTCTCTCTGGGAAGATATCGAGCGCTGTTCTCACTCTCTTCGCAGGAATGCGATGTTTATCTTTTTCAATTTTGTTCATGTGACCTATATTTGCATAGCCCAGCTGTCTAGCAAATACTTCTTGCGATATTCCTGCAGATACTCTTAAATCTGTAATTAATCCCCCTATGCCATCTATCAACGCCGTATCCTTTTTCCCTTCAATACGGTTTCTTAATTCCGACATTTTCTCTTCAAAATTTTCATCTCTTTGGATGATAAAGATATCGATCATAGCTTGTAATTCACCTGCGGTGATTTCTGCTTCTCCTTCCTCGCATTTACGCACAAAATATTTACTTCGTTCAATGCGTTGACCAAAATCATATTGATCAGTTCCTTGTCTTTCACGAAGTAATTTAATTGCTTTTCCTCTCCGTATTCTTTTTAATTCTTGCTGTTTTTCTTGAGAACCTCCCATGCCTTCCAAACCACCAATGACAGACGTCAACTCCATTATTGAAGCTGATTGAGGAGCTCCGAGGATTTCTTCATGGGATTTAGGATTATGGGTATCTCTCAGCGCAATCGATACTTGTGAACGTGGTTTTCTCTCAGGAGAGATTAACTTACGTTGAAAAACAATATGTCGAGGTCCCGTTTTAATGAGGGCTTCATTACTTGAAAATTCTCTGACTTCTCTTTCCACCATAACTACTATGGGCAAACCTGGGTATTTTACCATTTATTAAAAAATTTAGAAAGGTCACTATTTTGCCTCTTTTTGCAAAATTAGGTATAATTACGGTCCTAGGAAGAAGGATCACTACCCCGCTTAGCGGGGAGGAAAGTCCAGACAGGTGTAAAGCCGGGGACGGAGTTTACGCTCCGACTAGTAATAGCTAGTGTTCACATGTTTATCCCACTAAACGATATGTGAAACAGATCTTGGATTGACAAGATTTGAGAGCAACAGGGACGAGTGGGGATGAAACGGGCAATCCTACCTGCTGCAACCTCCGATTGGTACGCTTGAGGCGCTTTACCCGAGTACCGAAGATTGAGGGCATAGATAAATTGTGATCTGATCCCGATTTAATCGGGATCAAACAGAATCTGGCTTATTCTCTTCCTAGGGCTTTATATGGCGGTCTTACTTCTTCAGCGACAGTTAAGACATATCGTGTGATTGGATCGAAAAGACCGCGATCAAACTTATCCATCATTGCAACAATTGTCAAATCATTAGGAAAAACGCCTCCTCCCTCAAACTGAGAGTACATGCCAGCTGCACCAAGGTCTGTTTGCAGTAAACCGTGTGTTTCCCGAATTTCACGAATTAATGGTCCCAAAATATTTTTGTTGTTTGTCCTTCGAAGCGTTTCAGTTTTATCCTTCAATACTGAAAGTAAATCACTATCCATAGGTAAGATGGGAGCTGGTTCAACAAGCTGAAGATGTTCAGCAAATAAATAGCGATCTGAGAGAAGCATTTTCGGCATCGTAGGGGGAACAATAAGTGTTCCTTTCTTTGCTTTTGTCAGAATGATATCCATAAATTCATCACTCGGAGAACCTAGCCATTCACGAAAAGCATCTTCATTGACATGACCTGGATACTTTCCCTTATAAAGCCACCCTTGCAACATACCAGTTGTTACTTGCAACTTATCCGCTGCTGCTGGTATTGATTCACCGTTGACCGTACGAATATAAGAAAGATCATCTCCAAAAGGGTCATAGATAAAATCACCAACTGACTCAGGTTTTTTGCCAGCAAGGAGCAATCGCAGATATTGTTCTGACTTACTCATCGTTGGCAAAGGAGATTCTTTAATTATGCTATTCAGCGATTCGAGAGAAGGCGTCTCACCCTGTACGATTCGGCTTACCGTCATAGGATCAATACCAACTTTATTTCCGTAACTATCCATCGTGAGATTTTCAGCTAGTCGAAAATATCGCGCTGATTCCTGTATCTCTTTACCTGGAGGAGTAGTTAGAAGGAATTCCATCCAGAGAATATCTGTAGGATTCCATAGATTTTCACCCTCTGCTCTTTGATCACCAGCGTCTTCCCCAACACTAAGCACTGCTCTACTCTTTTCTTTCCTCAATTCTGCAAGCAATTGTTCATTTTGTACCCTTAATTGAGCGTTAAGCCTACGTTGTTGTGTTCGTGCTACGACACTGTTTTCTGCGTCTTCAGCTCTTCCTCTTTGTTCTTCAGTAAGTAATTCTTTCAAATCACGAACCTCTCCTTGAGCTGATGTTCTCTCGCGTCGCTCTTCAGTCAATGACTCTTGTAGCGCACCCGCCTTTGCTTGAGCAGCATCTCTCTCCCGTGTTAGTTTATTTGTCTCTCTTGTAGCTTCCTTTCCATCTACTGCTCTTCCTCGTCTCTCTTCTGTCAATGATTCCTGTAGAACACCTGCCTTTGATTGAGCGGCATCTCTTTGCCTTTTTAGTTCTTCTGTTTTTCCGTCAACTGCTGTAAGTGCTCTCTGTAATTGACGATTTTCTCCTTCAAGCACAGCATTTTTCTCCATTGTCGGAGCCTGTTTTGCTTCTAACCCTTCTATTCTCGTTTGATCTCGTCTTCTTCCCCGTCGCTCTAAAGTCAAATCTCTTCGTAATTCAGCATTTTTCTCTTGCAGTTTTGTGACTTTTCTCCCCGCTGCTGCTCCTTCTCTTCGCGCTGTACCAAGTGTTCCTCTCAATTGCCGATTTTCTTCTTCAAGGGTCACGCTTACATCACGTGCAGCGTCTCTCTCTTTTCTCAATGTTCCAATCTCCTTCGCAGTTGCCTTTGTATCTTCAGCTCTTCCCATTCGTTCTTCAGCAAGTTCTTCTTGTAACCCACTATTTGCTCCTCTAAGTTCAGCATTTCTCTCGAATGCCGCATCTTTCTGTCTGGTTAACTCTCCAACAATTCTCTCAGCCACTACTCCATCTTCGGCTCTCCCTCTTCGCTCTGCGCCAAGTGTCCCTCGTAAGGTACGAACCTCCCCTTGAGCGGCATCTCTTTCTTTGGTTAAAGCTTTCACATTTTTTGCAGCAGATATAGCATCTTCACTTCTCCCCGTTTGTTCTTCGACAAGCTCCCTTCGTAACGAAGCGTTTAATCTTTCCAAAGCAGCATTTTTATCAAGAGCAGTATTTCGTTCTTGTTCTAACCCGCGTTCTCTTTTACCAGCCTCGTTACTCTCTTGTAATCCTGCTTTCTTATTTTTTCCTAATTCGCGAGTAAGACTTTTTACTTGATCTTCAGCAGCCTTTCTCCCTCGCATTGATTCATCAAGCCTAGTCTCTAAACTGCCATTCCGTTCTGTTAGTCCAAAGACCTCCTCTTGCAATGCAAGCAGTCTTTCTTGAGTGACACCTGCGTCGAGAAGACTGTGTAACTGTCTTGCTAGAGTTTCTTTTTCGTCTGTTTCTCTCCCAAGCTCTCGTCGTAAAGCACCCACCTCATCCACGAGTGTCGGAGCAACTGGAGAGATGAAAACAACTTGTTCTTCTCCTGGCAGAGGAAGATCGTTGAAACCAAGTCGGAAAAGAATTCCTCTTGTTGTCTCAAACAGAGCAATTGCCTCACGCATTTCTCTTCCTGCTTCTTCAGTAGGTGCACCTTGAAGTTTCGCATTTCTTAAAGCCGTTTGTTTTTGTTTTCCTTTAGCAGAGAGCAATTCAAGTATTGTTTGAGGAGGACGTGATTCACCTTTTTCTGTCATTTGCGCAATTATACTCTTATAGGTCTTTTAAGACAAGCGATTATTCCCATCTCATTGACACCCCTTTTTATCCTTGCTACTCTAGTAATAGTAATGACAAAACGCAACAATAAAAAACTGATTTGGGGAGTTTGGTTTACCCTTCTTTTAGCCGCAATTATTCCGCTTGCAGTTTCGATTAATCAACGACAAGAACTCAGGAGTCTTGCTGCATCTAAATTTGTGCAATCAGACGTGGCAAAGGGAGGCGGTCTTACGGCGATGGAGTTTGCGCCAGATGGAAGATTATTTTTTCTTGAAAAAGCTGGAACGGTTAAAATTGTCAAAAATAATCAAGTCCTCGCGACCCCATTTCTTAAGCTCACGGGTGTGAACAGTGAAGGAGAACGTGGATTGTTAGGAATCGCTTTTGATCCAAATTTTGCAACCAATAAATATGTGTACTTCTACTATACTGTCGCAAATCCTTTGCATAACCGGATTATTCGTGTGGCAGCAAATGGCGATGTTGCAGGAAGTCCCCAAACTATTTTCGATCTCCCGGGTCTTGGTGCGACGAATCATAATGGTGGCGCAATCCATTTTGGCCCAGATGGCAAACTCTATGTTGGCGTCGGAGAGAATGCGAATGGCCAGAATGCGTCATCAATGAACACTATCCTTGGCAAAATGCTTCGGATTAATCCTGATGGCACTATTCCAGCCGATAATCCTTTCTATGGATCAACGACAGGAAATAATCGAGCAATCTGGGCAACGGGAATGCGCAATCCTTTTACTTTTGCCGTACAACCTGGTACAGGAAGAATTTTTGCTAACGATGTGGGCGATAACGGTGACAAACGATTTGAGGAAATCGATGACATCCAAAAAGGGAAAAGTTATGGATGGCCAACAGCATGGGGCAATGGAGGAAGCGGTGGAGATCGTCCAGTTTACAACTATCAAGGTGGCGGCTGTGCCATAACAGGGGGAACATTCTATAACCCAACCACCGTGTCATTCCCTACGACATATGTGGGCAAATACTTCTTTGGTGACTATTGTGGCAATTGGGTCAAGTACATCGATCCTTCGACAAAGCAAGTAAGTACCTTTGATCCAGCAAAAGTTTCGGCACCTGTTGATCTTAAAGTTGGACCTGAAGGCGCACTCTATGTTTTATCAGCAAATGGCAGTATTGTGAAAATCGCCTATGTTGATGAAAATGGTAATCCATTACCAACGGTATCACAAGCACCCGGAGGTGGGACTGCCGGTGCACCAAAAGGAACAATCACTTCTCCAAAAGCTGAAACAAAATATAATGCTGGACAAACAATTAGTTATAGTGGTACTGGCACCGATCCACAAGATGGAACGCTGGCTGATAAAGCGTTCTCCTGGACTATTGTCTTTCATCATGCAACCCATACACATCCATTCCTCGGTCCAATTACTGGAAAGAAAGCTGGCACCTTTACTATTCCGGCTCAAGGAGAATGGGCAAGCAATGTGTGGTATCGCATTAACTTAACCGTCACTGATTCTGCAGGACAAACACAAACATCTTATGTCGATGTCAAACCAAATGTCGTAACACTTACCTTTAACACCGTTCCTTCGGGGCTTCAGACAGCTATCGATGGAGTACCAAATGCCTCACCTTATACCCAATCAACAGTCGTTGGGCTGAAACGTACCATTAGTACAACAGAAGGACAAACACTTAATGGGAAATCCTATGCCTTTGCTTCATGGAGTGATAAAGGGACAACTTCGCATGAGATAACCATCCCCGCAAAAGACACCACGTATACCGCGACCTTTCAAGAAGGCGCACCATCAGGAACAATCGTACAACCAACTGTTTATTGTCTTGGCTCTTGCCCAACACCTGGTGGGAGCGGAGGTGGAGAGACACCAACCGTTTCGCCCGCACCAACAGGGACACAGTCGACACCTGATGCAAATACTCGACGAGGATTGTTCTTATCACTGCTCGATTTAATTATCGAATTCTTAAACTTACTCGGGAGATTACTGGGAGGCAAGTAGCTCGATCCTATCCACTGGCACTTGTATAAAACCGTAAAGCATATCTCCAAAAAAATCGAGCCACGATAAAAAGCGTAATAGCAAAACCCATCAGCAAGAGTGCATCAGGTAATTGTACTTTGTGGAGTAATTGCTTCGCAGGCGTCACAATAATAAGCGTGAGTGGAAAGAGGACGAATAAAAGATAGGTACTTGCTCCCTTATAAATCTCTTGCGGGAATTTGCTAACTTGGTTTGTTTGATACAGCAGATCAGGCAAATTGGAAAGTTTTGGGAACCAAATAACGAGCGTCATAACAATCATCCAAAAAGAATAAATTGTCATCAAAGAAAAGAGACAAAGAATTATTACGCCAAGAATAAGGGTTGGGGTGATAGTGAGGTGCATCTGGTTTAACACATAAATAAGAAAACCCAGCCCAAGGAAAAAACGAATCAGATGAGTATAGGTTACATACAAACATGTCATGATAAATTGGGAATCAATTGGCTTCGTCAGAATCCCATCCAATCGGCCGAAGTGGATGGTATTTGAGAATTGATTAAATCCCCGAGCAAAAAACATATAGAAGAAACTGTAGATGATGTTATACATCCCTGCTAAGATAAGGAGTTCATTGCGCGACCAACCAAAGACACTTGATGCCTTTGAGGTAAGAAGTAACATTTGGAAAATCGTAAAAGATGCCCATATTGTATGAGCGGTGGAACTATTAATCAAGTCAGCTCGATACGTAAGTAACTTTTTCCAATTGAGTATCATCAGCATCCGGTAAACTCGCAGATAATGTTTAAGCGTATTCATATTATTGCCCCACAGCTGTATATTGTTTCAGCCCTTCCTTCCATAGCTTTTGATAAAGAAAATAAAAAACAACAAGCCAGACCAACTGCATCCCTAATACATGCCACAGTTCAGGAATGCTTAACTTCCCTTCAAAGGCAATCACCGGAAAATAAATCATATAAGAAAATGGGAGAAAAGAAGTAATTGGTTCAAGCCAGTTAGGTAAAAAGGCCAGCGGCATAAGAATGCCAGAGAAAAGCGTAATCGTCATATTGACCGCTTCAAATGCCCCTTTTGATTCAGTCATCCAAAATGCCAACATCCCGACACCCATCTTGAAAACAAAGGTTAATAAAAAGGCAACGATGACGATGAGGATACTCAATGCAAAAGTCGCAGGATCGTTGGTGAAACTAAATAAGCGTGGGAAGAAGAGAATAAAACCTGCAAGAATAACAAGCGCAACAATTCCTTCGATTATCCGATACGAAACTTCATTAAAAAAGGTAAGCCAGAAATAGGAAAAAGGTTTGAGAAGATACGCCGTCAGTCCCCCTTCTTGAATATCTGTCGTTGCAATATGTTCTTCTTGATGACACATCACAATGGCATACATAACAATGGTAAATAAATAATATGAAGTAATATCAGCACTGGTCCAACCAGGGATATCTTTGACGCCGCGCCAAAAGAGAATAAGCACTAACGGAGCAATACAAGCAAGGAGTACCCAGACAACAATACGGCTTCGATCTTCAATGACTTCTTGGAACTGAAGCAAAAACATTCGGTAATATCGCATAATAAGTTAGCGCTTGGCAGCTTTGGTCGAAAAAACATCGGCAATAATGTCTTCCATATTGGGCTCTTCGATATTCAAATCATCGACAGGAAATGTTTGTAATAATTTTGCAGCAGTTTGACTAGTAGCTTCTCTTGGGACGGAGAAAACCGCTTTGGTGCCATCAAGTTCAATGAGTTTTCCAAACTTTGTTAATTTTGCAGCAGGGACGCTCTTTTCAAATACAACGCTAATAGCTTTATATTGAGAATATTTTTTAACAATGTCTGCAAGAGAGCCATCATACAGCACTTTTCCATGATCAATGATAATAATGCGTTCACATAATTGCTCGACGTCTTTCATGTAATGACTGGTCAATAAAATTGTTGCTTTGTAGCGTTTATTATATTCCTTAACAAAATCGCGCAGCTTCTGTTGCATCACCACATCAAGCCCAATGGTTGGTTCATCAAGAAAAAGCACTTTGGGCTTGTGGATTAAGGCAGCAATCAATTCACATTTCATTCGCTGACCAAGCGACAGTTTGCGTACTTGCACCTGCAAGATATCTTTGACATCAAGCAGTTCTGTTAACTCCTCCAGCGTTTCTGCATACTGCTTATCAGGAATTTCGTAAATCTCTTTATTCAACAGAAACGAATCACTTGCCGGTAAGTCCCACCAAAGTTGATTCTTTTGTCCCATGACAAGAGATATTTGTTTTAAGAAAGCATGCTTGCGTTCAAAAGGAGTATATCCCAACACGTCAACTTTCCCATCGGTGGGATACAAGAGACCTGAAAGGCATTTGAGGGTTGTTGTTTTTCCCGCTCCGTTGGGACCGATAAAACCAATGAGTTCTCCTTCTTCAATCTCAAAAGAAATACCATCGACCGCTTTTGCATCATAGTAGCTGCGATGAAATAAGGATTTAAGTGAGCCACGAAAACCTGCTTCTTTTTTATGAACTTGATAATATTTTGATAAGTGTGAGACGGAAATAACCATAGTCTTTAGTGTACCAAAAAGAAGCCTCCTAGTGCGTTTAGGAAACTTCTCTTGTCCCAAGTAGCAATTCTATCGTACTGCCTTCTTTAATGTTTTACCGGCAGTAAAGCCAGGAGCTTTTCTCGCAGAAAGGGTGATT
>Ga0075364_10000064_pt1 | contig 40534 bp, 39 predicted proteins | sample EndMetdeltDD1764_FD_71517 | JGI IMG/M metagenome (GOLD analysis project Ga0075364, IMG submission 71517) | Populus endosphere microbial communities from Tennessee, USA - Endosphere MetaG P. deltoides DD176-4 | ecosystem: Host-associated > Plants > Roots > Endosphere | place: USA: Tennessee... | reverse complement strand
TCAAAGATCTGGTCACCCGTTTCGACATTCCCGGCGGGGTGTTCGGTCGTGTGACCAAGCGCGTGCACGCGGTCGAACATGTGAACTTCGATCTCTACCCCGGTGAGACCCTGGCGCTGGTAGGCGAATCTGGTTGCGGCAAGACCACCACAGGCCGGTCTTTGCTGCAACTGGTCAAAAGCCAGGGCGGCAGCATCGAGTTCGATGGTCGCGACATCGGTGCCCTGCGGGGCGCCGCCATGCAGACGCTGCGCCAGCACATCCAGTTCATCTTCCAGGACCCCTTCGGCTCGCTGAACCCACGCATGACAGTGGGCTACTCGATCCGTGAGCCCATGCTTATCCACGGCACGGTGCAGGGCAAGGCCGTGCAGGAGCGCGTGCGCTGGTTGATGGACAAATGCGGCCTGGCGCCCGAAATGGCCGACCGGTATCCGCACGAATTTTCCGGTGGGCAACGGCAACGCATCTGTATCGCGCGGGCGCTGGCGTTGAACCCCAAGGTTGTGATTGCCGACGAATCGGTATCCGCGCTGGACGTTTCGATCCAGGCGCAGATCGTGAACCTGCTGCTCGATCTTCAGCGCGAGCTTGGCGTGGCGTTGCTGTTCATCTCACACGACATGGCGGTGGTCGAACGGGTGAGCCATCGTGTGGCGGTCATGTATCTGGGCCAGATCGTCGAGATCGGTCCCCGACGCGCGATATTCGAGAACCCTCAGCACCCGTACACCAAGATGCTGATGGCCGCTGTGCCCATCGCCGACCCGCAACGTAGGCATCGCGAGCGCAGCTTGCTTGTGGACGAAATTCCCAGCCCGCTGCGCGCGGTGGGGGATGAGCCGCTGGTCAAGCCACTGGTCGAAGTGGGGCCAGGGCATTTTGTGGCGCGGCATTCGGTGGGCGTGTACTAGCCTGCCAGGCGAAAATGAACCTGACGACTGCCGAAACTTCAAACCTGGACGTCATGGGTGATTCTGAGGGCTTGCCGACGCGTGATGAACTGCTGGCGGCGTCATTGCGAGACTAGTGGTCGAGTTTGTGCGATAGGGTAGGGGCGTTTGAAGGTGGCAAGCGCTTCATTATCCTGCAAGACCGTAGTAACGCCGCTCAAGCGTCAGTTCAGCGGCTTCTTGATCCGTCGACGCTTGGGCAGGTCGCCTGTCGATTGAACTTCGGAAATCATTTCGTCGAAATCGGACTTGAATGCGACGTCTTGCACGGTCCGAAACTTCGCATATTCGTCCTCAGCTTTCTTTCTTGCGGCCTCAGCCGAGATCGTTCCAGCGTGGTCAAGTACGTCGTACTCGTTGAACCGTAAGAAGCCGTCCAGTTTCTCGGCCCAGTCTGCCATCGTCATTACCTTGCGCCACTCGGCGAGACCTCAGCAAAATCCAGGTACTGCGACACCAGGCGGTTCAAGCCCCGTATTTCACTCTCACTCAGATAATTCTTTGCCGTCGACACGTCGTGCTTCAGCACTTTGCCGCCGGTCTTGTCGTTCTTCCAACACGTCAGCCCCATATGCGGCTTCTCAGCATCGGATCGCTCGAGGATGAGCTCAGAGGCCGTCTTGCCATGTATCGCGAAATGGAACTTGTTTTGCACTGAGGCGTAGAACAGATGCGCAGCTTCCGAGGTCCTGTCGTAATCCACGCTGCACTGAGAAAAGACGTCCGTCACCTTCTGATAGAACCGACGCTCGGATGCACGAATCTCCCTGATTCGCTCGAGCAACTCTTCGAAGTAGTCCTTGCCGAAGAGCTGGTTGCCTTGTTTGAGGCGATCGTCGTTGAGTGCGAAGCCTTTGATCAGATATTCCTTCAGCACCCTAGTAGCCCAGATGCGGAATCGGGTGGCATTGACGGAGTTCACGCGATATCCAACGGAGATGATCGCATCCAGGTTGTAGACGTTGGTGAGGTAAGACTTTCCGTCACTCGCAGTTATCCGGAATTTCCGGATAACTGAATTTTCAGGCAACTCACCGCTCGCAAAGATGTTCTTGAGGTGTTCACTCACCGTGCGAACGTCTACCCCAAAGATCTCCCCCATACCTTTTTGGCTGGCCCATACCGTTTCGTCCTCAGCGATCACCTGCACGCGGACGTCCCCTTCTTTGGAGTCGTAGAAGAGGAAATTTGCGTTTTTCGAGGTGTCTTTATCCGTCGACCGATTCTACAAGCCTGGACCGATACGAATGAAACGATGCGTCGCTCGCGCATCCGGTACGGTGATATGCCTCTCGCCCATTTTGACATTCGCGTGCTGCTCAGACAATCGATTCAGCTATACGATAAAAAACCCGCAAAGCGAACGCTAGTGCGGGTTTCTATACTACCGGAATGACGATAGATTGAATTCTGGTGCCGATGAAAGGAATCGAACCCTCGACCTTCGCATTACAAGTGCGCTGCTCTACCAACTGAGCTACATCGGCTTCGGGCTTGCACCCGGTGCGCTTGTGCTGTGGCGTGGCTGGCGAGGCCGAAGCCCCGACGCCATGTCTTCACACGCGCGGACTGCATTGTATAGATTTATTTGACGATGGTCAGGTGAGGGCGCTTATTTTCTACGTCACTTTCGCTGCCGGTCGTCTTTTCTTCGTTCGAACTGTCGTCATCGGTGCCGCCCTCGACCGATGCGAGGGACGTGGCCGACGGCGCCACGGCGGCGTTGCCATCTTCGGTGCCCGACACGGCGCCAGCTTCGTCAGACCCTTCGTAAGGCTGAACCTCGAACCCCATGCCAGCGCTGGTTTCGCGAGCATAAATGGCGCTGACGGCGCCGATATGCACGAGCACGTTTTCCGTCACGCCGCCGAAACGGGCCTGGAATTCGATGAATTCATTGCCCAGCAACAGGTTGTTGGTGGCCAGGGTGCCCACGTTCAGGGTGATCTGACCCTCCTGAACGTGGCCGCGGGGGACCATGGTGTGCTCATCGACCTGCACGACGATATACGGGGTGTAGCCGTTATCGGTGCACCATTCGTGCAGCGCACGGATCAGATAAGGCTTTGTCGAAATTTCACCCATGTTCACCCGTCCCTCGTTCAACGACGCATGACTTTTTCAGCCGGCGTCTGCGCTTCGATGTAGGCCGGGCGCGAGAAAATGCGTTCGGCGTACTTCTGCAGCGGTGCGGCGTTCTTGGGCAGTTCGATGCCGTAATGGTCCAGGCGCCACAGCAAGGGGGCGATGGCCACGTCCAGCATGGAGAACTCGTCACCCAGCATGTACTTGTTCTTCAGCAGCATGGGCGCCAGTTGCGACAGACGGTCGCGAATGGCCAGCCGGGCACGCTCCTGACGCTTGGGATCCTGGGCAGCGTTGCGGTCTTCCAGCACCGACACGTGCACGAACAATTCTTTTTCGAAGTTGTTCAGGAACAGGCGCGTGCGGGCGCGCATGACGGGGTCAGCCGGCATCAGTTGCGGATGCGGGAAGCGCTCGTCGATGTATTCGTTGATGATGTTCGATTCGTACAGGAGCAGATCGCGCTCGGCAAGAATGGGCACCTGACCATATGGGTTCATATGGGCGATATCTTCCGGCTTGTTATAGAGGTCGATGTCGCGGATTTCGAAATCCATGCCCTTTTCGAACAAGACAAAGCGGCAACGCTGCGAGTACGGACACGTGGTTCCGGAGTAGAGCACCATCATGGCGGATAAGTCCCTTGTGAAATGCGAAAGGCCAACGGCGCATACAGGCGCACGCTGGCTTCAATTGCCAAATGGGGTGGCGATTAACACACTATGGTAACCGACCGGGGTAGGCAATTGCCAGCCCCCTGGACGGTTCAGCGCCAAACCGGCCGTTAAACAGCCGGATTTGGACGCTTTTCGGACGAAAGTGCGACTCAGCGAACGTGCTTCCAGAACGAGGCGTTCAGGCGCCAGGCAATGATCAGGAATAGCGTCAGGAACAGCAGCACATAGACACCGAGCGTCTTGCGCTGCTGCTGATTGGGTTCGGCCATCCATGTCATGAAGGCAGTCAGGTCAGCCACATCGCGGTCATAGGCCTGCGCTTTGGCCGGATCCAGTGCCTTGAAGCGGTTCTCGGTGGTCGCGTGGCCGGTGTAGTTGGCAACGGGCTCGCGCTTGACGGTGGTGTAGCCGTTGGCGTCGTGCACGGTGGTCACGCGCTCCCAGCCTGCGGGTTTGCCGTCCTTGCGCGCTTCCTGCATCGCCACGGTCGTGAGTTCACGCGGGCCCTGATCGGCCCACATCACGTGCGGCATGCCGACGCTGGGAAACACCAGGTTGTTCCAGCCTGTCGGGCGGGACGCGTCGCGGTAGAACGTGCGCAGATAGGTGTAGATGTAATCCGAGCCCGAGGGCCCTGCGTTGATCGACTTGGCGCGCGCGATCACCGACAGATCGGGCGTGGCGGTGCCCAGCCAGGCTTTCTGATCGGCCGGCGTCATGGCGATCTTCATGAGTTCGCCCACTTTGTCGGTGGTGAACAGCAGGTTTTCCTTGATCTGGGCATCGGTCAGGCCCAGGTCGGCCAGCTTGTTATAGCGCAGGGAGACTGCGCTGTGACAGTTCAGGCAATGGTTGACGAACAGCTTGGCGCCATTCTGCAGGGACGCCATGTCCGACAGACGATTGGGCGCGCGGTCCAGCGGGTAGGTGCTTTCGGCGGCGAATGCTGCAGTACACGTCAGCATGAGGGCCACGGCACCGATGAGCTTCTTGATCATGGTTATTCCGTTATCGATGTGATGGCTCAGTGCGGATGGAAGGTCACCCGGTCGGGGACCGGTTTGAACTTGCCCAGCGGGCTCCACACGGGCATCAGCAGGAAAAAGCCGATGTAAATCAGCGTGCCGACCTGCGACATGATGTTGAACACGTCGCTGGGTGGCTGGGTGCCGAGATAACCGAGAATCAGGAAGTTCACGATGAAAATGCCGTAGAACACCTTGTGCCAGCCTGGACGATAGCGAATCGACTTGACCGGGCTGTGATCCAGCCAGGGCAGGAAGAACAGCAGGACGACCGCACCGCCCATGGCCACCACGCCCCAGAATTTGGCATCAAGCGTGCGCAGGCCGATGGCCAGGAGAATCAGGATGACCGGGAACGCAATGCGCAGAATGCCCGACAGCTTGCTGCGCAGCAGAATGTACAGCGCGCCCAGGACCGCAGCACCGGCCAGCACCCAGGTGAACTGATCCGTCGTGGCACGCAGCATCGAGTAGAACGGCGTGAAATACCAGACCGGGGCAATGTGCGGCGGCGTCTTCAGTGAATCAGCCGGAATGAAGTTGTTGTATTCCAGGAAGTAACCGCCCATTTCCGGGGCGAAGAAGACGATGGCGGCGAAGATGATCAGGAAACCTGCAACGCCCATGATGTCGTGCACGGTGTAGAAGGGGTGGAACGGTACGCCATCGAGCGGGCGGCCATTCTTGTCCTTGTACTTCTTGATATCGACGCCATCGGGGTTGTTCGACCCGACTTCATGCAGGGCCACCAGGTGAGCGGCGACCAGGCCCACCAGAATCAGCGGAATGGCAATGACGTGCAGGGCAAAGAAGCGGTTCAGCGTGGCGTCGGACACCACGTAGTCGCCGCGAATCCAGATCGAGAGTTCAGGACCGATCAGCGGAACGGCGGCAAACAGATTCACGATCACCTGTGCGCCCCAGTACGACATCTGGCCCCAGGGCAACAGGTAGCCGAAGAAGGCCTCGCCCATCAGACAGAGGAAGATGCCCACGCCGAAAATCCAGACCAGCTCGCGTGGTTTGCGATAGGAACCGTAGAACAGGCCGCGCAGCATGTGCAGGTAGACGACCACGAAGAACATGGAAGCGCCCGTGGAATGCATGTAGCGGATGAGCCACCCCCAAGGCACCTCGCGCATGATGTATTCGACCGACTGAAACGCGCGCTCGGCGTCCGGCTTGTAGTGCATCACCAGGAAAATGCCGGTGACGATCTGCAGCACCAGCACCAGAAGGGCCAGCGAACCGAAGAAATACCAGAAGTTGAAATTCTTGGGTGCGTAATATTCGGAGAGATGCGCTTTATAGGTAGACGACACCGGAAATCGGCGGTCCAGCCAGCCCAGCAAACCTGTTGTCTCGACGCTTTTATCGCCAGCCATGTATGGCTCCTCTTACGTGGCGTGATGCTTATAGTCGCAAAGTCTGATGCCCTGGGGCGTCAGGCCTTGTTGTCTTCGTCAACCCCGACAATGATCCGGGTGTCGCTGAGGTATTCGTAGGGAGGTACTTCCAGATTATCGGGCGCCGGCTTGTTGGCGTAGACGCGACCGGCGAGGTCGAACGTGGAGCCGTGGCAGGGGCAGTTGAAACCCCCGGTGTCGCCGGGAAATGCTGGCCCGCCGCTCAGTTGCGGCGTGGGCGAACAGCCCAGATGGGTACAGATGCCCACACAGACGAACAAATCGGCCTTGCGCGACCGATATTCGTTCTTGGCATATTCGGGGGTAAAGCCTGGGCGATCGGAATTCGGATCGGCCACCAGGGAATCGGAGGTCTTCAACGCGGCGACCTGTTCCTGCGAGCGGCGCAGAATCCACACCGGTTTGCCACGCCATTCGACGGTACGCATCTGACCCGGAGCGAGGTCCGCCACATCGACTTCAACGGGGGCCCCCGCTGCGCGCGCTTTCTCGGACGGGGCGAAGGTGCTGACGAAGGGCACGACCGTTGCTACGCCGGCAACGCCGCCCACCGCACAGGTGGTGGTAATCCAGAACCGTCTTGCAGGATCTGGGGGAAGGGTAGGGTCAACCGCAGATTCCTCGTCATGCACCAGCGTATCCTGTCTCATCTTCCAATCCTTGTTGATGCAACTGCCTGGCGCTTCGCGGCAACGACTGTGGCACAGTGTGATTCACATGGAGCATAAAGCGCCTACGTGACTTCTGTGCACTTTTTGATTAAATCCGCTTAGTGCATTTGTAGTCAGTGCATCTTTATTACGGGGATTTGTCGCATTTTTCAACCGCGTATTATAGCGCCTAGCCCGTTTGGCGGCGTAATCGCTTCAGGAGGTCTTATGGCAATAATGAAGGAATTCCGCGACTTCGCGGTTCGAGGCAATGTGGTCGACCTGGCCGTCGGTGTGATCATCGGTGGGGCGTTCAGCCTTATCGTGAACTCCATGGTCAAAGACATCGTCATGCCATTGATCAACTTCCTGGTTGGCGGCGCAGTCGATTTTTCCAACAAATTCATCGTGCTCACCCTGCCTGACGGCTATACCGGCCCCATGACCTACCGGGACCTCACCGCCGCTGGCGCCACGGTCTTCGCGTGGGGTAACTTCCTCACGATCGTCATCAACTTCATCCTGCTTGCCTTCATCATTTTCTGGATGGTCAAGGTGATCAACACTGCGCGCAAGCGTGCCGAAAAAGAGAAAGAAGCCGAGCCGGCCAAGGTGGTTGCGCCACCCGAAGATGTGGCCTTGCTGCGCGAAATCCGCGACCTGCTGAAGTCCAATCCCGGCGCGTCGGTCACGACCGGCACCACGCCAGGCAGCATCTCGACCGATCCCCGGTTGTAAATCGCGGCCTCACCGCCGGTGCGGTGGCCTGCAGGCGGGCCCGGTGGGTCGGCCCGCTTGTTGTGCGACAACAACATGCCGCCTGTACGACAACGATGTGCCGCACCCGGAAATCCTCCGGAGAACCGGTGATTCAGACCGGGTTGTCGATATCCACGAACCGCACGTCGATTCCGAACTGGCGTGACAGCGCCTCTCCCAGCGCCTGCACACCATACCGCTCGGTGGCGTGATGACCGGCGCCTATGAACCCCACGCCGGTCTCGCGCGCCAGATGAGTGGTTTGCTCTGATGCCTCCCCTGTAATGTAGGCGTTCACGCCTGCGTCGACCGCATCGGCCAGCATGCCCTGTGCGCCGCCCGTGCACCACGCTACGCGTGTGATCGGCGCTTGCGGGTCGCCCACGCACAGTGGCGCCCGATCCAGCACCGTAGCCACGCGCGATGCCAGCTCACCCAGCGTGGCAATGCCCGGTGCGGTGCCTGACCACACCAGATTGTCCTGCCCGAACGTGGCGGGTGTGCCATCGGCGCGTCGATCCGGCACCAGGCCCAGCTTCGCTGCGAGCATGGCGTTGTTGCCCAGCTCGGGGTGGGCGTCCAGTGGCAGGTGATAGCCCCAGATGTTCAGGTCATGGGCCAGCGCGAGCTGCAGGCGGGTGCGCCGTGGCCCGCGCACGCGGGGGTCTTCGCCGCGCCAGAACCATCCGTGATGCACCAGCACGCCATCAGCCTGATGCTCGATGGCTGCACGCAGCAGCGCCTCGCTGGCGGTGACGCCGGTCACGATGCGCGCGATGTGCGTCTTGCCCTCGACTTGAAGGCCGTTTGGGCAGTAGTCTTTGAATTGCGCGGCCTTCAGCAGATGGTCCAGCCAGGCGGTAATGTCTTGCGTGCGTATTTCGTTCATTGTTTTGGTCCCACCATAAACATGCTCCGACTCTGGCTCGTTTTTTCTCAGACCGTGACGGTCGCTTTGGCTATTCTATTCGTCGTGTCCACACTGCGTCCCGACTGGGTGCGGCTGGGCGGGTCCAATGGGGGCGATGCGCGCGCGCCACAGGGCGCCAGCCCGGCTGTGATGCCGGTGTCCAGTGCGCCTGTCGCAATCAGCCCCGATTTTTCGTTCTCGGCAGCCGTGAGCCGTGCCGCACCGTCGGTGGTGAACGTCTACACCACCAAGCGTGTGGCCGTGCCGGATCACCTCACGACCAACGACGCCATGATGCGCAAGTTTTTCGGACTGGATCCGGCCACGCCACGACCCAGGCTATCGACCAGCCTGGGCTCTGGGGTGGTGGTGCACGGTGAAGGCTATGTGCTGACCAACTATCACGTGGTCGAGGCTGCCGACGCCATCGAAGTGGCCCTGGCTGATGGACGGTCGTTTCCTGCCGAGCTCGTGGGCGCTGACCCGGATACCGATCTGGCGGTGCTGCGCCTGCCTGCGGGCACACCCAATGTGCCCATTGCCTCGGTGGCCAGTGGGCGCATGCTGGCCGTGGGCGATGTGGTGCTGGCCATCGGCAACCCGTTTGGCGTCGGGCAAACCACCACGCAAGGCATTGTGTCGGCACTGGGGCGCAACCGGCTGGGCATCAACACCTACGAGAACTTCATTCAAACGGATGCCGCCATCAATCCGGGCAACAGTGGGGGCGCACTGGTGGATGCCCATGGGGACCTGGTGGGGATCAACACGGCCATCTATTCGCCACCGGGCGGCGCGATGGGGATCGGGTTTGCCATTCCGATTCAGGCCGCAGAGAAGGTCATGGCGGCCATCATCAAGAACGGCCATATCGAGCGTGGCTGGCTGGGTATCGAACCGCAGGACATGACGCCGGAACTGGCGCGCAGCTTCAGGCTGACGGATCGACGCGGCGTGGTGATTGCGGGGGTGCTGCGCGACGGCCCTGCGGGGCAGGCCGGACTGAGAGTGGGCGATATCGTGCGTGCCATCGAGAATGTGCGTGTGACGGACACGACCGCCATGCTGGCGATGATCGCTGCGCTGCCGCCTGGCCACACCGCCACCCTGGATGTCCTGCGGGGAGGAAAGACGATTGCCGTCGAGGTGCGCGTGGGAGTGAGGCCTAGACGGCCCGCGAACTAGTCGGCGGGGCCGACGGGCCCAGTGAGCGGGCCAGCGCAAGCACGGCCTGCTTTTCCTTGCCTGGCAACTGCCGATAAAGCTCGCACCATTCGCGTTCGTCCGGGTCCTGAAGGTCGCGTGGCCGGCGCGGGGGTGCGTCGGGAAGTTCGGCGTGCATCAGCCAAGAGGGTGACGCATCCAGCGCAAGAGCGAGACGGGAGAGCACATCCAGACTGGGCGTGCCGCGATGGGCACCACAAAGAATGCGGTGGATGGATGTTTGCGACACACCGGACAGCCTGGCCAGTTGACTCTGGCTGCGGATCCCCCGGCGGCGCATCAGGGATTGGAGGCGGTTGGCGAGCGTCATATCGATAAGATAGCGTCGCTTGCTGGTCTTTTGGCGCACGATGGCGCCAAAAGACCAAAAATCAGACTAATCCCGTGTCGTGACTGAGCGCTCTTCCGCTTCTTCCTCTTCATTGCGAGGTTTTGGCGTAATGCTTCGGGCGAAGATCAGGCCGACCTCGAAAAGCAGGCACAACGGCACGGCCAGCAGGAACTGGCTGATCACGTCCGGAGGCGTGACGACGGCAGCGATCACGAAGGCGCCCACCACGACATAACCACGCGAGGCTTTCAGCTTGTCCAGGCTGACCAGTCCCGTGCGCACCAGCAGCACGACCGCCACGGGCACCTCGAACGTGACGCCAAACGCCATGAACATTGTCATCACGAAGCTCACATAGGCTTCGATGTCAGGCGCGGGCGTGATCGATTGCGGCGCGAAGCCGGCGATGAAATGAAAGACAGTGCGAAAGACCACGAAATAGCAGAACGCCATGCCGGCAATGAACAGCAGCGTGCTGGAGACGATCAGCGGGAGTGCCAGCCGTTTTTCGTGGCGATACAGCCCGGGTGCCACGAACGCCCAGGCCTGATAGAGCACGACGGGCAGTGCGATGACGAAGGCCGCCATGAGCGTGACCTTCACCGGCACCATGAACGGCGTAATCACCCCTGTAGCGATCATGCGCGTGCCTTGTGGCAGGGAGGCGAGCATGGGCTGCGCCAGCAGGTCATACATGTAGGACGGGCTGGGATAGATGAACAGCACGACGAACACCGCCATCACCGCCCCCACGGCGATCATCAGACGCTTGCGCAACTCGATCAGGTGGGACATGAAGCTGTCTTCCTGGCCCTGATCTGCGTCGTCGTTATCCTTGTGGATGGTCTTGCTCACGGCGTGTTCCTGGTCGTCGGGGCGGTCGCGTCGGCGTCCTGCGCCGGCTTGTGCACCGGCGCCAGCGTGGCGGCAGGTGTATCGGTCGTTGTCTGGGTGGTGCCCGAGCCGAAAGCGGCGCTCGCCAGGGAGAGGGGGGCTTCAGACGCCGCATCGGCTGCGCGCTCGGCGGCAGCAGGCGCCGTTGCCGGCTGGGCAGGCGCTGCGGCGCCGGCAGACGTTGCGACGGGCGTGTTCAGGTCGTGGTCCGCGCCGGGCGTCGAGTTTGCGGCGGCCGATGCGGTGCCGAAGGCGGCAGCCGTCGCTGCCGATGCGGCAGCAGCAGACGCGTTCGTGACGGGCGTCGCGCCGGCGGCGGATGGGGCAGTGGCAGGCACCGTGTCGGCCGAGGCCGCGGATGACGTCCCGCTCAGGCCGGCCTGGGCATCCTGTGCGGTCTGGTCCAGCACATTGCGCAACTGGTCACTGTGGCTGCGCAGCGACGTTTCCGTATCGCGCAGGCTGGACTGCACTGACTGTGCGGCCTCGTCCATTTCGCTTTTGAACTTGCGCAGGTCGTCCAGCTCGATCTCGCGGCGAATATCGCCCTTGACGTCGCTGACATAGCGCTGTGCGCGACCAAGCAAATGGCCGACGGTCTTGGCGACCCTGGGAAGACGTTCCGGCCCGATGACGATCAGCGCAACAACGCCGATCACCATCAGTTCCGTAAAACTGACATCAAACACGTGTCGCTACTCGATTCAGGAGTTGGATTTTTCTTTGGCCGGCACGTCGATCGTATCGTCGGCGGCGCGTTGTGCCGTTACCGATTCGGTCTTGCGGGGTTCTTCGTTGGCCTCGCGCATGCCGTCTTTGAAGCCCTTGACGGCGCCCCCAAGATCCGAGCCCATATTCTTCAGCTTCTTGGTGCCGAAAATCAGTGCCACGATGACAAGAACAACCAACCAGTGCCAAATGCTCAAGCTACCCATGCGAGGGACTCCAAAATTGCTTCAAAGGGCCGGTATCAAATCGACAGCCGACCGGTTGTGCGTGCTGCATTAACAGTTGGACGCGAATTGCATCCATTCTAACCAACGTGGGGGCGACTTGCTTTCTCTTCCAGTCCGGACAAACCCTCGCGCCGTGCCAGTTCGGCCAGCACGTCTTCCGGACGCAGGTTGAAGTGCGCCAGCGTCACCAGACAATGAAACCAGAGATCGGCGGTTTCGCTGACGATGCGCTCGGGCACGCCGTCCTTGGCGGCCATCACCAGTTCGGTGGCCTCTTCGCCAATCTTCTTCAGAAAGGCATCGGGGCCGCGCGCCAGCAACTTTGCGACATACGACGAGTTCGGGTCACCCCCGGCCTGCGGGCTGCGCGAAGCGATCACATCGGCAACGCGCGCCAGCACGTCTTCCACATTAGCAGGTGAATGTTTCATTTATAGATGAGCTCTGGATCTTTCAGTACGGGATCGGTGACGCGCCACTGTGCGTGGTCGTCCTGCCCATCGAGCTTGCGATAGAAGCAGCTGGCGCGACCGGTGTGACAGGCGATGCCGCCCTTCTGGTCGACCTTGATCAGGATGACGTCACCATCGCAGTCCAGCCGCAGTTCGTGCACGATCTGCTGGTGGCCCGATTCTTCACCCTTGCGCCACAGGCGACTGCGCGAGCGCGACCAGTACACGGCGCGGCCCGTGCGGGCGGTTTCATGCAGGGCGTCGCGATTCATCCAGGCAACCATCAGGATGTCGCCCGTGTGGGCGTCCTGGGCGATGGCAGGAATCAGGCCTTTATCGTCAAAAACGACCTCGGCGAGCCAGGCGGGAAGGGTATCGGGCGTGTTCATTGATCCAATCGTACAGCAATGCCCTGCTGGGCCATGTATGCCTTGGCTTCGCGCACCGTGTGCTGGCCATAGTGAAAGATGCTGGCGGCCAGCACTGCGCTGGCTCGACCGGTGGTGACGCCTTCGGCCAGGTGCGCCAGTCCGCCCACCCCGCCCGATGCAATCACCGGCACCGGCACGGCATCGGATACGGCTCGGGTGAGCGCCAGATCGAATCCCGACTTGGTGCCATCGCGGTCCATGCTGGTGAGCAGAATTTCGCCCGCCCCATAGGCGGCCATGCGACGCGCCCAGGCAATGGCATCCAGCCCCGTTGCCTTGCGCCCGCCATGGGTGAAGACTTCCCAACGCGCCGGTTCACCCGGCAAGGACACGCGGCGGGCGTCGATTGCCACGATGATGCACTGCGAGCCGTGGTAGTCGGCCGCGTCACGAACCAGATCGGGATTCATCACCGCCGCACTGTTGATGCTGATCTTGTCGGCACCGGCATTGAGCAATCGCTGCACGTCGCTGACCTGGCGCACGCCGCCGCCCACGGTCAGCGGTATGAACACCTGCGATGCCACCTCTTCGATGATGGGCAAAATCAGGTCGCGGCCATCGCTGGTCGCCGTGATGTCCAGGAATGTCAGCTCGTCGGCGCCTTGCTCATCGTATCGACGAGCCACCTCGACCGGGTCGCCGGCATCCATCAGGTTCACGAAATTCACGCCCTTGACCACACGCCCCGCCGTGACATCCAGGCAGGGAATGATGCGTCGCGTGAGCGTATCGGCGGTGGCGGGGGGCGTGGCAGTCATGTCAGAGTGCAAGGTGAGGGTGTCGCGGTCTGCGATCACGCCTGGGTCAGTTCGTCGGCGCGGGCCTGGGCTTTTTCGAAGTCCAGCGTGCCTTCGTAAATGCTGCGTCCCAGAATGGCGCCTTCGATGCCTTCCTCGGCCACGGCGCACAGCGCCTCGATGTCGCGCATGCCTGCGATACCGCCCGAGGCGAACACCGGAATGCGCACGTGTTGCGCCAGACGCACCGTTGCTTCCACGTTCACGCCCGAGAGCATGCCGTCGCGGCCAATGTCGGTGTAGATGATGCCTTCGCAGCCGTAATCTTCGAACTTGCGCGCCAGGTCGAGCACATCGTGACGCGTGAGTTTGCTCCAGCCATCTGTGGCGACTTTGCCGTCACGGGCATCCAGGCCGACGATGATGTTGCCGGGGAACGCGCCGCATGCGTCGTGCAGAAAGCCCGGGTTCTTGACCGCTGCCGTGCCGATGATGACGTAGGAAATGCCGTTATCCAGGTAGCGCTCGATGGTGTCCAGATCGCGAATGCCCCCGCCGATCTGCACGGGGATGTCATCACCGACCGCGTCGACGATGGCGCGAATTTGCGCCTCGTTCTTGGGAACGCCGGCCACGGCGCCATTGAGGTCGACCAGATGCAGGCGGCGTGCGCCGCGCTCGAGCCAGGTGGTCGCCATGGCGGCAGGGTCTTCGGAGAACACCGTAGCATCGTCCAGGTCGCCCTGGCGAAGGCGAACGCAACGTCCGTCTTTAAGATCGATGGCGGGGATCAGCAGCATGATGGATTCAAGGCAAAAAAGTGAAAAAAATAGGGGTACAGGCCTCACCGTAACACGCCAGGGGCGCGTCGTCAGTTCGGCTGCCAGTCTACAAAATTGCGATACAGGCGCAGGCCGTGGGCAGCGCTTTTCTCGGGGTGGAACTGCACGGCGAACACGTTGTCTCGCGCCACGGCGCAGGTGAACGTGCCCCCGTAGTCGGTTTCACCGGCGATCAGCGAGGCCTCGGCGGGAACGGCGTAATAGCTGTGCACGAAATAGAAGTGCGTGCCATCAGGGATGCCTTCCCACAGGGCATGAGATCGTGTCTGACGCACGCGGTTCCATCCCATGTGCGGAATTTTCAGGCGTTCGTCGGCATGGCTGAACACATCGGCAAGCGCCGGCGCGACCAGGCTGTCCACTGGCGACGGTGCGCTGGCTTTCGGCAGGGCCGATGCACCAGGCTCAGTGGCCGTGGCCCCTTCGGCGGGCAGCATGGCACCAGGCGTTGCGTCGCATGCTGCGCTGTCCAGGCGGTCGGCGAACTGTGCACCGGAAAATCGGGTGACGATGCCGGGGAACACGTCCAGGCAGGGCGTGTCGCCTTCCTCGCTGCGCGAGAACAGCATCTGTTCGCCCACGCACACACCCAGCAGCGGCTTGTTGCGCGCGGCACGCACGACGGCGTCGCGCAGCCCCGAGCGATCGAGCGTGCCCATGCAGTCGCGCATGGCACCCTGGCCGGGAAACACGACGCGGTCGGCCGCGTCGATATCGGCGGCCACGTTGCAGATACGAATGTCGGCGTCGGGGGCGGCCGCTTTCAGGGCGCGGGCAACCGAGTGGAAGTTGCCCATGCCGTAATCAACGATGGCGATCGTGGGCACTACAGCACACCTTTGGTCGAGGGGATGACGCCTGCGCTGCGCGCGTCGGCCGTGATGGCCATGCGCAGCGCACGGCCGAACGCCTTGAAGACGGTCTCGCACTGGTGGTGGGCGTTGTCGCCGCGCAGGTTGTCCACATGCAGGGTGACCTGGGCATGGTTGACGAACCCCTGGAAGAATTCGCGGGCCAGATCGACGTCGAACTTGCCGATATGCGAGCGCGTGAACGGCACGTGAAAGAACAGGCCCGGACGGCCGGAAAAATCGACCACCACTCGTGAGAGCGATTCATCCAGCGGCACATAGGCATGGCCATAGCGCAGGATGCCTTTCTTGTCGCCCACGGCCTGGGCGAACGCCTGCCCCAGCGTGATGCCCACGTCTTCGACCGTGTGGTGGTCATCGATGTGCAGATCGCCCGTGGCATGGATGTCCAGATCGATCAGCCCGTGGCGGGCGATCTGATCGAGCATGTGATCCAGAAACGGAACGCCGGTCGCCAGTTTCTGCTGGCCAGTGCCGTCCAGATTGATGGCGACGCGAATCTGCGTCTCGTTGGTGTTGCGGGTGATATCTGCAGTGCGCATGGTGATTGTGTGTAGAGCCGACGGTCGCAGGGGCGACCGTGCAGGCTAAGTGTGCCGCAAAAGCGGTGAAGATGAAAGCCGGGTCAGACGGCGTCCAGGCGATAGGCGGCGCTTGCCGCATGCGCGGGCAGGCCTTCTCCCTCGGCCAGTTCGCGCGCAATGCGCCCCAGCGTCTGGGCGCCGGCATGCGAGATCTGGATCAGACTGGAGCGTTTCTGGAAGTCGTACACCCCCAGCGGCGAGGAAAAACGCGCCGTGCGGGAAGTCGGCAGCACGTGGTTGGGCCCGGCGCAATAATCGCCCAGGGCCTCGGAACTGTAGCGGCCCATGAAGATGGCCCCGGCATGCCGAATCCTGGCGGTCCAGACTTCGGGCTGCTCCATGGACATTTCCAGATGCTCGGGCGCGATCTCGTTGGCGATGTCGCAGGCCTGCTGCAGGTCGCGCACCTTGATCAGGGCGCCCCGATTGCTCAGGCTCACCCGCAGAATGGCTTCACGTGGCATGGTGGGCAGCAAGCGCTCGATCGACGCCTGCACGGCGTCGATGTAGTCCTGGTCCGGACACAGCAGGATCGATTGTGCGAGTTCGTCGTGTTCGGCCTGCGAGAACAGGTCCATGGCGATCCAGTCGGCCGGCGTGGTGCCGTCGCAAATCACCAGAATCTCGCTCGGCCCGGCAATCATGTCGATGCCCACGGTGCCGAATACGCGCCGTTTGGCCGCGGCCACATAGGCATTGCCGGGGCCCACGATTTTGTCCACGGCAGGAATGCTTGCGGTGCCATAGGCCAGTGCGGCCACGGCCTGGGCGCCACCCACGGCAAAAATGCGATCGACATTGGCGATGGCCGCTGCAGCCAGCACGATGGGGTTGCGCACGCCATCGGGCGTGGGCGTGACCATGATGAGCTCCTGCACGCCAGCCACTTTGGCCGGTATGGCATTCATCAGTACCGATGACGGATAAGCGGCCTTGCCACCCGGCACATACAGGCCCACGCGATCAAGCGGCGTGACCTGCTGGCCCAGCATGTTGCCTTCCGGGTCGGTGTAGGTCCACGTCTCGGCGCGCTGGTGTTCGTGGTAGTCACGCACGCGCTCGGCGGCTGTTTCCAGTGCGTTGCGCTGGGCGGTCGGCAGGGCGGCCAGGGCGGCATGCCAGTCGGCTTTCGGGATTTCGAGCGCGCCCATGTCCTGAGCCTGCACGCGATCAAACTTCCGGGTGTAATCCAACAGGGCGTCGTCGCCACGACGGCGCACGTCAGCCAGGATGTCGGCGGCTGCGCGGTCGATGGCTTCATCCTGCTCGGCCTCCACGGCCAGCAGGGTGGTCAGCCGGGCCGGGAAGTCGGGCGAGCTTGCGTCGAGGCGATTGATGACGGCCATGGCAGGTTCAGTTCAAAGCGTTGCTGGCGCGCTCGAAAGCATCCAGCAGGGGTTGCAGGCTGGCCGCACGGGTTTTCAGTGCAGCCTGATTCACGATCAGACGCGAGGAGATCGGCATGACGTCCTCGACGGCGACCAGATTGTTGGCGCGCAGCGTGCCGCCGGTGGACACCAGATCGACGATGGCATCGGCCAGGCCGACCAGCGGCGCAAGCTCCATCGAACCGTACAGCTTGATCAGATCGACATAGACGCCCTTGGCAGCGAAATGTTCACGCGCTGCCTGAACGTATTTGGTGGCCACGCGCAGGCGTGCGCCCTGGTGGACAGCCGCCTGATAGTCGAAACCTTCACGCACCGCCACGGCCAGCCGACATTTTGCGATGTTCAGGTCGATGGGCTGATACAGCCCGCCGGGATGCTGGGCGGCGTGCTCGATCAGCGTGTCCTTGCCTGCGATGCCGAAGTCGGCCGCGCCATACTGGACATAGGTCGGCACATCGGAGGCTCGCACGATGATCAGACGCAGCAGCGGGTCGCTGGTGGGCAGAATGAGCTTGCGCGACTGTTCCGGGTTTTCAGGCACGTCGATGCCGGCGGCGGCCAGCAGCGGCAGCGTTTCTTCGAAAATGCGGCCTTTGGACAGTGCCAGCGTGAGGACAGGACCCGTATCGATCATGTCGTTTCCTTTGAGGTGCGTTGGATATCGGCGCCCAGCGCGCGCAGCTTCACCTCCATCTGATCGTAGCCACGATCCAGGTGATAGATGCGATCCACCACGGTGATGCCATCGGCAGCGAGCCCGGCAATCACCAGGCCGGCGGACGCACGCAGGTCGGTGGCCATGACGGTGGCGCCCGAGAGCCGCTCCACACCGCGCACCACGGCCGTGTGGCCGTCGATATCGATCTCCGCGCCCAGGCGCGAGAGCTCCTGTACGTGCATGAAGCGGTTCTCGAAGATGTTCTCCACGATGACCGCAGTGCCCTCGGCCACGGTATTGAGCGCCATGAACTGCGCCTGCATATCGGTGGCAAAGCCCGGGTACTCGCGGGTGCGCACGCTTACCGAGCGCGGGCGACCGGTCATGCGGGCTCGCACCCAGTCCTCGCCGGTTTCGATCTGAACGCCGGCGTCGCGCAGCTTGTCCAGCGTGGCACCCAGATGGGCCGGAACGACGCTGCGCAGGGTGATGTCGCCGCCCGTGGCAGCCACCGCGCACAGAAACGTACCTGCTTCGATGCGGTCGGCAATCACGCGAAATTCCGCACCATGCAGGCGTTCGACGCCTTCGATGACGATGCGATCGGTGCCATGCCCGGTGATTTTCGCGCCCATGGCGATCAGCAGATCGGCCAGGTCCACCACTTCCGGTTCGGTCGCGGCGTTCTCCAGCACGGTTTGCCCTTCGGCCAGCACTGCTGCCATGAGCAGGTTTTCAGTGCCGGTCACCGTCACCATGTCGGTGCGAATCGAGGTGCCTTTCAGGCGGCTGGCGTTTGCCACGACGAAGCCGTGCTCGATGCTGATGTCAGCGCCCAGTGCGGCCAGTCCCTTGATATGTTGATCCACCGGTCGGGTGCCGATGGCGCACCCGCCAGGCAGACTGACGCGCGCCTGCCCGTATCGGGCCACCAGTGGACCGAGCACCAGAATCGAGGCCCGCATGGTCTTGACCAGGTCGTAGGGCGCTTCGAGGTTGTCGATGTGGGCCGCGCAGATTTCCACGCTGCCATCGTCGCGGCGGCGAGCGCTTGCGCCCATGCCTTCCAGCAGCCGCAGGGTGGTGCTGATGTCCTTCAGCCGCGGCACGTTGTGCAGCACCACGGGCTCTGAGGTCAGCAGACACGCGCACAGGATCGGTAGGGCGGCGTTCTTCGCGCCAGAGACGGTGATTTCACCGTTGAGCGGCAAACCGCCTCGGATTTCGAGCTTGTCCATCAACGTGCCTCGTATTCTGCCGGTGTGAGCGTGCGCATGGAGAGCGCGTGGATTTCAGCTTTCATGCGATCGCCCAGCGCCGCATAGACCAGCTGATGGCGCGCGATCGGACGCTTGCCTTCGAAGGCGCTACTGACAATGACGGCTTCGAAATGAGAGCCGTCTCCCTGGACGTCGATATGGGTACAGGGCAGGCCGTCGACAATGTATTGGCGGACCTGTTCGGGGGTGGGCAACATGAGCCTTCAGTTCCTGAGTTTGTAGCCGCTGGCCAGCAGCCGCAGCGCGGCCAGCGACAATACGACGAACACGGCAGCGACCACGGCCAGGCTGCGCCAGGGCGAGACGTCGGATACCGAGAAGAATCCGTAGCGGAAACCGTCGATGGTATAGAAAATCGGATTCCAGTGCGACACCGCCTGCCAGAAGGCGGGCAGCGTGTGAATGGAGTAGAACACGCCTGACAGGAATGTGGCGGGCATGATCAGAAAGTTCTGGAACGCCGCGAGCTGGTCGAATTTCTCAGACCACAGCCCGGCGATCAGGCCGAGCACCCCCATGATGCCGCAGGAGAGAATGCCGAATGCCAGAATCCAGGCCGGATGCGCAGGCGGCAGGGCGATGAAGAACAGGGCCACCAGCCAGACACACAGCCCGACAGCCAGCCCGCGCACGATGGCAGCCAGGGTGTAGGCCCAGAAAATCTCCCGATGCGACAGGGGCGGCAGCAACATGAACACCAGGTTGCCGGTGATGCGACTTTGAATGAGCGAGGATGAGGGGTTGGAGAATGCGTTTTGCAGCATGCTCATCATCATCAGGCCGGGAATCAGGAATGAGGTGTAGGGCACCGAGCCGTACACCTGCACCTTGTCCTGCAAGACCTGAGCGAAGATCATCAGGTAGAGCAGGGCCGTAATCACGGGTGCGGCGATGGTCTGGAAGCTGACTTTCCAGAATCGCAGCAGCTCCTTGCGCAGCAGCGTCGGAAAACCCGAGCCGGCGTCCAGATTGGGCAGCACCCGCGGAGGCTGCGGAGCCAGGCTTGGGGTCACCGATGCGGGCAGATCCGAGGTCTCGGCCGAATCGATCGGCCGGATCGGGGCGGTCGTATTGCTCATAGGGCCACCTGGGATAGAACGTCCTGATCGTTGTGCATGATGCGCACGAATGCATCCTCGAGGTCGCCACCCCCTTGCTGCACCAGGGCAGAGGTAGTGTCCAGCGCGACGATGCGCCCGGCCTTGAGCATGGCGATGCGGTTGCACAGGGCCTGCGCCTCTTCCAGGTAGTGCGTGGTCAGCACGATGGTGTGACCTGCCTTGTTCAACCGGGAAATGAACTCCCACAGCGTTCGCCGCAGGTCCACATCGACACCGGCGGTCGGCTCATCGAGCACGATGACAGGCGGGCGATGCACCAGGGCCTGCGCCACCAGCACCCGCCGTTTCATTCCACCGGACAGGGCGCGCATGTTCGTGTCGGACTTGTCCGATAGCCCCAGATTGAAGAGTATCTCGTCGATCCATGCATCGTTCTTGCGCAGGCCGAAGTAACCGGACTGGATGCGTAAGGTTTCGCGGACCGTGAAAAACGGGTCGTACACCAGTTCCTGTGGCACAACACCCAGCGCCCGACGGGCCGACCGGTAATCGGCGATCACATCATAGCCACAGACGCTGGCACGACCTGCGCTGGGCCGCGCCAGCCCGGCAAGCAGCGAGATCAGCGTGGTCTTGCCCGCCCCGTTGGGGCCCAGCAGGCCGAAGAATTCCCCGTGCTCGACCGTCAGACTGACGTCGGTCAGCGCAGGGAAGCCCGGCGTGGTTTTTTTGCCCAGCAGACGACGCCAACCCGGCGAGCGCGGAGGGTAGACTTTGGACAGATGTTCTAGGGTGACTGCAGACATAGGCGAGCGGCGGGGCCGCTGCGGGAGAATGGGTAAGCCGAGCATTATATAAGGCCTGCCGGCGTTCACCCGCAAGACCGTATTGCACGCGGGGTCGGGTCAGGGCTGAGCGCTGGTTTTTCCAGGGCCAGATGGCGCGCTGCGCCGTCAATGGCAAAGGGCACGCTCACGACCTTCGTCAGCGTGCCCTTTCAATTTTTTCGCTTGGGCGTTTGCGCCTCAGGGCCGATGAAACGGCCCTGGCGCACAGGCGCGGGTCGCGCTTACTGGTTGCGCTGATTCAGCGCCTTGATCAGGCCTTCGATGCCCGAACGCTGGATTTCTTGCGCGAACTGGTTGCGGTAGTTCTGGATAAGCCAGATGTCTTCCACGTTGATGTCGTAAATTTTCCAGCCCTGTGCGGTCTTTTCCAGACGGTAATCAGCCCGCACCGGGTTGCCCGACGGCCGGGTAATCGTGGAACTGACGACCACGTCCGAGGCCGACGCATCGCCACGGAAAGGCAGCATGGTGATGGTGGTGTTGGCATCTACATTGGCCAGTGCGCCGCTATAGGTACGCACCAGCGTGCCGCGGAACGCGTCGGCCAGGCGACGCTGCTGGTCGGCATTGGCCTGACGCCAGTATCGGCCTGCAGCCAGTCGCGTGGTTTTGTTGAAATCCACGTAGGGCAAGATATAGGTATCTACAGCCTTGTTGACGGCGGCAAGGTTGCCCGATTTCAGGCTGGGGTCTTTTTTCAGGACATCGAGTGCTTCATTGGCGGCATCGAGCACGAATTTGTCCGGCGCGCCATGCGGGTCGGCTTTTGCGTGGGCCTGGCCCATCATGGCCATGCCGATCAGGCCGGCGAACAAAACGTGCCGAAAAGCGGTAAACAGGGGGTGCTTGGTCATTCTGGCTCCTGCAGTATTGGGACGATAGGCACATGCTCCGCACGTGCCGTGCCATGCATCAACGTGATTTGATCGGCTGATTCAAATTCGTGGCGGCAGGCGCGTTGGGATTCACAGCCGGCATGGCTGGGGCGTCATCATCGCCGTCGATGGAATAATCAGGCAGGTTGCTGGCCCCGTCGCGCCCGTTGACCTGCGCCGCACGACGCTGCAGATAGGCGTCACGAACGAAGCTGTAGGGGTCGATGGCCACGCGATCCACGGTCTTGCTGGCTTCAAGCAGTTGTGCACGCGTGTCCACCAGTCGCAGACCCAGCAAGGAATTGCGCCAGCGAACATTCTCAATGTGCGTCAGGCTCAGCGGGTTGGCCACCACGTCGCCCACCAGGCCAACGCCATCACGTACCGAGCTCGAACCGAAGATCGGCAGCACGAGATAGGGCCCTTGCTTGAACCCCCACACGCCCAGCGTGACGCCGAAGTCGTTCGGCATCTTGCCCGCGCCGGTCTTGCTGGCGACATCGATACAACCGCCGATCCCCATGGTGCTGTTGAACAGGAAACGTCCCATGGTGTTGATGCCATCCAGGCCACGACCCTGCAGGAAGAAGTTGGCCGCGCCCCACACATCACCCAGGTTACTGAACACGTTGCTCACGCAACTGCGCACAGGCGTGGGCGTAATGAAGGTGTAGGCCTCTGCCACCGGACGGAAGACTGCCCGATCGACGGTGTCGTTGAACGTGTAAACGTTGCGGTTAAACCCCTCCCATGGATCGCGGGGGTCCGGATTCTGCACCGTGGCGCAGCCGGCCAGCAGGGCGCCAGCGGAAGTCAGTGTGGCGATACGGGAGAAGGTATGTATGTTCATGTTGGATTTTTCTTGTTCATGACTTGCACGTGCGAGCCACGAACAAGAAATAAGGTATCGGAGACAGGATGTTACTACCGTGCAGTGATTACGTTGTCATGCGTCTTGTATCGGATTATTGGGGCGTTGCCGGTGGCGCGTCTGTGCCACCCGTCGCTTCCGAGGGTTTGGCCGGCGCGTCGCCAGCCTGCGACCCGTTGCCCGCCGCATTGGCCGCACCGTTGCCGGCTGGGGGCGTGACCTGCCCAGAGGCACCTTCTCGCGGCTGGGCCGGCGCGGCCTGACCCGAGGCCGGGGCGATTGCGCCACTGTCGCGCGTCGCAGGGGCAGACGCGCCACCATTGCCGGCTGCGCCTGCACCCGCAGCACCGTCGTCCGACGAGCCCTGGCGGTCGGCCGAGCTATACAGGAACTGGCTGATCAGGTTTTCCAGGACGACCGCACTTTGCGTGTATTGAATCTTGTCGCCGTTGGAAAAATTCTTGTCTTCGCCTCCCGGGTCGATGCCGAGGTATTGCTCACCCAGCAAGCCGGAGGTCAGGATCGAAATCGAGGAATCGGTGGGGAAATTGCGGTCCTGGTCGACGTTGATGGTGACCACGGCCTGGAACAGCTGGTTGTCGAAACCGATGTTGGCGACCCGTCCAACCGTTACCCCTGCACTTTTCACGGGTGCGCCAGCCTTCAGGCCGCCCACATTATTGAAATTGGCGGTAAGCGTGTAGGTCGGGGCGAACGAGAGCGTGCTGAGGTTGCCGGCGCGCAGGGCCAGAAACACCAGTGCGGCCGCGCCCAACAGAACGAACAGGCCTACCCAGAAATCGGTTTTTGAACGCGACATATGATCACTTTCCGTATTAATTGCCGAACATCAAGGCGGTGAGCAGGAAATCCAGGCCCAGAACCGCGAGCGAGCTGACGACCACGGTGCGCGTGGTGGCCCGAGACACGCCCTCGGGGGTGGGACGGGCCTGCCAGCCTTCGTACAGGGCGACCAGTGTGACCGTCACACCGAACACCACACTTTTAATGACACCATTGGCGACATCGTTCCAGACGTCGACGCCGCCCTGCATTTGCGACCAGAAGGCCCCGGCGTCCACACCTATCATCTGCACGCCGACCACCCAGCCGCCCATGATGCCCACCATGGAGAACACGGCGGCCAGTATGGGCATGGCAATGATGCCGGCCCACAGGCGGGGCACCAGCACCCGGCGCAGGGGGTCGACCGCCATGACTTCCATGGCGGCCAGTTGCTCGCCCGCCTTCATCAGACCGATCTCGGCCGTCAGGGAGGTGCCGGCACGCCCGGCGAACAGCAGCGCCGTGACCACTGGGCCAAGTTCACGCACCAGCGACAGCGCCACCAGCAGGCCGAGTGCTTGTTCGGAGCCATAGCGCCTGAGGGTGTAATAGCCCTGCAGACCCAGCACAAAGCCGACGAACAGCCCGGAAACCGTGATGATCAGCAGCGAGTAGTTGCCGATGAAGTGCACCTGCTGGGACACCAGGCGCGGTCGCCGCAACGCAATCCCGGAGCGGGACAGCAGTTGCACGAAGAAGCGGGTGAACATGCCGATGCCACCGAGCATCGCGATGAAGCCTGCACCCAGGCGGCTGACGAGCGCGATGGGATTGCTCATCGACGACCTCCCTGCTGACGGGCCAGCCAGTGTTCGAAAGCCGGCGTGTCCGGGTAATGAAATGCGACCGGCCCATCGGGGGCGGCATCCAGAAACTGGCGAACGTAGGGATCTTGCGACGCCGCCAGCGATTGCGGCGTGCCGCAGGCAACCAGTTTGCCCTGGCCCACGAGATAGACCTGATCAGCGATGGCAAAGGATTCCTGCACATCGTGGGTGATCAGCACGGAGGCGCAGCCCAGCCGGTCCGACAGGTCACGAATCAGGCGGGCGGTAATGCCCATGGAGATCGGATCCAGTCCGGCAAAAGGCTCGTCATACAGAATGAGTTCGGGCTCCAGCACCACCGCGCGGGCCAGTGCGACGCGCCGTCCCATGCCGCCCGAGATTTCAGCCACGCGCAGGTGCGCGGCCGCGCGCAGGCCCACGGCCTGCAGCTTGTCCAGCACACGATCGGTGATCTCGGCTTCGGAAAGTGAGGTATGTTCGCGCAACGGAAACGCCACGTTTTCGAACACGTTCAGGTCGGTAAACAGCGCACCCTGCTGAAACAGCACGCCCATGCGCTTGCGCACGCTTTCCAGTGTCTGGCGCGACGCATCGGCCAGGTTCTGGCCGAACGCATGCACGGTGCCCGACTGCGCTTGCATCTGGCCCGTGGCCGCACGCAGCATGGTCGTCTTGCCCGAGCCCGATCCACCCATGACGGCCACCACCTGCCCTGCGGACACGGTCATGGAGACGTCGCGCAGCACCGTGAAATCGCCGTATCCCAGGGAAACGCGATCGAAATGCAATACGGATTCAGCAGAGGTTGCAGATGTCATAGGCGCTAAAAACGAAAGCCCGGAGGCTCGGATGAGCGCCCGGGAACCGGCTTTGCGCGTAGTGTAACAGCCTCAGCGGGGCAGGTCGCTCGACCCCATGAGGTATTCATCCACCGACCGCGCGCACTGCCGACCTTCACGGATGGCCCACACGACCAGCGACTGACCACGACGCATGTCGCCTGCGGCAAACACCTTGTCCACGTTGGTGCGATAGTCGTCGGTGTTGGCGCGCACGTTGCCGCGCGCATCGGCGTCGACATTGAACGCTTTCAGCACGGTTTGCACCGGTTGCACGAACCCCATGGCCAAAAGGACGAGATCGGCTTTCAGTTCGAACTCCGAGCCCTCGACTTCCTGCATTTTCATCTGTCCTGTCGCGGCATCCTTGATCCATTCGACGCGGGCAGCGACCAGCTTTTCGACCTTGCCGTTCGACCCTTGCAGCGACTTGGTCGTCACTGCCCAGTCGCGATCGCAACCTTCCTCGTGCGAGGACGACGTACGCAGCTTGGCGGGCCAATACGGCCAGGTCATCGGACGGTTTTCCGTCTCGGGCGGCTGGGGCATCAGTTCGAACTGGATCACCGAGGCCGCACCCTGGCGGTTGCTCGTGCCCACGCAGTCCGATCCCGTATCGCCACCGCCAATCACCACCACGTGCTTGCCCTTGGCCAGCGTTTGCGCGGGCAATCGGTCGCCGGCGACCACTTTGTTCTGCTGGCGCAGGAAATCCATGGCGAAGTACACACCGTCGAGTTCACGGCCAGGCACCGGCAAATCGCGCGGCGATTCCGAGCCCCCGGACATGACCACGGCGTCGAACTCGTGAATCAGCGAGTCGGGCGTGCGCACGGTCAGGCCGTTGGCGGCCTCGTCTTCGGGCTGGCCGATATACGTCGACGGAGCGAACTCCACACCCTCGGCTTCCATCTGATTGATGCGCCGGTCGATCTGCGCCTTCTCCAGCTTGAAATCCGGAATGCCGTAGCGCAGCAGGCCGCCGATGCGGTCACTTTTTTCGAACAGCGTCACCGCGTGACCGGCGCGGGCCAATTGTTGCGCGCAGGCCAGGCCAGCGGGGCCCGAGCCGACTACCGCGACCTTTTTGCCGGTCTTGCGGGTCGGGGGCTGCGGGGTGACCCAGTTTTCTTCCCAGCCCTTGTCGATGATGGCGTGCTCGATGGACTTGATGCCCACGGCGTCGTCATTGATGTTCAAGGTACAGGCCGCTTCGCAGGGCGCCGGACAGATACGGCCGGTGAATTCCGGGAAGTTGTTGGTCGAATGCAGCACGTCCAGTGCACGGCGCCATTGCTGGCGGTAGACCAGGTCGTTCCAGTCGGGAATGATGTTGTTGACCGGGCAGCCGTTGTTGCAAAAGGGGATGCCGCAGTCCATGCAGCGCGCCGCCTGCTGCTTGGACTCGTCATCGGAGAGGTGCAGAACGAACTCGCGCCAGTTCTTCAAACGCTTGACGGGGGCTTCCGACGCCTCTTTCAGGCGTTCGAATTCCATGAAACCGGTAATTTTTCCCATGATCTATCGTCCTCAGGCAGCCAATTGTTCAGGGTTGGCTGCACGCCACATTTCACCCAGGGCGCGGCGGTACTCCACCGGCATGATTTTCACGAATTTGCCACGCGCGGCTTCCCAGTCACCCAGGATGTCCCGCGCACGGAAGCTGCCCGTATACCGGAAGTGATCCTCCACCAGACGGCGCAGGATGGTCTCGTCGGTCTCGCGCTCGCCACCACGCTGGGCGCTGTGCCAGATATCCATGGCATTTTCGGCCAACTGGTCGCTGTGCGCCGCGATCGATCCCAGCTCCACCATCGACAGGTTGCAGTTGTGACGCATCTTGCGCTGGGGATCCCACACATAGGCCACGCCACCGGACATGCCTGCCGCGAAGTTTCGGCCGGTATCGCCCAGCACCACCACCGTGCCACCGGTCATGTACTCGCAGCCATGGTCGCCCGTGCCTTCCACCACCGCAGCGGCACCTGAATTGCGCACCGCGAAGCGCTCGCCGACCACACCGTTGAAGTAGGCTTCACCGGCCAGTGCGCCGTACAGAACGGTGTTGCCCGCGATGATGTGATCCGGGCCATAGCCGCGGAAATCATTGGGCGAGCGCACGATGATGCGTCCACCCGAGAGGCCCTTGCCCACGTAATCGTTGCCTTCGCCCACCAGGTCCAGCGTGATGCCGTGTGCGAGGAAGGCGCCGAAGCTCTGGCCCGCGGTGCCGTTGCACTGGATGTGAATGGTGTCATCGGGCAGGCCTTCATGGCCGTAACGCATGGCAACCGCGCCCGAGAGCATGGCGCCGATGGTGCGGTTGCGGTTGCGCACCGGCGTAATGAACGAGACTTTTTCACCGCGTTCCAGCGCCGGTTTGCTGCGCTCGATCAGTTGCAGATCCAGTGCGCCGGACAGGCCATGATCCTGGTCTTCGATTTGATAGACCGGCGAGTCGCTCACGGGCTGATGGAACACCCGCGAGAAATCCAGACCCATGGCTTTCCAGTGGTCCAGGCCGCTGCGCGTATCGAGCAGGTCGGCACGGCCGATCAGGTCCTGGAACTTGCGGATGCCCAGCTGCGCCATGATTTCACGGACTTCTTCGGCGATGAAGAAGAAGAAATTCACGACATGCTCGGGCTTGCCCTGGAATTTCTTGCGCAGGACGGGATCCTGCGTGGCCACGCCCACCGGGCAGGTGTTCAGGTGGCATTTGCGCATCATGATGCAGCCCTCGACAACCAGCGGTGCCGTGGCGAAACCGAATTCGTCGGCACCCAGCAGGGCACCGATCACGACATCGCGGCCGGTCTTCATCTGGCCGTCGGCCTGCACGCGGATGCGGCTGCGCAGGCGGTTCAGCACCAGCGTCTGCTGCGTCTCGGCCAGGCCCAGTTCCCAGGGCGTGCCCACATGCTTGATCGACGAGACGGGCGACGCACCGGTGCCGCCGTCATGGCCGGCGATCACGACGTGATCGGCCTTGGCTTTGGCCACACCGGCGGCCACCGTGCCCACGCCCACTTCGGACACCAGTTTGACTGAAATGCTGGCGCGCGAATTGACGTTCTTCAGATCGTGGATGAGCTGTGCCAGATCTTCGATGGAGTAGATGTCGTGGTGCGGCGGGGGCGAAATCAGGCCCACGCCCGGCACCGAGTAGCGCAGCTTGGCGATGTAGTCGGTGACCTTGTGACCGGGCAGCTGGCCGCCTTCGCCAGGCTTCGCACCCTGGGCCATCTTGATCTGGATCTGATCGGCGCTGCTCAGGTACTCGGCAGACACGCCAAAGCGGCCCGACGCCACCTGCTTGATCTTGGAGCGCAGCGAGTCGCCGGCCTTCAGCGCCACATCGGCTTCGATGCGATCAGTGCCCAGGATCGAGGCCAGCGTGTCGCCGTCCTTGATGCCGCTGTTGCCGCCATTGCGCAGTTCGGCGCGATACCGCAACTCGTCCTCGCCGCCTTCGCCGGTATTGGATTTGCCGCCGATCCGGTTCATGGCAACGGCCAGCACGGAGTGCGCTTCGGTGGAGATGGAACCCAGCGACATGGCGCCCGTTGCAAAGCGCTTGACGATTTCCTTGGCAGATTCCACCTCGTCCAGGGAGATGGCGCGGGCGGGGTCCACCTTGAATTCGAACAGGCCGCGCAGTGTCATGTGACGACGGCTTTGGTCGTTGATGATCTGCGCATATTCCTTATAGGTGCGGTAGTTGTCCGAGCGCGTGGCATGTTGCAGCTTGGCGATCGAATCAGGCGTCCACATGTGCTCTTCACCCCGCACCCGCCAGGCGTATTCGCCACCGGCATCCAGATCCTGCGCCAGAACCGGGTCGTTGCTGAAGGCCGCGCGATGATGACGCAGGGCTTCTTCGGCGACTTGGAAGATATTGATGCCCTGGATGTTCGAGGGCGTGCCGGTAAAGTACTGATCGACCAGTGCGCGGTGCAGGCCCACGGCTTCGAAGATCTGGGCACCGGTGTAGGACATGTAAGTCGAAATGCCCATCTTGGACATGACCTTGTTCAGGCCCTTGCCGACTGCCTTGATGTAGTTCTTGACCGCTTTGTCAGGCTCGGGCATCTTGCGCAGCGATTGCAGCGCCAGATAAGGGTGGATCGCTTCGGCGCCATAGCCGCCCAGCAGGGCGAAATGGTGCACCTCGCGCGCCGAGCCCGTCTCGACCACCAGGCCGGTGGCCGTGCGCAGGCCCGAACGGATCAGGTGCTGGTGCACCGCCGACGTTGCCAGCAGGGCGGGAATCGCCACGCGCTCGCTGTCCACCAGGCGATCAGAGACGATCAGAATGTTGTAGCCGCTGCGCACCACATCCACTGCGCGGGCGCACAGCGCGGCCACATGCGCCTCGATGCCTTCGGCACCCCAGGCAGCCGGGTAGGTGATGTCCAGTTCATAGCTGCGGAATTTGTAGCTGGTGACCTGCTCGATGTCGCGGATCTGCGCCATGGCGGCGAAGTCCAGCACCGGCTGCGCCACTTCCAGACGCAGCGGCGGGTTCACGTTGTTGATATCCAGCAAGTTCGGCTTGGGGCCCACGAAGGAGACCAGCGACATCACCATCTGTTCGCGGATCGGATCGATCGGCGGATTGGTCACCTGGGCGAACATCTGACGGAAATAGTTGTAGAACGGCTTGGGCCGGTTCGACAGCACGGCCAGAGGCGCATCGTTGCCCATGGAGCCGATGACTTCCTCACCCGATTGCGCCATGGGTTCCAAAATGAACTTGTAGTCCTCCTGCGTCCAGCCGAAGGCCTGCTGGCGATCCAGCAGCGAGACCGAGGAATCCGTCTTGTCGGGTGCGGGCGAGGCCGGTGCCGCCAGGCTTTCAAGCTTGATGCGCAGGCGCTCGATCCACTGGCTGTACGGGCGGCTGTTGGCCAGTTGTGCCTTGATCTCGGCGTCGTCGATGATGCGGCCCTGTTCCAGATCGATCAGGAACATCTTGCCGGGCTGAAGACGCCACTTCTTGACGATGCGGTTCTCGGGCACGGACAGCGTGCCGGCTTCGGAGGCCATGATGACCATGTCGTCATCGGTAATCAGGTAGCGTGCCGGGCGCAGTCCATTGCGATCCAGCGTGGCGCCGATCTGGCGGCCATCGGTGAACGCCACGGCAGCCGGGCCGTCCCATGGCTCCATCATGGCCGCGTGATATTCATAGAAGGCGCGGCGGCTGGGATCCATCTGATCATGCTGTTCCCAGGCTTCCGGAATCATCATCATCATGGCATGCGCCAGGGAATAGCCGGCGTTGACCAGCAGTTCCAGGCAGTTGTCGAACGTTGCCGTATCGGACTGGCCTTCGTAGACGATCGGATACAGCTTTTTCAGATCGTCGCCCAGCACCGCCGACTGCATCATGCCTTCACGGGCGCGCAACCAGTTGAAGTTGCCCTTCACCGTGTTGATTTCGCCGTTGTGCGCGATCATGCGGTAGGGGTGGGCCAGCGGCCAGGCCGGGAAGGTGTTGGTGGAGAAGCGCTGGTGGACGAGTGCCAGGGCGGATACGGCACGCGTGTCAGCCAGGTCGCGGTAATAACGACCCACCTGATCGGCCAGCAGCAAGCCCTTGTAAACCACGGTGCGCACCGAGGCCGAAGGCACGAAGTATTCCTTGCCATGGGCCAGTTTCATGCTCTGAATGGCGTGGCTGGCCGTCTTGCGAATCACATAGAGCTTGCGCTCCAGGGCGTCGGGCACCATCACGTCGGCACCCCGGCCGATGAACAACTGGCGGATCACGGGCTCGTAGTCGCGTACGGTGGGCGACATGGGCATGTCACGGTCCACCGGCACATCACGCCAACCCAGAACCACCTGGCCTTCGGCACGCACCGCGCGCTCGAGCTCCTGCTCACAGGCCAGACGCGAGGCGGTTTCCTTGGGCAGGAACATCATGGCCACGCCATATTCGCCCGGAGGCGGCAGGGCAACGCCCTGCAGCGCCATGTCTTCACGGTAGAGCGTGTCGGGAATCTGGATCAGAATGCCGGCCCCATCGCCCATCAACTTGTCGGCACCCACGGCACCACGGTGGTCGAGGTTTTCAAGAATCTTCAGACCCTGCTGAATGATTGCGTGATTTTTGCGGCCCTTGATGTGCGCAACGAAACCCACGCCGCAGGCGTCATGCTCATTGGTCGGGCTGTAGAGGCCTTCGGCCGATGGAATCGCCTGACGCGCCAGGCCGATGCGGGTGGCATCGATGGCGGTCTCGGTGACGGTGCTACAGGATTCGGTAGGCGTAGTGTGGGGCATGGCGTCCTCGCGCAGTGCTGCGATGGGTTCGCGCACAGCAACCGTTTGTTGCAGTGCAGGAACCGAACGATAACGCCGTCGCCTGGCGTGCGCAAGAAAATTAAACGGGGTGCGTCCCCGTTTAATAGCCTACCGATCCAGTCGTGAAATAATCAGGGACGCATCACTATGTCGTTGATCTGCCTGTGTTTGTCGCTACGCGCCGTCTGTATCCATTGCGGAGGCCGTCTTCCGGGGGCGTCCGCGCTTGCCGGGTGCCACGCGTCGGCTCGCGGTCTGGTCGAGACTTTCCAGAAAAGCTGCGGATCCCAATGCCCACTGGCCGGAAATCGCACGCGTGATCTGTTCTTCCTGCATGCGCGACAGCCCTTCGTTGAGCATCCGTCGGTAGTTCGCCTGACGATCGAAGGGCGTGTTGCCGAATGTCCAGTAATCCTTGTGATCGGACAGCCAGGTCGCGCCCGATGCGGTGGCGCCGGTGTGATTGGCTGCAGAGGACCATGGCCAGCGCTCAGGGTCGTGGGGCTGCGGGGCCCGTAACGGGGCAGATTCCAGCCACACCAGTGCGGGCAGGACCCAGGCACCAGGTTCCACCAAGGCTGAGTGGTAGCGTCCGGCAAACACCCGCCCGTTGCGCATGCGTGCCGCCAGATTGCGCCCCAGCGTCTGCATCAGTCGTGGCAGGCCGTCCTCATCCTGAGGCGTGGCAAGCAGCAGCACCCGGTCGGTGGCCAATAACCAGCCATGCACCGCCACGCGCTGACGATGTGCCGATTCACCCAGCCACACCCCGAGCTGGTTCAGGATGTCGACCGGAACGGGTTGCGAGGGTGCAGCCAGCGGCGCTGCAAAATTTGCCTGCACCAGTTGAGGCAGTCCTGGTGCGTACAAACGAGGTAGGCGGGCCATGGTGGGGCGTCCTCTTGGCAGTAGGGAAACGGACGTCGCGAAGGAGAGCGCAGGTTACCATTCGTCTGACGATTCGGCATGACCAATTCATACATTTGGTCCCCATGTGCCGGACTTGCGGGCGCTATGTCCTGAACCGATTTAAAGATGGAGAGACGATGACGACCGACACCACCCCGTCTGAACTGGAACTGCTCTCGCAGCATCGTTGTCATGGTGGATGGCAGCGCTTCTATCAACACCATTCAGCCACCATCGGTTTGCCGATGCGGTTCTCCGCATTCGTGCCCGACGCCGCCGCTGCCGGTCCGGTGCCCGCGCTGTTCTATCTGGCCGGGCTCACCTGCACCGAAGAGACCTTCCCGATCAAGGGGGGCGCGCAGCGGTTGGCTTCGCAACTCGGCATCATGCTGATCGCCCCCGACACCAGCCCACGAGGCGCCGGCGTGGACGGAGAAGGCGACGACTGGGATTTCGGTACCGGGGCCGGCTTCTATCTGGATGCCACCGAGCCTGCCTGGCGCGATCACTATCGCATGCACGCCTACATTGTGGACGAGCTCCACGGGCTGGCCACCACCACGCTGGGCGCGGACGCGATGCGTGTGGGCATCTTCGGGCATTCGATGGGCGGCCATGGCGCGCTGGTGCTGGCCCTGCGCAACCCCGAGAAGTTTCGGTCGGTGTCGGCCTTTGCCCCGATCGCGGCACCCATGCAGTGCCCATGGGGCAAAAAGGCATTCACCGGCTATCTGGGGACAGATACGTCCACGTGGGCGAGCTGGGACGCCTCGGCGCTGATGCGGCAGGCAAAACGCCCCTTTCCGCAGGGCATTCTGATCGACCAGGGCCTGTCTGACAATTTCCTCGCCGAACAGTTGTATCCCGACGTGTTCGAGCAAGCCTGCGCCCAGGCCGCCCAACCCCTTGAATTGAGGCGTCACGAGGGGTTCGATCACGGCTATTACTTCATTTCCACTTTCATGGACGATCACATCCGCTTTCATGCGCAACAACTGGCGCGCTGATGGTCAACCGTATACTGGGCTTCCCAACCCGTAGGCACAGGAGCCGAGTGTGATCGAAGGCATGGCGCCCTTTATCTGGATTGGCCTGCTGGCCTTGATCCTGTTCATTCCCGGCCTGAAGATGTTTTTCGGGCGCGGGGGCTCGCGCGACGCGTTGGGCCGCAAGCGGTTTCGTGTGCGACCTATTCGCCGGCTCATCGGCCTGCTGATGCTTGCACTGGCGGGTACCACCGCCTTGCTGGCACTGTCTCTGGTGCAGTTCCTCAGGCTGACCAGCGATGTCCCTGTGGCCCAGGTCGAACTTCGCCAGACGGCACAGCAGCAGTTCACCGCCACCACGAGCAGTCCTCGCGGTGGCACGCGCGAATATGTGCTGACTGGCGACCAGTGGCAGATCGACGCACGCATCGTGCGATGGCGCCTGCCGGCTCTCATGGCGGGCGTGCCCGCGTTGTATCGCCTCGATCGCCTGTCGGGGCGCTATGAGGACGTCGCCCAGGAGCGCACGGCTCAGCGCTCGGCCTATTCGCTGGACGACTGGGATGTGCCGGATCTGGGGCAATTGAAACGACGGTTCCCCAACTGGTTACCCTTTGTGGACGTTGTGTTTGGCAGTGGGGCATACATGCCCATGTTCGACGGCGCACGCTACCGCGTCTATGTCGATCCCCGCGGGGCGCTGTTCGTGCGGCCCGACGACGAGCGCACGGCAGCCTGGCTCAAGGAGCATGGCTGGTAGGCGTGGCCCGTGGTACGGCTTGTCCCGCCGCCGTTTCTATATTGCGGGGGGCGATATCGGGCCACGGCAGGTTCCGAACGCAGCCGTCGGCGCACCGGGCGCTGCGGCAACCGTGGGTCGGGAACGCCGTATGCCGGGAACTTTGTATCGGCCCTGACGTCGAATTGGCACTCACATAACGCGAGTGCTAAAATCTATTTCCTATGAAAGTGATCGTTCCTGGAGGCTCTTCCATGAATCAAACCCAGAATGCTTTGGCAGTTCCGGGGAACGCCCTGACGATGGCCATCGCCAATCCGGGCGCACTCGGAACGATCGACGCCTATATCTCGGCGGTCAACCGCCTGCCCGTTCTCTCGCCCGAGCAGGAAACTGCGCTCGGCCGTCGCCTGCGCGACAATGAAGATGTCTCGGCTGCCCGCGAACTCGTGCTCTCGCACCTTCGCCTGGTGGTGTCGGTGTCCCGCCAGTACCTGGGCTATGGCCTGCCGCATGCCGACCTCATCCAGGAGGGCAACGTTGGCCTGATGAAAGCCGTCAAGCGTTTCGACCCCGAGCGCGGGGTGCGCCTGGTTTCTTTCGCAGTGCACTGGATCAAGGCGGAAATCCACGAATTCATCATTCGCAACTGGCGCATGGTGAAGGTTGCCACCACCAAGGCGCAACGCAAGTTGTTCTTCAACCTGCGCAGCATGCGCCCTGATGGGCAAACGCTCGATCGCGAGCAGGTCGACCACATTGCCCGCGAGCTGAATGTGCGTCACGCCGATGTCAGCGAGATGGAAGTGCGCATGACCGGCCGCGATATGGCGATGGAAAATCAGGACGATGACGACGAGTCTTACGCCCCGATTGCCTATCTATCGGATAACGGCCACGACGAGCCCTCTCATGTGCTGGAGCGCCGTGCGCGGGATGAATTGCACGACGGTGGTTTGTCCGGCGCGATCGACGCCCTCGACCCGCGCTCGCGCCGCATTGTTCAAGCGCGCTGGCTGCAGGACGATGGCGGCATGACGCTGCACGAGCTGGCCGACGAGTTCGGCGTGTCGGCCGAGCGCATCCGCCAGATCGAGGTGGCGGCCATGAAGAAAATGCGTACCGCACTGGCTGCTGCCACGTGATGGGTGCCAGGTAAACAGTCGTCGCGTTTGTGGCGACACTATGAAGAAATCATAGGCGCCCTGCCGGGAATCATCCGGCGGGGCGTTTTTTATTGGGTAATTATTCTACAAATCAATGGCTTGCGGCGAACAAGACTGGCATTCGTATGGCCATCAATTTTTACACGTTGCCGTGCAAACGCACTGAACTTCGCGCAGGCATGGCTGACTAACCACTGTGGACGCTGCATGCGGATAGCCGGATGCACTGTCTTTCCGCCCGTCTCGGCTTCTCCTCTCTTTCCCCTCCCTTGAGACGGGTGTTTTGACGGGGCACTTCACAGTGCCCCGTTTTTTCTTTGGGCGACGCGTTTGACGCCCGTGGCAATGGACCCATCGTTATAAAGCTTCAACCAGCGGTAGCCGGGTGCAATCGGGTCGACGACATACTGGTTTGCGCGCACGGTGTACTGGAAGCTGGTGGCCGGACACGCCAGCAGGCGCATGCTGTCGACCCTGCAGTCATAGGCGCGGTGCACGTGGCCCCATAGCAGCACCCGGGCCTGGTGCCAGGCCGTCAGGTGCGTGAGCATGATGCGGGCATTGTCCAACATGGCTGTGTCGATGGCTTCACCCATATCGATCACCGGATTGTGATGCATGGCCACCAGAATGTGCCGATCGCCGGCTTGTGCAACGGCGTCGTCCAGCAGCGCGAACTGGGTGCCGGCGAGGTGCCCATGGCGTGCACCCGGCACGGTGGTGTCCAGCATGATCACGCGCCAGTGCGTGCCCAGGTCCAGCACCGGGTCGGCCCATTGCCGCAAGGCGGCGCGCAGCACCTCCCGGTTGTCGCGGTTGCCCGGGGTGACCCTTGCCGTCGGCGCCAAGTCCTGAACCGCGGCCTGGAAATGCGCATAGGCCTGACTCGACCCGTCATGGGCAATATCCCCGGTTGCCAGCAGCGCATCGGGATGCATGCCATCCGCACGAATCTGCGCGACCACGTCGTAGAGATTCCGCCGCACATTCACGTCGCGCTTGGTGCCCTCGGCGTCAGCCAGCAGATGGCAGTCGGAAAGCTGCACCAGTTGCACGGGGGCGTCGGCGTCGCGGGGTTCATATAAGGCAGTGGCAAGTGTCATGGTCTCGAACGGTACCAAAAAGCGGCGTGCCAACGGTGACTGATTGGCGTGGCCGGTAACGAAACATGCCTCGACGCACTCATCGTATCGTCAGCGAAATTCGCTATGCTGTCATCCCAGGCCAACAGTCCCTCTAGCGTGCATCCCTCATGAATGTCGGTTTTCTTGTCTTCGGATTGGCCTGCCTGCTCACGCTGGTGTGCTTCATGCCGCCGCTGGCGGGCAGGCTGAAACTGCCTTATTCGGTTCTGCTGGCCATTGTCGGCTGCCTGCTGGGCATCATCGTCCATTTGCACGGCTGGGCGCCGGGGGCGCTGGGCAACTTTCTGGACTCGCTGGAAACGTTCGAGATTTCCTCGGAAACGTTTTTGATGGTGTTTCTGCCGGTGCTGCTGTTCGAAACGGCGCTGGCCATGAACGTGCGGCGCCTGATCGAAGACATTGGCCCCATTCTCATGATGGCGATCGTGGCGGTGGTGGTCTCCACGCTGGTCGTGGGGTTCACCTTGAATGCCGTCTCCGGTTACGGGCTGGTGGCGTGCCTGCTTCTGGGTGCCATTGTGGCCACGACTGATCCGGTGGCTGTGGTCGGCATCTTTCGCGAGGTGGGCGCCCCCAAGCGGCTCACCACGCTGGTCGAGGGCGAGGCGCTGTTCAACGACGCGGCGTCCATTGCCCTGTATTCGGTGCTGCTGGCCGTCATGGCGGGCGGCACGGCGCTGTCGGTGGGTAACGTGGTGGGCGATTTCGCCTTCCATTTCCTGGGGGGCGGTTTCGTCGGATTTCTCATGGGGCGGGTGGTCTGCTATCTGTTCGTCTGGCTGCGCGGATGGCCCACCGCCGAGATCACGCTCACGCTTACACTGGCCTATCTCAGCTTTTTCATCTCCGAGCATTATTTGGGTGTCTCGGGCGTCGTGGCCACCGTCATCGCCGGTCTGACCGTCGGCTCCAGCGGCCGCACGCGCATGTCGCCCACGACCTTCGAGTACCTGGAGAGTGCCTGGGCGCAGTTCGGTTTCTGGGCCAACTCCCTGATCTTTCTGTTCGCCGCCATGCTGGTGCCCAAGCTCATGGACGCCACAGACTGGTCCGACATCCTGCTCATCGGCGTCGTGTTCGCCACCACGCTGGCCGCACGTGCCGTGGTGGTGTTCGGGCTGGTGCCGCTGCTGGGCAAAACGCCCTTCGGTACCCGGGTGAGCATGCCCTATCGCAAAGTCATGTGGTGGGGAGGCCTGCGTGGCGCCGTCTCGCTCGCCCTGGCGCTGGCGGTCACCGAGCAGCCCAATGTCCCCGCCGACGCACGCCAGTTCATTGGGGTGGCGGTCACCGGTTATGTATTGTTGACCCTGTTCATCAACGGCATCAGTTTGCGCCCCTTGATCCGGCGTCTGGGGTTGAACGAACTCAACCAGGTCGAGCGCACCATCCGTAATCAGGCGCTGGCCATCGCGCTGGAGGACCTGCAGGAAAAGACGCAGGTCATTGCAGAAACCGAGCATATCGGCGAAGCCGCACGCCAGCGCATTCGTGGGGTGTTCGACGCCAGTCTGGCAAGCGTGCACGACGGGCAGGTTGCCCAGATGTCGGACAAACAGCGGGCCGACGTGGGCATGGCCATTGTGGCGCAGCGCGAAGAAGAGATGTTCTACGACATTCTGAAGGCGCAGATCGTTGACTGGCGAATGGCGGAAATCCTGCTGGCACGCGCCGAACGCCTGGATGACGCGATTCGGGCCGGAGGCGTCGAAGGCTTTGAGGCGGCTGTGCCGGCCGATGTGCGCTATTCGCGTGGCTTCAGGCTGGCGCTGCAGGCGCATTACATGTTCGGCTTTCAGAGCTGGCTGGCGCGGGAGCTGGCGCACCGTTTCTCGAATTTGATCTGCAAACGCTCGGTCGCCCAGCGCCTGATTTTGTTCGCCCACGAAGAAATCACCCCATTGCTGGGGGCGGCGGCTACCCAGAGGATTGTGCAGGCGCATCAGTATCGGCTCGATCTGATCGAACACGCCCTGCAGTCGCTCGATCTGCAATACCCCGCCTATGCCCAGTGGCTGCAGGAGGCCTATCTGGGGCGCGTGGCGCGTGAGCTCGAGCGCATCCGCTACCGCGACATGCTCGAACAGTTTCTGATTTCGGGTGAAGTCTATTCGGACCTGACGCGGCAGTTGAACAGCCGCTGGAGCCACATCGACAAGCATCCGCCACTGGACATGGAATTGTCCAAGGCCGAGCTCGTCAAACGCGTACCGCTGTTCGAAGGCCTGGACCCGGGCAAATTGCGCGCCATCGTCAAACTGCTCAGGCCGCGGCTGGCCTTGCCTGATCAAACCATCATGATCCGCGGCAGGCACTCTGCCGAGATGTGCTTCGTGGCATCGGGGGCGGTCGTGGTGCATTTGCCCGATGGTACCGAGGCCGAGCTGGGCAGTGGTGAATTCTTCGGTGAGCTGGCGCTGCTGGGGCACAACGATCTCACGCCCCACGTGACCTCGTTGGGCTACAGCAAGTTGCTGTTCCTCACGCAGCGCGATTTCCACGCCCTGCTGGGGCAGGACGAAGAACTCAGGATGCGCATCCAGACAGTTGCGAAGCAGCGGCTGCGCGCGGTCGAGGTGTGGCGGCAGTTTTCCAATGGACCCCGGTCGTGAGCGGGCAGCGGGCTCAGCTGGCGCGCCCGCCGGCGCGCATCATGTCTTCAACCACCACCAGCGCGGCTTCCAGCGTGAACGACCCGGCATCGATCATGGCTACCGCCTCGTTCATCGTGACAGCCTTGATCTCGGACACCTCGCCATCGCAGTTGCGGGGGGTGATGTGCTCGGCCAGCACGCAGTCGGCCACCAGCAGGTCTTCGACCTGATATCCCTCGGGTAATTGCCGATGCATGCGCAGAATGGTGCGCAGCGGCGAACGGTGTTCGATATCGGCAGGTGACAGGCCCGCTTCCTCGGCGCATTCCCGTACCAGCGCCAGGTCAGGATCTTCACCCGCGCCCACCAGGCCGCCGACCAGGGTGTCCCACATGCCCGGGTCGGTCGATTTGCTCATGGCCCGCCGGGCGATCCACAACTCGCCTGCGGGCGTCCAGGCATTCAGATGTACGGCGCGCGTGCGCAGGCCCAGCGGGCGGCATGCGGCGCGTTCGATCCTGCCGATCACCCCCCCGGACGTGCTCACGTCCAGCAACTCATTGCGCCATCCCCTGAGGCATTCAGCCTCGCGCAGCGTCTGGGCCACATCGGCAAGGCAGGCATCCAGGGCAGCAGAAGGGCGGCCCTCGGGCATGATGTCCAGCGTGTCACGGGAGAGCGAGACGGCGGGCAGTTGACGCAGTGCGTCACACGCTGCCTGGGTGACCCAGCCGCACTCCTGGCCGGCAATGCGCACGCGGCGGGCGGGCTCGATGGGGCGCTGCTGGGCCCGTACATTAAGACGGGCATAGCAGCCCGCCAGGTCGGCTCGGGCATTGGTGGAGAAGGCTGGGCTGATTTCGGACATGGTGGCATTTTAGTGCAGTGAAAGTTGCTCAGCGGCACAACTGTTCGTATTTCCTATGTGGCAAAAGCACTCAATTGGTGCTCGTCCGTTATAATCCGCCCGTTTCTTTGTGATTCGTGCGGGTCCGACCTGGCCATTTATTTTCAGGTCCGGTTTGCCGTCCAATAATAATTGTGCGTTTGCTGTGTACTAACGCCAGACACCAGGCGGGAGCCATGCAGTGGATGAGACGCCGTATTTCGAGGTCAGCATGAAGAAGTTCAGAGGCTTACTGGGCGCTTGTGCATTGCTGGTTGGCAGTGTGGCCACAGCCCAGGTGCAGGACATGCCCGGCGGCCCCAGAGTCAACCAGCTGAACCTGCACGAGGGGGTGACCTCCATCGCGCGCGATGCCGTGTGGCTGCACTGGATGATGCTCTCCATCTGTATGGTGATCTTCGTCGGTGTGTTCGGCGTGATGTTCTATTCCATCTGGGCGCATCGCAAGTCTCGTGGCGTCAAACCTGCCACCTTCCATGAACATCTGGGCGTCGAAGTCGCCTGGAC
>Ga0075364_10000063_pt1 | contig 40554 bp, 32 predicted proteins | sample EndMetdeltDD1764_FD_71517 | JGI IMG/M metagenome (GOLD analysis project Ga0075364, IMG submission 71517) | Populus endosphere microbial communities from Tennessee, USA - Endosphere MetaG P. deltoides DD176-4 | ecosystem: Host-associated > Plants > Roots > Endosphere | place: USA: Tennessee... | reverse complement strand
GAACAGGCATCCAGCCTGGCCGCTGGCCGATCAACGAGGGGTGAGGGCGCGCGCGGCGTCGACGCCGCGCGCGCCCTCACCCCTCGTTGATCGGCCAGCGGCCAGGCTGGATGCCTGTTCCCGAACGAGACCACGCCATGCCCCAGCTCCGTATCCGCATCATCGGCAGCAGCGACGACCTGCGTGCGGTGGCCGACCTGCTGCAGAGCGTGGAAGGCATCGAGCACGTCGAAGAAGTCGCCGACCTGATGCCGCGCATGGACGACGAGGATTCCAGCTCGGCCGGCCTGTCCGACGACATCGGCCCCGGCACCCATGAGCTGGAAGTGGACGCCCCCAACGACTACACCGCCGGGCGGGTGCGCGCGGCGGTCGAGGAACTCGCGATCCGGCTCGGCCTGGTGGTCGAGTTCGAGACCGAGGACGAGTAAGCCGCCGGGCTCAGGCCCGCTGGCGTCGGCGCAGACGGCGACGCAGCCACAGCGCCGCCACGACCAGGCCCGCCAGCGGCAGCACGAAGGCGACCGCACGGATGGTCCAGGCGGTGCCGATCGCCAGCGTGCCGATGAAATCGCGCACGGCCTGGCCGATCTCGCCGCCACCGACCCGCTCCGGCACGCGGAACCGCAGGGTCAGCTTCTGGGTGTCGATCCGCCGCTGCTGCTGGGCCGACACCTGCGCGGCCTCTTCCAGCTGCGCCTCGACCTGGGCCAGCTGCTGCGACAGGGCGATCATGTCGGCCACCGACAGGTCGCGCCGCTGCTGGAACTCCTGCAGCTTGGCCTGCTCGCGCTGCAGCCGCGCCTGCAGCCGCGCGGTGTCGTGCACCGCCGCCGCCAGATCCTCGGCCTGCGTGTTGCGGCTGCCGATCCTGGCGTCCTCGCCGGCCAGCGCGATCAACGGCTCGACGCCGTCGGGCACGATGCGCACCGTGAGCAGCGCGGACGGATGGTCACCCCCGGCCTGGTCCACCTGCAGGACCTCGCAGGGACCGTGGCTGCCCTGTTCGCAGGCCTGGCGCGCGGCGGCCAGCCGCGCGGGAATGGCCTGCGCCTCCAGCTCGATCCGGACATCGTGCTCGTAGGCGAGGAACGCCCCGCGCGATGCGCCACCTGCGCCGGCCGACGCAACACCGCTGCCCGGCCCGGGCGCGCAGCCCGCCAGCAGCGCCAGCAACGCGGCGACGGCCAGCGATCCGGGGATCCGCGGCATCCAGCCGCGCGGGGTGCGCACGATGTCGTCGGTGGGCTGCTGCATGGGTTCTGGTCCAATCCTTGGGGGCGCACAGCTTAATCGGTGACCGCCGCCGGATCAGCCGCGCCTGCGCATCGCGGCAGCGCGGGCGCTGTAACCACCTGTTTTTACGGCGATCCATCATCACGGCTCGCCACGGTCGTGGTGACCGGCCACGCGCGACTGCACCACTTCGACCTCTTCGTCGGCCCGGCGTCGCTGGAGCCTGCGCCCGGAAAAGCGTTCAGGCGCGTGGCGCAGCCGGAGAACGCCGCCGCTCCAGCCACCAGCTGGCCGCCATCGCCAGCAACCAGGCCAGCGCCCACGGCCACGGCGAACCGGGGACGTCGCGCTGCGCGTCAACCGCAGCCGCACCGGTGCCGGGGCCGACCAGGGCCTGCGTCGCCCGCTGGCGTCCGGCCAGCTCCAGCAGCGGCGCATCGTCGGCCGCGCGGACATGGAAGCGACGCGTGTTCTCGTCGGCATCGACCACACGGTGCCAGCCGGCGCCGGTCGGCCAGTAGCCCGCGCAGCGGCGCGCGCCGGTGGCCGGATCGACCAGCAGCGGCGAGGCGTTGCCGGCCGGATCGAGTACGCGCACCGCGTCGCCGGCCGCGCACCATTGCATCCGCTGGCCGACGCGCGCGTCGCCGGCGTCCGGACGTGGCAGCGATGCGTCGGTCGGCGCGCGCGCCAGCCGCTGCACCAGGTCCGCCCACAGCGCGCCATGCACGTCGGCATGCCCGGTGAGGACCAGGCGGAAGCTGTCGGCCGGCAGCCACAGCCCGATCCGGCCGAGCCCGCGCGCCTGCCACCAGCCCAGCGGAGCGCCATCGGCATCGCGCGCCAGCGCCGGCGCATCGCCGGCGTCGACCCGCACGCCGATGCGACCCAGCGCGGGCAGCGCGAGCGCATCGGCGTCGGCCGTGCCGGCATCCTGCCCGTTCCGGGCGACGCCGGACGGCGCGGGCAGGCGCAGGGTGACCGCCGCGCCGCTGCCGTCGAGCGAGAAGCCCAGCGCGCGCCACTGCGTGCGCACCGCTGCCGGCGGTGGCGCGGTCATCCGCAGCAGCAGGCCCATGCCCTGTTCGACCGCGTCGAGCACGGCTTGGCGCTGCCCGGCGGTCCAGCCGGCCCAGCTGTGTTCGTCGGCGATCAGCAGATCGACCTCGGCCAGACGCGTCGCGTCCAGCGGGATCACCGCATCGCCGAACTGCATGCCGGCACCGGTGGCGATCTGCGCCTGCATGCGCAGACCGGCGTCCTGCGCCCAGCGCCGCAGATGCTTCACCTCGGGCGACGGCGCGCCGGCGCGCAGCTCCAGCCGCAGCGGCGATGCCGCTTCGACCCACAGCGGCAGCTGCACGGTATCGCGCACGTTGCCATCGGCATCCTCGAGCCGCAGCGCGAACGGCGCCTCGCCCGGCAGGCGCAGGCTGGCGGCCAGCGCGAAGCGTCCGTCCCCGTCCAGCGGGCGGACGTCCTGTACCTGCCCGGCCGGATCGAGCAGCAGCGCACGCCCGCCATCGAGCGCGTGGCCGCGGCCGGCGATGCGCAGGCTGCCACCGGCGACCACGCTGTCCGGCAGGTGCAGCTCGACCAGGCCGACGGGCAGCGCGGCCGGGACGAAGGCCAGCGCCCGCCCCTGCACCGCATCACGGTCGCGCGCCTCCAGCCCGTGGCCGATCACCTGCAGCTGCCGTACCTGCGGGTGGCGGCGCAGCGCCGTGCCGAGATCGGGCACGCGTTCGGCATGTTCAGGGACCGCATCGACGCCCGGCAGGGCGACGACGAGGCCTTCCGCGGCGGCCGCAGCGGCGTCGGCACCCGCGGTCAGCACCGTCAGCGTGGCCGCCGGCACCGCGACGCGCGGCGGCGACAGCGTCAACCACAGCAGGCCGGCGGCCAGCGGCTGCAATGCCAGCAGCAGGCCCAGGCGCCAGGCCGGCAGACGCGTGCCCGCTACCGCGCGCCGGTGGCGGAGGCACAGGCGCAGCAGCGCGAGCAGCGCCGCCAGGGCGAGCGCGCCGGCCAGCCAGAGATCGGGAGTCCACGTCGCCGCGCTCATCGTGCCTTCTCCTGCAGTGCACGCAGATAACGCCCGCCCTGCGCATCGAGCGGGGCGCGCACCGCGGCACCCGCGGGGGGACGCTGCAGCACGCTCCACAGGCGCGCGCGCAGGTCGCGCCGGCACGGATCGCAGGCCGGCTGCAGGCGCACGCTGTCCAGCGCGGCCAGCAGGTCCAGCGGGCGCTCGATGCGGTCGCGGTGCGTGTCGATCCAGCGCTGCAGCGCCTCCAGGTCCAGCGCCTCGCGCGGCGCATCGGCGGCCAGCGCCTGCCAGGCCGCGAGCAGCACGGCGCCATCGGCGTCATCGCGCGCGGGCACCCTCCAGGCCGCGCGGGCGATGCCGTCGCGCTTGCCGCCGAGGCGGCGGCTTTCGTCGATCGGCGGCAGCTCGGCACCGAGACGCGGCAGGAACACCCGTTCGGCCTGCTGCACCTGCTTGATGAACGCCAGTGCGCGATGCGCGAACGGCAGCGCCGCATCCGGGCGTCCCTGGCGCAGCTGCAGCTCCGACTGCCACATCTGGTCCAGCGCCTGCTTCAGCGTGGCCCGCGTTTCCGGGTCGAGCAGGGTCGCCGCCTCGGCGTGGTCGTGGGTGTGGCCGTACTCGGCCAGCACGTCGCTTTCCCGGCCGAAGCCGGCGGCGTCCTGCCCGGGCGCGTCGGCGTGCGCGTGGTCGTGCGCATCCGGTGCCGCGGCGACGTCGGCGGACGGACGCGCGCCGCCCTGCGCACGGTCGTCATGGCCTTCGTGGCCGGCGTGCGCCTCGTGCGCGTCGGCGTCCGCATCGGCCGCGGGCGGTGGCTTCGGTGCGCCTTCCGCCTCCTCGCCGAGGAACTGGCCGTAGCGCAGCCGAAGGATGCGCTGGTCGACGCCGATCGCATCGGAGCGGGCGACGAAGCGCTCCGCCTCCAGCCGCGGCTTCCGCGCCTGCAGCGCCTCGGCATCGATGATGATCTGACGCTGGCTGCGGAAATAGGCCGGCAGCACGCTGCGCTGGAGCAGCTCCAGGCCTTCGGCGGCCGCGTCCAGATGCGCCGGCCAGCGCAGGATCACGCTGGCGCTGCGCGTGGACTGCGGCTGCGGGCTGTGGTTGTCGCGCACCTCCAGCTGCACGACCAGGTCGTCGCCGGCGCCCATGTTCAATGCGGCCAGATCGAGATCGGCGCGGTAACGGCGGCGCGTCGCATCGCCCTGCCCGGCCAGCTCCAGGCTGCGTTCGTGGAAGGTCACGTTTTCGCCGCTGCCCTGGGCCAGGGTGATCCGCAGCCGCGCGTTGCCGACCAGGCCGTAGTCGTCGCTGGCCTCGAACACCGGCGCCCAGCGCCGCTGTCCGGCCTCGACCAGGACCGGGCTGCGCTCGGGTTCGATCACCTGCACCTGCGGCGGCACGTCGGCGATGGCCTCCAGCCGATGCGGCGCGGCCGCCGGATCGGCGATGGCGCCATCGATCTCCAGCCGGTACAGCGCCGACGCGCGCAGCGCATGGCGCGCGCGCCAGCTGTCGTCCCCGCGCTGCAGCTCCAGGCGGCTGCCGTCGACGAACACCAGCGCGGCCGCCGCGGGCGCAGGGTCGAACCGGAACCGCCAGTCCAGTTGCGTTCCCTCGGGCAGCCGGGCATCCAGGCCGTCCTGTTCGCCGGCGGCGACGCGGGTATAGGCCGGAGGCTGGTACGCCAGGCGCTGGTCGACCACGCCCGGTGCGCGCTCGACCGGCGCGCTGCGCTGCTGTGCCGTGGGTTGCTGCGGCGCCGGTGGCCGCGCCGGCCACAGCAGCACGATCACGCCCAGCGCCATCGCAGCGGCGCCGGCGGTCAGCAGCCGCCGCCACGGCAACGCCGGCGCCAGCCCCTGCACGGGCCGCACCCGCACCCGCTCGCGCAGGCGTGCCTGCTGCAGCCGCTGCAGCGGGCCGAGGTCCGTCTCCGGCACGAGCAGCAGGCCACTGCTGTCTTCCAGGTCGGCCCGCACCGCGTCCAGGCGACGCACCGCCCAGGCCGGATCGAAGCGGCGGGCGCGCACTGCCGCCAGTACCAGCAGCACCGGCACGCAGACCGCGGCCGCCAGCAGCGCTGCCGGCATGCCGCGCAGCCGCCAGGCCAGCACGGCCAATGCGGCCGCCCAGGGCAGGCCGGCCAGCAGGACGCCGGTCCACGCGCGCGCGCGCGCCTGTGCCGCGAGCCGATGCAGTGGCGTGCTCATGCCGTGCCTCCGCGCCGGCGTGCGCTGGCGAACCAGCGTTCGAGCAGGAACAGCGCGGCGACGGCCAGCGCCCACCACGGCCGCAGATCGCGTGGCGGCGGCACGAACGCCGATGCACCCGCGGCAGGCCGATAGGCCCCGGCATCGGCGATCGACGCCGCAGGCGATGCCGGTGCCAGTGCCTCATGCAGGTGCTGCGGGAAATCGGCCTCGAGCAGTGCCGGCATCGCCTGCGCGGTCAACCCGCGGGTGAAGCGCAGGATCCGGCCGCGGCCGGACGGCAGCTCCGCGATCAGCGGCAGGCCGTCGGCGTCCTGCCAGCGCACCAGCGGCACGGCATCGGTCGACGGCAGGTCCACACCGGAGGCCAGCAGCGCGGTCCCGCCCTGCGCGACCCAGTCCTGTAGTGCGGACGGCATCGCCCCCTCGCCCAGCCAGGCGCGGACCTGCGCATCGACCGGCCACGGGGACTGCACGTCGTCGACCGCCGCTCCAGGCGGTGTCGCACCGGTGGCGGCAGGCAACGCGGCCTCATCCGACCAGGCCGCCGCCGCGGCATGCAGATAGTGCGCACCGGGCACTCCACCGGCATGACGTACGGCCAATCGCAGCGCGGGTCCAGAGGCCGGACCAGCCGGGTCCGCGGCAGGCAGGACCGCCGGCGTGCGCACGACGCGCCAGTCGACCTCGCGCGAGAGCTGCAGCAGGCCGCCATCGGCGGCGAACCGCGCGGGCACGAACACGCTGACGGTATCGCCGGCAGGCAGATCGGCATCGAGCTGGCGCAGCAGGCTGGGAAGGGAGGCGTGTCCGTCGGCCGGCGCGGGCGCCTGCTGCAGCGGCGGAAACCCGGGCGCCAGCCAGCGCCGCTGTTCGCCTTCGCGTGGCGGCAGCAGCGGCGCGGGATCGACGCCCGGCACCAGCAGCGTCCAGTGCCGCGACGCCTCCACTGCCGTCGTCGCCGGCCGCGCCAGCCACAGCGCCAGCAGGGCCAGCAGCAGCAGGCGCAGCAGCAGCAACGGCCACTCCTCCATGCGCAGGCGGAAGCGCGGCCGCGGGTGCTGGCGCAGCCAGCGCAGCGCGGCGAAGTCGACCGGACGGCGCTCGTCGCGGCGGCGCAGGTGCAGCAGCAGCGGCACCAGCAGCGCAGCGAGCGCGGCCAGTCCCAGCGGCGCCAGCAGCACCAGGTTCATCGGCCACCCGCCAGTGCACGGGGATCGAACAACCGCCGCAGGGCGCGGTCCAGCGGTTCGTCCAGGCAGCAGCAGGCGTAGCGCGCGCCCGCGCCGGCCAGACGCGAGCGCAGCGCCTGCTGGGCGTCGCCGAAGCGGCGCAGGTAGTCGTCGCGCAGCGTCGCACCGTCGCCGAGCAGGCGCTGCCCACTCTCCGGATCGTGGAACTCATGGCCGCCATCGAACGGAAAATCGCGCTCGGCCACGGTCAGCAGCTGCAGCACCAGCGCATCGCGCCCGGCCCGGGCCAGGCGTTCGACCAGCGCCACCAGCTGGGGATCGAAGCAGTCGCTGAGCAGCAGCACCATGTCGCGCGGGCCGATCCGCTCCCACAACGGCAGCAGCTGGCGCTCGGCGGGAACGCCACCGCCGGCCTGCAGCGCGCGTAGTGCGAGGCGGATCCGGTCGCGCTGGCGCGGCCCCTGCCCGGCCGCGACCAGGCGCAGGCCCGCGTCGTGCAGCACGGCCAGGCCGACCCGGTCGCCCTGCCGCTGCACATGGTCGGCCAGCGCCGCGGCGATGGTCCGCGCCGCATCGAAGCGGCGCCAGTCCGGACGTGCATCGTCGGCCTGCGCCATCGAGGCGCTGGCGTCGAGCAGCAGCCACAGCGTCAACGGGCTTTCGCGCTCGGACTCGCGGACGAAGAAGCGGTCGCTGCGCGCGTACAGGCGCCAGTCGATCCGGCGCGGCTCGTCGCCCTGCTCGTAGGCGCGGTACTGCGAGAACTCCAGCCCGGCGCCGCGGCTGCGGCTGGCGTGCTGGCCGACGCCGAGCCCGCCGGCCTCGCGGCGCGGCGTCAGGCGCAGGTCGCGCAGGCGCGCGACGAGCTCGGCCACGCGCGGGTCGGCGGAGGCGTCCATGCGGATCAGGCGGTGTGCGGCACGGCGCGCAGCAGCGCCTCGATCACGTCGTCGGTGCTCTTCTGGTCGGCTTCGGCGGCGAACGACAGCAGCAGGCGGTGACGCATCACCGGCGCGGCGAGCGCCAGCACGTCGTCGCGGGTGGCGGCGAGCCGGCCATGCAGCAGCGCACGCGCCTTGGACGCCAGCACCAGCGACTGGCCGGCGCGCGGCCCCGCGCCCCAGCGCACGTACTGGCGCACGACCTCGGGCGCGTCCGGGCCGGGGCGGCTGGCGCGCACCAGCCGCGTGATCCAGGTCAGCAGGTCGTCGCCCAGATGCACGTCGCGCACCAGCGCCTGCAGCGCGAGCAGATCCTCGCCCTGCATCACCACCGGCACGCTGGCATCGCCACGGCCGGTGGTCTGGACCAGGATCGCGCGCTCCTCGGCCTCGTCCGGATAGTCGACCCGCACGTGCAGCAGGAAGCGGTCCAGCTGCGCCTCGGGCAGCGGATAGGTGCCGGCCTGCTCGACCGGATTCTGGGTGGCCAGCACGAAGAACGGCGCCGGCAGCGGATAGGTGGTGCCGGCGTAGCTGACGGTGCGCTCCTGCATCGCCTCCAGCAGCGCGGCCTGGGTCTTGGGCGGCGTGCGGTTGAGCTCGTCGGCCAGCAGCAGGCTGGTGAACACCGGCCCGGGCTGGAAGCGGAAGTGCCGCCGGCCGGTGCCGTGGTCTTCTTCCAGCAGCTCGGTGCCGAGGATGTCGCTGGGCATCAGGTCGGGCGTGAACTGCACGCGCCGGAACGGCAGTTCCAGCGCCTGCCCGAGCGAGCGCACCAGCAGGGTCTTGCCCAGGCCGGGCGCGCCCTCCAGAAGACAGTGGCCTCCGGCCAGCAGCGCGACCAGCAGTTGTTCGACCACGGCATTCTGGCCGACCACGGCCTGGCCGATGGCCTGGCGCAACTGGGTCAGGCGCGCGATGCGCGACTGGATCTCGCTTTCGGTGATGGTGTCCATGCGTGGGGCAGTGACCTGTCGATGGGAAGAAGCTAGCCGTTGAGCGCGCACATCACGATGTTGACGCCGAACTTCGTGTTGTCCTCGGCGAGAAAGCGCTTGTTGCGCCAGTCGTAATCCCACTCGCAGCCGTAATCCTTGTTGCTGTAAAGCACGCCGAGCCGACCGTCGATCTCGATGCCCTTGAGGTAATCGTGGACCAGATCGTCGCCCCAGCCGTTGAGCTCGAAGCTGGTCGCCGGCGGGCCGTCGGGAAAACGGAAGAAGCTGCTGTACAGCGGATGCGTGTTGGGCAGCTTCTTCAGCGCGCTGCGGCCGAAGATCGCCGCCATCTGCGCCTCGAAGGATTTCGCGAACAGGCCGTCGATGTCGTGGTTGCAGTCGTCGACGAAGACGAAGCCGCCGTTGCGCACGTAGCGCTCGAAATTGCGCCGCTCATCGGGCGAGAACTCGACCAGCTTGTGCCCGGACAGGTAACAGAACGGCGCCATCAGGATCGCCGGATCGGCCAGGTCGATCACATGCTCCTTCGGGTCGACCCGCAGGCTGGTGTAGTCGATCAGCGAGGTGATCAGGTTGGACGGCATCCGCGCGTCCACGTCCCAGTTGCCAGAGGCGTAGCGGATCCGGGTGAACCAGAAGTCGTAGCCGGGCGCGGCGCGCAGCGGTTCCGGCAGCAGCGCGATGCCGGCGGCACCGAGCCCGAGCTGCAGGAAGCCACGGCGTTTCATCATCGAAGGTCCGGCACGGGGGAACGACGGGCGAAGCAGCGGGAAGGACGGTGCGACGCGACGAGGATGCGCCGCACCGTCCCTCCCGTGCGGTCAGACGGCGTCCGAGAGCGAGGTGAAGGTGAAATCGCGCAGACGCATCGGCGGGATCATCATCACCAGGCTGGACTCGTCGCCGGCGACGCGCTCGGGCCTGCCGAGCTCGTCGATGTTGTTGAGCATGATCACCGGCGACTCGTTGAAGCGGAAGTTCTTCACCGGGTACTTGATCTGGCCGTTCTCGATATAGAACGTGCCGTCGCGGGTCAGGCCGGTCAGCAGCACGGTCTGCGGGTCGACCATGCGGATGTACCAGGTGCGGGTGACCAGGATGCCGCGCTGGGTGCCGCGCACCAGCTCGGCGGTGGACTTGTCACCGCCGGCCATCAGCAGGTTGCCGGGCTGGCCGGACGCGCGCTTGCCGTTCTTCTGCGCCCAGAACCGCGAGTAGTTGAGGTTGGCGACCTTGCCGTTCTCGACGATGGCCATCTTCTCGCGCGGCAGGCCGTCGCCGTCCCAGGGCAGCACCGCCGCGTCCGGATGCCAGGGATCGGCGACGATGTTCACGCGCGGGTCGTAGACCTGCTCGCCGAGCTTGTTGCCGCCGCCTTTCTTCGACAGGAAGCTGCGGCCTTCATCGGCCGTGCGCGCATCGAAGAAACGCATCATGAAGGAGATCAGGCCCGCCGCTGCGGCCGGCTCCAGGATCACCGTGTACTTGCCCGGCTCCAGCGCGCGCGCCTCGGCCGAATCGCTGGCCTTCTGGATCGCGGTGCGGATGTCGCTGCCGGCCTTGAAGTCCTTCGCGTGCTGCAGGCTGCGGCCGACCCAGCCCGAACCGCGGCCGTCCTCGGTGCGCACGGTGCAGGTGTAGTTGAAGTTGGTCGCCTGCTGGTAGGCGAAGTTGCCGTTGCTGTTGGCCATCGCGACGAAGCTCTGGCCATCGCGCAGGAAGCCGGCCGCGATCAGCCCGCCCTCGCGGCACGGCAGGATCGAGTCGGCCGCCACGGTAGCGCGGTAGTCCGGATCGATCGCCGCGGTCGAATCGCTGAAGGTCGGGCTGGCGCGGTACTCCTGCTTGCCGATCGCCGGCACGAACTCGGGATTCTCCGGCGCCAGCTTCGCCAGCTCCTCGGCGCGGCGCACCACGCGTTCCAGCGCCGCGTCGTCGAACGCGTTGGTGGTGGCGGTGCCGACCCGCCTGCCGAACGCGACCTGCACGCCCAGCTCGGTGTTCTCGACGATGCCGCTGGTGGAGACGTTGTTCAGCGCGAACCGGATGTTGCCGTCGATGGCGCCGGTGAGCGTGGCGGTGCATTCGTCGGCGGTCGACAGCGCGATGACCTTGTCGAGGATGGCCTTGGCCTGCGCTTCGGTGAAGATGCTCATGTCGATGGTGTCTCCGGATCAGCCGAGCGAACGGGCGGTGTTGATGACGTTGATGCCGTCGAAGCGGGCGGTGGCCGAGCCGTGCGACACGGCCGAGACCTGGCTGGGCTGGCCCTTGCCGTCGAAGAACGAGCCGCCCAGGCGGTAGTCGCTCTGGTCGCAGATGGCCGAGCAGGCGTTCCAGAATTCCGGGGTGCGGATCTGGTAGGCCACGTCCTCGATCTGGCGGGTGATCTTGCCGTTCCTGATCTCGTAGAACAGCTGGCCGCCGAACTGCGCGTTGTAGCGCTGCTGGTCGATCGAGAACGAACCATCGCCGATGATGTAGATGCCGTTCTCCACGCCGCCGATCAGCTGCTCGACCGACAGCGGGTCCTTGCCCGCGGCCAGCGACACGTTCGGCATGCGCTGGAACTGCACCTTCGACCACGAGTCGGCATAGCAGCAGCCATCGGACTCGGTCTTGCCGAGGATGTGGGCCTGGTCGCGGATGGTCTGGTAGTCGACCAGCTTGCCGTCGCTGATCAGGTCCCAGCGCTTGCACTTGACGCCTTCGTCGTCGTAACCGACCGCACCCAGGCTGCCCGGCTGGACCTTGTCTGCGAACACCTGCACCTTGTCGCTGCCGTACTGGAAACGCTGCTCGCGCTTGTCCAGCGTGGCGAAGCTGGTGCCGGCGTAGTTGGCTTCGTAGCCGAGCACGCGGTCCAGTTCCAGCGGATGGCCGATGGCCTCGTGGATGGTCAGCCAGGTGTGCGAGGGATCGAGCACCAGGTCGTACTTGCCCGGCTTGACCGACGGCGCAGACAGCTTGGCGCGGGCCTGCTTCGCCGCGGCGATGGCGTCCTCGCGCATGTCGTAGGACAGGCCGTAGTTGACGACCCCGTTCGGGCTGACGAACTTCTGCCGGGCGTCGCCCTCCAGGTACTCGTAGCCCAGGCCCATCGGTGCGGACAGGCCGTCGCGGGTGCGGAACTTGCCGCTGGCCTTGTCGATCGCGGTCACCGACATCGGCGCCCAGATCCGGTGCACGTCCTGGTCGATGTAGGAGCCGTCGGTGCTGGCGAAGTACTTCTGTTCGTTGACCAGGAACAGGGTGGAATTGACGAAGTCCGCACCGGCCTCGATCGCCGCGGCGTTCACGCCCAGCAGCAGGTCGACCTTGTCCTTGATCGGCACGGCCATGCCGTTGGTCCGGATCGGCGTCTTCCAGCTGACCTCGCCCACGCCCTTCACCGGCGCCAGCTGCACCGGCGTGGTCTGGATCTTCGCGTTGGCGCGGGCGATCGCGGCGGCCTGCTGCGCGGCTTTGGCGACGCTGGCCTCATCGAGCTGGTTGCTGGCGGCGAAGCCCCAGGCACCGTTGACGATCACGCGCACGCCGACGCCGGTGGACTCGGCGTTGACCACGTTCTGGACCTTGTCCTCGCGCGTCATCACGAACTGGCGCAGGTAGCGGCCGATGCGCACGTCGCAGTAGCTGGCGCCGGCGCCGGTGGCCGCGTTCAGCGCCACATCGGCCAGGCGCTTCTTGAAGGCCACGTCGATCACCGACTGCAGCTGCTCGGCCGCGATCGCGCGCCCCAGGAAGGACGGAAGCACGGCACCGCCGAGACCAAGGCCGCCAAGGATCAGGAAGTCGCGTCTATGCAAGGCAGTTCTCCGGATGCGGGCCACGCGCGGACGTGGACCCTTGCTGCGGGTTGGATGGGGCGTTACGTGCTGGTGAACAGGCAACCGCCCGATTCTTGCCGTCGCCCGGAGCGAGCGTCAAATGACTTTCGGCATGGGTGGCGAAGAAATCCGCCGAACCCTGATCGCCGCCCCGCTTTGTGGCGCCGCAGCACCGGTGCGGTGCATCGCACTGCGCCCGTCATCCCAGGCTGCGCGCGGTATTGATCACATTGATGCCGTCGAAGCGCGTGGTCGCCGAGCCATGCGATACCGCCGACACCTGGCTGGGCTGGCCCTTGCCGTCGAAAAACGAACCGCCGAGGCGGAAGTCGCGCTCGTCGCAGATCGCAGAGCAGGCATTCCAGAATTCCGGCGTGCGGATCTGGTAGGCCACGTCCTCGATCTGGCGGGTGATCCTGCCGTTCCTGATCTCGTAGTACAGCTGGCCGCCGAACTGCGCGTTGTAGCGCTGCTGGTCGATCGAATACGAGCCGCGGCCATGGATGTAGATGCCGTTGTCCACGCCGGCGATCATCTGCTCGACCGTCAGCGGCGCCTTGCCCGCGGCCAGCGATACGTTGGGCATGCGCTGGAACTGCACGCTGTCCCACGAGTCGGCGTAGCAGCAGCCATCGGATGCGGACTTGCCGAGGATGTGGGCCTGGTCGCGGATGGTCTGGTAGTCGACCAGCACGCCGTTCTCGACCAGGTTCCATTCCTTCGTCTTCACGCCCTCATCGTCGTAGCCGACCGCGCCGAGACTGCCCGGTCGGGTGCGCTCGGCGACGAAGTTGACGATGTCGCTGCCCCAGCGGTAGCCGCTCTCGCGCTTGTCCAGCGTGGCGAAGCTGGTACCGGCGTAGTTGGCCTCGTAGCCGAGCACGCGGTCCAGCTCCAGCGGGTGGCCGACGTTCTCGTGGATGGTCAGGAACAGGTTGGACGGATCCAGCACCAGATCGTACTTCCCGGGTTTTACCGACGGTGCCGACAGCTTGGCCCGCGCCTGCTTCGCCGCGGCAACCACGTCCTCGCGCATGTCGTAGGAACTGCCGTAGGCGACCACGCCGCCCGGAAGCTCGTACCGCCCTGCACGGTCGCCGTCGAGATACTCGTAGCCCATGCCCATCGGCGCGGACAGGCCATCGCGGGTGCGGAACCTGCCGCTGCTCTTGTCGATCGCGGTGACGGTGAACGGCGCCCAGATCCGGTGCACGTCCTGGTCGATGTAGGAGCCGTCGGTGCTGGCGAAGTATTTCTGTTCGTTGACCAGGAACAGGTTGGACGCAGCGAAATCGGCGCCGGCCTCGATCGCCGCCGCGTTGACGCCCAGCAGCAGGTCGATCTTGTCCTTGACCGGCACGGCCATGCCGTTGACCCGGATCGGCGTCTTCCAGCTGACCTCGCCGACGCCCTTCACTGCGGCCAGCTGTACCGGCACCTGCTGCAGGCGCGCATTGGCGCGGGCGATCGCCGCGGCCTGGCGCGCGGCGCGGACGATGCCGGCCTCGTCCAGCTGGTTGGTCGCGGCGAAGCCCCAGGCGCCACCGACGATCACGCGGACGCCAGCGCCGGTGGACTCGGCGTTGACCACGTTCTGGACCTTGTCCTCGCGCGTGTTGATGAACTGGCGCAGGTAGCGGCCGATGCGCACGTCGCAGTAGCTCGCGCCCGCGCCCGTCGCCGCGGCCAGCGCCGCATCGGCCAGACGTTTCTTGAACCCGATGTCCAGCGTGGACTGCAGCTGTTCGGCGGCGATCGCGCGGCCGAACCAGGCCGGCAGCAGCAGGCCGCCGGCAGCGACACCGCCGAGGGCGAGGAAATCACGTCTGTGCACGGCATTCTCCGGATCCGGGCGGCCATGCGCGGGGCGATGGACGCAGGCGGCAGCAGGTGCGATGGATGCACCGGGCGGACCGCATTGATGCCAGCCGTCCGCGGCGCGGTCAAATGACTTCCGGCACGCGCGCAGGCGCGTCGGCCCGCACGGATGCGACGCGGCGCACGCCAGCGGGTGCGGCACACGCGCTTCCGTCCTATCCTGCGCGGCTGTTCCCTCGCTCCCGGATGACCGCATGCGCCGCACCCTGCTCGCCCTCTCGCTCGCTGCCGGCCTGGCCGCCTGCCAGCCGTCCACACCGCCCGCGCCGGGCGGCACCGCCGACACCGCCCAGGCCGGCGACGCGGCGGCGGATGCGGCGTTCTCCGCGCTGTCCGCACGCGCGGTCGACACCTGGATCCAGCTCTCGCCGATCTGGGCCACCGGCATCGGCGACCACCGCTTCGACGCCGAGCTGGACGACCTCAGCGCAGAAGGCCGGCAGCGTGCGCTCGATGCGCGCCGCGGCCTGCTGAGCGAACTGCAGAAGATCGACGTGGCCGCGCTGTCGCGCGAGAACCAGGTCGACGCATCGATCCTGCGCAACAAGCTGGAAGCCGACATCTGGTCGGCCGAGGTGCTGCAGTCCTGGGCCTGGGATCCGCTGTCCTACAACAGCATGGCCGGCGGCTCGCTGTACGACCTGGTCTCGCGCGACTTCGCGCCGCTGCCCGAGCGTCTGGTGTCGGCCACCTCGCGCATGGAGAAGCTGCCGGCGCTGCTGGCGCAGGCCCGCGCCAACCTCGATCCGGCCCGGGTGCCGAAGATCCACGCCGAGACCGTCGCCCGACAGAACCGCGGCATCCTGAGCATCGTCGACAGCTTCATCGTCCCGCACATCGGCGAACTGCCGGCCGACGGCCAGCAGCGGCTGCGGGCGGCGATCGACGGCCTCAAGGCCGCGGTCGACGAGCACCAGGCCTGGCTGGACGGCACCCTGGTGCCGAACGCGAAGGGCGAGTTCCGCATCGGCGCGACGCTGTACGACCAGAAGCTGCAGTTCGCGCTGAACTCCTCGCTGTCGCGCGCGCAGATCGGCGAGCGCGCCCGCGCCGAGCTGGCCCGGGTGCGCGACGAGATGTACGGCATCGCCCGTACCGTGCTGAAGGACCGCGCCGATGCGCCGGCGCTGCCCGACAGCCCCAGCGACGACCAGCGTCAGGCCGCGATCGAAGCGGCGCTGGAACTGGCGTATGCCGAGCGCCCGGCCCGCGACAAGGTGGTCGAGGACGCCAAGGTCGCGCTCGACCACGCAACGGCGTTCGTCCGCCAGCACGACCTGATGACCCTGCCCGACACCCAGGTCGAGATCATCCTGATGCCGGAATTCCAGCGCGGCGTCGCGGTCGCCTACTGCGACTCGCCCGGCCCGCTGGACAAGCACCTGAAGACCTTCTACGCGGTCTCGCCGATTCCGGAGGACTGGAACCAGCAGCAGGTCGATTCGTTCCTGCGCGAGTACAACAGCCGGATGATCCACCTGCTGAGCATCCACGAGGGCACGCCGGGCCATTACCTGGAAGGCTGGCATTCGGGCAAGTTCCCGTCGACGCTGCGTTCGGTGCTGCGTTCGGGCATGTTCGCCGAAGGCTGGGCGGTCTACACCGAAAAGATGATGGCCGACGCCGGTTACCTGGACAACGACCCGCTGTTCCGCCTGGTCCAGCTGAAGTTCTATCTGCGTAGCGTGGCCAACGCGATCCTCGACCAGGGCGTGCACGTGGACGGCTGGAGCCGCGAGCAGGCGATGCGGCTGATGACCCACGACACCTTCCAGCAGGAGAGCGAGGCGTCGGGCAAGTGGATCCGCGCCCAGCTCAGCTCCGCCCAGCTGCCGACCTACTTCGTCGGTGTGCAGGAGCACTTCGACATGCGCAAGGCGGTCGAGGAAGCACGCGGCGAGGCCTTCGACCTGAAGACCTATCACGACCAGGTCCTGTCCTACGGCGCACCGCCGGTGCGCTTCGTGCGCCAGCTGATGCTGGACCAGCCGATCGAGTGAGGCCGGCACGGGGCCGTCGTGGCGACGGCCCCGCCTGCAGGAGGCCGCTTGAGGCGGACCGCCATCCATCCGTCCTGGCGAATGCGTCACCCGGCGTGGCGGTCGCGGTCGAGCCCGCTCCTACCTCGGCGGACGATCCGCCTGCAGGAGGCCGCGCGAAGCCGACCGCCATCCATCCGTCCTGGCCGATGCGTCACCGGGCCATGGCGGTCGCGGTCGAGCCCGCTCCTGCAACGGCGGCACCGCCTGTAGGAGGCCGCTTGAGGCCGACCGCCACTCATCCGTCCTGGCCGATGCGTCACTCGGCATGGCAGTCGCGGTCGAGCCCGCTCCTACATCGGCGGCACCGCCTGCAGGAGGCCGCTCGAGGCCGACCACCATCCATCCGTCCTGGCCGATGCGTCACTCGGCATGGCGGTGGCGGTCGAGTCCGCTCCCACAACGACGGACGATCCGCCTGCAGGAGGCCGCTTGAGGCCGACCGCCATCCATCCGTCCTGGCCGATGCGTCGCCCGGCATGGCGGTCGCGGTCGAGCCCGCTCCCACAACGACGGACGATCCGCCTGTAGGAGGCCGCTTGAGGCCGACCGCCATCCATCCGTCCTGGCCGATGCATCACCGGCATGGCGGTCGCGGTCGAGCCCGCTCCTGCAGCGACGGCACCGCCTGCAGGAGGCCGCGCGAGGCCGACCGCCATCCATCCGTCCTGGCCGATGCGTCACTCGGCATGGCGGTCGCGGTCGAGCCCGCGCCTACTGCCGCTTCAGCAGCAGGTCCTGGAAATCGAAGCTGAAATCGGTCATCTCCGAGGCCGCCTCCATCCGCGCCTCGCGCACGGCGCCGTCCGGGTCGAGCGCGAAGCTGACGAAGGCATCGCCGTTGAGGGTACGGTCGTTCCACTTCACCAGGAAGGTGTCGTGCTGCCAGTGCTGCAGCTCGCCGACCAGCAGCGGCGTACGGGTGAAGCGCAGCACCAGCCGGCCGCGCTGCTCGCGGACCTCGACGTCGCCGTACCACGCATCGCGGTAGGTGCCTGCGTAGCCGGCCAAGGGCAGCGAGGGCCGGCTGCCGGTGGCGCGCGCCTGCTCGCGCTCGCGCCAGTGGCGCTCGGCCTGGCCGCGGGCCTTGTCGCTGGCGGCGGCGTACGCGCCGATCCAGTCGGTGCGCTCGGCCGGGCGCAGCACGCTGTCCAGCAGTTCCATCGTGATGGCGTTGAACGCCGCGCCCGATTCCTGGTTGGTCAGCACCACGACGCCCAGGTTGCGCCCCGGCACCAGGGTCACGCGCGAGACCATGCCCGGCCAGCCGCCGGTGTGCCAGACCAGCTTCTCGCCGCGGTAGGACGACACGATCCAGCCCTCGCCGTAACCCTGGAAATCGGGGCGCGCGGCGGCCAGCGCCGGCACCGCGGGCTCGGCGATGTTCATCGGCGACAGCAGCGACCACATCGCCTTCTGCCGCGCCGGCGAGAACAGGCGCTGCAGGCGTCCGTCGCGGTCGGTGTAGGCGCCTTTGGCCAGCTGCGCGGCGACCCACAGCCCCATGTCGTGCACGCTGGAGTAGATCCCGCCGGCGCCGGACGCGTTGTGCCATGTCAGCGGGAAGGTCGGCTGCAGCGTGGTGAAGTCGGCCCTGGCATGGCCGATGGCGACCGCGTCGCCGGCGCGCAGCGCATCGGCGTTGGCGCGGGTGCCGTCCATGCCCAGCGGGTCGAGGATGCGCTGCTGCACGAACTGCGCGTAGGACTGGCCCGAGACCTGCTCGATCACCAGCGTCGCGGCCGCATACAGGATGTTGTCGTAGGCATAGCTGTCACGGAAGCCGCGCGCCAGCGGCACGTCCTTCAGCCGCTGCACGACCTCGGTGGTGCTGTAGTCGCTGCCGGGCCAGAACAGCAGGTCGCCGGCGCCCAGGCCCAGGCCGCTGCGGTGGGTCAGCAGGTCGCGGATGCGCATCTCGCGGGTGACGTAGGCGTCCGACATCCGGAACCACGGCAGATGGTCGATCACCCGGTCGTCCATCTTCAGCCTGCCTTCGTCGGCGAGCATCGACAGCGCGGCCGCGGTGAAGGCCTTGGTGTTGGAGGCGATCGCGAACAGCGTGTGCGCGTCCACCGGTTCGGGCTTGCCGAGTTCGCGCACGCCCCAGCCGCGCTCGACCACCACCTTGCCGTCCTGGATCACCGCCACCGCGATGCCCGGCACCTCGAAGCGTTCGCGGACCCGCTCGACATGCGCGTCGAGCGCGGCGATGTCCAGCGGCGCGTCGTTGCCGGCATCGGCATGGGCCGGCGCGAGCGCGCACAGGCCGCTGAGGGCCAGGCCCTGCATGAAGGAACGGAGCGGGCGCGGAGGCATGCGCGATGGCCTGCTGGAACGGAAGGAGCGCCGATTGTAGGCAATGCGGCCGGCCGGGTGCGCGTGCGGACATGGACCCGGCCTGCACCACGCCTCGCTATGATCGTGATCACGCCCGCTCCGTCTTCCGCCGCATGTCCGACCTGTTCGCCACCCGCGCCGCCACCAGCCCGATCCATGTCGGCGTCGGCGGCTGGACCTACGCGCCCTGGCGCAGCAACTTCTATCCGGCCGGGCTGGTCCAGCGCCGCGAGCTGGAGTACGCCAGTCGCCAGCTGACCGCGATCGAGATCAACGGCACCTACTACGGCACCCAGTCGCCGGCGACCTACGCGAAGTGGCGCGACGGAACACCCGAGGGCTTCGTGTTCACCGCCAAGGCGCCGAAGCGGATCGTCGGCGCGCGCCGGCTGGCCGGCACCGGCCACCAGATCGAGGACTTCGTCGGCGGCATCGCCGAGCTGGGCCACCGCCTGGCCGTGCTGTCCTGGCAGTTCGACCGCACCCGGCGGCTGGACCTGGCCGAACTGGACGATTTCCTTGCCCTGCTGCCGCATGCGGTGCGCGGGCGCCGGCTGCGCCATGCGCTGGAGATCCGCGACCCGGACGTGGTCGGCGAGGACCTGCTCGCCCTCGCCCGCCGCCACGGCGTGGCCACCGTGTTCACCGATTCGGACGAACACCCGTCGTTCGCCGACCTCACCGCCGATTTCGTCTATGCGCGGTTGATGCGCTCGCAGGCGGAGCGGGCGACCGGCTATGCGCCGCAGGCGCTGGACCGCTGGGCCGCGCTCGCACGGGCATGGGCGCGCGGCGAGGACCCTGACGCGCTGCCGCATGCCGGCCGGAGCGACGCGGTGCCGGCGAAGGAGCGCGAGGTGTTCGTGTTCTTCATTTCCGCGGCCAAGGAGCGCAACCCGGCCGCGGCGATGGCGCTGATCGAACGGCTCGGCAGCCCCGCCTGAGCCAGCGCCGGCGGCGCGGCCGAATGCGTGGCCGACCGCTATCGGAGCAGCCATGGCGCCAGCGATAATCCGCGCCATGGCCATGACCCCGAGCGCGAAGGCGCACCTGCAAATCCACTTCTGCGTGCTGCTCTGGGGCATCACCGCGATCCTCGGCAAGCTGATCACGCTGGCGGCGCTGCCGCTGGTGTGGTGGCGGATGCTGCTGGTGGTCGCGGCACTGGCGCTGGTGCCGGCGGTCTGGTGCGGACTGCGTGCGCTGCCGCCGCGGCTGACCGCCGCCTACGCCGGCATCGGCGTGGTGGTCGCCCTGCACTGGCTGACCTTCTATGGCGCGATCAAACTGGCCAACGCCTCGGTGGCGGCGACCTGCATCGCGCTGGCGCCGGTGTTCACCGCGTTGATCGAACCGCTGGTCGCCCGGCGGCCGTTCCGCCCGCGCGAGCTGGTGTTCGGCCTGGCCGCACTGCCCGGCGTGGCGCTGGTCGTGGGTGGCGTGCCGGACGGCATGCGGATCGGCGTCGCGGTCGGCGCCCTGTCGGCCTTCCTGGTCGCGATCTTCGGCTCGTTCAACAAGCGCATGGTCGAGCACGCCGACCCGCTGACCGTGACCGCGGTCGAGCTGGGCGCCGGCACGCTGGCCCTGACCGCGCTTGCGCCGCTGATGCCGCTGCTGTTTCCCGCGTTCGGCGGTGCGCTGTTCGTGCTGCCGGACCTGCGCGACGGCGTCCTGCTGCTCACCCTCGCCCTGGCCTGCACCCTGCTGCCGTTCGCCCTGTCGCTGGTCGCGCTGCGCCACATCAGCGCCTACACGGTGCAGCTGGCGACCAACCTGGAACCGGTCTACGCGATCGTGCTGGCGATCGTGCTGCTGGGCGAGCAGCGCGAACTCACGCCGCTGTTCTACCTCGGCGTGGCGATCCTGCTGGCCGCGGTCTGCCTGGATCCGCTGCTGCAGCGCCGCCGGCGCGGCACGCCGGTGCAGCACCCGGAGGTGCTCGGCACCTCGGAAGCCAAGCAGCTGGTGGATTGAGGCATCCGGCGGCGCGATGCCTGCCGCGCCCTGGAGCGACCGTCGTCGTCAAGGGCATGCACACCGCGTCCGACACCGGATGCTGCTGGACATCGCTGCGGAAGACCTCATCCGACGCGTCCCCTTCGCGCAGCGCACCCCGGCGTTCCTTCGGTGTCCTTCGAAGCGCGATGCCAGACGCCAGGCGTCGCGCGCACGCCTGGCATCCGCGCGTCATGCGCCGTCCTGTGACCGGTGGCGCCCTCAGCGCACCACCAGCACCGGCAGCGGGCTCAGTGCGATCACCTTCTGCGTGACCGAACCGACGAGCAGGCTCTTCAGCGCGCCCTTGCCGTGGCTGCCGATCACGATCATGTCGGCCTTGGCCTTCTTCGCCTCGTCCAGGATCGTCGGCACGATGTCGCCGATCGCCTTGCGCTCGACCACGCTCAGCTTCGTGCGCGCCAGCAATGGCCGCAGCGGCGCCAGCGCCGCCTCGAACTGGCCGTCGTAGTAGCGCACCGGGCCGGCCTTGCCGAACTCCTTCTCGGCCGCCTTCGACAGCCGCGGCACCGCGCTGAGCACGTGCAGTTCGGGTGCGTCCTTGAGCTTCTTCGCCAGCTTGGCCACGCGCTTGACCACGGCCTCGCCGACCGCACTGTCGTCCACCGCAAGCAGGATCCTCATCGCCACGCCTCCATCGGGGTCATCACGCCCCGATGGTAGCGCCGGCTCCGGTCGCCGGCATGATCCCGATCAAGACCGCGGACTTACCAGTCCTCGCGCCCCGGCAGCAGGCCGCGCAGCTCGGCGTCGGTCAGGTTGCGCCACTGGCCGGGCTTGAGCGCGCCGAGCTTGATGTTGTCGATGCGCACGCGGCGCAGCTGGGTCACGCGGTAGTCGAACGCGGCGGCCATCAGGCGGATCTGCCGGTTCAGGCCCTGCTCAAGCACGATCCGGAAGCCGAGCTTGGCGATCCGCGAGGTCCGGCACGGCAGCGTGGTCTCGTTGTGGATGCGCACGCCGCGGGCCATGCCGCGCAGGAACTCGTCGGTCACCGGCTTGTTCACCGCCACCAGGTACTCCTTCTGGTGCCGGTTCTCCGCGCGCAGGATCTGGTTGACGATGTCGCCGTTGCTGGTCATCAGGATCAGCCCTTCGGAATCCTTGTCCAGGCGCCCGACTGGAAAGATCCGCTGTTCGTGGCCGACGAAGTCGACGATGTTGCCCTTGACCGAGCTCTCGGTGGTGCAGGTGATCCCGACCGGCTTGTTCAGCGCGATGTAGACATGGCGGCGCGCGCCGGGCTTCTTCGCCACGCGCGTGCGCAGCGGCTGGCCGTCGACCAGCACGGTGTCGTCCTCGCCGACCACCGCGCCGGTGCCGGCGACGATGCCGTTGACGGTGACCCGGCGTTCGCCGATCAGGCGATCGGCCTCGCGGCGGGAGCAGAAGCCGGTTTCGGCGATGTGTTTGTTCAGTCGGGTCGTCATGGCGGCGATTATCCGCGATCGCCGCAGCCAGCGGGCAACGCGGGCGCACCGGCCCGCCCCGGCGTGCGGCTCACGCCGCCGGGGACCGCTCCGTGGCGGCGGCAGCGGCGTCGACGACGCGGTCGCGTCCGGCCTGCTTGGCGCGGTACATCGCCTCGTCTGCACGGCGCAGCAGCGCAGCGCTGTCCGCGTCCTCGGCGCGCAGGGTGGCCAGGCCGATGCTTGCGGTGACGTCCAGGCCGGCCACGCCCAGCCGCGCGCCCGCCTCGCCCACGCGCCGGCGCATCGATTCCAGGCGCGCCTGCGCGGTGGCGCCGCCGATGCCCGGCAGCAGCACCAGGAACTCCTCGCCGCCCATCCGGACCACATCGCGGCGTTCGCGCACCGACGCGCCCAGCGCGTCGGCCACCGCCACCAGCACCCGGTCGCCGACCGCATGCCCGTAAACGTCGTTGATCCGCTTGAACAGGTCGATGTCGACGAAACCCACCGCCAGCTCGCGCTGGCTGCTGCGGGCCTGCCGCAGCAGGCGCTCGAGCCGGGCCAGGCCGGCACGCCGGTTGGGCAGCCCGGTCAGCGCATCGGTGTCGGCCAGCAGCTGCATCGCGTCGCGCTGCTCGCGCAGTTGCCCGTAGCGGCGCTTGAGCGCATAGGCCATCACGATCAGGAACCAGGTGATCGACAGCTGGATCGCCTCGACCCGGTATTCGAGCAGCAGATGGCTGTCGCACAGATCGCCGACCGTCATCGCCAGGAACGGTACCAGCGCGACCACCACGCGCAGCGCGCCGGAATCGCGGCGCCACAGCGCCACGCAGGCGACCACGAGGATCGCGACGCAGGCGATGGCGAAGCCCAGGTCCAGCAACGCCGCCATGAACGGCAGATACGCATAGGGCAGCAGCGGCGTCACCACCGCCAGCGCAAGCAGCACCCGGGTGACCCAGCGCGACAGATGGCGCAGCCTGGGCCACAGCTGCACGCCGCCGGAGAGCGCCCACAGGCCGTACAGCAACGCGGCGCTGCCGGTGAAGGACAGGCCCAGCAGCCACCAGGCTTCGGCATCGCCCACCGGCAGCCAGGGCTCGGGATAGCCGGACAGGCCACTGAGCACCGCCTGCCACAGCAGCAGCATCAGGCAGATCACGGTGTGGTTGAGGAAGGCGCGGTCGCGCGCGCCGACGAAGCCCATCAGCGCGGAGAACGCCAGCGCCAGCGCGATCGCCATGCAGGCGGTGCGCACGATCAGCCGGAACGTATCGGCCTGCTGGACCGGGCTCGGCCCGCCCAGGCGGAGGGTCGGGATCCAGCGCTCGCGCAGCGGCGTGCGCCACGCGACATGGATCGGCTCACGGCTGCCCGCCTCGGGCACCACCACCAGGCCGATGCCGGCGCGGAACCGCGAATCGCGGGTGCGCGCGTCGTGCATCCGCCCGCAGATCTGGCGGTCGCCCTGGCGCAGCATCACTTCGCCGGCGAAGACGTTGAACACATCCACCGCCTGCGGCGCACCGGACCAGCCCTCGGCCGGTGCCGGGATCTGCGCGTGCTGGTCGAGCCCGGCCAGCATCTCCGGTGCGCAGCGGCGCGCGGGCGTCTGCTCTGTGGTCGCCTGGCCGGTCACCAGATAGGCGTGGTCGCGGTCGCCATGGTGCGCGGACGCATCAGCGGCCAGACCCAGAAGGCCCAGCAGCAATACGGCTTTCCACTGTTTCCAGACCGACCCGATCACGCCCTCGCACTCCGTCACGGAACCACCGGTGCGGCCGCGTGGCGGCCGCATCTCCATGACGCTTTGCAAGTACCGTGCCAGCGACGCCGGTCACGGACCCCGCAGCGTTCCGGCGACGGAACGGGCGGGGTCGGCCGCATTCAGCGCGGCGGTCCCTTCCGGTGCGGCGGCTTGCCCGGACCACGGCCGGCGAAGCCACCGGGGCGCGGCGGACGTGGCGGGCGCGGGCCCGCATTGGACGGCGGCGGCGTGGTGCCGTCCCAGCGGCTGATCCGCAGCTGCTGGCCGACCACCCAGGCCTTCTGCAGGTGCGACATGATCTCCTGCGGCATGCCTTCGGGCAGGTCCAGGATCGAGTGGTCGTCGTGGATGTCGATGCGGCCGATGAAGCGGCTCTCCAGCCCGGCCTCGTTGGCGATCGCGCCGACGATGTTGCCCGGCTTCACGCCATGCACGTGGCCGACCTCGACCCGGTAGGTCTCCATGCCGGCGGACGGCGCCTCGCGCGGCGGCTTGGGCGCACGCGGCGGACGCGGGGCGAAACCCTCGTCGTGCTCGCGCGGCGGGCGCGGACCACGGCGCTCGTCGCGCTCGCGACCACCCTCGCGCGGTTCACGCGCCTCGCGCTCGAAGCGCGGCGCACGCGGCGGCGGATCGTTGGCTTCCAGGAACAGCGGCGTGTCGCCCTGCAGCAGCCTGGCCAGCGCGGCGGCGACCTCGGACTCGGGCAGACCATGCTCGCCGGCGTAGCGGGCGACCAGGTCGCGGTACGGCTCCAGGCCGCCGGCTTCCAGCGCGCCGGAGATCTTCTCGAAGAAGCGCGCGACGCGACGGTCGTTGACCGCCTCGACCGACGGCAGGCGCATCTCCTCGATCGGCTGCCGGGTGGCGCGCTCGATCGCGCGCAGCATGCCCTTCTCGCGCGGGGTGACGAACAGGATCGCCTCGCCGCTGCGGCCGGCACGGCCGGTACGGCCGATCCGGTGCACGTAGCTCTCGGTGTCGTACGGGATGTCGTAGTTCAGCACGTGGCTGATCCGCTCCACGTCCAGGCCGCGGGCGGCCACGTCGGTGGCCACCAGCACGTCCAGCTTGCCGTCCTTCAGCTGCTGGATGGTGCGCTCGCGCTGCTGCTGCTGGATGTCGCCGTTGATCGCGGCGGCTGCCTGGCCACGGGCCTGCAGCTTCTGCGCCAGTTCCTCGGTGCCGGCCTTGGTCCGCGCGAACACGATCATCGCGTCGAACGGCTCGGCCTCGATGATCCGGGTCAGCGCGTCCAGCTTGTGCATGCCGCTGACGAACCAGTAGCGCTGGCGGATGTTGGCCGACGTGGTGGTCTTGGCCGCGATGGTGACTTCGGCCGGGTCGTTCAGGTAGGTCTGCGCGATGCGCCGGATCGGCGGCGGCATCGTCGCCGAGAACAGCGCCACCTGGCGCTTCTCCGGCAGCTTCTTCAGCACGGCTTCGACATCGTCGATGAAGCCCATCCGCAGCATCTCGTCGGCCTCGTCCAGGACCAGGCAGTCCAGTTCGGACAGGTCCAGGGTGCCGCGGTTCAGATGGTCGATGACACGGCCCGGGGTACCGACCACGACGTGCACGCCGCGGCGCAGCGCCGCCAGCTGCGGACCATAGCCCTGGCCGCCGTAGATCGGCAGCACGTGGAAGCCGGGAATGTTGACCGCATAGCGCTGGAACGCCTCGGCGACCTGGATGGCCAGTTCGCGCGTGGGCGCCAGTACCAGCGCCTGCGGCTTGGTCCGGTTGGTCTGCAGCCGTGCCAGCACCGGCAGCGCGAACGCAGCGGTCTTGCCGGTGCCGGTCTGGGCGGTGCCCAGCACGTCGCGGCCCGACAGCAGCGCCGGGATGGTGGCCGCCTGGATCGGCGACGGGGATTCGTAGCCGACCGCGCTCAGGGCGGCGAGCAACGGTTCGGGCAGGCCGAGATCGCCGAAACGCGGCGCGGCGGGGGGAGTTTGATCTGGGGCGGACATCCGGTGCTCCGGCGGCGCGCGCCAGGACGGCGCGGCGGAAGAATCGCGTATTGTGCGCTGTTGCGGGCCGCTTGTCGCGCCTTCCGCCGGCACGCGCGTAGCCGCGATTCAGCCCCGCGCCCGCTTCACGCGCCGCCGGCCGGAGCCGGGACCACCTGCCCGGGGGCCGGCAGCAGCGCCGCCAGCGCCGGCCCGCACGGCCATGCGACCTTCAGCGCCAGCAGCGCGTCGGCGCGGGTACGGCCGAGATTGACCGCCGCCACCGGCAGCCCGGCCAGCGCGGCCTGGCGCACGAACCGGTAGCCGGACCACACCATCAGCGAGGAGCCGACCACCAGGACCGCATCGGCCGCCTGCAGGTGGTCCAGCGCCTGCTGCACCCGATCGCGCGGCACGCTCTCGCCGAAGAACACCACGTCCGGCTTGAGCATGCCGCCGCAGCGCAGGCAGGCCGGCACCGCGAACCCGGAGAAGTCCACGCCCTCCAGATCGGCATCGCCGTCCGGGGCGACGCCGGCCGGCAGCTCCGCCCAGCCGGGATTGGCGGCCAGCAGCCGCTGCTGCAGGTCGGCGCGGGCGCTGCCGTCGCCGCAGGCCAGGCAGCGGACCCGGTCCAGGCGGCCATGCAGGTCGATCACCGCGCCGCTGCCGGCGGCCTGGTGCAGGCGGTCGACGTTCTGGGTCAGCAGCAGTTCGACCCTGCCCTGCGCTTCCAGTGCCGCCAGCGCGTGGTGGGTGTCGTTGGGCAGGGCAGCGGCGAAACGCGGCCAGCCGACCAGGCTGCGCGCCCAGTAGCGGCGACGCACCGCGTCCTCGCCGGTGAAGGCCTGGAAGGTCACCGGCTGCGGCCGCTTCCAGGCGCCGGCCTCGTCGCGGTAGTCGGGGATGCCCGAGCCGGTGCTGCAGCCGGCGCCGGTCAGTACGAACAGGCGGCGATGCGCGGCGACGAATCCGCGCAACGCGTCCAGCGCGGCGCCGCTGTCGGCGGCGGCGGGGCCGTCCGCGGCCGCGACGGGCTCAGCCGCCATCATCGGGCCGCGGCGTGCGGGCGCGGTCCTGGGCCAGGCTGCGGTCGCCGCCGCTGCCCGACGCCCCGGTGGCCGCGTCGGCGCCGGCGTCCGCGGCATCGTCCCCGGTGTCCTTGCCGGCCGCGGCCAGCGCATTGAACTCGGACAACGGGCTCTCGATCGGGCATGTCTCATCCGGGAAGCCGAAGCTGCCGCGCAGTTCCAGCCCGCAGGTGTTCAGGGCCGCGACCTCGCGCCCCGGCGCGCGGCAGCGGTCGTCGAACGCACGCACGTAGGCGTCGCGCCGACGCATGAAGTCGTCGCCGCACTTGGCCAGCAGGCGCACGCGGTCCAGGTCGTCCTGCGCCGGATTGACGCCATCGAGCCCGTACTGGCGCAGCTCGTCGTGGGTCAGCAGGCGCAGGCTGCGGTTGGGCACGGACTTCATCAGGTCGGCCAGCACCGTGGAGACGCCGTTGCGCTCCAGATACTCGCGCACGCGCCCGTAGACGGCGGTCAGCTCGGCATTGAGCTGGGCGCGGGTGGTGGCGGTGGAACTGAGGCGGATGATGCGGTGGATGCCGACCCGGCCACCGACCACGCGCACGTCGCCGGCGCCGAGCACGAACACGCAGGCGCTGTGGCAGACCGAGTCCTCGCGGATCCAGATCGTCCAGTGCGAGCCGCCGATCCAGTCGCCGACGCGGATCGCATCCTCGACCTGGCCGCCGGCCGAATCGATGTCCAGCACGCGGCTGTCGATGCCCAGCGCGTCGGCGGTCCGCGTCACCCGCTCGACCAGCGCCACCAGGTCGCTGTTGATCTTGCCGCGGTAACGCAGCCGGACCACGTCGGCGGCGACGCAGGGTGCGAGCGCGGACTGCAGCGACTCGCGCCCCAGGTCGGTCAACGGTTCGCCGTCGCCGTCGACATAGTCCAGCGTGCAGCCCAGCCAGGCGCGGTCCGCCGCGAGCTCCAGCGGCGACCAGTCCGGTGCGGCCGGCACGGGCGCCGGCGCGGCCTGGGGCGGTGCCGGCGCCGGCTGCACCGGCGCGGTACTGACCGCGCCGCCCTCCTCGGGACTGGCGACTTCCTGGGTCTCGATGACCGTCGGTGTGGTCGCCGGATCACGCTGGCAGGCGGCCAGCGACACGACAAGGCAGAGCGGGATCAGCAGGGAACGCAGCATCGACTCGGAAACCCTGGGCAGGGCGCGGTGACGGGGGCGTCCCCAGTCTAGGGCCTGTGCCGCCGGCTGGATCAATGTCGAATGAACGTGGGCGCCAGCGCCTGCGGCGCACGCTCCTAGAACAGCGCCTGCAGCACCAGTCCGCCGCCGACCACCGCCACCATCCATGCCAGCGAGCGCAGGTACGGGATGCCGGCCACATACAGCGGCACGTAGACCACGCGGGCCCACAGGTAGAGCTGCACGCCGAGCGCGGTCAGCGCGTCGGTACGGTCGGCCACGACCGCGGCCAGGACCACGGCGGCGAAGAACGGGAAGGTCTCGAGGAAGTTGCGGAACGCGCGGTCGGCGCGCCCGGCCGCGCCGGTCAGCGGCTTGGGTTCGCCATCGCGTGCGCTGGTGTTCCAGGCCATGCCGCGCTGCCGGGTCATCAGCAGGTCGGCCAGCAGCAACTGGGCGAACCCGAGCACGACGGCCCAGGCGAGGTACTGCAGTTCGATCGTCATGCGACGTGCTCCTTGTCTGCGGAGCGCGCAGCCTAGCAGTTCGGTCATCCCGCATGAGCGGCATGAAGGCGCCGGCGACCTGCGGTCGCCTACCATGCGGCGATGGTCCGATCGCTGCCGCCCGCGCCGCCGTCCCCGCCTCCCTCCTCGCCACGCCGGCTGCTGACCGAGATCGGCCGGATCGGCCAGGCGCCTCCGCTGCGCTGGGCCTTCGCCCTGCGCGCGGCGCTGGCCATGGGGGTGCCCGTGCTGTGCGGGTGGCTGGCCGGCGACCTGCCCGCCGGCATGATGGCCACGATCGGCGGATTCACCGCGCTGTACGCGGGCAGCCGCCCTTACCCGTCGCGCGGCCTGGTCCTGGCCGCCATCGCCGTCGCGCTGGCGGCGGCGGTGATCCTCGGCCTGTGGCTGGAACGGCTGCCCGGGCTGGTGGTGCCGGCCCTGGCGCTGGTGGCGATGACCGCAACCTGGCTCAGCAACGCCTGCCGCCTCGGCCCGCCCGGCGCCTATCTGTTCGTGCTGGCCTGCGCCGCGGGCACCGCGATGCCCGCGCAGCATCTTTCCGCCTGGCACGCCGGCCTGCTGGTGCTGGCCGGCGGCGGCTTCGCCTGGCTGCTGCACATGGCCGGCGCGCTGCTGTGGCCGCGTGGGCCGGAGCGCAGCGCGGTGGTGCGCGCAGGACGGGCCGTCATCGCCTGCATCGACGCCCTCGCCTCGCCCGATGCCGACAGCGCCAGGCGCACCGCCGCGCAGGCGCTGCACGAGAGCTGGCAGACCCTGGTCGGCTTCCAGCCGATCCCGGCCCGGCCACGGGGCGAACTGGCGCGGCTGCGCGGGCTGAACCGCGAGCTGCATCTGCTGTTCGCCGCGACGATCGACGCCACGCCCGATGCCACCACCCTCGCACAGTGGCGCGCGCAGGCCGGCGCGCTGATCGCGGCCGCCACGCAACCGCCTGTGCAGCGGCCACCGGACCTGCCGGCCTCGGCCATTCCCCACGGCTACCCGCATTCGTGGACGCGGCTGCGCGAAGGGCTGGCGTGGGGCTCGAACGCGCTGCGCACCGTGCTGCGCGTCGGGCTGGCCACGCTGCTGGCCGGTGTGCTGGCCGGCCTGCTGGACCTGCACCGCGCGTACTGGGCGATCGCCGCCGCGCTGCTGATGCTGCACCAGGGCCTGGACTGGCCGCGCACGCTGCAGCGCAGCCTGGAACGCACGCTGGGCACCTGGGTCGGGCTGCTGCTGGCCGGCGCGATCCTGTGGCTGCATCCGGACGGCCTCTGGCTGGTGGTGACGATCATGGCGCTGCAGTTCGCGATCGAGATCGCCGTGGTCCGCAACTACGCGATCGCGGTGGTGTTCATCACCGGCATCGCCCTGACCATCGCCAGCGGCGGCCACGCGGTGGACGACCTCGGCGGACTGCTGCTGGAGCGCGGCGTGGATACGTTGCTCGGCTGCGCCTGCGCGCTGCTCGCCTTCCGCTGGCTGCCGCCGCGCAACGACGCGCGCACGCTCAGCGCCGGCATCGGCCACTGCCTGCTGGCGATCCGCCAGGCCTGCCTGATGCTGGCCGATGGCGACGTCACCCGGCCGCCCGCGCGCCAGGCGCGCCGCGACCTCCAGCATCGCTGCTTCCAGCTGGCGCAGGCGGTCGACGATGCGGTGGCCGGCTCGGCAGGCGAACGCCGCGATGCGGCCACGTGGTGGCCGGCGGTCGCCACCTGCCAGCGCCTGGCGTATCGCGTGCTGGCCGCCTGCTGGGATGCCGAACGCGATCCGGCCGGCATGCCGGGCCTGTCGCGCGCGCGTCCGGATCCGGGCGACATCGCCGGTGCCGCGGGTCCGCTGCGGGCGCTCGCGCTGGCCTGGCTGCAGCTGCGTCCGCCTCCCGCACTGCCGACGCTGCCGGAACTGCTGCGCGAGGACATCGACGACCTGCACGCCTTTCTCGCCGAACGCACGCGTTGACCGCGACGATGCTGCGATGCAGGGCGCGATCGCCATGCGCGGCTGGCATCATCGCCGGATGACAATCGCCCCGCTTTCCCTTCTCCTCGCCGCCGCCCTGGTGCTGGCGCCCTCGTCCCAGACCATCGCAGCGCCGGTCGCCCACCAGGACCACGCGCGCGTGCTGGTCTTCAGCAAGACCGCCAAGTTCCGGCACGACTCGATCCCGGTCGCGGTGGAGACGCTGGTCCGCGTGGCCCGCGAACAGGGGATGCAGGCCGATGCCAGCGAGGATGCCGGCGTGTTCGAGGCCGGGCGCCTGGCCGGCTATCGGGCGGTGGTGTTCGCCAACACCACCGGCGACGTGCTCGACGAGGCCCAGCAGCAGGCGCTGCAGGACTTCATCCGGGGCGGTGGCGGCTTCGTCGGCGTGCATTCGGCGGCCGATACCGAACATGGCTGGCCGTGGTACGGCGAGCTGGTCGGCGCATGGTTCCACAAGCATCCACCGGGCCTGCAGTCCACCGTGATACGGCCCGAGCGCGACGGCCGGCGCAGCGGCGCGTCCTGGCCGATCCGCGACGAGATCTACAACTACAAGCGCAACCCGCGCCCGCATGTCGAAGTCACCGCCACGGTCGATTCCGGCATGTACGAGGGCGGCACGATGGGCGAGGACCACCCGATCGCCTGGTGCCGTGCGTTCGACGGCGGCCGTACCTGGTACACCGGGCTCGGCCACGACGCGTCGGTCTATGCCGATCCGCACTTCCTCGCGCAACTGCGCCAGGGACTGCGCTATGCCACTGGACTGTCGCCGGACTGCTGAGCGGCCGTCGCGACCGCACGGTGCGGGCGGGATGTCGTGGCAGAATCGCCGCTCTCCGCCAGGGCACCGACATGGACCCAGCCTCCCCCACCACAGCGCCGCTGCAGGCGCGCTTCAACCCGCTGATCCGCAGCTACCTGCTGCTGATGGGGGTGCTCTACCTGCTGATGACCATCGTGTTCTCGCCGCTGATCATCGTGTGGCTGCTGGGCGTGGGCCAATGGTGGTCGCGGCATTACTTCGACCGGCTCGGCTGCACGCTGAGCGACACCGCGCTGCAGTTCCGCAAGGGCATCGTGCTGCGGGTCGAGAAGACCGTGCCGCTGGAGAACATCCAGGACGTGACCTTCATCGAAGGTCCGCTGCTGCGCATGTTCCATCTGAGCGTGCTGCGTATCGAAACCGCGGGCAGCAGCCCCGGCCAGGCGCACAGCATGTCGCTGGCGGGCATCGTCGATGCGCACGCGCTGCGCGACGACATCCTGCGTCGTCGCGAGGCACTGCGCCAGCGCGCCGCGCTGCCGGCACCGGCCTCGGTGGACGAGCGCCAGCTGGTGGCGCTCGACGCGATCCGGGTACGCCTGGACGAGATCGCCGCGCTGCTGCGCGCCAGGGCGCAGCAGCGCGACTGAGGCCGGACGCGACGCGCCCAGCGACGCGAAGCCGGACGTCTGCCCTCAGCCGAGGATGCCCGGCAGGTCCAGCCCCTGCTCGCGCGCGCAATCCTTCGCGATGGCATAGCCCGCATCGGCGTGACGCATCACGCCGGTGGCCGGGTCGTTCCACAGCACGCGCGCGATGCGCGCGTCGGCGGCCTCGCTGCCATCGCAGACGATGACCACGCCGCTGTGCTGGCTGTAGCCCATGCCGACGCCGCCGCCGTGGTGCAGCGAGACCCAGGTCGCGCCACCGGCGACGTTGAGCATCGCGTTGAGAAGCGGCCAGTCGGAGACCGCATCCGAACCATCGGCCATCGCTTCGGTCTCGCGGTTGGGCGAGGCCACGCTGCCGCTGTCCAGATGGTCGCGGCCGATCACCACCGGCGCCTTCAATTCGCCGGTGCGGACCATCTCGTTGAAGGCCAGGCCGAGCTTGTCGCGCAGGCCCAGGCCGACCCAGCAGATCCGCGCCGGCAGGCCCTGGAAGGCGATGCGCTCGGCGGCCATGTCCAGCCAGCGGTGCAGGTGCGGGTCGTCGGGGATCAGTTCCTTGACCTTGGCATCGGTCTTGGCGATGTCCTCCGGATCGCCGCTCAGCGCGACCCAGCGGAACGGGCCGACGCCGCGGCAGAACAGCGGGCGCACGTACGCCGGCACGAAGCCGGGGAAGTCGAAGGCATTGGTCAGGCCTTCGTCGTGCGCCATCTGCCGGATGTTGTTGCCGTAGTCGACGGTCGGGATGCCCTGCGCGTGGAAGGCCAGCATCGCCTCGACATGCGTGCGCATCGAGGCCTTGGCCGCGTCGCGCACGCCGTCGGGATCGGCGGTCTGCGCGGCCAGCCAGTGCTCGACGCTCCAGCCGGCCGGCAGGTAGCCGTGCACCGGGTCGTGCGCGCTGGTCTGGTCGGTGACGCAGTCCGGGCGCACGCCGCGGCGCACCAGCTCGGGCAGGACCTCGGCGGCATTGCCGAGCAGCGCGATCGACTTCGCTTCGCCGGCGGCGGTGTACCTGGCGATCCGCGCCAGCGCGTCGTCGAGGTCGCTGGCCTGTTCATCGACGTAGCGGGTGCGCAGTCGGAAGTCGATGCACTTCTGCTGGCATTCGATGGTCAGGCTGCTGGCGCCGGCCAGCGACGCGGCCAGCGGCTGCGCGCCGCCCATGCCGCCGAGACCGGCGGTGAGGATCCACTTGCCGGTCAGGTCGCCGCCGTAGTGCTGGCGGCCCATCTCGACGAAGGTCTCGTAGGTGCCCTGGACGATGCCCTGGCTGCCGATGTAGATCCACGAACCGGCGGTCATCTGGCCGTACATCGCCAAGCCCTTGCGGTCCAGCTCGTTGAAGTGCTCCCAGGTCGCCCAGTGCGGCACCAGGTTGGAATTGGCGATCAGCACGCGCGGCGCATCGGCGTGGGTGCGGAACACGCCGACCGGCTTGCCGGACTGCACCAGCAGGGTCTGGTCGTCCTCCAGCGTCTTCAGCGTGTCGAGGATCGCGTCGAAGCTCGGCCAGTCGCGCGCGGCGCGGCCGATGCCGCCGTAGACGACCAGATCCTCAGGGCGCTCGGCCACGTCCGGGTCGAGGTTGTTCTGCAGCATGCGGAACGGGGCTTCGGTCAGCCAGCTGCGGCAGGTCAGCGTGGCGCCGCGCGGGGCGCGGATGGTGCGGGACGGATCGTGGCGGGTCACGGCGGTCTCCTGGAACGGGATGGCGTGTGGATCAGTGCCTGCTCGACGTCTGTCGTGTGGCGGAGCCCGGGACGCGCAGCGTATCGGTGATACGAGCGCATTCCGAGGCCCGCACGCGCGCCAGCAGACAGGCGCGGCAGGACGTCGAACAGGTGCTCAGGCGTCGATACCGGGCAGCGCGTGGCCGGTGGCGGCGACCAGGCCGCCGTCGACGACCAGCGCGGTCGCGGCCAGCAGGTCCGGATGCATGTGGCGGTCATCGTCCAGCGTCGGTACCTGCGCGCGCAGCGCGGCGCGCGCGGCTTCGAGCGTGTCGCTGGAGCGCAGCGGCGCATGGAAATCGCAGCCCTGCACCGCGGCCAGCAGTTCGATGCCGACCACGTGCGCGGCGTTGCGCGCCATCTCGCCAAGGCGACGCGCGCCATGCGCGGCCATCGACACGTGGTCTTCCTGGTTGGCCGAGGTCGGGATCGAGTCGACGCTGGCCGGATACGCGCGCTGCTTGTTCTCCGAGACCAGCGCCGCGGCGGTGACCTGCGGGATCATGAAGCCGGAATTCAGGCCCGGGCACGGGGTCAGGAAGGCCGGCAGCCCGGACAGCGCCGGGTCGACCAGCATCGCCAGGCGGCGCTCGGACAGCGAGCCGATCTCGCAGACCGCCATCGCCAGCATGTCGGCGGCGAAGGCCACCGGTTCGGCATGGAAATTGCCGCCGGACAGCACCTCGCCGGTGTCGGCGAACACCAGCGGATTGTCGGACACGCCGTTGGCCTCGTCGGCCAGCGTGGCCGCGGCCTGGCGCATCACGTCCAGCGCGGCGCCCATCACCTGCGGCTGGCAGCGCAGGCAGTACGGGTCCTGCACGCGTTCGTCGTTCTCAAGGTGCGAGGCGCGGATCGCCGAACCCTGCAGCAGGCCGCGCAGCGCGGCGGCGACGTCGATCTGGCCGCGGTGCCGGCGCAGCGTGTGGATGCGCGGATCGAACGGGGTATCGGAGCCGCGCGCGGCCTCGACCGACAGCGCGCCGGTGACCAGCGCCGCGCGGAACACGTCCTCGACCGCGAACAACCCGGCCAGCGCATTGGCGGTGGAGAACTGGGTGCCGTTGAGCAGGGCCAGGCCTTCCTTCGCGCCCAGTTCGACCGGCGCCAGCCCGGCCCGACGCAGCGCGTCGTCGGCCGGCATGCGTTCGCCGGCCAGGAAGGCCTCGCCGATGCCGAGCATCGCGCAGGCCATGTGCGACAGCGGCGCCAGGTCGCCGGACGCACCGACCGAGCCCTGCGCCGGCACCAGCGGAATCACGTCGCGCTCGATCATCGCCTGCAGCAGGGCCAGCGTTTCCGGATGGATGCCGGAGGCGCCCTGGGCCAGGCTGGTCGCCTTCAGCGCCAGCATCAGCCGCGCCACCGGCAGCGGCATCGGCTCGCCGACGCCGGCCGCATGCGACAGCACGATGTTCCGCTGCAGCGTGGCCAGGTCCTCGCGGCCGATGCGCACGCTGGCCAGCTTGCCGAAGCCGGTGTTGACCCCGTAGACCGGCTCGCCCTTGGCGATGATCGCGTCGATGGTGGCCGCGCTGCGGCGCACCGCCTCGGCGCTGGAGCCGTCGAAGGCGACCGGTGCGCCCTGCAGCACCGCACGCCATTGCGCCAGCGCGACCTGGCCGGGGACGAGAAGGATCGGAACGGTCATTGGGGTCTCCGGCAGACGGCGTGGCAGTAATGTATATACATTACGGACCCCTGCCCGGCCGCGTCCAGACGCAGCGCAGCAGGCCCGGACGTCGCCCGTCCGCCCGCTCCTTCCAGGCCCGCCATGCCCGATCCCAAGCCCGCCCCGCTGCACCAGCGCATCCGCGACGACATCGAGCAGCGGATCCGCAGCGGCGCGTGGCCGCCCGGCCACCGGATCCCGCCCGAACACGCGCTGATGGCCGAGTACGGCTGTTCGCGGATGACGGTGAACAAGGCGCTGGGCGCGCTGGTCGAGCAACGCCTGGTGATACGCCGCAAGCGCTCGGGCAGCCACGTCCGCGCGCCCGACCCGCAGATCGAATCGGTGGCGCTGCAGATCCCGGACATCGCGGTGGAGGTGAGCCAGCGTGGCATGGCCTACCGCTTCGAACTGCTGTCGCGGCGGCGGCGTGCGGCCCGCCCCGCGCTGGCGCCGGAGCAGGCGCTGCGCGCCGACGACGGCCGGGTGCTGGAACTACGCGGCCTGCACCTGGCCAACGGCCGGCCGTTCGCGCTGGAGACGCGCCTGCTCAACCCGCAGCTGCTGCCGGACGCGCTGACGCGCGATTTCGCCGACACCTCGCCGGGCAGCTGGCTGCTGCACACGATTCCCTGGACCACCGCCACGCACCGGATCGGCGCGGTCGCCGCCGATGCGACCCAGGCCGGCCACCTGCAGGTGGCCGCCGGCAGCGCCTGCCTGACCATCGAGCGCCAGACCTGGCGCGGCGGCGACTGCGTCACCTTCGTGCGCCAGTTGTTCCTGGGCACGCACTACGAGCTGGTGGCCGGCCAGGCACCACAGCCTGCGACAGACGGACGCCGGCGCCGTGGCTGAAGGCGGGTCGCGGACGGCGTTCCGTCAGCGACGGCCACCGCCGGCCGGCCTGGGGCTGCGCGTGGATGCGGGAACGTCGGCCCCGTCACGCGAGCGGTCCGCATTGCGGGCCTCGTCCGCGGCACGTTGCCGCTCGATCGCCTCGCGCTCGCGTTCGTAGGCCTGCCTGCGCGCCTCGAACGCCTGGCGCAGGCGCTCGGATTCGACCGGATCGTCGGCCACGGCGGCACGCTGCCGTTCGGTACGGGCGCGGTCGGCCTCCATCCGCTGCCGGTTCGCGTCGATCTGGTTGCGTGCCTGGTCGTTCGCGGCCCGCCGGCTCGCCTCGCCCTGGCGACGCTGGGCCTCCTGGTTGGCCTGGCGCAGCGCGTCCTGGTTGCTGCGTGCATCCTGCGTGGCCTGCCGGGGCGGCGTGGTGTAGCGGTTCGGCTGTACCGATGGAACCACCGACTGCGCCAGCACCGGTACTGCGGCCAGCGACGCCGCAACGGCCAGGGCCAGGCGTGCGCTCACGAAACGGGGTCGGGTGGGCATGTGCATGGAGAAGCTCCGGGCAACGGACAGGCCTCCGTTATAGCGCCTGCACGGTGCAGCGTCCGGACGCGGATCCGGCTGCTTCAGCCCCGCCTCATCCCTGCTTCAGCGCGCACTCACCGGGATGATCGGGCGGGCGCATCGGTGTCATGACGGGGTCGTGCAACTCTGCCAAGCTGTCGCGGATGTGTTCCGCTTCATGTTCATGACCTGATGACCGTTCTGTCCGCACGCCTGCCCTGGCTGGCCGCGCTGCTCCTGCTGGCCGCCTGTACCAGCCCCCTTTCCCGTCCGGCCACCGCAGCCGATCCCGCACCGACCACCCTGCTGCTGGTCTCCGTGGACGGCCTGCCTGCCCGCCTGCTCGGACGCGGCGAAACCCCGCACCTGGACGCGATCGCGGCCGCGGGCGTGCGGGCGGAGCGGATGAATCCCTCCTACCCGTCGCTGACCTTTCCCAACCACTACACCCTGGTCACCGGCCTGCGCCCGAACCACCACGGCATCATCCACAACAGCATGCGCGACGAGGGCCTGGGCGACTTCCGGCTCAGCGACCGCGATGCGGTCGGCGATGGACGCTGGTGGGGCGGCGAACCGATCTGGATCGGCGCGCACCGCGCCGGCCTGCGCACCGCGGCGATGTTCTGGCCCGGCACCGAGGCGCCGATCCAGGGCCTGCACCCCGATGCCTGGTTCCCGTTCGACGTCGACATGACCGAGCAGGCGCGCGTCGACCAGGTCCTGGCCTGGTTCGCGCTGCCCGACGCCGAACGCCCCGCGCTGATGACGCTGTACTTCGACAAGGTCGACAAGGCCGGCCACGACCATGGCCCGGACTCGGCGCAGATGCACGAGGCGATCCGCGTCACCGACGCGGCGATCGGGCGCCTGGTGGACACGCTGCGCGCGCGCGGCCAGTACGACCAGGTGAACCTGGTCATCGTCTCCGACCACGGCATGGCGTCGGTGCCGGCCGGCCAGGTGATCGCGGTCGAGGACATGGTGGCGCCGGACGATGCGGACGTGGTCAGCGTCGGCCAGGTGATCGGCATCGCACCGAAGCCGGGGCGGACCGCCGCGGTCGAGCGGCAGCTGCTGGGAAGGCATCCGCCGTACACCTGCTGGCGCAGGCAGGAGCTGCCGGCGCGCTGGGCGTACGGCAGCCACCCGCGGGTGCCGCCGATCGTGTGCCAGATGGACGAGGGCTGGGACGCGCTGGGTGCGGAGACGATCGCGCGGCGGCCGGTGCGCGACCGCGGCTCGCACGGCTACGACCCGGCGCTGCCGTCGATGGGCGCGGTGTTCATCGCGCATGGTCCGGCCTTCGTGGAAGGCAAGGTACTGCCGGCGTTCGACAACGTGCACGTCTACCCGTTGCTCGCGCGCCTGCTCGGCATCCGGGCCGCACCCAGCGACGGCGATCCGGCCGTGCTGCAGCCCGCCCTGCGCACACGCTGAACCGCACCCGGCGGCCGGTCTGCATTGATGTCCGAAAGCGGCCAGTCCACGGCAGGGGGCGGTGCTAGCCTGCGTGCATGTCCCGCACCGACGCCACCGCCAGCCCCCTCCCCGATGCCCGGGTCTGCGAGCAGGCCCGGCTGAGCCGGGACCCCCGCTTCGACGGCCTGTTCTTCACCGCCGTGCGCAGCACCGGCATCTACTGCCGGCCGGTCTGCCCGGCACCGCCGCCGAAGCCGTCCAACGTCGACTACTACCCCAGCGCGGCCGCGGCCGAAGGCGCCGGCTTCCGGCCCTGTCTGCGCTGCCGGCCGGAACTGGCGCCCGAGGACGGCGCCTGGCGCCGCGGCGACGAGACCGTGGCGCGGGCGTTGAAGCTGATCGACCAAGGCTTTCTGGCCGACCAGCCGCTGCCGGCCCTGGCCGAGCGCCTGCACCTGGGCGAGCGCCAGCTGCGACGGCTGTTCGTCGAGCGCCTGGGCGCGCCGCCGATCGGCGTGCATGGCACCCGTCGCCTGCTGTTCGCCAAGCAGCTGTTGACCGAGACCACGCTGCCGGTCACCGAAGTCGCGCTGGCTTCGGGCTTCGGCAGCCTGCGCCGGTTCAACGCCGCCTTCCTCGAGGCCTACAGGATGGCGCCCCGGGCGCTGCGCCGCGGCGAGGCCGACGGCGCCATGCGCCACGATCCCGCGCGTCCGCTGGTCCTGCGCCTGGGCTATCGCCCTCCGTACGACCTCGCCGCGATGCTGGATTTCCTGCGCGGTCGTGCGCTGCCCGGGGTCGAGGCGGTCGACGACACCAGCTACGCGCGGGTGATCGGCAACCGTGCCGCGCCGGGCGTCCTGCGCGTCACCGCCTGGCCCGGCGGCCAGCACGCCCTGCGGCTGGAGCTGCACGGCGCGCGCGCGGACACACTGCTGGATGTGGTCGCCCGCCTGCGTCGGATGTTCGATCTGGATGCCGACCCGCATGCGATCGCCACCACGCTGTCGGCCGATCCGCGGCTCGCGCCACTGCTGGCCCGACGCCCCGGCCTGCGCCTGCCCAGCGGCTGGGACGGCTTCGAGATCGCGGTGCGCGCGGTCATCGGCCAGCAGGTCAGCGTGGCCGCCGCACGGACCGTCACCGCACGCCTGGCGCAGCGCTTCGGCACGCCGTTGCCGGTCCCGCCGGGGCCTGGGCTGGAGCATCTGTTTCCCGAGCCGGGCGCGCTGGCCGACGCGGACCTGTCCGCGATCGGCCTGACCCGTGCGCGTGCCGACACCGTGCGCGGCATCGCCCGCGCCCTGCTCGACGGACGCGTGGACCTGCGCGCCGACCGCACGCTGGACGACATCACCGCGCGATGGACCGCCCTGCCCGGCATCGGCCCGTGGACCGCGCAGTACATCGCACTGCGCGCACTCGGGCATCCGGATGCGTTCCCGGCCGAGGACCTGGTCCTGCAGAAGGCCTTGCCGGGCGACGGCAGTCGCCTGAGCGCCAGACAACTGCGGCTGGAGGCGGAACGCTGGCGGCCCTGGCGCGGCTACGCGGTGATCCATCTGTGGCGCGAGGCGATGAGGCCGGCCGCGGCGCCGGCGCCCTCCGCCACCCCGGCATCGCCACCGCAGGCACGGCCGGCGGCCAGCAACATCCCCGCCGCGACGACACCACGCGCACGTCGCACCGGCGCTACGCGCACGCGCTCCCCGAGGAAGCCCGCATGACCCCCATCTTCCATACCCGCATCGCCAGCCCGGTGGGATCGCTGCTGGTCGCCGCGTCCGACGCTGGCCTGCACGCGATCGAGTTCCCCGCGAACCGGCATCCGGTGCGCCGCAGCGCGGCCTGGCGCGAGGGCGGGCATCGGCTGCTGGACGAGGCGCGCCGCCAGCTCGACGCCTACTTCGCCGGTGAGCGGCAGGGCTTCGACCTGCCGCTGGACCCACAGGGCACCGACTTCCAGCGCCAGGTCTGGCATGCGCTGGCGACGATCCCGTTCGGCACGACGGTCAGCTACCGCGACCTGGCCAGCCGCGTCGCCCGGCCGGGGGCGAGCCGTGCGGTCGGCGCCGCGAACGGACGCAACCCGCTTCCCATCGTGCTGCCCTGCCATCGGGTGATCGGCGCCGATGGCGCACTGACCGGCTTCGGCGGCGGCCTGCCGACCAAGCGTTTCCTGCTGGCCCTGGAAGGCGCGCTGCCGCCGGTACCGGCGGGGGATCTGTTCGCGGTGGTGACGCGCACCGGATGAGGGCAAGGGCGGGCGGCGAGAGCGGCCGGTTTCGCATACGCATGCGTATGCTAGCCTTCCGGATCCCCT
>Ga0075364_10000062_pt1 | contig 40697 bp, 42 predicted proteins | sample EndMetdeltDD1764_FD_71517 | JGI IMG/M metagenome (GOLD analysis project Ga0075364, IMG submission 71517) | Populus endosphere microbial communities from Tennessee, USA - Endosphere MetaG P. deltoides DD176-4 | ecosystem: Host-associated > Plants > Roots > Endosphere | place: USA: Tennessee... | reverse complement strand
TTTCCTTCACCGTAGCCGTCACCACGCGGCCATGCGCACGCTCCGCTGCACGGATGCCGCTTGCCAGGTCCATCTGCGCCATCACCCAGCCACCGAAAATATCGCCTGCCGGATTGGCGTCTGCGGGCATTGCAAGTGTTCGGAGCGTGAGTTCGCCGGTCGGCATGGTTGCGGGTGTGTTCGTCATAGTTTCTTCCGATTTAGTTTATTGTGCGATGCAGCAATGCCGAAGATAGGAAGGCAGGCTTACTTGTGCAAGTGCAGCATACGTCAGGATGCCAAGCAAATTCACCTTTACGCGTTAGTAAAAGAATTCGATTAAATTTCAGAACAAGAAATAATCATTGGGGGGTGGCATGACACATTTGACAATATCCGCAAGGCTTTACCTGTTGGTCTTGCTTTCTGCGCTGGTGCTCGGCGCGGCAATGACATTTTCTCTGTTTGAAAGCTACAGGGTCGCGGAGGCAGAGCGCAAGGCGGGGCTGGCCGCCATGAATGACAATGCGATCGCCATTCTAAACCAGTATCACGGGCTGGAAACCTCCGGCCAGATGACGCGCGATGCGGCGCAAGCCGAAGCGAAAAAGGTTATCGGCGCCATGCGTTACGGCAATGGCAGCGGCTATTTCTGGATCAATGACATGCGGCCATTCATGGTCATGCATCCGATCAAGCCGGAGATGAACGGAACCGATCTTTCGCAGAACAAGGATCCTAATGGCAAATTCCTGTTCGTCGAGTTCACCAAGGTGGTGAAGGCGACCGGAAAGGGTTTTTCCGATTATTACTGGCCAAAACCCGGCGCCGATCAGCCGGTCGAGAAATTTTCGCATGTTGCCGGTTTTGAGCCATGGGGCTGGGTTGTCGGTACAGGCGTCTATTCCGACGATTTGAAGGCGATGTTCTGGCAGAACGCCATGCGCTTTGGTGCGATCTCCGGTGCTGGTCTCCTGCTGTTGCTGGGAGGGGCTTATGTGGTCATCCGCAGCGTGACCAATCCGATCGCCAGCGTGCGTCGGGTCTTGCAGGCCATTGCCGACGGGCGCTCCGGTATCGAGGTCGAGGGCACTGATCATCGCAACGAAATGGGGGCGATGGCACGGGCGCTTGTTGTGCTGCGTGACAGTGTCGATGAACGTGCGGCCATGCAGCGGCGCGAAATCGAGCAGCAGCGTGCGCTGGAAGAAGAGCGTCGCGGCAATGAGGACATGTTGCGTGGCGCTGCGGAAAAACAGGGCCGGGCGATGTCGCAACTCGGGCATGCGCTGGAAGCACTGGCAGGCGGCGATCTTTCCATGTCGCTGGCTGAGATCGGAACCGATTACGCAAAGCTTCGCGATGATTTTAATGCCGCCGTTGAAGCCTTGAACTCCACCGTGCAGGCGATTTCCGAAACCGGTCATGTTGTCTACGGCAGTGCTGCCGATATCAGCGGTGCCACAAACAACCTTTCGCGCCGTACAGAACAGCAGGCTGCGGCCCTTGAAGAAACGGCGGCAGCGCTGGACGAAATCACCGTTACTGTCCGGGCAGCCTCCGAGCGCGCCAAGGAGGCAAGTAAGGTCGTTGCCGAAACCAAGGCCAGTGCCGATCGGTCGGGCGAGATCGTCCGCAGTGCAATCGATGCAATGGGGCGGATCGAGGACTCGTCGACCAAGATCAGCCAGATCATCGGCGTCATTGATGAGATTGCCTTCCAGACCAATCTGCTTGCCTTGAACGCGGGCGTGGAAGCTGCACGTGCGGGCGAGGCCGGCCGTGGGTTTGCCGTCGTGGCGCAAGAAGTGCGGGAGCTTGCGCAACGCTCGGCCAATGCCGCGCGCGAAATCAAGGCGCTGATCGGCAATTCGACCCATGAAGTTGAAGCCGGTGTAACGCTGGTGCGCTCGACAGGGGATGCGCTTGTGGAAATCGAACATCTGGTCGAGCGGGTGAATATCTATGTCACCGACATCGCCAAGGCAGCGGCTGAACAGGCGAACGGGCTGCAGGCAATCAATGCTTCGGTCAATCAGATGGACCAGATGACCCAGCAGAACGCCGCCATGGTGGAAGAGCAGACGGCCGCCAGCCAGACGCTCGCCGACCAGAGCCGCCACCTGCAGCAGCTGATTTCCGGATTCCGGCTGGGCAATACGGTGATGGGCGGCGTGCGCAACGCGGCTTGATATCGTCGAAATGAACAGATGCAGAGGCTGTCGGGCGGCAATCCGGCGGCCTTTTGCATTGAAACAAGCCGTTTTGCGGCACCCTGTCCCGTAATGACCTTGAAACGGCCTTGATCGCTCAAGCTTTCGTTTACCAAGCCCGCCTAGAATCCCGAAGAGTGGCGAATCTGTCACGAAGAACGGACGACCTCTTGGACAGGTAAGGCATCTGGTATGGCGTATGCTCTTTTCTGGCGGCGGGTTACGGCTTCGCTGATGATCACGACGATGCTGACGGCATGTTCGGCGGAAGGACTTGTTCCGCCTGCCGGCATCGACAATGGCACGCGCGTCGGCGCCATTCGCCCTATGCCGCCTTCCAGCATGCCGGCCAACCAGACCTATGGCGGAACCTCGACTGCGTCGCTGAACAATCCGATGCCGCCGGCTTCCGTCGATAGTGGCCAGTCGTCTTATGGTTACCTGCGTGAGCCGGGTGTGAGCGGCAACCCCGGTTCTGCTTACGGCGGTTATGGTGCGCAGAATGCGGGCATCGCACAGCAGCCGATGCCGACTGCGCCCGCCAATGAACAATGGGGTGGGCCGATGCCGCAGGAGCCGGCGGACCAATATTCGCGTCAGCCAACCAGCCATGCGCGTGTGCAGCAGGGGCGTCTCCCCAGGATAGACAGCGATGAAGGCATGGCAGCCGTTTCCGGCGGCCAAGGCGGGCCAAACGGCATGTCGGCGCAAGGTGCCGATGGCGGCGTTAACATGGATGCCGAACTGGGTGTCGGCGGCGGTGGCGTTGTGGGACTGGCTCAGGAACAGGATACGGATATCGCCGAGGGTGTGGGCAGCCAGCCTGTGGTGGATGGCATAGGCACCGATCAGCCGGTGATCGTTCCACCAAAACGCTCAGGCAGCGGCCAGCGTGCGGATGTTGGCGCAGAGCAGCCATGGCAACGCCAGTCAACGCCGTTTGGCACAAGACAGGTGGGTGCGGAGATGCGGGCGCAGGAAGTGGCGATGTTGCGCACGCCCAACCCGATGGATGAACACGCACCGATTGCGCCGCCACGCGGACCCGAAGCCATGCCGGCGTCGGAAGCGGCATGTCGGGTGGAATTGCGCCGCCTTGGTGTTGAATTCCGCAATGCGCCGCGCATCAGTGATGGTCCAAGCTGCGGCATCGATTATCCAGTCGAGTTGACCGGCCTTTCCGGTGATATCGACGTCAAGCCATCGGTAAAACTGAACTGCCAGACAACGCTCGCCTTTGCTCGCTGGGTGAAATACGAGCTGGCGCCATCCTCCCGTTATCGTTACTGGAGCGGCGTCAAGCGCATCGTGCCGATGGGCGGTTATTCCTGCCGTCGCATGAACAACAGCCGTCAGAAATACAATCCGATGTCAGAGCATGCCCGTGGCAATGCCATCGATGTCGGCAAATTCGTGCTGAAGAACGGCAAGGATATCGATGTGCGCAAGAAGGGCCTGTTTTCCTTCCGCGAAGGCGCGTTGTTGAAAGCCGTGCGCACCGACAGCTGCAAATATTTCAACACCGTGCTTGGCCCAGGCTCCAACAAGGAGCACTGGAACCATTTTCACTTCGACCTGAGGCAGCGCAAGTCGAACAGCCGTTATTGCGATTGATGATGCTTGGCGGAGCTTAACCCGCCAAGGCTTCCTTGACGGCGATTTCCGCCATGGCCAGCGCGGCCTCCCGCGTTTTTGCGGCGGCGATGAAGCGGGCATTGTGGCAGAAGCTGGCGCCGGTCACGCCGGAGACCTTTTCCAGATCGCCATTGTTGAGGCCCGCCCATGCGGCGGGCAGGTCGGCGCGCAGTTCGAAACCGTCGTCGCCACGGCGGATGCCGGTGACGCACCAGTCTTTTTCACGCGGATGGACAACAAAAAGAAGATGGTCTGCACCTGCCTTCACGATGGCCGGGCGGAAAGGCATGCCCATCGGCAGTTCGAGGACGCGGTTTTCTCCGGTCTTGGCGATGGCATCGAGGACAAGGCTTTCGGCGCGCAGTTTTGAAGCCCGCTGCGCAATGCTGGCCTCAACGAAGAGACGCGCAACACCGAGAGCCACTTCGAAAGCGCGATCGTCAGCGCCGTCTTCACGGGCATCGAACACGGGCTTCAATGTTTCAAGCAGAGCCGAGAGCGTCAAACCTGCCAGCGGGCCGGCGGAGGACGGGTCGAGCGCGCCATTGTCCATAAGGTCGATCGGCAGAACGAATTTCTGGTCGAAGGCGGCATGTACGGCATCGGCATGTGCTTCCGGCACTTCAAGCGCCAGAAGATAAGCGCGGCCAAAATGTTTCCAGATCAGACCGAAGGAGCTGTAAGGTGCGCCATCCTCACGCAGCGGTGCGCCACGCTGGTGATGGTCGAAAATGCTGGCCTCGGCATCATAAGCGCCGCCAACATCGTAGATGATGCGGTCGGAGCCGGGCGTAATCCATTCCGGCGCGCGGCTGCGCACCAGTTTCGCGCTCGGAAAAAGACGCGTGAGGATGACGCTCGACATCAACTCATCGGCATGGAAGCCACCGGAATGGGTGACGAGGAAATCTGGGATCATGCCGGAAAGCACCTTGTTAGACTGCGGAGGTTTGTGGAGGCTCCAGATAGCCGGTGGGAGGCGCAGGCTCAAGTCAGTACCGGCATTTACCGGCGGCACAAAAAAAGAGGCCGGCTTTAAAGGCCGGCCAAGGGAGGAAAGCAGACGCGGGATGGTGCGACGGCTTTCGATCATCACGACTGCATGCATCAAGACAGGAAGCGCATGGGCGGCCATGCATTTCCACAAAAAGGACCGACAGTTACAATCATGCCTCGGCGGCCCGACGAGGAAGGGCGGGCGAGGCGGGCTGACGGTCATGCTTCGGGTGCGGCAGCGTGTGCGGCGGTGCGGCCGGTCCCGACGTCGGCAACATGGCGCGACAAGATTACGGCTCTATGACGGTTGTATTGTTTTTGCGGAATACCCGTTTTTCGCGGTAGGGAGCCTGTTGCCTTTGATGGGTTTTCCACAGGTTGCGTGCCGTCTGATACCTTCCGTTGCCTATTGAGCGGAATTATCCGTCAAAACGGAGAACTGCTGACGGGGGATGTTTTCTGTTGGCATGACACCTATATCCGGCGCCACAACCGCAAATGCAGAAGTCCCGCCCATGCCTTCATCTCAATCGCCATCAAACAAACCGCCCGTCGTTTCCATCCGCAATCTCACAAAAGTCTACGGGAACGGGTTCAAGGCGCTGAAGGGCGTCGATCTCGATATCCGCGAGGGCGAAATCCTCGCGCTTCTCGGTCCGAACGGCGCCGGCAAGACGACGATGATCTCGATCGTCTGCGGTCTGGTCAATCCGTCGGGCGGCACCGTGACTGTCGGTGGCCATGATGTGGTGCGCGATTTCCGCGCCACCCGCTCGATGATCGGGTTGGTACCGCAGGAGCTGACCACCGACCAGTTCGAAACGGTCATCAACACGGTGACGTTCTCGCGCGGGCTGCATGGCAAGTCCAGGAACCCGGCGCTGATCGAGCAGATTTTGAAAGATCTTTCGCTGTGGGACAAGCGTGACAACATGCTGCGCGAGCTTTCCGGCGGCATGAAACGACGTGTGCTGATCGCCAAGGCTTTGGCGCATGAACCGCGTATCCTCTTCCTCGATGAGCCGACCGCGGGCGTCGACGTGACGTTGCGCCGCGATATGTGGCAGGTGGTGGAAAAACTGCGCGCCACCGGCGTCACCATCATTCTCACCACCCATTACATTGAAGAGGCGGAAGAGATTGCCGATCGCGTCGGCGTCATCAATGCCGGTGAGCTTCTGCTGATCGAAGACAAGACGACGTTGATGAAGAAGCTCGGCGCAAAACAGCTGAGGCTGGAGTTGACGCATCCGCTCAACGTCGTACCTCCGGGGCTGGAAGCCTTTGACCTGAAACTTGTCGATGACGGGCATGCGCTGGTGCATGACTATGCCGCCGAAGAAACGCATGGCAACGGCGAGGGCAGCCGCATCGCGGCACTGATGAAGGCGCTTTCGGCAGCCGATGTACCGCTTGCCGATATTTCCACCCACCAGAGTTCGCTCGAGGACATTTTTGTAAAGCTGATCGGAGAGCGGGCATGAGCGCGAACGGTTTCAATTTCGAGGCGGTCAAGTCGATCTATTTCTTCGAGATGGCACGCATGCGGCGCACACTGTTACAGAGCGTCATCTCGCCGGTCATCACCACGTCGCTCTATTTCATCGTGTTCGGCACGGCGATCGGTTCGCGTATTCAGGAAGTCGACGGCGTGTCCTATGGCTCGTTCATCACGCCGGGCCTGATCATGCTGACGCTTTTGACGCAGTGTATCGCCAACGGCTCGATCGGCATCTATTTCCCCAAATTCACCGGCACGATCTATGAACTGTTGTCGGCACCGGTGGCGATGGCGGAAGTGCTGATCGGTTATGTCGGTGCTGCGGCCAGCAAGGGGCTGATCATCGGCCTGATCATTCTGGCGACCGCTTCGTTTTTCGTCGATATCCATATCGCCCATCCGTTCATGATGGCGGTATTTCTGGTGCTGACGGCGGTGACCTTCAGCCTGTTTGGTTTCATCATCGGCATCTGGGCCAAGAATTTCGAACAGCTGAACATCGTGCCGATGCTGGTCGTGCCGCCGCTGACCTTCCTCGGCGGCAGCTTCTATTCCATCGATATGCTGCCGCCCTTCTGGCAGGCGGTTAGCCATTTCAATCCGGTGCTTTATCTCGTCAGCGGTTTCCGCTGGAGTTTTTACGAGATTGCTGACGTCAATCCGGTGGTCAGTCTCGGCATGATCGGCCTGTTTCTGGTGATCTGCCTGTCGATCCTCGGCTGGATTTTCCGCACCGGTTACAAGCTGCGCAGCTGACTTTGTCAGACAACAGCAAACTGACAAACGTCAGGAAAATCGCGACTTCGCGTCGCGGAGCCGTTCCGCCGTCTTGCGGGTGTCGTGGTCAGTGACTATCTGATCCGCACCCCAAGACATTCGGAGACACCTCTCACATGAAATCGCTGGAACTGCTCGTAGAGAAGATCATTCTGTCGAGTCGATGGATTCTTGTCGCGTTTTACCTTGGCCTTGTTGCGGCTCTTGCAGTCTATGCGGTGTCCTTTGCCGCAAAGTTCTGGAAGGTGGCGGCGAACGTCTTCACGCTGGATGAGAATGGCATGATCCTCGCCATGCTCGGCCTGATCGATGCCGCATTGGTGGCGAGCCTGATCGTCATGGTGATGATTTCCGGCTACGAAAACTTCGTGAGCCGCTTCGATGAAACCGAAGCCGATGTTTCGTTTCTCGGCAAGCTGGATTCCGGCAGCCTCAAGATCAAGGTCGCCTCGTCGATCGTGGCGATTTCGTCGATCCATCTTCTGCAGATTTTTCTCAATGCCGCGCAATACACCGATGGCCAACTGATGTGGTACACGATCATCCATCTGGCTTTCGTTGTATCCGCCGTCATGCTGGGTTGGCTGGAGAAGATCATGGCCTCGGTCAAAGCCGAAAAGAGCGACTTGAAGATCTGATCGCATCAGCGACTTGACGATACGAAAACGGCGCCTCTCGGGGCGCCGTTTTTCATTTGAGAGCTGTGCGTCTGGCTATGTGTTCGGCCTCAACCTGTCGCATCAGCCGGATCAGGTCTTCGCGGTCTATGTCAAAGGTCTCGTCGAGATGAGCAAGCGCCGCATCGACGTCCTCTTCTTCGAAATTCGGGATATCCGGTGGTACAGGCACATTTGCTGTGGTGACCGCAGGCGCGGGGCGGTGCGGATAGGAACGGCCGCAAAGGCGATGAAAGATGACGCCGGCCATGCTCAACACAACGGCGTTCAGGAGAACCGGCATGACCGGAAAGAGCGGTCCCCAGGCATCGACTGCACCACCGCCGAGCACGGCCATCAAGGCCGCAGCGCCGCCGGGCGGGTGCAGGCAGCGGGTGATCGACATGACCAGAATTGCCAGTGAGACGGCAATGCCGGTGGCCAGGACAGGCTCGGGCACAAAATACGAAACCAGCAGGCCGGTCGCTGCAGAAAGCGTATTGCCACCGATGACCGACCATGGCTGCGCCAGCGGACTGGCGGGCACGGCAAATACCAGCACGGCGGAAGCGCCCATCGGGGCCACGAGAAGCGGTGACAGGCCGTGACCGATCATCAGGCCCGCAAGCACGCCGGTCAGCGCAATGCCAATCAGCGCACCGAGGCCGGCAAGCAGGCGCTCATGCAGGCTGGCACCGGCAAGGATGGGCTTGAAGATGATGGAGGCGAGTTTGCGAGGGGGCATGGGACCGATGAGCAGAATGAAGGTGCGCTGTCGTAGCGCCGCGGCTTGAGCTTTGCCTAGGGCAAAAATCTCTCTATCGGTGCCGAAAATGAAAAATCCGACCGACAGAGATGTCGGCCGGATTGATGGTCTTGAATTGCCGAGTAAGGATGATCCGTTCGATCAACCCATTGACAGGCGTCGCTGCTGGCCACGGCTGGCCATGACCGAGGCACCCAGAAGCGCACCGGCGGCAAGGAAGGTAACGACAGCGATCGGCCCCTGCGTTTCTATGAGGATGCCGCCCAGAACCGCACCGCTGGAAATGGCGATCTGGAACGTCGTCAGCATCAGGGCACCGGCGCTTTCTGCTTCGTCAGAACCTGCGCGAACGACAAAGCTCTGCAGGCTGACAGGGATGGCTCCGAAGGCGAGGCCCCAGATGGCGACTGCCGTGGCGGCAACGATTTCCGAGCTTCCGGCAACGGCCATGCTGACGGCTGCGGCTGCCACCAGGCTGGCGAAGATGGTGATCGACAGGCGCGGGCTACGCTCCGACACTATGCCGCCGAGAAGGTTGCCGAAGAAGCCGGCGACGCCATAGGCAAGCAGGATCAGCGAAATGGTTTCGACACCGAGATGCGGCACGCGTTCCAGGAACGGACGGATATAGGTGAAGCCGGCAAAGTGGCCGGTGATGACCAGAAGGATGGTGACGAGCCCAAGGCGCATAGCCGGACGGCGCAGCAGTGCTGCCATGGTCGCAAGACCGGCATGACCGCTCGGCGGCATGGCCGGCAGGGTGAAGGCCTGCACGAGAAGCGCAACGCCGCCGATGCCTGCCGACAGGCCGAAAGCGGCACGCCAGCCCATGGTGGCACCGATCCATGCGCCGAGCGGGGCAGCACAGACGGTGGCCAGCGAAACGCCCGCCATGATGATGGCCATCGCACGCGGCATGAGATGTGGAGGTACGAGACGCATGGCGAGTGCCGCAGACATTGCCCAGAAGCCGCCAAGGCCGATGCCGAGCAGGAAGCGGGCAGTCAGCAGTGTATAGATGCTGGTGGCGGCAGCGGCGATGAGACTGGAAATGATCAGCGTCATCGTCAGAACCAGCACGGTCCAGCGGCGGTCGTATTTGCGGGTGCCGATGACGACGGCGGGGCCGGCGATGGCGGCAACAATGGCTGTCATGGTGATCGACTGGCCGGCGACGCCGGAGGTGACACCGAGGTCACCCGAAATGGGTGTCAGCAGGCTGACGGGCAGAAATTCTGCGGTCACGAGGCCGAAGACACCCAATGTCATGGAAGTAACGGCGCCCCAACGCGCGACGTGTTCGTCCGCCCGAGCGTCTCCGCCCGGGGAAGGGATATGGTCCAACATGGTGATCTCCTGATTTGCGGTTGATCAAGAGATATGCGTGACGCGCTGGCGTTTCCATGCTAGAAAATCCGGCATGCTTGATCATTCGTCCAATTTTCCGTTTGAACTTCCATCCGATCCACTCAGCGAAATGCTGCGGGGCCTGCGGCTGGATGGTGTCGAATATGGCCGCTGCCGACCTGCCTCGCCCTGGGCCACCGCCTTTCCGGCGCAGGAGGCGGCGCGGTTTCATTTTATCCAGTCCGGTTCTGCCGTGTTGCGGCTTGAGGGACAAAACGACTGGCTGGAGCTGAGAGCTGGTGATGCGGTCTTGGTGCCGCGCGGCAATGCGCATGTCGTGGCCGAACATCCGAATGTTCCGCCGGTGCCTTTCGAGCGGTATGGGCGCACGAAGATCTGTTCCGGCGTTTACGATGTGAAATGCCAGGAACGGCCCGGTGAAACGCAGATTTTCAATGGCTCGTTGCGCTTCAATCTCGACCGGCTGCATCCGTTGTTGCAGATGATGCCGGATGTGATGACGACGACCGATCTTGCCCGCAGTGAACCGACTATCCCGCATCTGCTGGAGGCCATGGCGCGTGAAGTGGATCTCGACCGCGTCGGTGCGGGCGGCATTCTGGCACGGCTGGCGGATGTGTTGATGGCGACGATGATCCGCACATGGGTGGAGCATGGTTGTGGCAAGACCAATGGCTGGATCGCTGCGGTGCGCAGCCCGGATGTTGGGCGTGTGCTCGCCGCCATCCATCTTGAGCCGGAACGCGATTGGTCTGTGGCGGAGCTTGCCCGTCATATGGGGGCATCACGCTCCGGTTTTGCCGAACGGTTTGCCAAGGTAGTGGGTGAAACGCCGGCGCGTTACGTAGCGCGGGTGCGCATGCATCAGGCGCGACTGTGGCTCAAGGAAGGCATGCGCGTTTCGGTGATTGCCGACCGGCTGGGTTATGACGCAGAGGCTTCGTTCAGCCGTGCCTTCAAGCGTATCATCGGGGCACCACCGAGCCATTTTCGCGCAAGGGCGGATGATGTGGTGCCGGTGGCAGAGCTGATGGCGGCGGAATAGGCGTCAGTCCCTCAAACGTAACTCGTCGGTCTGGATCTGCAGAGAACTCAGCGTCGACAGAAAAGTCATCCCGAGCAGGCTTTCACTGAGACGCCCTTCCGAAGCGACCATGGCGCGAATATCGCGGCGAACGATCGGACCAATCGCCATCTGTTCGAGACGGATCGGAGCGGCCATGGCACGGCCATTGGCGGTCGAGACGCTCACCGTGAAGGACAGGTTTGCCGGATCAAGCCCGAGGGTCTGGGCATCTTCCCAAGTGAGGACCACGGCGCTTGCACCGGTATCGACCATCATCGGGATGGCTCTGCCATTGATCTCCATGCGCACCTGAAAATGGTTGCCCATGCCTTTTTGCAGGATGACTTCCGAGCTGCCGTCAGACGCCGTGGTGACAACGGCGCTGCCGGGCATCAATCCGGCCATGAAGCGATTGCCGACCGAAGCAAAATCGTTGCGGTAGAGATAACCGACCATCAGGCCCATAATGATGACGAGCCAGATGGCGATCATTCGCGCGGTTTCACCAAGTTTGCCGTGCCGGCCTGCGAGAACACCGGCGGAAAGGACGGCGGCAATCGGCAACAGGTAGATCAGGCTGGCAAAATCGTCGTTGTCCATGCCCAGCGTGCGGCCGCTCGAATCGTTGAAGATGAGGAGCGCCAGTCCGGCGCCGAGAATGAGAAGAACAACGGTCAATCCATTCACGGTGCTGTAATCTCCATGAGAGTGGTCGGGACAGCGAGACCGGCGCGTCGCAGGCGGCCGGGCAGGGTGATCATGATGTTTGCTCGCGCGTCGTCATCGAGATCGCGCCAGCTGCCTATCTCGCCGAGCGAACGACCGCAGCCGATGCAGTGACCGGCCAGTGGCGTTTCTTCCGCCGCGATAGTGCAGATGCCGGTACAGGGAGAAAGGTTTTTTGTTGCAAGCATGAGCGACATATCGGGTGCTCACGTGGCCAAGGCAAGAGCGATCAGCATGGCCGCAGCGGTGATCTGCTGCGTGGCGCCGATTGTATCGCCGGTATGCCCGCCGAGTTTTTTGTCGACCACACGCGTGAAGGCGAAGGCAGCCAGCACCGCGAAGGCGAGGGCGAACAGGATAGAGCCAAGATGATAGCTGGGCAGCAGCAGCGCAAATGCAATCACTGTGGCAAGCGCCAGCGCCAGACTGCGCGCAGCATCCTGCGGTTTTCCAATCGCCACAGCAACGCCATTGGTGCGGGCGGGTGGCAAAATCGACCAGTGCCAGACCATCAATGTGCGGCTGACGGCGGCTGCGGACAAAAGCGCCAATGCCGCGCCGAAGGGCGACAGATCGCCGCCAAGCTGCGCGAGTGCCGCAGTGCGGATACCAAAGGACAGGATCAGCGCGACGACACCATAGGAACCTGTGCGGCTGTCCTTCATGATGGCAAGCGCATGTTCTTTGTCGCGGCCACCGCCTATGCCGTCGGCGGCATCGGCAAGTCCGTCTTCGTGCAGGGCGCCGGTGGTAACACTTAGCGTGCCGAGGGCCATGATGGCGGCGAGGAAAGGTTCTGCGCCAAGCACAAGCGCCGCCCAGAAAACGCACATGGCCGGCAGCGCAATCACGATCCCGGCAAACGGAAAGGCCCGCACCCCCCGCGACATGTTGCCGTCATGGCCTTCGAAAAAGCGCGCATGAACCGGCAGTCGGCTGAGGAAGCCGACAGAGCGGGCGATGTCTGCGACGAAATCGCTTATGATATTGCGTGCGTTTGGCAGTTGTTCCTCCGGCCGTGCCTGATAAACAGGGAGCAACAAAGCGGGATTCCCGAAGCAAACACAAGCCTCCCGCACCAGAGATAGACAAGGAATGATGATATGAGCATGAGCGGCATGCCTTTCGATGATTTTCGCGTTCTTCTGCGCGAACTGCCGGGTCCCGATCAGCGCGCGCTGGTGGCGGCGCGCGAGCGTGACGCGCAGCTGACCAAGCCGCTGGGTTCGCTCGGGCGTCTGGAGGAAATCGCCTTCTGGCTGGCGGCGTGGTCGGGTCGTTCGCCTGCGGTCAACCGTCCGCTGGTGGCGATCTTTGCCGGCAATCACGGTGTAGCAAAGCACGGCATTACGCCGTTCCCGCCGTCGGTGACGCAGCAGATGGTAGAGAATTTTGCCGCTGGTGGCGCTGCGATCAACCAGATCTGCGCGACGCATGACCTTGGCCTGAAAATCTTTGACCTGGCTCTCGACTACCCGACCGGCGACATCACCGTCGAGCCGGCTTTGTCGGAGCGCGACTGTGCCGCCACCATGGCTTTTGGCATGGAGTCCATTGCCGGCGGCACCGACCTGCTTGTGATCGGCGAAATGGGCATCGGCAACACCACCATTGCCGCTGCCATCAATCTCGCGCTTTATGGCGGGACTGCGGAAGAATGGGTCGGTCCCGGCACCGGCTCGCATGGTGAAGTGCTGGCGCGCAAGATTGCTGCGGTGAAGGCTGCCGTCGAATTCCACAAGGATCACCTGTCCGATCCGCTGGAAATTCTGCGCCGTCTCGGCGGTCGCGAAGTGGCGGCGATGGCCGGCGCCATTCTTGCCGCCCGCATGGAAAAGATCCCGGTCCTGATCGATGGTTATGTGGCGACATCTGCGGCCGCCATCCTGAAGGCCGCAAACCCGTCAGCACTTGATCATTGCCTGATCGGCCATGTTTCCGGCGAGCCGGGGCATCTGGCGGCCATCGAAAAGCTCGGCAAGACACCGCTTCTGGCGCTTGGCATGCGGTTGGGCGAGGGGACCGGGGCAGCGCTTGCCGCCGGTATCGTCAAATCCGCCGCCGCCTGCCATTCCGGCATGGCGACATTTGCGCAGGCAGGTGTGACCAGCCCGAACTAACGACAGGGTGTCTGCGGATACATTTGAGATTCGAATGGGCGGCTCGATCATGATCGAGACCGCCCTTTTTGCTATTTGCGGATCCCATTTTGCAGGCGGATAGGTGCCTAACGTTTACGTGAAGACCGCTCAACTCCGGCGATTTCCGGCGTTTTTGTGCGAATTCTATGCCTGAATTTTGCCCTATTGCTAGAAATTGCGGGTGGACACCCAAAATCCTTAAAGTTAGCTTTTGTCATATTTTTTGAGGGGTTATTGGGATTTGGCATATTGTCTTGCGATAGGGTGGAAATATTTGAGCGCGACTATTGGTGGATCGTCAGGGTGTTTGAAAAGGGCGAGGTTATCGAGCGTGTTTTCAGGTTTGCCGACCATGCTGATTCCTGGGCGGCTGGGCAAAGAATTCGGCTGCGGCAAGCTGCGGAGCGTCAGCAGGGTCCGTGATGGAATGTTTCTCTGTCGGTAAGTGAGGGTGGGGGAGCACGCCTTATGGCGTAGGTCGCCGTGCGGTATGGATAAACCGAGTCACGATGACATCATCTCGGTTCAGGCGATAAAATATCACATAGGGGTAAGGCGTCAGCACGAGCCTTCGGGTCGATTTGCGGTTCGTTCGCTGGCCGGATCTTGGCTGATTGGCGAGAAGATCGATCACTTCGGAAATGCGTGTCGCTATCTTTTCGGCACCGGATGGGGATCGCTCATAAACATAGATAAGGGCTTCATCGATCTGCCGGGAAGAGCGATCGGTAAAGCGAACCGTCACCGGATATATTTCCCCAGGATCACGCGAACATCTGTTGCCTCAACGAGTTCACCACGTTCGATCTCACGATCTGCCTCTTCGAGATCCGTCTGCTCTTCCGATGTTAGCTGATATATCTCGCCATCATCTTCACCGATCAGGCGCAGAAGCAAACCGGCGATCTCATCCTGCATCTCGGCAGGCAGTTCGCGGGCGGCTTCGATGGCGCGGTCGAGAAGCTTTGTCATGGCCATACAATGCCTGAAAAAGCCTTTGGTTGGAAGATGCCGGACGTCAGCCCGATCAGGCAAAGCTCTTGCGGCGGCGCTCGATCTGGGGAGCGTCTTCCACTGCCGGCAGGCTTTGCAGGACGCGTGTGGCCGGCAGGATGGCGATGACTTCTGTGCCTTCGCGCAGCTTCGATTTCAGGATGAACTGACCATCATGCTTGGCAAGAATGGCCTGTACGATCGGCAGGCCGAGGCCGGTGCCTTGTTCGGCGCTCTTGATGGCGATCGAACCCTGACCGAAGGCGGAGAGAACGACAGGAATTTCTTCTTCCGGAATACCCGGACCATTGTCCTTGATCGAGACATACTGACCGCCGCCCGCAGTCCAGCCGACTTTGACCATGACCTCGCCGCTCTGGCTGGTGAATTTTACCGCATTGGAGAGAAGGTTCAGAAGAACCTGTCGCATCGACTTTTCATCGACCCAGACCTGCGGCAGTTCCGGTTCGAACTGCTGGTGTATGGTGATGTTCTTGGCACGGGCGCGCAACTGCACCATGCCGATGCAGTCATCGGCAATTTCCAGAAGCGACAATGCTTCTTCGTTGAGGTCGTAACGGCCAGCCTCGATGCGGGACAGGTCGAGGATTTCGTTGATGAGGTTGAGAAGGTGCTCGCCGGAGCGGTGGATGTCGCCCGCATATTCTTTATAGGTCGGGTTGGCGAGAGGGCCCAGGACTTCCGAATTCATCACTTCGGAAAATCCGAGAATGGCGTTCAGAGGGGTGCGCAGTTCATGAGACATCGATGCGAGAAAGCGCGACTTCGCAAGGTTCGCTTCCTCGGCACGGCGGCGAGCCTCGTCCGACATAGAGTTGGCCACTTCCAGTTCGGCGATCAGGTCATCCTTTTCCGACTGGAAGGAGAGAAGCGATACGTTCGAACGGTAAAGTTTGTTGGAAATGTAATAAAATAGCACGAGCGCCGTCGCGACCATGGCTGTCATGCCGTAGTCGAGAGCATTCCGGCTCATCAAGGCCGTTGCCAGTAGCGCCAGAACGGTGGGGACAAAGCTGAACAGGACGGCCTGGCGCAACATGAAGCTGGTCATCGCCGTGATCGATATCGCAACCAGAAGGGTTGCGACCTTGTAGAAATAGAAACCGTCAGTGCTGCCACAGGCATCGCAATTCTGCAGGGCGAATACAGCCCAGCAAAGACCGAGTGCGATCTGTCCCACAAGTAACCACCGGCGCCAGCGTGCGGCTACTTCGGTGGTGAACTCCGAACGGGCGATCCGCTTGGCCAGAACCAGATTTATCGCATGAACGGCGAGCGTAAGCATGGCCCAGGACAGGATGACGGTGTTCTGATTTATGGCAAAACCGAACATCGCGACAAGAACGACGACAACCGGTGTAATCAACGCGCTTTGCAGCATCGTGCGAACATGCTGTGCCAGCATTTCGCGATCAAAGGCATGGGCGCCTTGAGCCGTATATTGCAGTCTTTCGCGGGTTGCACGTACGGTTTTGGACACGGCTTTGCCGCGATGGGCGCGCGTGCGATCCACGATAATTTTATCCGTCGATGTGCTGACGCCGTTACTCATTGCCCATGGACTGCTGACTTTGATGGTTTGAACCTAGTAGGAAATTGTTAAGAAGGTCCTGATGCGAAAGAGTTTGTTTTCCATTTTTCTGAAGCATCTGTTTGCATTTGAGGCAGGAGCATGACGCGGGTCCGAGGGGGCATTTATCGCAGACGCAGGCGGATCGGCCGCTTCAGGGATATCGTTCTGACGCTGTGTTTTCTGTTCCTGCTGGTGCTGATCGCGGCTCGACTGCAGGGCGGTGCGAGCGATCCGGTGGTGGGGCCTTTCCGTTTGGTGGATGGCGACACGCTGGCGGCTGGAGGCCAGCGGCTCAGGCTGGCGGGCATCGATGCACCCGAGATCGACCAGACCTGTGAGCGCAATGGTCAGACTTGGGGCTGCGGACAGGAAGCCAAGGCAGCCTTGCAGCGATTGATATCGGGCGGTGTCGTCGAATGCCGTGGTGGGGAGCGCGACCGTTATGATCGTCTGCTGGTCAACTGTTTCGTCGATGGCAGCACCGTCGCTGGTGCCATGGTGCGCTCGGGCATGGCGGTGACAACCAGCCTGATCACTTATCGCAGCGAACAGGCAAGTGCCGAAACCTCACGAAAGGGGATTTGGGCAGGCCCATTTGTCATGCCGGCCGAATGGCGGCGTCAGCGTAAGTTGGACCAGCAGGAAGGCGGTTTCCTATCCGGAATGAAGGATCTATTGTCACTCGAATGGTTATGAGTTGTTCACCCGTGTTGGAAACGCCATCTTCGGACCATGCTCCGGCAGACGTGGCCGGTTCTGTTGATCGACTGCGGCTTTTGCGGCAGTCGATCGCACACTGTCGGCTCTGTCGTGATGTGCCTGTCCGCGGCCTTGAGGACCGGCTGCCGCATGAGCCACGCCCCGTCGTGGTTATTTCCACAAAAGCGAAAATTCTGATTGCGGGACAGGCGCCGGGTCTCCGTGTGCATGAAAGCGGTCTGCCGTTCAACGATGCCTCCGGCGACCGGTTGCGCGAATGGCTGTCGGTCAGCCGCGAGGAGTTTTACGATCCTGACCGGTTTGCCATTGTGCCGATGGGTTTTTGTTTTCCCGGATATGACGAAAAGGGCAGTGATCTGCCGCCACGCCGCGAATGTGCGCCACTTTGGCGACAAGCGGTGATCGACGCCATGCCGCAGGTCGAGCTTATTCTTGCAATCGGTCAATATGCCCAGGCGTGGCACATGGGGAAGAAACGCGCCAAGACATTGACGGAAACTGTCAGAAACTGGCGCAGCAGCTATTTCGTCAATGATGGCGCGAAGATTCTGCCCCTGCCGCATCCGAGTTGGCGAAACAGCGCATGGCTGAAGCGCAATTTGTGGTTTGGTAATGACGTTCTCCCAACTCTGCGTCAGGATGTGGACAGACTTTGTCGGTGAAAGAATTTTCGGTTACATGTGCCAAAATTCGCGGTATGACGAAAAATAATTTCGAAGGGGAGATTTTATGGACCGTCTTGATCGCAAGATCCTGCGTATCCTGCAGGAGGATTCCACACTTGCCGTTGCCGACCTCGCCAAGAAGGTTGGTCTGTCGACAACCCCTTGCTGGCGGCGTATCCAGAAGATGGAAGAGGACGGCGTCATCCGCCGCCGCGTCGCGCTGCTCGATCCGGGCAAGGTGAATACCAAGGTTACGGTCTTCGTTTCCATCCGCACGGCAAGCCACTCGATCGAATGGCTGAAGCGTTTTTCCGAAGTGGTCGTGGATTTCCCGGAAGTGGTCGAATTTTATCGCATGAGCGGTGATGTCGATTATCTCCTGCGTGTCGTCGTGCCGGATATCGGCGCCTATGACGCATTCTACAAACGTCTGATCGCCAAGATCGAGATCCGCGATGTCTCCTCCGTTTTCGCCATGGAGCAGATCAAATACACGACGGAACTGCCGCTCGATTACATGACGCTGGACAGCCAGAAATCGCAGGTCGAGGAGTAAGGCTTTCTGCGATGCCTGTGGTCAGCCACTCCATCTGAACATCAAATGAAAAGGCCCGCTTTCGCGGGCCTTTTGGTTACTTCCGCTCAAGCCGCGCAAGCAGAGACGACGTATCCCAGCGATTGCCGCCCATGGCCTGCACGTCTCCGTAAAACTGGTCTACCAGCGCTGTCAGCGGCAGTTTTGCGCCATTGTTGCGCGCTTCCTCCAGCACGATGCCGAGATCCTTGCGCATCCAGTCGACGGCGAAACCAAAGTCGTATTTGCTTTCGTTCATCGTCTTGTGGCGGGCTTCCATCTGCCAGGAACCGGCAGCGCCCTTGGATATGACCTCGACGACCTTTTCGATGTCGAGGCCGGCCTGTTTGCCGAAGTGGATCGATTCGGCCAGCCCCTGCACGATGCCTGCAATGCAGATCTGGTTCATCATCTTGGTCAGTTGCCCCGAACCGACCGGGCCCATGAGGCCGACCATGCGGGCAAAGGCGTCGATAACGGGTTTTGCCTTGTCGAAGACTGCCTGATCGCCGCCGCACATCACCGTCAGCACGCCGTTTTCGGCACCGGCCTGGCCGCCGGAAACCGGGGCATCGATAAAACCGATATTCTTTTCAGCCGCCGCCGCGGCGAGTTCGCGTGCGACATCGGCGCTGGCTGTGGTGTTGTCGATCAGAATGGCGCCGGGCTTCATGCTGGAAAGAACACCGGTTTCGCCTAACGTAACCGAGCGCAGGTCGTCATCGTTGCCGACACAGGTGAAAACGAAGTCGGCATCCCTTGCAGCTTCTGCCGGTGTGGCGCCGGTTTTACCGCCGAACTTTTTGGCCCAGTCCTCGGCCTTGGCAGCGGTGCGGTTATAGACGGTGACCTCGTGGCCGCCCTTTTCCTTGAGATGCCCTGCCATCGGGAAACCCATAACCCCAAGACCGATGAATGCCACTTTCGCCATGCCAACCTCCAGAAGATGCGATGCAACAAGGCTTAGAACAAAGCGGGAGCATCGGGAAGCGCGCAACTGCAAAAAATCATTTTTCGCGATGCGGCACTGTTAGCATGATTAGGAGTTTCACATTCCGACAGCGCCAAAATTGAGAAATGAAAACTCAAAAACCTATGATTTTTTGAAATGCTGCAATGTCGACCAATTCGATAGAGTATGGGAGCCTTTGACCATGAAAGAACCGCCGCCGGTGATGTCGCCGCGGGGTCGAACAGGGGACAGGTTCCATGGTTACACGCAGGCAGACACTTGGGCTGATCGGTGCAGCAGCGGTTTCGACAGTTCTTCCGATCGCCGGAAAAGCGAGGGCCGCGGCAAAAGCGTTGCGTATCGGCTGGCAGAAGAACGGCGTTCTGGCGCTGGCGAAAAGCCAGGGTGCTTTGGAGAAGCGCTTTGCCGATCGCGGCATCAAGGTGACCTGGTCGGAATTCACCTCCGGTCCACCGCTTCTGGAAGCGCTGGGTGCCGGCGCGCTGGATTTCGGTCCGACCGGTGATGTGCCGCCGCTGTTTGCACAGGCGGCACGCGGCAATCTGCTTTACATCGGCACCTATCGCGGCAGCGGGCAGGGCTCGGCCATTCTCGTACACAAGGATAGCCCAATCCAGTCACTGGCGGACCTGAAGGGCAAAAAGCTGGCCTTCAAGCGCGGTTCGAGCGCGCACAATGTCACCGTCAAGCAGCTGCGCAAGGCGGGCCTGACACTGGGGGATGTTACATCGCTCGATCTCGCGCCGCCGGATGCCGCCGCCGCCTTCAAGAATGGTTCGATCGATGCCTGGTCGATCTGGGATCCCTATACGGCAATTGCCGAGGCGGATCCGAACACCCGCGTGCTCACCACGGCGGAAGGTGTGGTCGACAGCTGGAGCTATTTCCTCGGCAACGGCGATTTCGTCGCCGACAATGGCGACCTGATCGTAGAGGTGATCGACGAGTTGAAAAAGGTCGGCAGTGCCGCGCAGGCGAATTTCGACCAGACGGTGAAAGCACTCGCTTCGATCACCGGTGTCCCGGAAAATGTCACCAACGTCGTGCTGGCTCGTCGAGGGGCCGATCTAGGCGCGGTTTCCATCCTGCCGGATGCGGCGGTCGAATATCAGCAGGCGTTGGCTGACGAATTCTACGATCTCAAGATCATTCCCCGCAAACTCGATATCGCCAGCATCGTCTGGCGTCCGAAAGCCAGCTGAGCCGGAACGAGAGGAGAAAGACCATGAGCAATTCAAAGAAACCGATCGATTTTCTGTGGTTCATCCCGACCGGCGGCGATGGCAGCTATCTTGGCGGTTCCGAACTGAACCGACCGCCGGAAAACCGCTATCTGCGCGAACTGGCACAGACGGTGGACCGGCTCGGTTATTCCGGCGTGCTTTTGCCGACTGGTGTGTCCTGCGAAGAGTCCTTCGTGACTGCCGCCTCGCTGGCGCCGTTTACCGAAAAGCTGAAATTTCTGGTGGCTATCCGCCCCGGTACGGCGTCGCCCGCCTATTACGCGCGGCTGGCTGCAGCGCTCGACCGGGTGTCGAACGGGCGTCTGTTGCTCAATATCGTGGTGGGTGGCAATCCGTCCGAGCTGGCGGGCGACGGCATCTTTCTCGAACATGACGAGCGTTATGCCCATGCGGAAGAGTTCTTCCAGGTCTTTGAGGATCTCGTAACCACCGGCCATGCCGATCTCGACGGCAAACACATCAAGGCGAAACACGCAAAACTTGGTTTCCCGACCATCCAGCAGCCGCGCCCGCCACTGTATTTCGGCGGCTCCTCGGATGCCGGCATCGAGTTTTTTGCGGGTCGTGCCGATAAATATCTGACCTGGGGTGAACCGCCGGAACAGGTGGAGCAGAAGATCAAGGCGGTGCGGGCGGCGGCCGAAAAACAGGGCAGGGATGTCTCATTCGGTATCCGCCTGCATTTCATCGTGCGTGAGACGGACGAGGAAGCATGGGAAGCCGCCGACAAGCTGATCTCCAAGCTTTCGGACGAGACGATCGCCAAGGCGCAGGCGCATTTTGCGACCGAGTCCGACTCGGTCGGGCAGCGGCGCATGGCGGCTTTGCACAATGGTCGACGTGACAAGCTGGAAGTTTCGCCGAACCTCTGGGCCGGCATCGGTCTGGTGCGCTCGGGTGCCGGCACGGCGCTGGTCGGTTCGCCGAAAACGGTGGCAGCAAGGCTTCGTGAATACCAGGAGCTTGGCGTCGAAACGGTGATCGGCTCCGGTTATCCGCATCTGGAAGAGGCATATCGCGTGGCCGAACTGCTCTTCCCGGAACTTGGCATCACGCGTGAGGAACAGCGGGCGGGTTTCGGCAACGAGTTTGCAGCCGCAAAACCGATCTTTGGTGGCGGCGGGCACGCAACCGTACGCGCCGTTGCAGCATCCTGATAACCGATGGAGGCTTGGCCTATGACGACGATCGATACGTTTTCCGATGGACGAAAGCTGCGGCGTGCGACGAGCGGCACTCCACGGACATTGACAGAAGACAGACCTCAGGAGCGGGCACAGGCCTCACAAATCCCTCCCAAGGGCGCGACGGCGGAGGGTGCGCGAGTGGCGGTCAACAAACCGTATCGCTCGCGCACCATCTCCGGCGCGGTTTGGTTGCCCTACCTCGTGCCGGTGGCTTTGGTGATCGTTTGGCAGGCCCTCTCATCACTCGGGGTGATTTCCGATCGCATCATGCCATCGCCTGTCGCGGTGGTGGCAGCCTTCTGGGAGAGGCTCTTGTCCGGCGAACTGGGGCGTGATGTTGCGGTCAGTGGCGCGCGAGCCCTGAGCGGGCTTCTCATCGGTGGCTCTATCGGCTTTCTTCTTGGCATCGCCAATGGTGTGTCAAAACTGTCGGAGCAATTGACCGACACGACCTTGCAGATGTTGCGTACCATTCCGCATCTGGCGATGATCCCGCTGGTTATCCTGTGGTTCGGTATCGGCGAGGAGGCAAAGCTTTTCCTTACCTCGCTTGGCGTGCTGTTCCCGATCTATCTCAACACCTATCATGGCGTGAAAAACGTCGATCGCGATCTGGTCGAGATGGGCAGGATTTACGGCATGAGCAGCTGGTCGCTGTTCCGCAAGGTAATCTTTCCCGGCGCGTTGCCGTCGATCTTTGTCGGGCTTCGATATGCACTCGGCATCATGTGGCTGACGCTGATCGTCTCGGAATCGATCGCCGCCAATTCCGGCATCGGCTACATGGCCAATACCGCCCGCGAATTCATGATGACCGATGTCGTGGTGTTGGCGTTGGTGATCTATGCGGTGCTCGGCAAGCTTGCCGATGTCGTCGCACGCTCGCTGGAGCGCTGGGCGCTTTCCTGGAACGCAGCCTATCAGGCTTGAGGAGAAACATTATGCCAGTCAGTTCCTATCTGCATCCGACCGCAATGGTGTGGGACGCTTTCGAGCTTCAGGAGAGAGCCCATTTCCTTGATGGCAGCGCGGCGCGCCCTGTTGCGGAGGCGCCGGTTCTGCCCAAAGCACCTGCTGGCCTTCGCCTGCGTGGCGTCGAAAAGACTTTTGGTGATAACCGTGTCCTGCGCGGGATCGATCTCGATGTGCCGGCCGGGCAATTCGTCGCCATTGTCGGAAAAAGCGGTTGCGGCAAGAGCACACTTTTGCGGCTGCTTGTCGGGCTGGACGAACCGACCGGCGGCGAGATCGATTTTATCGATGATGGCGGCGATCGCGTCGCACCGGATGCCCGTATCGTCTTTCAGGAGCCGCGATTGCTGCCATGGTTTTCGGTCGCCGACAATGTGGCCGTGGGCTTGGGCGACGGTGTGCCAAAAGCGTATGCGCGGCGCGAGGCGGAGCTGGTGCTTGAAGAGGTGCAGCTTTCCGAAAAGGCAAAAGACTGGCCGGCAAAATTATCCGGTGGGCAAAGGCAGCGTGTGGCACTGGCACGGGCGCTGGTCAGCCGGCCGGGGCTGTTGGCGCTGGACGAGCCGCTTGGGGCGCTGGATGCCTTGACGCGGATCAGCATGCAACAATTGCTGACAAGAGTTTGGCGGGAATTGGGTTTTACCGCCGTGCTGGTCACGCATGACGTAACGGAAGCCGTACATCTGGCTGATCGCGTTATCGTGCTGGACGAGGGGCAGGTGACACTCGATCTCGCGGTGCCACAGGCGCATCCACGCCATCACGGAGACCCGGAACTGGCGCTGCTGGAGGGCCAGCTTCTGGCGGCTATCCTTGGCGAAAGCTGAGGATAGCCTGAATTTCGATCAGAAGGGTTTCAGCACTGCCAAAGCCACGATGATCACCGTCGAGACGAGAATGATCGGCATGCCGACGCGCACGAAAGCCGGCGGATCGAGCTTCGGATCCTTGGCCATGCGGCGCATCCAGCCCTGCTGCATGCCGTGCAGCGCTGAGAGAAGCGTGACGAACAGAAGTTTCGCGTGCAGCCAGCCATTGCCGGCAAAGCCGGTATAGGCAAAGGCGAGCCACAGGCCAAAAATCCAGACGCCGGCCAGCGCCGTGGTGTTGACGATACGGTCGTATTTGCGCAGCACCTCGATAACACCGGTGCGGATGGCCGGCGGCACCATGCCGATAGCAAAGGCATTGACCAGCATGCCGGAAATCAGCACGAAGTCGGAGATCAGGTGCAGGGCCCTGAGACAGAGATAAAGATCAGGCATGGTCGGTTTCCCAGATAAGGGCTTCGGTAAAGCCGAGCTCGGCAAAATCCTGACGCCTTAGCGCCTGTTCTGCCGGATCGGCGGTAAAAAACTCGTCCAGCTGCGGCGGTGCAACCGAGGTTCCCGATAACATGGCATGCACCTGACCGCGATGGTGGATCTGATGCTGGAAGAGATGAAGCAGCGTGCGGTCGGCTGTTTCCACTTGAATATGCGTGGAACGCGGGATGCGGACCTCTGTGGCAAGGCCGGTTTCGCCGAGATTGCGACAGAGATCGATCAGGCGGCGGTCGGCTGCGCGTTGTTCGCGGTCCAGATCGGCAAAAGCGGGAAAAGGGATTTCCGGCTCGAAAGCCGCACGGCCGATACACTCGCCTTCGAGCGCGCTGATATAAAGCCAGTCGACAGTGAGAATATGGTTGAGCGTGTGGATGATCGACGGGAAAAAGCCTGTGCGCTGAGCCGCCAGCTCTTCTGCCGACAACTGGCCGCAGGCCTTCAGCAGACGGTGATTGGCCCAGGCATTGTTATAGGCCTGAGCAACCAGATAGTGCTGCGGTGTCATCCGTCCTCCCTCACGCTTGCCATTCGCCAAGTGACTATAACGTCAGCGTGCCGGAGATACAGGTGGTCACATTGCCGCCTACCCAGATATCATCGCCAACCTTGTCCACATGCACACGACCGGCACGGCCAAGCGCGGTGCCCTGGGCGGCGACATAATGCTCGGGAGCAACGCCCGATCCGATCAGCCATTGTGCAAGTCCGGCATTGAGACTGCCCGTTACCGGGTCTTCAAAACCGGTGCTGCTAAAGGCGCGAACTTCGAAATGGGCGTCGGTGCCATCAAGGTCGGGATCGAACGGGCCGACCAGGCCGACGCGCTGACCGGCAAGGATGGAATAATCTGGTTTGGCCGCCATAACATCGGTGCGTGAGGGCAGGAGGACGCCGATCCAGTCGGGACCGTTTTCCACCCAGTTTGCACCCTTGATGAGTGTGTCTGGCAGGTTGATGCCTCTCGCGATGCGCTCGACCATGACCGGATCGACCGGGCCTGAGCGCACCAGTGGCGGGGCAGCGAAAGCAAGGCGGTCACCATCACGGCGGATGCGCACGAGACCGGCACCGCATTCCTGCACCACTTCGCCCTCAGGTGCTTGGTCTGCCTGGCTGAGCCAGACATGGGCGCTGCCAAGAGTGGGGTGGCCGGCAAAGGGTAGCTCCTGCTTCGGAGTAAAAATGCGGACCCGGTAATGCGCGTCCGGCGTGGTGGGTTTGAGCAGGAAAGTGGTTTCGCTGAGGTTGGTCCAGTTGGCAAAGGCCTGCATGTCCGCGTCGGAAAGACCATCGGCACCGATAACGACGGCCAGCGGATTGCCGCGCATTGGCTGGCTGGAGAAAACATCGACCTGCTGGAAGGAGAAAGTGGGCATGGGGATCACAGGAACTATTGAAACAGAAACGGCAGCTTTTCAGCTGCCGTTCGATTCCGCAAATGATTTGCCGAATTTGTCTGGATATCAAAGCACCAGCCGGAATTTTGCAAAACCGTTTTCGCCGTCGCCGGCATCTTCGATCTTAGCGCCCTTTACCTCAGCCGCGTACTGACGGCCCTTTGGACCGGTTTCGAATACGGCTGTCGTGCCGGGCAGCGCCCTGAACGACCAGTTGGCATCCGCCGACGGGTTGATCGTGCCCTGATCGACAATGTAGCGAACGATAACGTCGCGGTTGGTGTCGGGAGCGATGAAGATGATCTTGTCGGCCGCGATTTCGGGGAATTTGCCGCCGCCGCTGGCGCGGTAGTTGTTGGTGACGACGACGAATTTCTGCGCCGGATCGATCGGCTTGCCGTCAAATTTCAGGTCAACGATGCGGTTGGAATCCTGGTTGATCAGCTTGCCGTCCTTATCGAAGCGCACTGGCTGCGACAGGTCGATCTGGTAGGTGACGCCGTCGATGACATCGTAATTGTAGGACGGGAAGTCATTGTTGAGGAGGGCGGCGTCTTTCGAACCCGCCTTGATGTGGTTGAACATGCCTGCCGACATTTCCAGCCAGTTCTTCACCTGTGCGCCGGTGATGAGAACGGCCTGAACCGTGTTTGGGTAGAGATAGAGGTCGGCCACGTTCTTGATGGCGATGTCGCCGGCTGCAACGTCGGTGTAATATTCTGCGCCGCCACGACCACCGGCCTTGAAGGGCGCGGCCGCCGACAGAACCGGCAAGTCCTTATATTCGCCGTCCTTGAGCATCTGCTTGATGTACCAGGTCTGGGCGTTGGAAACGATCTGTACGGACGGATCGTCGGCGACCAGCGAAAAGTAGGAATAAAGCGGTGCGGACGTCTTGCCGACGGCGCGACGGACATAGGCAAGCGTCGCCTCGTGGTCGGTCTTTGCGGCGGCCAGAACCTCCGGCTTATCCTTCACGTCTGCGACGATCTTCTTGTTTTCGTCACGGTGATAGATCGGGCGTGCTTCCGACGTATGCGAGATGATCTTCCAGCTGTTGCCGTCCTTTTCGAGGAGCAGGTCGATGAGGCCCATATGCGAACCCCAGAAACCGGCCATAACGGCGGGCTTGCCCATCAGCGTGCCCTTTTTGGCATCGGCGCCTGCTATACCGTCAAAGTCCTTGGGGCCGGGGAAGACCAGATGCTGGTGACCGGTGAAGATCGCATCGATGCCTTCGACGCCCGCAAGATACAGTGAGGCGTTTTCCATGCGCTCGCTCTGGCCGGTGCCATCAATGCCGGAATGCGAAAGCGCGATGACGATATCGGCGCCTTCTTCCTTCATGACCGGTACCCAGGCCTTGGCGGCATCAACGATATCGCGGGTCTGCGCCTTGCCTTCGAGGTTCTTTGAATCCCAGGTCATGATCTGCGGCGGCACGAAACCGATGAAACCGACCTTGATCGGCGAGGTTGCGCCAGAGCCGTCGCGGATCTGCTTTTCGATGATCACGTAAGGCTTGAAGATCAGTTCATCCTTTTTGGGATCGGATGCCAGCATGCCTTTGGTGAGATTCGCACAAACGAACGGGAAACCGGCGCCGGCCAGAACCTTGTTGAGGAAATCGAGGCCATAGTTGAACTCGTGGTTACCCATCGTGCCGACGTCGTAACCCAGCGTGTTCATGGCTTCCATGACCGGGTGCTTGTCGCCTTCCTTCATGCCGCGCTCATAAGCGATGTAATCGCCGAGCGGATTGCCTTGCAGGAAGTCGCCATTGTCGACGAGCATGGAATTGCCGGCTTCGGCGCGGATGCCGTCGATCAGCGAGGCGGTGCGGGCAAGGCCGAGCGTGTCGTTGGGCTTGTCGGCATAATAGTCATACGGGAAAACGTGGACGTGAATGTCCGTGGTTTCCATGATGCGCAGATGTGCCTGGTTATTGGCTGCGCGGGCTGCAAATGGATGAAGGACGACCAGTGCCGAAGAAGCGGCAAAGCCGCCGAGCAGGGCACGGCGGCTGATCGGATGAAGACCGGACAAATGTGACATGAAACTCTCCCCTGTGCTTATCGAAGCAACCTAGGCGCAATTACATGCGGTTGCATCAGTTAAATGACAGAGGATTGTATATTGCAGATCAGCGTCGTTTTACCGCGTCAGCACCGGCCGGATGTCCTCGTGGAAGAAACGGAAATAGGACTGAACCTGTGCCGATGCATTCGAGTTGGGGCGGAAATGAATACCGATACGGCCTCGATGAGACCATTTCACCGTGCCTTCAAGCACGCCGAGTTCCTCCGTTTCGATTTTAACGGCGCTGCCGGCGGCGGCGTGAAACGGACTACCGAGATCAAGCGCAAGGCCGGTCGCCGACAGATCGACGATACGCCCCTTGGCAGCCTGATTGTAATATTTGACGGTGCCATAAATACGGGTCTTGCGCCGCTGAGCGCTGCGCGTCTTCATTTCCAAAACAGCCATGCGTCTCTCCATCTTTCGATGGAAAGTTACGCCGAAGCTCTTGAGTTACATTTTCGTGCTTCGATAAAATTCGAGCGACCCGAATATAATCCTAGATGTGCTCTTATGATGCCTGTTCTTCGGCAGGTAATTTTTGAAGCTCGGAAAAAATGAAAAACAGCCCGGCAACCATCGCCAGATATGCACCCAGCTCTGCTGTTTCTTCGAGCAGTTGTTCGATGTCTCCGTCATTGACCCATTCGGTAATGGGAAGGGCTGACACATGCCCTTCAGCAGCCCCGGAGATCAGCATTCCGACAACCGTCAAAAGTATGGAGAGAAGGATCGATAGCCGTATCGGTTTTAGCAAGGCAAAACCGAGATTATGCAGGCGTTTGATCAGGATAATGGCGATCGAGCAAATGAGAAGTGCTGCAGTGGTCGGGACGACCACCGGTCGGTACCACAAGGCTTGCGACGAAAACAGCGGGCCATGCTCGCTCAGGCTTGTAGGATCGAAGAAAACCGCGCCCCAGCTCAGTTCACGAGCAATCATGACCATCAGGACAAGTGCTGCCGCAAGGCCTACCCAGCGGATGGGATCACGATCTATTTGGAAAAACCGCAGGGCACCCAACACACTGATAGCCAGAATGACGACCTGAGCGTTTTCTATCGGCTGGTTTTCATAACTCCACGTAGCCGGGAGCATTATGGACAGTGGGTAGGCGAAAACCAAAGTCAGAAGAGAAAGACTAAAAAGAACATAAGCGGCGCGATGCCAGGGCATAAAAAACATGTGACGGATTTATGACGCAAGATCCATTTGGGCAACGTCCTGCGTCATAAAAGCCATAAAATGCACAGGGAATTACCCCTAACGATCAAGCGCCATCAGCAGTTCGGCATCCGACATGGGCGGAACCCAGGCCTCGTCTGTGCCGACCGGCGAAAAACCCATCATCTGATAAAGCTGCAGGGCACGCGGATGGTCGAGCGTGTTGGTGGTGACGGTGACCTTTTTCGGGTTGTCCTGCCATGCGGCGTAAAGTGCCTGTAGCAGGAACCACTTGCCGATACCCATGCCGATGGCGCGTTCGAACAGACCGAAATAGGAAAGCTCGACCAGATCGTCATTCAGCTTGTTGAGTTCGAAAAAACCGGCCGGTGCGCCGTTGACGTAAAGAACGGTGACGCTGACTTTTGGACTGTTGAGAATTTCGGAGAGTTCCGCATCGCTCATGCGCAGCCGCTCGTACCAATGCCAGCGTTTGCCAACCTGCCGGTAGAGATAGCGGTAATAGCTGAGCGGCATATCCTGCACGCTCATCAATGCCGTCTGGATATTGGCCGGGATCGGCAAGCTGTTTTTTGGCGCGGCCGTCATTTCCAGGCGGGTGATATGCGCCTTCAGCGGCTGCGAATCTTCGCGATCTATCGGCGCGGCGGCACCCGTCACGACAGGCGTGTCACTCCGTGATCCCCATTCCGACCAAGAGCCGTCATAGAGCGAATTGTCGGTATGGCCGAGCGATTCCAGTGCAAGCGTAATGACCGCGGCGGTGACGCCGGAACCGCAGCTGGTAACGACGGGCTGGGTGAGATCAATACCCGCGTCATCCATCATGCGTTTCAACGTGGCGAGATCGTGGAAATGGCCATTGGCTGAGAGAGTGGTAGCGGGCAGACTGCGGGCGCCGGGCATATGGCCTGAGCGCATGCCTGCACGCGGTTCTGCTTCGTCGCCGGTGAAACGGCCCGCACCACGGGCATCGACCACCTGTCGCACGCCGGTATCGACCACGGCCCGCATTTCGGAAAAGCTGGTGACGCGGCGTGGACGGAAATGCGGCGTGAATGTCGTCGGTACCGGTTCCGGCAGATCCGTTTCGAGCGGGCGGTTTTCCGCCTTCCAGCCATCGAGACCACCGTCGAGAACGTAGACGTGTTCCGCACCTATCGTGCGCAGCATCCACCAGACGCGTGGCGCGGAAAAAAAGCCCGGGCCGTCATGCACAACGATCGTGTCGTTTTCGGAAATGCCGAGCTTGCCGATTTCCTCGGCGAAATAGTCCGGCGAGGGAAGGCTGTGCGGCAGGCCGGTTGTATGGTCGGCGACCACGTCCTGATCGAAAAACACCGCGCCGGGAATGTGGCCGCTGGCATATTCGGCAGCGCCGTTGCGCTTATGCGCAGGCAGATACCAGGCGGCATCAACGACGTGAAAACCCTTGGAACCGAGCTGTTTTTCAACCCAGTCGGCGGATACGACGAAACGGCTTTTTGCCCCGCTCATGGCACTCTCCCTTGCATGGCCAAACGCCACGCTATGCATGACAATATCAGAACGCCTTCAACCAGTCGCCTTAAACGGCCTCTTCGGGCTTGCCGAAGCGAATGCGGAAACGGCGGTTCTCCTTGCCCTTCTTTTCGATCTTGGAAATGTAGACGTCGCCGACTTCCTGCGTTTCAGACACATGTGTGCCGCCGCAGGGCTGGCTGTCGACGCTGGAATTTTCACCGATGCAGACGAGGCTGACGCGCCCGAGGCCGACAGGCGGACGTACATTCTTGGATTTGACCAGATCCGGGTTGGCGGCCAATTCCTCGTCGGTGATCCATTGCAGATAGACGGGGTGGTTTTGCGAAACGAGCGCCATCATCCGCTCAGTTGCCGTCGCCTTGTCGAGCGGATCTGGGATTTCGCTCATGTCGAAATCGATACGCGACTCGTCTTCACCAACGGCTGCACCGGTAACCGGGTAGGGGCAGACGACGGACAGAATATGGCAGGCAGTGTGCATGCGCATCAGCTTGTAGCGACGCGGCCAGTCGATATGGATGGTCAGCTTTTCACCGACCAGCGGCTGCGGCTGGCCTTCGGCGGGCACGTGGAGAATGATCTCCTTTGTATCGCCGTTGCGGGTGGTCGCGATCTCGATTCGGCTGCCATCGGCGCGCTCGAAAAAGCCGATATCGCCCGGCTGGCCGCCGGATGTCGCGTAGAAGCAGGTCTGGTCTAGTTCGATCGCGCCATCCTCATGGAGCACGGTGACTGTGCCCTCGGCAGTGGACAGATAGAAATCGTCGCGGAACAGGAGTTTCGTGGTCATGCGTGTACTTTCGGCAGTCTGAAGCTTGGCTCGATCTCGGTCTCAGGCGGCTTCGAATGGAGCGGCGATCTTACTGGCTTTGGCAATCCATTGCGGCACCGGCAGTCCCTTGGATTTCAGGAATTCCGGGTTGAACATTTTTGACTGATAACGATTGCCATAATCGCACAGGATGGTGACGATCGTGTGCCCGGGGCCGAGGTCGCGGGCGAGGTGGACGGCACCGGCGATGTTGATGGCGGATGAGCCGCCGAGGCACAGGCCTTCATTCTCCACCAGATCGAAGACGTAGGGCAGGGCTTCGGCATCGCTGATCTTGTAGCTGAAATCGGGCGTAAAACCTTCGAGATTAGCGGTGATGCGACCCTGACCGATGCCTTCGGTGATAGAGCTGCCTTCGGCCTTCAACTCGCCATTGACGTAAAAATCGTAAAGTGCTGCGCCATCCGGGTCGGCAAGGCCGATCTTGATCGACGGATTGTGGGTGCGAAGACCTTCCGCCGTGCCTGCCAGCGTGCCGCCGGAACCGACCGAGCAGATGAAACCATCGATCTTGCCGCTTGTCTGCTGCCAGATTTCCTGCGCCGTGGTTTCCACATGCGACTGGCGATTGGCGACATTGTCGAACTGGTTGGCCCAGATCGCGCCGTTCGGTTCGGACTTCGCCAGCTGTTCGGCAAGGCGTCCGGAAACTTTGACGTAATTGTTGGGGTTTCTGTAGGGAACCGCCGGCACTTCCACGAGTTCGGCACCCATCAGTTTCAGGGCGTCCTTCTTTTCCTGACTCTGCGTTTCGGGAATGACGATGACAGTGCGATAACCGAGCGCCTTGGCAACCAGCGTCAGGCCGATACCGGTATTGCCAGCCGTGCCTTCGACAATGACGCCGCCCGGACGCAGCAGTCCGCGCTTTTCCGCATCACGAATGATGTAGAGCGCCGCCCGGTCCTTGACCGACTGTCCCGGATTGAGAAACTCGGCCTTGCCGAGGATTTCGCAGCCGGTCTCTTCGGATGCGCCCTTAAGGCGGATCAGAGGAGTGTTGCCGATCACACTGAGCACCGAGGAATGCGGGGTCATGGGAATGCCTTTTCTGTCACATGGCGGGCGTGCCGTGTCAGCCCACCTCGAGATGATGAGTACACGACCTAGTAACCGTCTTGTCTACGGACAATGGCGCAGACGCAAGAAATTCTGTTCCTGAGAAAGCGCAAAGGCTTAATTTCTTATCTACCCTTAATTTTGGGGGCTGGCGGTTCGCCGTCATTCTCGCCACATTAAGGGGAAATATCCCCAATCTGCTTCGATTGGGACACTGGAAGGTTGTGAGTTGATGCGGCCAAACGGTTGGCAGTATTCAAAAGGTTGCAAAGATGCCGGTGTGGGGCATTGCAAGGTTCTGCGCGATACGATGTGCAGGCCGCCACACGAGGCGAGTTTATGACAGTTGCGATGCTAGATGCGTTGATATCGGAATACGTGGCAGGCGACCTGCCGGAGCCCGCGCGCGTGCTGATGGCGTCCCATATCGAGATGAAACCATCCGCCGCGATGATGGCACGCAGTCTCGAAGCGTTTGCCGGCCAGTCGCTGGAAATGGCCAATACGCTGGCACTTGCGAATGGCGAACGCTGGGTGGAAACCATCATGCATTCCCCGCCACCGAAATTACGGCTGCTTCAGCCACGCGAACGGCATGACGTGCTGCCACGGGCACTGCGCGACTATATGGGCTGCGATCTGGCCGACGTGCCTTGGAAGACCAAGCTGCCGGGTCTGAAGCAGCATATGATCGAGCACAACAGGAAAGACGGTTCGGAGGCCAGCCTTCTCTGGGCGCGTCCGGGCAGGGCGCTTCCCAACCACACCCATGAAGGGCTTGAACTGACCTTGGTGCTGGATGGCGATTTCCACGACCATCGCGGAACGTTTGGGCGAGGCGATGTATCTGTTGCGGACGAGGATCTCGATCATCGTCCGGTGGCGGGCATGGCAAAACCGTGCCTGTGCCTTTCGGTTCTGTTCGCGCCGATCGTTCTCTCCGGCTCCAAGATGGGCTTGCTCGGCGATATTCTCGGCCTTTGAGTTTACCCGCTTGAAAACAAAAACACCCCGCCGGTGAACCGGACGGGGTGTTTTTTGCCTTGGGAGGCTTTGTTTAGTCTTCGTCGCCAGCGACTTGCGACAGCACGTCGCCCTTGCCACGCGCACGCATGACCAGCGGAACGATGAGCGCGATGGCGGCAAGCACCAGCAGCGTTGCTGCAATCGGCGAGCTGACGAGTACCGTCGGATCGCCCTGGCTGATCGACAGCGCGCGACGCAGCTGCTGTTCCGCCATCGGGCCGAGGATGAGGCCAACGACAACAGGTGCGATCGGATAACCCATGACGCGCATGACGTAACCAAGCACGCCGAAGGCGAGCAGCATGCCGAGTTCGAAGACCGACGGATTGGCGCCAATGGTGCCAAGTGTCGCGAACATCAGGATGCCTGCGTAAAGCCAAGGCTTGGGAATGGTCAGCAGGCGCACCCACAGGCCGATCAGCGGCAGGTTCAACACCAGCAGCATGAAGTTGGCGATCAGCAGCGAGGCGATGAGGCCCCAGACGAGCTGCGGATTGGTGGCGAACAGAAGCGGACCGGGTTGCAGGCCGAACTGCTGGAAACCGGCAAGCATGATGGCGGCAGTCGCAGTTGTCGGCAGGCCGAGTGTCAGAAGCGGCACTAGCGTGCCGGCAGCAGATGCATTGTTGGCGGCTTCAGGTCCGGCGACGCCTTCGATGGCGCCCTTGCCGAACTCTTCCGGGTGTTTCGAAAACTGCTTTTCCGCCGAGTAGGACAGAAAGCTCGAAACGTCGGCACCACCCGCAGGCATGGCGCCGATCGGGAAGCCGATTGCCGTGCCGCGCAGCCAGGGCTTCCACGAACGCGCCCAATCCTGTTTGTTCATCCAGAGCGAACCCTTGACCGCCTCGACCTTCTCGGGTGCGCGGCTGCCCTGTGCGGCAACGTAAAGGGTTTCGCCAATAGCGAACATGGCAACGGCAAGCGTCGTCACTTCGATACCATCGAGCAGATCGGGGATGCCGAAGCTCATGCGGGTCTGGCCGGTCAGCTGGTCGATGCCGATGATGGCGAGTGCGAGACCGATGAACAGCGAGGTGAGGCCGCGCAGCGTCGAATCGCCGAAGGCGGCCGATACGGTGACGAAGGCGAGAACCATAAGCGCGAAATATTCGCGTGGGCCGAAGGCGAGCGCGAACTTGACGACGAAGGGCGCGATGAAGGCAAGCGCCACGGTGGCGATGAGGCCTGCGACGAAGGAGCCGATGGCCGCCGTTGCGAGTGCCGGGCCGCCGCGACCGGCGCGGGCCATCTTGTTACCCTCGAGCGCGGTGACGATCGAAGCGCTTTCGCCGGGCGTGTTCAGGAGGATCGAGGTGGTCGAGCCGCCATACATGCCGCCGTAATAGATGCCGGCAAACATGATCAGCGAACCGGCCGGATCGAGCTGGTAGGTGACGGGCAGCAGCAGCGCCACGGTAAGCGCCGGGCCGATGCCGGGCAAAACGCCGACCAGCGTGCCGAGCGTGACGCCGATCAGGGCGTAGAACAGGTTGATCGGCTGCGCGGCAATCGACAGGCCCTGAAGCAGGAAATCGAAAGTATTCATCGAGGCGTATTTCCTAGAAGAACAGTCGTTCGAGCGGACCGGCCGGCAGCGACAGCTGAAGAAGCTGTGCGAAGGCGATCCAGACGACGAAAGCAAGCGCGATGCCTGCAGGGATGGAGAACCACAGTTTTCTCTTGCCGAAACCGGCCGCAGTCATGGCGAACAGGATGCCTGTCGCGATGGAAAAACCGGCGGTGGTGAGCAGCATCATCTGGGCGGCAAGGCCACCGACAATCCATGCGATTGGCGAGATTTCCTGATGTTCACGCTCGGGGAAATCGCCGCGGAAGGCCGCAACGACCGTCCAGATCGCGAGGCCGACAAGACAGAATGCGATGACTTCGGGAACCGTTGCCGGGCCGATGCCGGAATAACCGCCGCTGCTTTCCAGCCGATTGACATCGAAGAAGATGACGGCAGCGATGGCGGCAAGAACGGGAGCCACGGCAAGCGCCGCCCAATCAGGGCGGCGCGCGTGTTTATGGTTGTGGTTACCAGTGGTCATTTAACCAGTCCGATGTCCTTGAGGATGGTTTCGGTCGCGGCAATGTCTTTGGCGAGCTGTTCTTCGAACGGCTTGCCGGCAAGGAACGTGTCCTGCCACTTCTTGGTCTTCAGCGTTTCCTGCCAGGTGGCCGACTTCACCAGCTTCTCCACGTCAGCGGTGATGGCGGCCTTCTGCTCTTCGGAAATGCCCGGAGCGGCAGCAACCATGCGCCAGTTTTCGAGAACGACGTCGAGGCCGGATTCCTTCAGGGTCGGGGCGTCGGCGCCTTCGATGCGTTCGGCGCTGGAGACAGCGAGAAGGCGCAGCGTGCCGGCCTTAACCTGCGGTTCGAATTCGCCATAGCTGGAGATGCCGGCAGTCACCTGGTTGCCGAGGATGGCCGCCAATGCTTCGCCGCCGCCAGAATAGGCGATGTAGTTGATCTTGGTCGGATCGACGCCAGCTGCCTTGGCAATGAGGCCCGCGCCGATATGGTCGGTGCCGCCGGCGGAACCGCCAGCCCAGGATACCGAACCCGGATCCTTCTTGAGCAACTCGATCAGCTGGCCGATGTTCTGGATTTCAGAAGCGGCCGGAACAACGACGGCTTCGTATTCACCGGTCAGGCGAGCAATCGGCGTGATGGCGTCGAGCGTAACCGGAGCCTTGTTGGTGAGGATGGCACCAACCATGACGTAACCGCCGACGAGCAGCGAGTTCGGGTTGCCCTTCTGCTGGCTGGCGAACTGTGCGAGACCGATCGTGCCGCCGGCGCCCGGTACGTTCACGACCTGAACCTTGCCGGAGATCTTTTCCTTCTGCAGGTCGGCCTGCAGCGAACGGGCCGTCTGGTCCCAGCCGCCGCCCGGTGCTGCCGGAGCAACGATGGTGTAATCGGCAGCATAGGCCGGCAGTGCCATTGCACCGGCGAGAATCGAAGCGATGAAGAAGTGTTTCAAGTGCGTTCCTCCATTGGCGCCTTCTGGCGCGATGTCTTTATTGGAGACAGGAGGAGCGGTGCCGGGTTTTCCCAGCTTTATCGGTCTCTCTCCCATCGCCACCGGTTTCCGCCTCCACGCGGTTACCGATCATTTGTTAAGCCAACACACGAAGCTGACATCTAACTGACACTTGACCTGTGCTTGACGTTTGACAAGAAGAAATCGTGTTTATTGTCGCCGTAGAACGTCGTTCCAGTGCGAAATCAGCCGTGCGCGCTTGACCTGATCAAGGTAAACCATGAGCCCGAGGCTGACGGGAACGGGTTTAAGCTGGCCGCCGAGAATCTTTTGCAGGGCCGTTCCAGTGTTGGCGCCGGCGACATCGGGGCTGACTGCGGGGATCTGCACATCGCGGGCCAGGATAGTCTGCCCTTCCTTCGACATGAAAAATTCGAGGTAGAGGCGACCGAGATCGGGATTGGCGGCGGCGTGCGGCACAAGACCGATGCGCGACATAACCACCGTGTAGTCTTTGGGCAGAAGGATGCCGATATTGGGATGGCGGCTGGCCCAGTTGGAAGCATAGGAACCGACGATATTATAGCCGAGTACAAAACGGCCATCGGCAACGCGTTCGAGAATCGCTTCGCTGGTGGAATAGAGTTTGACCCCGGCGGCACCCATCGCCTTCACCACCGACCAGATATCGCCGAATTGTTCCTGATCGCGCGACATGAACAGAAAACCGACACCGGACCGCTCGATGTCATAGGTGCCGATGCGCCCATGCACGGCATCGCCCTGGCTTTCGAGATAGGCAACCAGTTCGGCGCGGGTGGAGGGTGGCGGTGTCTTTTCGAAACTGGGCTTGTGGTAAACGAAGACGGCCGGCTCGAAGGTCAGTGCATAAACCGTATCGCGCCAGTTGGCCCATTCCGGCCAGCGCTCGCTCATCGGCAGTTCGCTCACTTGCGCGTAACCGTCATTGGCAAGTTTGACCTGCAGGTCCATGGCTGAGGAAAAGGCAAAATCTGCGGTTTTCTGGCCGACGTCGGTTTCGTGGACGATGCGGTCGTAAATCTCGCCCGTCAGCATTTCTGCATAACGAATGGCAATGTCCGGATTGGCTTTCTGGAAGCCCGCGATCATCGGCGTGGCCAGAGGCCTGTCGAGCGAAGAATAGACTTTCAGCTCTCGCGCATCCGTGACGCCGGACAGAGCCGGAAACAGCGTTTCCTCCGCCGCCGAAGCGGCGATCGGACAGAGGAGCGCGAGGAAGAACGGGAGCGTGAAAGCCTTCATCGACAGACCATGCCCGACTGTTTGATGAACGACAAGCGGGTGTGCGCATTGCGCCGCGGCAACGACTGTAAAAAACAATCCGCGCACCGCTTGTTTGCGAGGTTCGCATGCTTACCTGTCGGCAATCCTTCCCCGGCCATTCCGGCCTCTTCACAGGACACATAACATGTCGCTTTCGCTCTACGACATTACCCTTCCGGCTTTCATCCGTGCTTTTCAGAACCTCTCGGCCATCCTCAAGAAGGGCGAGGTCTTTGCTGATGAACAGGGGCTGGACCACAAGGCATTGCTGGAAGCACGCCTGATCGACGACATGGGGCCGCTGACGTCGCAGATCCAGCGCGCCAGCGATACGGCAAAGTTCGTTGCCGTACGTGTTGCCGGTATCGACAACGTGCCGATGGCCGACGAGGAAGTCACCTTCGCCGATCTCCATGCGCGCATCGAAAAGACCCTCGAAATCCTGAAGGCTGTCGAGGCGTCGTCCATGGACGGCAAGGATGACAATGAAGTCGTGCTGAAAACCGGGAGCGGTTCGATGACGTTTACGGCGCGTGATTATGTGCTTGGTTTCGCCATCCCGAACTTCTATTTCCATGTGACCACCGCCTACGCCATCCTGCGCCACAAAGGCGTGCCGGTCGGCAAGATGGATTATCTCGGCCCCCGTTCTTAAGTTACTGAACACCGGTGACATTTCGCCGCATTGCCGCTATTCTCGGCCTTGCGAAAAGGGAGGTGTCGCCGGTGCGTATCTTGCTGGTGGAGGACAATGGTGCGCTGGCTGACGGGCTGGCTGCTATCCTGCGTGGCAGCGGCTATGTGGTGGATGTCGTCCATGATGGGGCGTCCGCTGAAGCCGTAGCCGCCGCCCAAAATTTCGATCTTGTCATTCTCGATCTCAACCTGCCGGAAATGGATGGGCTCGATGTGCTGCGCGCCATGCGTTCCCGCCAGAATCGCGCGGCGGTGATGATCCTCACCGCCCGTGGTACACCGGAAGAGCGGGTGCGGGGGCTCGATCTCGGCGCTGACGACTATCTCACCAAACCATTCGATATTTCCGAACTGGAAGCCCGCATCCGCGTGTTGTTGCGACGTCAGGCGGGCATGCGTTCGTCTCAGATCGGTTATGGCGGCGTCACCTTCGACCTGACATCGCGCAGCTTTTCCAGCGAGGGCCGGCCGCTCGATATTCCCGCCCGAGAACTCGGGCTTCTGGAACTGCTGTTTTTGCGGGCTGGAAAAGTGGTGTCCAAGGAAGCCATTATCGGCTCAATGACGGGGTTCGATGAAGATCTGTCCGCCAATGCCATCGAGCAATATGTCAGCCGCCTGCGTCGCCGCCTTCAACCGCACGGACTTACGGTAAAGAGTGCGCGGGGTATTGGTTATTATCTCGAAGGTGCGGCGGCGGGCCGGTGAGATCTGATCTTTGCTTTTTCCAAATCGGCGAGACGGTATGAGGCTTGGATTGTTTTCCATTCGCCGCCGCCTGCTGGCCTGGCTTCTGGCATCGGCTGGCGTATTGGGCGCGCTGGCGCTTTCCGATACGTGGCGGGAAGCACGCGAAACGGCCAACGATGTTTCTGACCGTGTTCTGGCCGGTTCCGCACTGGCGATCGCAGAACGGGTAGTCGTTTCCGAAGACGGCAAGCTTGAAGTCGATATTCCATATGTTGCGTTGGAAATGCTTACCTCGGCGGCACAGGACAGGGTGTTCTACCGGGTAGACGGGCCGCCCGGGACATTCATCACAGGCTACAAGACCTTGCCGTTTCTCGCCCGTTACGAAGGTCAACCAACCGCGTTTTTCGATTCCACCTTTCGTGGTGAGCCCATTCGTGTGGCGACACTGGCGCGTTCGGCATCGACCGGTATCAATTCCATGCCATTCATGGTGACGGTGGCGGAAACCACGATTGCTCGACGTCAGCTGACAAATTCCATCCTTTTTCATTCGGCTCTGCGGCTGACATTTCTGATCGTCGGCGCCGCACTGATCGTCTGGATTGCCGTCACCGTTTCGCTGCGTCCGCTGAGCCGGCTGGGCGGAGCGATTGCTCGTCGCAGCCCCGACGATCTTGCACCAATAGCCGACCGGGTGCCGAGTGAAGTGCAGGAACTGGTCGATACGGTCAATTCCTTCATGGTGCGGCTACAATCCGCACTCGATGCGCTGCGCCACTTTACCGGCAATGCCAGCCACCAGCTGCGCACGCCGCTTGCGGTGATCCGCACCCAGTTGGCCTTGGCGACACGGGCGACTGATCTGGATGAGGCCCGCCGTGCAGCGCTGAAAGCGGATGAGGCCGTCGCCGATGCCGAACGGACGCTCGCTCAATTGCTGTTGATGGCCCGAATCGATGCGACGGCTCGAGCCCGTCGCGATGGTTTTGCATCGACCGACCTCACAGAATTGGCGCGCGCGACGACTGCCGATCATGTGGTCCGCGCGGCGGAAGCCGGGATAGATCTCGGTTTCGAGGGAGAGGCACCGGTGATGGTGAAGGCCGAACCGTTGCTCCTGACCGAGCTGATGAAAAACCTGATTTCCAACGCCGTGCTTTATGCGGGCGAGGGTGCCGTGGTGACCCTGCGCACTTTGCAGGCGGAGAATACAGCGGTGCTGGAGGTTGAGGATAACGGTCCCGGAATTCCGGTGGAGCGTCGGAAAGAGGCGCTGACGCGTTTCGAACGCGGAGCCTTGCAGGACCGCCCGGGAAGTGGCCTTGGACTGCCGATCGTGGAGGAAATCGCCGGGCTTCATGGCGGCAGTGTGGAATTGGCAGACGGCCCGGGCGGTGAGGGGCTGACGGTGCGTGTGCGGCTGCCTGCGAAAAGTTAAGTCACTGCGAGTATTCAGCGAATCCTAATTCTCGCGACGGTTACAGGTTAATCCGAGATTGACTAACGATTTCGAAAAAGATGGGCATTTTAGTTAGCTGGCGCGTTTCCGTCCCGATTTGATGATCAAAAAGACGGATGGATATGAGCAGACAGAAGCGCGATTGGCAGGAGATCGCAGCCGAAATCGCCAGCTATAGACAGATGTACAATCTCGCCTGCCAGATTGTCGAAAGCATGCCGGTCGGTACGGGCGAGAACGATGCTGCCGGTCGGGTAGTGAAATCGTTGGAAGATATCATCGACCTGCCGATTGCCGAAGCACGGCGGCTGGCCCGCGCGCGCCGGTATTTCGAGGCTTTGAAGGCTACGTTGGCAGCCTGAGCCGGTCTCATGC
>Ga0075364_10000061_pt1 | contig 40845 bp, 36 predicted proteins | sample EndMetdeltDD1764_FD_71517 | JGI IMG/M metagenome (GOLD analysis project Ga0075364, IMG submission 71517) | Populus endosphere microbial communities from Tennessee, USA - Endosphere MetaG P. deltoides DD176-4 | ecosystem: Host-associated > Plants > Roots > Endosphere | place: USA: Tennessee... | reverse complement strand
GACGCGCCGCACCGCAACCTCAGCCGCGCGTTCGAGCGCCTCTGCTGCGCGTCGGCCGGCGCCGGCCGACGCGCAGCAGAGGCGCTCGAACGCGCGGCTGAGGTTGCGGTGCGGCGCGTCTCGTTCGCCGCCGCCGAGTCCCACCTCCGCCGCGCGGTTCAGCTCCGCCGCAGCCTCGGGAGCTCGGAGGAGGATCTGCGCTCCCTGTTGCGAACCGTCGACCGGCTCCTTGGCGTGATCGTCGCGACGCGCTACTACCAGGGGGCCGACGACGAGCTCGTGGCACTTGGGCGCCAGCTCGCGCGGCGGCTCGGCGAGGGTGACCTGCTCCGCCAGCTGCTGTGGTACGAGGCGTCTGCGCTGCTCGCCGCCACGCGAGGTCGCGAAGCTGATCCAGTCGTGGCTGAGCTCGTCGAACTGACTGCCAATGACCCGCATCCTTCCGTTCAGGCGATCGGCCACGAGAAGCGGGCGATTCTCCTTTGGAACCGCGGGTGCGTCACGGATGCGGTTGCCGAGATCGAGCGCTCGGCGGCGCTGTTCGCCGACGTGCCGATCCCACAGGATCCGCTCACCGAGGAGCAGCGTTCGGTGACGCTCATGTTCTGGTTGCTGTTGCACGGCTTGCGGGGCGACGTACCCGCCGACGAGATCGTCGCCAGATTCGACGACGCGATCACGGCTGCACCAGATGCCGCCGCGGCGTCAGCCATTTGCGGCTTCGCGGCGACGACCGCCGGCGTCCTCGGACGTTGGACCGACGTCGAGCGGTTCGCGAGGATGGCGACCGACGACGATCGGATCTCGCAGTTCGCCTTTTGGGACGGCCAATTGCGGATGTTGCGAGGTGTTCGGCTCGCCGGTGACGCGAGCGTGGATCCGGCGATTGCGATCGCGATGTTTGTCGAAGGCCGAGATCGTTACATCGGAGTCCGAGCTCGATCCTCGATCGTGACGCTCGAGGCAAACCTCGCGATCCACCTCGCACGACGCGGCCGCGTCCAGGAAGCGGCTGAGATCGCCGCCGCAGCTCGAGTCGAGCTTCAGCAATACGACGAACGATGGAACGAACCAACCCTCCTGGCGGCGGAGTCTGTCATCGCGATTGCTGAGGGCGACCACAGGGCTGGCGCGGGCCTCCTGAGCGATGCCGTGTCGCTCGCGGAGAGCCAGGGAGCGGACGGCCTCGCTGCGCGGCTACGCACCTTGAGCGAACCCGTACCGCAGGTGTGACCTCACGCGGTGGGAGCGAGTGGTGGGTGCTCGAGCACGCGAGGGCGGTATTCGACCAGCTGGATGCGGCCGTCGAAGGTGCGGTGATCGATCATCTCGAGGGCGACGTCCGGGTAGCCGTCGTAAATGCGTTCTTCTCCGGTCGCGCCGGTGATCACCGGGAACATCACGACCCGGAAGCGGTCCACGAGTCCGGCTCGCAGCAGGGACCGGCACAGGCTGACGCTGCCGATCGTGCTGATGAGCCCTGAGGCGCTCTCCTTCATCGCCCTGACCGCGTCGACCGCGTCGCCGCGCACGAGCGTGGAGTTGGCCCACGTGAGCGGCTCGTCGAGCGAGGAGGAGAACACCACCTTCGACGCTTGCGTGAGTCCGTCGACGGACGCCTCCTCGTCGGGAGTGAACTCCGCTTGGCCCGCCGGGATTTCCCCTGCGGCGAAGCCCGACATGAGCCGGTAGGTGTTCGCTCCCATCAGGTATGTGACCTCGGGCTGCTCGCCCAGCCACGCGAGGTACTCAGGCCCCTCGAGACCCCAGAAGCCGGGCCAGCCCTCTCCCGACGCGTACCCGTCGAGGGATGTGATGAAATCGACCAGAAGCTCTGGCATGTGGTGTCCTTTCGTCAGGTGTCACGTCGCCGCTCGCGCTGCGCTCACCGCCGCGGCACACGTTTGGACGAGCCGCGAGTCGCGAAATCATCGCGATCTGCACCGCTGGTGGTCCTGCACGTCGTTTGTCTACTATTCATCCTGATGAATATGGACGAACGACGCGAGCGAGGTATTCGATGAGAGCTGCGCCCAACATCATCGGCGACGCGATTCCGGAGCGTCTCGCGGCCTACTACGACGCGATCGACGCCGGCCGGTCCGACGAGGCCGCCGATCAGTTTGCCGGCGACTGCCTCTACGCCGTGCCGCCGGCAGGCATCGAAACTCAGCCGAGAGTCGTGACCGAAGGCCGCGACGCGCTGCGCAACCGATTCGATGCGCGCGGCCATCGTCCGCGGACACACGTCGTCCAGCTCTGCGTCGCCGAAGCTAACCAGTGCCTCCTCGAGGGCATCGTCACGGACGCAGCGAACGGAGCGCCGGTCGCGACGTTCGTCGGCTCGGCCGGATTGTCGTCGACGGACGGGCGGATCGAGCGCTACCTCGCCTACGCCTGCGACGGGGCCCGTGATCCGATCCCTGCGGATTCGCCGCAGGCGGCGCCGGCGTCGGTATCGGACGTGCTCGACGCGTACTTCGGCGCATTGGACAGCGGTCAGTTCGAAGCCGCCGCCGACTGCTTCTCCGACTCGGTGCTCTACTCGCATCCGCCGTACCGGCACACCCAGATCGACGGCGACCAGCGCGTCGAGTTCCGAGGACGCTCCGAGCTGCTCGCCGCGTTCCGCGCACGCGGGCGGCAGTCCTTCGGGCACGAGATCCTCACCTGCATCCAGCGCGGTCCGCACGCAATCCTGGAGGGCGCCGTACGCGACCTGCCGGGCGGGGGCAGTGGCAGCTTCATCTCGAGCCTGTCGCTCGCCCTCGACGGTCGGATCAGCCGATATGTCAGCTTCTATTGCGAACCTTCCGTCCCCACTGGACGAGCAACGCTGGGGTGACTGAGCACCTACCGGTTACCGGCTTGGGAGCCATCGCGGCAGCCCGAATGACGAAAGCACACCCGCCTCGAAGCGGGTCATGGCGCAGATGCAGTCGTCGGCGAGGGTGAGGACGTAGAGCCCGACGCCGTGGCTGGTGCCGTTGGGAGTGCGTAGGTAGGCGCCGAGCGCCGGCTGCCGGTTTGCGCGTGTCGGCACGAGGTCGAACCTGCGGCCGGCGCCGAAGATGCGGGCGCAGAAGCGGCCAACGAGCTCGCGGCCCTCGTTTTCGAACGGCATCGGTGGCATCGAGACGAAGACGTTGTCGGTGAGCAGTGCGATCAACGCGTCGAGATCGGCCGACTCCCACGCTTGGGGACGTCCCACTCCTTGATCGGTCGGCGGCTGGCCGAGCGACGTGCGTTGAGGCAGCGGTTGGTCGCGATCCGGTACAGCCATGTGCGCATTGACGCCTGTGCCTCGAAGCCCGCGAAGCTCCGCGTCCATCCTGATCAGACACCGGCGGATGGATGAAATGGGCGGTCCCTCCGCGCCCAATTTCCCGACGTCGCGGGGTCTGCACCCTGTGTACCGCGCAGACCCCGAGAACGGAGAACAGACATGGGAAAGATCGTCATCAGTACCAACGCCACGCTCGACGGGGTGATCCAAGACCCCGACGGGGCGGAACGTTTCGCACGAGGCGGGTGGTTCTCACCAGCCGGGAGCAACGACCGCGAGGCGTGGGCCACGATCGAAACCGCCGAGGCGATGCGGACCGAGGCACTCCTGCTCGGACGGCGCAGCTACGAGTGGTTCGCCACTCGTTGGGCATCGCGCGGGGGCGACTGGGCCGACCGCTTGAACGGCCTCCCCAAGTACGTCGTCTCGTCCAGACTGTCCGAAGCGGCCGCGACCTGGGGACCAACCACCCTCCTCCGCGGCGACCTGTTCACCGAGGTCTCGAAGATGAAGCGGGAGCGCGACGGAGACATCGTCATCTACGCGAGCTATCGGCTCGGGCAGGCGCTGCTGGAGCACGACCTCGTCGACGAGCTGCGCTTGTTCGTCTACCCAGTCGTGCTTGGAACCGGCAACCGTCTCTTCGGTGAGACCAGCGGCAAGAAGCCACTGCGCCTCGTCGATGCCGCGACCATCGGTGACGGTCTCGCCTTGCTGACCTACGAGACCGTCCGCGACGCATAGCCACGGCCGGCTCGACGCGATGACGTGGAGCGATCACCGAGCTCCGTTGTTGTCACTTACCGTTGCTGTCCTGCTGCCATTGGACGGCGTGGACGCGATGCGTGCCCGGAAAGCCCTTCAGCTCGATCTCGCGACCCGGCGACAAAGCGACGTCCGTGACCGGGCGGACGAGGTCGTGCAACAGACCGGACACGAGGATCTGGCCGCCGACGCCATGGCTTGCCACCCGCGCCGCGATGTTGACGTGGCTGCCGAAGACATCGCCGCCGGCGCGCAGCACCTCGCCGGTGTGCAGACCGATCCGGACGCGGATCGGCCATGAGGACTGCCGGTCGCGATGGGCAATCGCCCGTTGGATCGCGATCGCGCACGTGAGCCCGGCGAGCGAGCTTCCGAACGTGGCCATGAACCCGTCGCCCATCGTCTTCACCTCGACACCACCCGCGGCAGCGAGGCACGCTCGAATGATCTCGTTGTGGTCCTTCAGCAGGCTGAGCCAGGCCCGGTCGCCGAGTCGGTTGGTCAACACAGTCGAGTTCTCGATGTCGCTGAACAGGATCGTCACCGTCCCGTCTGATGTGTGCGTGAGCTGCGGGGCGAGGTCGGCGGGTGTCAAGGCGTCGAGGACGAGCGCGATCGAGCCGAGCGGGTCCACTCCAGTCGTGAGATCCGGCGGCATCGTGCTGGGCTCCTCGGCGTCCACGACCGCGACCACGGTGTCGCCGACCAGCACGACGTCGACGGTCGTGGCCAGGACGGGTCGGTGGATCCGCTCGCCGTTGACGAACGTCCCGTTGCTCGACTGCAGATCCTCGACCACCACTCCCTCGTTCTCCGGGGTCAGCAAGGCGTGGCGGCGCGACACCTTCGGGTCGCTGATCAGCACGCCGTCGCACTCGCGACCGATCTCCAGCGGCTCGCTCAGCACGAGTGCGAGGACCCGTTTGCCGACTTGTCGCACCTCGATCAGCCGTGACACCATGAAATTCTTACCCTTTCATCTGCACGACCTGACGACAGCCTAAGGGAACACATTGAGCGACAGAGAGAACGATCGGCTCGTCGCTCGCGACGGCAGCCCGTCAGACGGCCGGCCAAGACCCGCAGATGCCACCGATGCGTCCGACGTGCAGCGGATCGTGGTGGCCACCGATCGGAGCGCCGGGGCCGAACGAGCGTTGCGCTGGGCGGCCCAGCTGGCGGTTCGCCATGATGCCGACCTGACCGTCGTGACCGTGGCAGGCGCCGACACCGACGCACGCGAAGCAGCGGCGCTCGCAGAGCGTGTGCAAGCAGACATCGACCTCATCACCACCGCACCGACCTCGGCGCCGAACCTGCGCGGGGTGCGGACACGCGTGAAGATCGCCATCGGCGCAGACATCGCCGACGCGATCGTTCGCGCCGCCGAGGACGAGCGCGCCGATGTGCTCGTGGTCGGCAACGCCGGCATGCGCGGCCGCACGGAGTTCCTGCTCGGCAACGTCGCCAACCGCGTGACCCACCGGTCCCGATGCACCACGATCGTCGTCCAGTCGAACGACGATGGACGTGGTGGCGATGACGACGACTCGCAGACCGGGTCGTCGCGGCGATCCGCCAGAGCTGTCGAGATCGCGCGCGTGCTCCTGCGCGCCCGGGTCGATCTGATCCTGCGCGAGCCCGGCACCGGTGATGCCGCCCGCGCCAACGCGGTTCGGCTTCGAACCGCACTGGAGCAGCTCGGACCGACGTTCTGCAAGCTCGGTCAGGTGCTGTCCACCCGCCCCGATCTCGTCCCCGCCGAGTTCATCGAGGAGCTCAGTGCCTTGCGTTCGTCGGTGCCGCCGATGCCGGAGGCCGAAGTCGTCGCGGCAATGGAGCGCGAGCTGGGTGTGCCGTGGGACGACGTGTTCGCATCGATCGACGTCGCGCCGTTGGCCGCCGGCACGATCGGCCAAGTGCACCGGGCACGTCTCGTCGATGGCAGCCGCGTGGTGGTGAAGGTTCAGCGTCCGACAGCGGCCGACCTGATCGAGCGGGACCTCGCGGTGCTGGCCGTCCTGTCGCGAGCAGCCGGACGGAGCCGGCGCGTGCGCGATCTGATCGACATCGTCGGCGTCGTCGATCAGCTGTCCGCTTCACTGCGCAAGGAGCTGGACTTCACCAGCGAGGCCGATCACCTCGAACGTATGACGCAGGTCGTCAGCCGATATCGACTGGTCGGCGTGCCGCGCTGCCACCGGACGATGTCGAGCACGCGGTTGCTCGTGATGGACGAGGTCATCGGCACTCCGGTGGAGGACGCCGCTGCGAGCAACGAGCTCACCGCCGCGGCACGCGAGCTGCTCGCGTCGTTCTTCCATCAGGTCCTCGGAGCCGGCTTCTTCCACGCCGATCCGCACCCCGGCAACCTGATGTGGGCCGACGGCCGGCTCTGGATGATCGACCTCGGCATGGTCGGCGAGCTCGACGCGGCAACGCGGCAGCAGCTGATGCTGCTGTTGCTCGCCTTCTGGCAGGGCGATGGCGGATTCCTGGCCGACCTGCTGATCAACCTCGGCGGCGGAGCCCGCAACGCCGCGGCGACCGTCGACATCACTGGTCTCGGGATCGCCCTGTCGGGCCTGGCTTCATCCGTGCGCGCAACAGCGCTCGCAGATCTGGAGGTGGGACCGCTGTTGGAGCAGATGACCCAGATCGCGCTCCGCTTCCGTGTCGAACTGCCCGCCGGCTTGGCGATGGTTGCCAAGGCGATGAGCCAGGTGCAGCTGACCGTGACCCAGCTCGTGCCAGATCAGGATCTCTTCGCCGAAGCGCGGCGGCTGTACCTGCGCGACACCGTCGCCAGAGTCACCGAGCGGGCTGACCCGACGAAGTGGATCTACGAGATCGAGAAGCTGCGCCGCGGCCTCGACACCATCATCGAAGCCGGGGCGATGGCGGTGGGGGCACGGCCCGGCAAGCGCCTCCAGATCGGGTTCTCGTCCGAGCAGATCGAGCAGTCGATCCGCCGTGCCGGACGAATGGTCGCCGCGGGCTTTGCCGGCGGCATGGCGATGCTCGGCGCAGCGATCGTCGTCAGCTCCAAGCGCGGTCGATGACGAGTGCGTACCGACATTGATGTCTATGTCGTGCGTTGCCCGGTAACCCGAGTCGATGCGCTGGGCCCCGTCAGCGTCGTCCCCGCTGCCGCTGGGCCCGGCGCACGGGATGCTGCTCGGACATCGTGGAGGAATCGTGCGTGAGGGCGGTGGGGTCCAACACGGTTCCGACGACGGTGATCACGCGCAGGCTGAGCGAGCGCGGCCGAACTGGGCGCGGACTGTGTTGTAGACCTGGAGGTGGCGATCGACCATTCGCGGGGTGTTGAACCGGTCGAGTGCCTCGAGACGGCAGCGATGACGGCTCAAGTCGCCGGCGCGGACCAGCGCTTCGGCGAGCTCGGGCTCGGTGGAGCGAAGAAATCCGGTGACGCCGTCGTTGATCAGATCGGGTGCCGAACCAAGGGGGGTGGCGACCACGGGTGTCCCGCACGCGAGAGCCTCGATCATGACGATCCCGAACGGCTCGTTCCATTGGATCGGGTTGAGCAGGCAGGTGGCGTCGGCGAGCAGGGCCAACTTGTCCTGACTGCTCACCTCACCGAGGTAGTCGATGCCCGCGCCGAGCAGGGGAGCGACCATTGACTCGAAGTAGGCGTGCTCGGCCGGTTCGCGCATCTTCGCCGCGATCCGCAGCGGGACGCCGGCGGCGCGAGCAACACGCGCAGCGACGTCGACACCCTTGTCCGGGCTCATTCGTCCGAGGAACAGGGCGTAGCCGCCCTGGCCCGCGCCCATCGGGAAGACATCGACGTCGATCGCGTGATGGATCGTCGCTGCCACCGGGATGCCACGGGCACTCGCCGCGTGTTGGCGGGACAGCGCGATGATCGGCACTGTGCCGGCGATGGCGCGGTAGTAGTCGCCGAGCTCACTGTCGAAGGGCCCATGGTTGGTGGTCACCACCGGCACGTCGAAGCGGCTTGCATACACGGGCCCGACCAGGGTGTGGTCGTGAACGACGTCCGGGCCCCAATGCACGATCGCGTCGTAGGCGTTGATCACGTGATGCAGCTCGGTCGCGGACCCGGTCGCGACCGTGCCTGCCGCTGTCTGCCGCGCCCAGCGGATCGGCACCGGGCAGGTGCTGTCACCTGTCGCGTACAACAGCACGTCATGCCCGGCAGCCACCAACCCGCGGGCAAGGTTGTCGAGGACCACTTCGGTGCCCCCGTACGAAGTAGGCGGCACAGGCACCCACGGCGGAGCAATGATCGCGACACGCATATCGACGCCAGGAATATCCGATCTTCGCCGCGCCGAAACCTGATCCGCTGTGCGCAGACAGCACGCCTGAACGTCGCGCTCAGGAGTCGTGGTGGTCTGGTTGTCGGGAGGTCAGGATGGTGTGAACGCTGCCCAGCAGGGTCCTTCGGTCGAACGGCTTCTGGATGAAGGCGGCGTCGTGATCGACGACCGCATGCTGGTGGACGACGCCTGCGCTGTAGCCGGACATGAGGAGCACGGGTCGTCCTGGTCTCAGCTCGTCGATGTTTCGAGCGAGCACTCGGCCTGACATGTTGGGCATCACGGAGTCCGTGATGAGAAGGTCGAAGTCGCGCGCTGCGGCGATCGCGAGTGCGTCTTCAAAGGTGGCTGCTTGAAGGACGTCGTACCCGTGTTCTCGGAGGATTCGTGCGGTGAGCTCGAGCACCGCCGGCTCATCCTCGACGACGAGAATGGTTTCGCCGCTGCCTCGGGCGTGGATCGCTGGGTCTGTCGCGGTGGTTGCAGCGCTGGCGGGCTGGTCCACGGCTGGGAAGAGCAGTCGGAAGGTGCTGCCCACACCGGGTTCGGAGTACAGGTTGATGAACCCACCCGCCTTGGTGACGATTCCGTAGACGGTTGCGAGGCCGAGTCCCGTACCTTGGTCGCGTGTCTTGGTCGTGAAGAACGGTTCGAAGATGCGACTGGCGACGTCTGGAGTCATGCCGGTGCCCGTGTCGGTGACGGCGAGTTGAACGTAGTGACCGGGGGAGGCGGTGGGGTGCAGCTGGACGTATGCCTCGTCGACGTCGACCTGGCTCGTTTCGAGCGTGAGCGTGCCGCCGTCAGGCATCGCGTCGCGGGCATTGAGCGCCAGGTTGAGCAGGACCTGATCGAGTTGACCGCGGTCACCCGCGATCACCTGTTCTCCGGCCGTCAGTCCCAACACGAGTTCGACGTGCTCGCCGAGCGTTCGCGACAGCAGGTCGTGGACATCGACGACAATCGCGTTGAGGTCGAGTGTTTCGGTCTTGATCGCGTCGCTTCGCGCGAACGTCAGGAGTTGCTTGGTGAGACGAGCCCCCCGTTCGGCGGCGAGCTCGATCTGTCGGACATCGGCTTGCACCGCCGGTTGCCCTTCGGTTTGGGCGAGGACGAACGACGAGTAGTTGATGATCACAGCGAGCAGGTTGTTGAAGTCGTGGGCGATGCCGCCGGCGAGCTGGCCGACCGTTTCCAACCGTTCGGACTGGGCCAGCCGTTCCGCCAGCACACGGCGCTCGGCTTCCGTGCGGTTGCGTTCGGTGGTGTCACGCGAAACCGTCGACAATCCGACGATGTTGGACGCCCTGTCCCGGATCGGTGAGACGGTGATCGAGACGTTGACCCGCGTCCCGTCCTTTCGGGTGCGGATCGTCTCGAGTTGCTGGACGGGTTCGCCGTTCTTGGCGCGCCCGAGGAGAATCAGCTCCTGCTCCGGCCGGTCGCTCGGGAGGATGGCGGTGACCTTGCGTCCGACGATCTCGTCAGCGGAATACCCGAACATCGTCGTCGCGGCAGCGTTCCAACTGGTCACGATCCCGTCCAGGGTCTGCCCAATGATTGCATCGCCGGAGGACTCGACGAGCGCCGCCAGGCGTGACGACGCATGCAACTCCTGGTCGGCGACCTCGATGAGCCGATTGAAGTCATCGACCAGCGTCGAGAAGCGCGTTGACGCATCCGCCTCAGGTGCTCGCTCCGCAGCTGCCACTCGGACGGCGCGGATCAATCCGCTGATCGGGCAGGCGACTCTGCGGTACACGATGAAGGCGGCAAACAGCACTGCCACGATCCCGGCACCCAGAGTCACAAGGTTCCACTCACCGACCAACATGTGCTCCCGCAAGGTCCGTGCCAAAGAGGCCAGCATCCCAAGCAGCGGACTCACTCCCGATCACCAACATCTCGCCATCCGCTGTGCACGAGCGTACGCCTGTGGCCATCCACGCGCCAAGAGTGATTGCAGCAAGTATCGGCACCATCGACGTCGGCACGCCGAAACCCGCAGCAGCGCCGCGTCGAGCCGGCACTCACGCTGTGCTGATCTACCCGGCGCGGGGCTGTCGCCGCGGGATGTGGATGCTGAAGGTGCAGCCACCACCTGCGGGCGAGCTGACCGTGATGGTTCCGTGATGAGCCTCGACGATGGAACGTGCGATCGCGAGGCCCAGGCCGGCGCCGCCCGCCTGGCGGCTCCGCGACGGCTCTCCTCGACTGAATCGATCGAAGACGCTGAGCTCGAACCCCGGCGGGAGGCCTGGTCCGTTGTCGGCCACCTCGACCGTCACGGCGTCGGCGGCGACTCGGATCGTGATGCGGATGAGGGCTTCCGTCGGTGTGTGGACGAGCGCGTTGTGGACGAGGGACGCGATGACCTGACGGAGCCGGTACTGGTCACCTTCGACGACTGCATCGGCAGCGGCCGGCAATTGCAGATCGATCTCAACTCGACGGGCCGGTTGCACCGCTCGCGCGTCCGATTCTGCGTCTTCGACGACATCGCAGAGGTCCACGCGCTCGAACGTGAGACTGCGTCCTTGGTCCAGTTGGGCCAACAACAGCAGGTCGTCGACGAGATCACCCATGCGTCGTGACTCGCTGCGGGCCCGACGCAGCGAGTCGTCGAGACGGTCGGCGGGAAGATCGTTGTCGAGCGCGAGGTCCAAATAGCCGCGCACCGATGTCAAGGGCGTGCGGAGCTCATGGGAGGCGTCGGCAACGAAGGTTCGCAGCCGCTGCTCCGCTTGATCTCGCTCGTCGAGCATCGTGTTGAACGCGTGTCCGAGACGGCCCGTCTCGGTCGACGGTGCGTCGAACCCCACCCTGCGGCCCCGCTCGCCGCGGGCGATCGCTTCGGCGGTCTCGGTCATCTGGTTGATCGGTCGCAGACCGAGCCGGATCATCCACCACGTCGTCAGCGAGAGAACGACGAAGACCACGATCCATGCGATGACGAGCGTCAGCGTGAGCCGGCTCTGCGCGTCGTCGACTTCCTCGAGCGGGATCGCGAGGATGGTGTAGTCGCCGTTCGGATCCGCAACGGCGAGGACACGAAACTCCGCTGCGCTGTCGACGCCGTCGGCGGTGAACGGCTTCTGCTGTCGCTGGGCCTGCTCCACCGAGACGTTGGGGGAGTCGTCGACAAGGGCGCCGAGGACGATGGGCTGAAGCGTGCCGTCGCTGCGGAGCCTGCCGAGGTACAGCTCGGAGAGCAATGACTCCTCGTCGCGCTCTGCGTCGATCGGGGCGGCCGGAAGTTGCCACATGGGCGGCCCATTGACGATGGGGCCGGCGGCGACGAGGCGGGCATCAAGCTGATCGACGAGGAAGCGGTGTTGCGATCGTGCGACGAGTGCCATCGAGACCGCCAACGTGACGAGTACGAGCGCCGTACCGAGCAGCAGTCGGGAACGAAGGGTCACGGGTGTTCGCGCAGGCAGTATCCGATGCCGCGGATCGTGTGGATCAGCTTGGGTTCGATGTGGTCGATCTTGCGGCGCAGGTAGCTGATGAAGGTGTCGACGACCGACGACTCCCCGCCGAAGTCGTACTGCCAGACCTGGTCGAGGATCTGCGCTCTCGAGACCACTCGACCAGCGTTGACCAGGAGGTACTGCAGCAGGGCGTACTCGGTCGGAGACAACGAGACCACATGGCCGGAGCGAGTCACCCGGTGGGCACCTTCGTCCAGCTCGAGATCGGCGCACCGCAGTGTTCGGCTCGTGTCCCCGCTGCCCACTCGGCGCAACGAGAGTCTCACGCGAGCCACCAGTTCGGCGACAGCGAACGGCTTCACCATGTAGTCGTCGCCCCCGATGGTGAGGCCGTGGACACGCGCGGCAGTCTCATCTCGCGCGGTGAGGAAGATCACAGGAGTCTGGCAACCCGCGCTGCGAAGTCGCTGGAGGAGCGTGAAACCATCCGTGTCCGGCAGCATGACGTCGAGCACGATGAGATCGGGTCTGAAGTCGCCGACCAACGCGATCGCATCGCGTCCGGTACCGGCCGACTGGGTGCTGAAGCCCTGCACCTGCAGCGCTGTCTCGACCAGGAACACGATGTTCTCCTCGTCATCCACGACGAGGACCTTCGCGCTCACCGACGCCGTCCGAGAGTGATCACGGTCGCTACTCTGCCACGAAGAACTCGGCGATCGCCTCGGCCTCGCTCTTGATGGTCGCCTCGTCGGCCAGGTGAGTGGCCGTCGCCAGGAGCGTGTTCGACCATTGATCGAGGAGCCGTTGTGCCGCACCCGACTCGAACAGGTCCGAACGCAGCCGGACGAGGGCTTCGTCATAGAGCGCCGAGAAATCCGCCGTGGACATGAACCGATCGGCGAGCGCGTTGCTCCCACCGAATCCACCGACGCGAACTCCATCTGGAGGCAGCTCGACGCCCTCGGGCACGGTGCCGCCGGGCATCTGCGACGGATCGAAGCCATCCGGCAAGGTGCCACCGGGGAGCTGGGCGGGGTCGAGCTCGCCGATGCCACCGGGGCCTGCTCCGGACAGGGCCAGGTTGTGGTCCCACGCGACGACGGTGAACCGCTTGTCGGCGTCGTCGTAGTAGAGGTACGAGTTGTTACCCGGGCCAGAGATGTCGTCGAAGTTCTGGAGGAGGTCTTCGATTGCCATGTACTCGGCGAACGCGTCGATGTCGAGGTGTTCGTCGAGGTCTGCCGCGAAGGCGGCGTCGTCGGAGTTGTTCACGAAGTCGAGGAACGCGATGAGCGGAGTCAAGTCATCCTCGCCGCCCTCCTGTTCCCACGCCTCGGTGTAGCTCGCAGGATCGTCGCCGCGGTAGCTGTAGTTGCCCGAGGCGTCGGCCTTGTACAGCTTGCCGTCGCCGAGGTTGGCCGACATCCAGTCCTCGTTCGGGTTCTCGAGGACCAGGCGCAGACGTGCCGGACGATCGTTGACGGTGAACTCGACAGCGGCAGCGCGTTGTGTGGCAAGCCCTGCCGCAGCCAGCAATCCGACCGAGACCGCCTCGTTCAGCGCGGTCTCGGTGGAGCTGCTCCGAACGACGAACTCGGTAAGACCGTCGTGGGACTGGTCGTCGACGTACTTGTCGAGACGCATCAGCCATGGCAAACCCTCCGGCTCATCGGCCGACGCAGAACCCAACCCGTCGAAGCCACCGCGGACGACCACATCGGGCATCACCGCTGTGACGTCGGTCCCCGTCGTCGGAGTGTCCGTCGTGGTGGTGCCGGTGCCGTCCGGACGTGGTCCCCCGCCCGGGAAGGGGCCGCCCGCGCCGCCCAGTCCACCCAGCGACGAGTTCCCCTTCAAACGCATGCCGACCTGCCGGTAGCTGTGACCGTCGATGGTGGCCTCGGCCTCGATCCATCCCTTCTCGCCGTTGTCGACGAAGTCGTCGATCATCGCGTCGAAGTCGTCCTCGTCGAACTCGACGGAGATGGTGTGCAGCACGGACGAGTCGTAGAAGTCGGTCCGAGTCACCGCCGTGGTCGACGGGTTCGTCGATCCCGGGTCGGTCGCGTTGGTTGTCGGGGCAATGGTCGGGGCAATGCTCGAGTCGACGGTCGCGTCGGCGCTGGGGTCGTCAGATGTTTCCGGCTCCTCTCCGGAGTCCGATGTGGAAGTCTCCTGGGAACAGGCGGCGACAGCCACGGTGGCCGTCGCGAGAAGTGATGCGCAGAACGACCGCCTTGTCATCAGTGCCGTGTCCTGTGATTGTGGGTTGAGAACGTTCATGTGCCGACCTCCGGGTCGGCGACCAGCGAACTCCTACACCTTTCGAGATGTCTCGCGAGTTCCTGTGAGTTCGATGTGAGCCCTTTCAGGTGGTCCGAAGAAGACCCACAGGGAACTCACATGTTCCGCGACTACTTCTGTTCAGGTGCTGTTCACCTTCCAGACATCGAGGTACGTGCAATGAACCAAGGCGCTGCCGTCGCGATCGACATCGCAGCGGTCTCGATACTCACCTTTGCCCTGTACTTCCCCCGATACAGGCGTGCGGACATGGTCTTGGCATTCCTCGGGCTCAACGTGGGTGTGATGGCTGTCGCCGTCGCGCTGACGGGCTCCACGACCATCGGTGCCGGATTCGGCCTCGGTCTGTTCGGTGTGTTGTCGATCATTCGACTCCGCTCGTCGGAGCTCGATCAACAGGAAGTTGCGTACTACTTCGTTGCGCTCGCGCTGGGTTTGATCGGTGGTATCCAACTCGAGCCGGCGTGGTTGTCGGTCGTCCTGCCGGCGGCGATGCTCGCGGTGATGTTCATCGGGGATCATCCCCGACTGTTCGCCGGATACCGACACCAGGTACTGACACTTGATCGCGCGATTGCAAATGAAGCGGAGCTCGTGGCTCACATGGAACAGGTCCTCGTCGGCACCGTGCGGCGATTCGAGGTCCGCAAGCTGGATCTCATGAACGACACCACGACGATCGACGTTCGCTACCGGGTCGCGCTCGCGCCAGTGGGAGGGCTGCGTCGTGCTCGCCACCAATGACGAGACGGCATCAGGCGAGCTGGCGATCATCAGCCAACTCCCCACGATCAGTCTCGGCGAACTGAACGCACTCGCCGGCTTGCAGACTCGGATCGACAGGAAATACGTGCTCACCGTGGAACAAGCAGATCGAGCGCTGTCAGGTGTCGCGGCGCGTCTCGCCGCTCTCGACATCGATGGGTCGCGCAGCTTCCAGTACAACTCCCTCTACTTCGACACGCCGGAGCTCACCTCCTACCGAGCGGCCGCGACAAGACGTCGCCGCCGATTCAAGGTGCGAGTTCGCCGCTACGTGGATTCGGGTGTCTCGGCGCTCGAGGTCAAGACGCGCGGCAGCCGCGGTGAGACCGTGAAGACACGCGTCGACTATGGACCGGAGTGCTTCGACGCGTTCACGCCCGAGGCACTTCGATACATCGACAGCGCTGTCCAGACCAAGGGATTGGCCCGGCAACTGCACTCGATGATGTGGACGTCGTACTACCGAAGCACGATGGTTGATCTCCAAGATCGATCTCGCATCACCATCGACCGGTGCCTGCAGGGATCTCCCGCCGGCAGCCACTGGCGACCCCTGACCGACCGCGTCATCGTTGAGACCAAATCCACAGATCGCACCACTCCATTGGACCGTGCGCTGTGGGCGGATCACGTCCGCCCGGTGGCCATCAGCAAGTACGCGACAGCGATGGCTTTGCACCATCCGTGGCTGCCGGCGAACCGATGGAGCCGAGTGCTGCGCGATCACTTCGGCGCCCGCCGCGGCCCGAGTGCGAGGTCCTGACGCCGGTCGCGACGAGCATCGTCGAGGCCGTTGCGAGGTGATGATCAACCGCCCCCCGAGAGCGCTTCTCACGTTCTTGCAAGGTTTCTGTCTCTGGGCGCTCCTGACAGGCGAGGCCACATCGTGCACCTCAGCCGTCAACGCTCAACGAACAAGAAGGAACCTCTGTGAACATCTCCGACCGTGACCAGCCGAACGACGATTCCGGCCCGAGCATCAGCAGCGTCCGGCGCCGCCGCACGACACATGGTGTCATCCTCATCGGTGCCGCCTGCGTTGCCGTGAGCGCCGCTGTCGGTGCGGTCCTCATCCTTCGCGACGACCCGTCGAGGAGCGCCCCGCCGACCCCCATCGCCGCCAGCGCCCCAACCGTCGCGGCACCGCGATCGACATTGCCCGCGACGACGTCGGTGCCCGCCACTCCGAGCACGACCGCTACGCCGGTGAGCACCATTCCCGATGCCGGACCGAGCCTCACGAACGCGGTCGTCGACTTCGGCGCCGACGCTCCGGCGCTCGAACCAGCGGCGCTCGCGACGAGCGCGAGCGGTTTCGTCGGTGTGACCGATGATGACCGTCTCTTCGTGGCCGGCTCAGAGTCGGTGGTCCTTCTCGACGGCACGACCGGGGCGGAGGTCTCCACGTTCGCGTGGCCACCGAACGCGACGCGCACGGTGTTCGGAATCGGCCCCGACGACGTTCTCTACGTCAATGAGCAGCCCGATGGTCAGCCGAACAACCTTGTCGCCTACGCCCCCGCCGGCGACCAGTACATCGAAGTCGCCCGGATCCCGCACACCTGGGGTGACGTCAACCCCGAGCTCGACGAAACGGGCGTCGCGCTGATCGACCCCACCGGCGCCCCGTCGCACCTCGACTACGTCGATGCGACAGGTGCACCGAGCGGCAAGACCCTTGCCCTACCGGCCGTTTCGTTCAACGAGAGCGCGCGGAACGTCTGCGACTTCACCACGCCCGCCACGCAGTGGCGTGTCACCGTGATGTGGCCGTCGACCCACCTCGACGACGAGACCTTCTACGCCTGCGAAGGCCTCGACATCGGACGAGACAACGTCGCAGTCCTGACAACCGTCGACTACCAGACCGCTGGCGATCCCGACAAACGGGTGACGATCCTGTCCGACGGCGCTGTTACGTTCCGCAGCGACGGATGGTCATACGTCGGCGGAATCGGCGCACGGCGCTTCTTCACCCGCGACGCCGGCAACGACACCATCGAAATCGGCACGACCGACTCCTGAGCGGGACGGAGTCGTCGGGGCATGCGCCGATCACCTGGGCCGCAGGCGGAGGCCGGCCATGCCGCCGTCGACGGCGAGGGCCGTGCCGGTGGTCGCGCCGGCACTGGTGCCGGCGAGGTAGAGGACGGCTGCGGCGACCTCCTCGGCCGTCACCAGCCGACCTGTCGGCTGTCGCGCCGCGAGGGCGGCTCGCTCGGCGTTCGGGTCGGGCGCGCGGTCCAGCAACCGCGAGACCCATGGCGTGTCGGTGGTGCCGGGATTGACGCAGTTGACGCGGATCCCCTCCGCGAGGTGATCGGCGGCCATCGCCAGCGTCAGCGACAGAACGGCGCCCTTGGTCGCGCTGTAGAGGGCCCGTTCAGGGAGGCCCGCCGTCGCCGCGATCGAGCAGACGTTGACGACTGCGGCGTTGGGCGACTGGCGCAAGTGCGCGAGCGCGGCCCGCGTGATCCGCACGATGCCGAACACGTTGACGTCGAACACGCGTCGCCACTCGTCGATGGGGTTCGCCTCGACGGTGCCTTGTGCGCCGATGCCGGCGTTGTTGACGAGGACATCGATGCCGCCGAGCGCCGCCGCGGCAGCCCCGACCGCGGTTGCCGCCGATTCGTCGTCGCTGACATCGGCGCGAAGCTGTGTCGCTCCCATCGGCGCCCCCGTGGGGTCGAGGTCGAGCACGGCGACGCTGGCGCCGCGAGCAAGGGCTTGGGTGGCAATCGCGTGCCCGATCCCGGACGCGCCGCCGGTGACGACGAGCCGGATGCCGTCGAAGTCGTTGGTTGTGATGGTCATGCTGCTCCGAGCTGCTGTTGTTGGACGCCGAGACCGTCGATCTCGAGGCGAATGGTGTCGCCGACGCGCAGGTAGCCGCCGCCTGAACGGCCGAGCGCGACGCCGGCCGGCGTGCCGGTGTTGATGACATCTCCGGGACGCAGCACCATGAACTGGCTGATGTACCAGACGAGGTGGTGCACGCCGAAGGCCATGTTCGCCGTCGTTCCGTCCTGCCGCGGCTCGCCGTTGACCCACAGCCGCAAGCCGAGCGCTTGCGGATCCGGGATCTCCTCGGAGGTCACCAACCAGGGCCCGAGGGGGTTGAACGTCTCGCAGTTCTTCCCCTTGTCCCATTGACCGCCGCGGTCGATCTGGAACTCGCGCTCTGAGACGTCGTTCGAGATCGCATAGCCGGCGATGACGGCCGCCGCATCGGCAGGAGAATCGAGATAGCGAGCCTCACCGCCGATGACGACGGCAAGCTCGACTTCGTAGTCGGTGCGGCTGCTGCCGCGCGGGATCAAGACCTCGTCGTTCGGCCCGATCACCGTGTCGGGCGTCTTGAGGAAGAGCACCGGCTCGGTCGGAAGTGTCGCTCCTGTCTCTGCCGCGTGATCGGCATAGTTGAGGCCGACGCACACGATCTTGCCGATCCCGGTCAACGGTGGTCCGTAGCGGCCGGAGACGATTTCGATCGGGTCGAGCGCCCCCGCCGCGAGCGCTTCGCGAACCTCGTCGAGTCCGGTGTGGAGCAGGGAGCCGTCGATGTCGTCCGTGAGGCGGGAGATGTCGAGCGGCGTGCCGTCGTCGCCGAGCACGACCGGCCGCTCTGCCCCGGGTGGTCCGATGCGAGCAAACCTCATGCCGATGCTCCGATCATCGGCAGCCCGTACGCACTGATCGCGTTGCTGCCGAAAACCGCTGCTTGTTCGTCAGCAGACAACATGATCAATGTCGTCGTCGCGGCATCGACCACGTCGGAGTACGACCCGGCGAGCAGGCACACCGGCCAGTCCGTCCCGAAGAGCAACCGCCTGGCCCCGAACGACGCCAGCGCGTGATCGACGTACGGTTGCAGATCACCCGTCGTCCACGTCGGCCCGGCCTCGGTGACCAAGCCCGACACCTTGGCGAACACGTTGGGGAGCGCCGCCAGCGCGGCGATCTGCGTCGCCCATGGCTCGAACGTCCGGGTCGCGATCGCCGGTTTGGCGAGATGATCGAGTACGAAGCGCCCGGTGGGCACCGCCGCGACGGCTCGGCAAGCCGCTTGGAACTGAGGCGGGCCGATGAGCAGGTCGTAGGTCAGGTTGCGCTCGGCCACCTCGCGCAGCCCGGCCAGCACCTGCGGGCGAACGAGCCACGCCGGGTCCGGCTCGGCTTCGACGACGTGGCGAATGCCGACGAGCCAGTGCCCGTTCGGCCCGTCGAGCAGGATGTCGAGCTGCTCCCCGACATGATCGGAATCGAGATCGACGTAGCCGACGACACCGGCGACGAAGTCGGTCTCGGCGGCGAGCTGCAGCAACTCCACGGTCTCGTCGACCGACGCCACCGTCTGCACGACAACCGTCGCGTCGATGCCGCAACTGGCGAGTTCGGGAGCGAGGTCGTCGATCCAGAAGTCCCGCCTGATCGGCGCCATCGCCTCGCCCGCGATCCACGGCTGGTCACGGATCTGAAGGTTCCACACGTGGTGATGGGCATCGACACGTGGAAGGCGCGGCGTCTCGACCGTCATGACTGGATCCTGGTCCACGCCGGCCCGTCGGGAAAGGCGAACTCGGCGATCGAGGACTCCAGCATCTGTGCGCCGATCCCTGGCTCCTTGGGTGCGCGGTATCGCCCGTTGGCGACGACGACCGGCTCGACGAAATGCTCATGGAGATGGTCGACGTACTCGATCCAACGTCCCTCGGTCGAGCCGCTGAGCGCGATGAAGTCGAACATGGCCAGGTGCTGGACCATCTCGCACAGACCCACACCCCCGGCGTGTGGGCACACGGGGACCCCGAACTTCGCTGCGAGCAGCAAGATCGCGAGGTTCTCGTTGATGCCTCCGACGCGGCAGGCGTCGATCTGTACGACGTCGATCGCTCCCGCCTGGAGCAACTGTTTGAAGATGATCCGGTTCTGCACGTGCTCGCCGGTCGCGACTCTGATCGGTTTCACGGCATCGTGGATCGCGCGGTGGCCGAGGATGTCGTCCGGTGAGGTCGGCTCCTCGATCCAGTACGGATCGAACTCGGCGAGGTGACGCATCCAGTCGATGGCCTCGGTGATCCCCCATCGCTGGTTGGCATCGACCGCGATGCGGACGTCGTCGCCGGCGGCAGCTCGTGCAACGCGAAAGCGGCGGATGTCGGATGCGATGTCGCCGCCGACTTTGAGCTTCATCATCGTGAACCCGTCCGCCACGGCCTGCTTGGTGAGGCGCTCGACCTTGGCGTCGTCGTAGCCGAGCCAACCCGCCGATGTGGTGTACGCCGGCAGGCCGTCGTCGACGAGCGCGGTGGCGCGAGACTGGCGTCCCGCGGCGGCCGCCTCGAGCATGGCTGTGGCCTCGTCCGGTGTCACGGCGTCGTCGATGTAGGTGAAGTCGACCTGCTGCACGATCTCTGCTGGACTCATCGAGGCGAGCACTCGCCACAGGGGCAAGCCGTCCACGCGGCAGCGCAGATCCCAGGCGGCGTTGACGACAGCTCCAATGGCCATGTGCATGACGCCCTTCTCCGGGCCGAGCCAGCGCAGCTGGCCGTCCCACGTCAGTTGCCGAGCCAGCACGCCCACATCGGCGACCAACGCATCGACGTCGCGGCCGACGACGTAGGGAGCGAGGGACCGGACCGCGGCACACGCCACGTCGTTGCCGCGGCCGGTCGTGAACAACAGCGAGAACCCGGAAAGGTCGCGCCCGTCGGCCCCGATGTGGTCGGTGTGGAGCACGACGTAGGCGGCCGAGTAGTCGGGCTCCGGGTTCATTGCGTCGGAGCCATCGAGCGATTGTGAGGTCGGGAACCTCACGTCGAGGACGTCGAGCGCGGTGATGCGGGACATGGGTCTCCTGGGTCGTCGAAAGAGTGGTGGGGGGTGGCGGGAGAACACCTCGACGGGACGGCTTGGGGTGGGGCCGTCCCGCCGAGGGACCCGTTGTCAGCCGCCGAAGTCGGCGGCGTTGTCCTTGGTGACGATTTCGGTTCCGGTGTCGATGTTGGGCTCGACCGTCTTGCCGCTGATCGCGTCGAGCGCGGCCTGAGCTCCGAACTCGCCCATCTTCGCCGGGAACTGCGCGACTGATGCCAGTTCGTCTCCCGCCACGATGGCCGTCACCTCATCGGGACCGGCGTCGAACCCGACCGTCTGCACGGTCTTGCTCGCGCTCTTGATCGCCTCGATCGCGCCGAGGATGGGCGGGCCGCACGCGCCGTAGATCAGGGTCACGTCGGGGTTGGCCGTCAGGATGTCCTGAGCCGCGTCGAGCCCCTTGGTCTGATCGCAGTCGGTCGGCAACGACGCAACGATCTCGAACCCGTCGCCGAGCCCGGTCTTGAAGCCGTCGACACGTTGCTGCAGGGACGGTGCGCCGGCGACGCCTTCGAGGATGGCAACGGTGTCGCCGTCTTTCAACTGGCTCTTGACGTACTCACCGGCGAGCACGCCACCGGCCAGGTTGTCGGTCGCGACGAGCGCGGTCTTGCCATCCCAGCCGGGGATGTCGTTGTCGACGAGGATCACCTTGATGTCCTTGTCGACCGCCTTCTGCAGCGCGTCTTGGACGTTCGGGCTCGTCGGTGTGATGACGATCGCCTTCACGCCCTGGGTGATCATCGACTCGATCGCACTGATCTCGCCCTCGTCGTCGGTGCCGCTGGTGCCCTGGGCGAAGACCAGCTCGACCTCGGGGTGTTCTTCGTTCCATGCCTTGGCGGCGTCGACCATCGTGTCGTAGAAGTCGACGGGGAACTTGGTGATGAACCCGATCTTGCCCGAGGCTTCTTCGGATCCGCGCGCGGTCGTCGCGGCTGCCGTGTCGGCGGTTGTTTCGGCGGTTGTTTCCGCGGTTGTGGCGGCCGTCGTCGCGGCAGTCGTTGCTGCTGTGGTCACAGCCGCCGCAGTGGTCGTCGGCGCGTCCGTCGTCGGCGTCGCCTTCTTGTCGCTGGAACAGGCGGCGGTGCCCATTCCGAGTGTGAGGCATAGCAGTAGCCCTGCACTGGTCCTTCGGATCATGGATTGTCTCCTTGTGATGGGCGGTTGATGCCCGGTGGCACGCGCCTCAGACCGTGGTTGATCCGTGGGGCGACGTTCTGTGGTGTGGCGGATCGGCGAACTCGTTGGCAGAGCCGACGATGAGCGCGACGATCCTTCCCTGGCTGTCTGGGCTGGGGATCTCTTCGCCGACGACGCGGCCGCGGCGCATCACCATGGCTCGATCGGCGACTTCGGTGACGTGATCCATCGCGTGCGAGATCACGATGACGGCGTGACCTTCGGAGCGCAGGCGCAGGATCAGATCGAGGACGCGGCGTGACTCGCGCACGCCCAGCGCGGCGGTCGGCTCATCGAGGATGACGACGTTCGATGCAAAGGCCGCGGCCCTGGCGACGGCGATCACCTGGCGTTGCCCGCCGGACATGAGACCGACATTGGCGGCTCCGTCCGGCAACGTCACCTGCAACCGATCGAGGACCTCGGTCGTCGCGTGTTGCATCGCCTGTCTGCGCAGTACGCGCAAGGGGCGCGGCAGCCACTTCGGGCCGGCCTGTTCGCGGCCGGCGTAGAAGTTGGCCGATGGATCGAGGTTGTCGAACAGGGCGAGGTCTTGATACACGGTCTCGACGCCGTGGGCGCGGGCGACAGCGGGGGAGGAGAGGGTGACCGGGACGCCGCCGATCTCGATCTCGCCGGCGTCGAGACGGTGGACGCCGCTGATGCATTTGATCAGAGTCGACTTGCCGGCGCCGTTGTCGCCGAGCAGTGCCAACACCTCGCCTGAGTGCACCTCGAGATCGACGTTGTCGAGGGCGAGCACGGCTCCGAACCGCTTCGTTGCGCCGCGGACGGCCAAGGCCACACTCATGAGAGCTCCGCCTGGCGCACGCGGAAGCGCTCTTCGAGCCTGGCCCGGATGACGTCGGTCTCGACGGCGAGGACGATCACCGCGCCGATCACGATCGGCTGCAGGAAGGCGTTGACGTTGAGCAGGTTCATGCCGTTGCGGATCACGCCGATCATCAGTGCACCGACGAGGGCGTTGACGACGGTGCCGCGCCCGCCGAGGAAGCTGGCGCCACCGATGATGACGGCGGCGATGGAATCGAGCTCGGCCAGGTTTCCCGACGTCGGTGAGCCCGCGTTGAGCCGGCCGGAGGTGATGATCGCGGCGACGCCGGCCAGCAGTCCACACAGCGCGTAGACCGAGATGAGCACGGACTTCACCGGAACGCCTGTGCGGCGAGCGGCCTCAGCGTTGCCGCCGGTTGCGTAGATCCACCGGCCCCACACGAGCCGCTTCAACATGATCGCCACGAGCACCGCGACCCCGATCATCAAGAACGCTGAGTACGGGACCCACCTCACCGACCCGCCACCCAGCGTCTTGACGATGCTCGTCACGCCGCGCTTGGGCTGGCCGCCGGAGAGCTGCAGGGCGAGACCGCGGGCGGCGCTCAGTGTGGCAAGGGTGATGATGAACGGGTGAGGGAGGCGTCCCCACACGAAGAACCCGCCGTTGACGAAGCCGACCGCGGCGCCCACGGCCAGCATCACCATGATCACGACCGGCCCGTTGGCACCGTGCTGGAAGACGATCGCACCGACCACCGAGGCCAGCGCGATCGTGCTGCCGACGGAGAGGTCGATGCCCCGTGTGAGGATGACGAGCAGCTGCCCGACTGCGAGGACTGCGATCGCCGCGGACTGCGAGAGCACGTTGCCGGCATTACCGGTCGTGAGGAAGACCGGCGAGAGCCGCCACATCGCCGCGACCAATCCGACCAGGATGAGCACGGGGCCGAGGCGGATGACTTGTAGCGCCACCCTCAGCAACCGGTAGCGGCCGTCGCCGCGTGCGCCGTGATGATCGGCAGTTGTGCTGCCCGCTGTTGTGGTGGCGGGCGTTGAGATGCTGGCAGCCGGCCGCGCCGCGGTGGGCACGGCCTCGTCCCCTGCGCTCGCCAAGCTTGTCACGGCCACGTCCCCCCGGTACGAATCCCCATTGCGCCGTCTCGTGACGGCGTGAGGTACACTACGGCATCAAACATCAGATGTCTAGTCTCTCTGCGAGAATGATTCACGGACGGCGCCGCAACCCGGCCGTGCGAAAGGAGCGTTCGCCGTGGCAGCGCCGCTAACCGAGGCCGCGATCCAGCAGATGCGCCAACTGGTCGTCGACGGCGAGCTCGTCCCTGGCCAACGGCTGCCGCCGGAGGCCGAACTGGCGGAGTCCCTCGGGATGAGTCGCAGCACGGTGCGAGAAGCCGTAAGAGCCCTTGTCACAGCACGTGTTCTGGACGTCAAACGGGGCGACGGCACGTACGTGACGAGTCTTCGCCCGGAACTGTTGCTGGCCGGCATCGGTGCCGCCGCCGATCTCCTCCAGAACGAGTTCACGCTCGAGCTGATGCAGGTTCGGCGGATCCTCGAGCCGGCGGCAACCGCGATGGCTGCGACGCGAATCACCGACGCTGCCCTGGCAGACCTCGAGGGCTGCTTACATCGGATGTCTGTGGCGGCATCGCATGAAGAGCTGGTCGAGTACGACGAGCAGTTCCACCAGATCGTGGCGACCGCGGCCGGGAACGCCACGCTGGCCTCGATGCTCACGGGCGTGTCCAGCCGCACAACTCGCGGGCGAGCGTGGCGAGGCGTGATCGAGACCGCCGCGACCGAGCGCACGATGTCGGAACACGCTGAGATCCTCGCCGCGCTGCGTGCCCGCGACCCGAAGCTCGCCGAGGCCGCGGCACTGATGCACGTCTCCACGACGGAAGCGTGGTTCCGCACGGTTCTGGGAGCCGCCACCGACTGAGATCGGAATGGGCTACGGAATGGGCTACTAGGTCAGATCGGTTCGGTGAACGCGACGGCGACGGCGACGGCAGTCCGGATGGCGAGGTCCCAATCGCTCTCCGCGAACGGGTCTCGCAGCGCTTCCGGATCGGCGATCCACTGAAGCGTGAAGCCCTCGATCACGGCTGCGGTGGCGCGCGCGATGTGCTCGGTGGTGTACGGCGGGCGCACCCGGAGCCCGGAGTGCGAGAGCGTCGCCAGCCAGGCCTCGCTCACCTTTGCCACGAACGAGAGGTAGCTGTGCGAGAGGGCGGCGCGGATGCTCGGGTTGGCGGCGCGGGTGTAGCACGCGAGCAGAATCCGGAAGACACGGTCGTCGCGCGTGAACTCCCACGCTTCGGTCAGGGTGCGGCGGAGCAGTTCGTGCCCGGTGATGCCGCTCGCGATCATCGCCGCGGTGGTGTCGGAGGTCGGCACGACTTCGGTCTCGACTGACGCGATGTGGAGCACGACGTCGGCCTGGAAGTCGGCCTGGGTCGGCCAGATCTGGTAGAGCGCGCCGATCGTCATCGGGTGGTACTCGTCGATCGAGGCGCCCTGCGCGGCGACCTCGATGCGCGTCGCTTCGGCCACGACGTCGGGCACTTTGATGTTCGCCACAGCGACCGCGAGCGCGTGATCGGTGGCGTCCTCCAGCGATCGCGTGAGCACGTTGACGGCGGCATCGATCATCAGCTCACGGGTCCGCTCCACCGACCGTCGCCCGAGGCGTCGTTTCGGTCGAGGTCGCTGGCCACGATCGGTTTCTGCGCTCATGTGCCCTCGATTCTTGTGGCACGGGTCGCTGTTGACACGTTTTGTCCTTGACGCCTGAACATAACAAATCTATCTTATGGTTCTTCGTCACAAAGGGGAAGTCATGTCGATTGGCCAAGTTGCAAGGAGCAAGGGGCTGGCGCTGATCATCGCGGCCGGTCTGGTCGGGGCTGCGTGCAGCAGCGGTGACGACGGTCCCTCGGCTGACGGGGGAGGCGGCACTGCGGCCAGCGGTGCTGCCGCGACCGTTGGCGACGTGCCCACGGGGGACAGCACCGGAACCACCACGACCGCGACGGGAGCAGCCGTCACCGCGGGTCTGGCCACGACGACTCCCGCTGGAACCAAGCCCGTCGACAGGATCACATGGGCCCTCTATCGCGACGTGACCAATCTCGATCCGGTCCAAGCGTTCGACTACCCCGAGAACACGGTGCTCGCGATCTTGTGCGAGTCGCCGTTGCGGCAAACGCCCGATGGTCAGATCGTGCCGGGCCTCGCGACGCTGACGCAGCCGGACGAGTTGACGCTCGTGCTCGACATCCGTCAGGGCGCGACGTTCTGGAACGGTGACCCCGTGACCGCCGACGACATCGCGTTCAGCCTCAACCGCAACCTGGATCCGGCGGTGCCGAGCTTCTACGGTGCGACCTACAACCGGGTCAAATCGATCATCGCCACCGACGCGGACACGGTCACCATCACACTCACCGAGCCCGACGTGTGGATGACGGGCGTGCTCGCCTCGCCTTCGGCGTGGGTCGTGCAGCGCTCCTTCGTCGAGGCCGCCGGTGCGGACTTCGGCAGTCCATCGGGCCGCACGATGTGTTCCGGGTCGTATGCACTCGGGGACTGGGAGACCGGCTCGCCGCTCAGTGCAGTCCGAAACGACAGCTACTGGCAGCCCGACGTGAAGCCGCTCGTCGCCCAGATCGACTTCACCGGCGCGCCCGACCCGATCGCCCTGTCCGCAGCGCTGCAGGCCGGCGACGTCAACGGCTACTACGCGTTCGCCAGCATCCCGACACTGCAGCAGCTCAAGAGCGATTCCAATCTGACCCTGACCGAGGGATCGGGCCGTCAGCTGGATGCGTTGATCGTCGGCGGCGGAACCGGGACGACCCTCGGCGACGTGAAGGCTCGCCAGGCGTTGTCCCTCGCGCTCGACCGTCAGAGTTACATCGACAACGTGCTCGCGGGCGGTGGTCAGATCCCGAAGTCGTTCGCCACGCCCGGCACGTGGGGCTATGCCCGTGATGTTTTCCAGGCCGCCTACGACGCACTCCCGTCTCTGGACCAAGACCTCGACGCCGCCAAAGCGCTCGCGAAGGAGGCCGGTCTGGCCGGCAAGACGATCACACTGGGACTGATCAGCGAGGTGCCGCCGATGGTCGCCGAGGCGGCGTTGTTCCAGCAGGCCGCCGAGGCACTCGGCATGAAGGTCGAGCTGCGGCCGTTCCCGGCTGACCAGTACATCAGCCTCTTCATCGACCCTGCCGCCCGTGAGGGGATCGATGGCTGGTTCACCGTCATCTATCCCGATGTCGCCGACCCTGCCGCCTTCTTCAACCAGTTCGGCGTCCCGGGTGCAGTGTCGAACTACTCCGGGTATGAGAACCCGGAGGTCACGCGGCTCATCGACGAAGCCCGATCGACGGCCGACGACACTGCCCGTGCCGAACTCGTCGTGAAGGCCCAGGCACTGCTGATGAACGCTCTGCCGTACATCCCGGTCGCGTTCCCGTACAACCTGCTGATCACCAGCTCGAACCTGTCCGGCGCGGTCGCCTCGTTCACGAACATGGACGCACCGTGGGCCGACGATCTCGGCGGGGTCTGAGGGCGTGCCGCGGCTGTTGCTCTCCCGGCTGGCGCGTCTGGTTCTCACCCTGATCGTCGCCAGCTTCCTCATCTTTGCGGCCAGCGCGCTGGCACCGGGGTCGCCGCTCGCCGCGCTCTCCGGTGGGCGATCGCTGCCGGAATCGTCGCAACGGCTGCTTGTCCAGCGCTTCCATCTCAACGATCCGTTCCTCGTGCGCTACATCAAATGGGTCGGCAACGCTGTGCACGGTGATTTCGGTATCTCGATCGGACAACGCACCGACGTGTCGACCCTGATCGCCAGCCGGATCTGGGTGACCGCCCAGCTCGTCCTCTTGGCCTCGATCATCATCGTCGTGGTCGGTGTGACGCTGGGGATCTTTGCCGGCCTGCGGCCTGGGGTCGCCGACTCGAGCGTGCTGGTCGCGACCGCGCTGCTCGCCGCTGTTCCGTCGTTCGTTGCCGCTGTCTTGCTGTCTCTGCTCTTCGTCGCCCGTCTCGATTGGCTCCCCGCCCTGGGGGAGGGTGACGGCTTCGGGGGCCGCTTGGAGCACCTGATCCTCCCCGCGCTCGCGCTCGCTCTGTCGTCGCTCGCGATTGTGGCCAGAGTGACGCGCGCGGCCGTGCGCGCGGAGCTCGACCGAGAGCACGTGCAGACCGCGATCAGCCGGGGAATCCCGCGACGTCAGATCGTGAGACGCCATGTCGTCCGCAACGCGGCGATCCCGATCGTCACCGTCAGCGGACTCGTCATCGCGAGTCTGGTCGCGCTGGCCGCGATCGTCGAGCGGGCGTTCGCCCTGAACGGGCTGGGCAGCTACCTCGTGCGCGCCGCCGCGTCGAAGGACATCGCCGTGGTGCAGGGCATCTCGATGGTGATCGTCGTCGTGTTCGTCGTCGTCAACCTCGTCGTCGATCTGCTCTACGTGGTGCTCGACCCGCGAGTTCGAGACGGAGCGCCGTGAGCGTCGCCGCAGCGTCATTCAGCATGTCCAAATCGCGCGTCTCGGCGCGGCGGATGCGGTGGCGGTCGCTCGGCCCACTCGGCCGAACCTCGGCGATCGTGGCGGTCGTGGCTGCGTTCGTCGCTGCCGTCGGTCCGCTGATCGCTCCGCACGACCCCGACTCTCCGAACATCTCCAAGATCTGGACGAGTCGTGAGCGCGGACATCTGCTCGGCTACGACGCCAATGGACGCGATCTTCTCTCGCGGCTGCTCGCCGGCGCCCGAACGGCGATGTTCGGACCGCTGCTCGTCGTCGCGATCAGCATCAGTTGCGGCGTTCTCATCGCCATCGTTGCGGCGTGGCGCGGTGGCCGCCTCGACGGTGTCGTCGGTGCAGGACTCGACATCGCGTTCGCGTTTCCCGGCATCCTCGTCGCGATCCTCGTCGCCGCGATCTTTGGCGCAGGCATCTCGGCGGCCGTCATCGCATTGTCATTCGCGTACACCCCGTACATCGCCCGCGTGGTCCGGGGGGCGGCTCTCCAGGAACGCTCCAAGCCCTACATCGCCGCGTTGGAGGTGCAGGGGTTGTCGGCGGTCGCGATCTGCCGCCGGCACCTCGTTCCCAACATCGGCGGATTGATCGTCGCCCAGGCGACCATTCTCTTCGGCTATGCCATGGTCGACCTCGCCGCGATCTCGTTCATCGGCCTCGGCGTGCAACCGCCCCAGGCCGACTGGGGCGCGATGGTGAACGAGAACCTGGGTGGCATCGTGCAGGGCCATCCGTGGCCGGCCGCTTGGTGTGGCGCCTGCCTGATCGTCGTCGTTGTGGCCTTCAGCGTCCTGGGTGAGCGCCTGATGCGCGATGCGGACGCCACGCGATGAGCTCGTCCGAGCGCCTCGTCGAGCTCGAGGACCTCGTCGTGCGCCTGCCTGTGGAGGGCGAGCACCGGACGGTGCTCCGCGGTGTCGACCTCACGATTGGTGTCGGCGAGGCAGTCGGCCTCGTCGGCGAGTCGGGATCCGGGAAGTCGATGACAGCTCGGACGATCGACAGGCTGCTGCCCGCCGGCGCAACCGTCGAAGGCACCGTTCGCTTTGATGGCCAAGATGTCTGGTCGCTCGACGGTGACGCGTTGCGTCGCTTTCGGACGGATGTGGCGATGGTGTTCCAAGATCCGCGCACGTACATCAACCCGGTCCGCCGGATCGGCGACTTCATGACCGAAGCCGTGCTCGCCCACGGACTGATGGGCAAGCGCGAGGCAGGGCTGCGTGCGATCGAACTGCTCGAGGCGGTGCGGATCGACCGGGGCGCGGCGCGGATGCGGCAGTACCCGCACGAACTGTCGGGTGGCATGCTGCAACGAGTCATGATCGCCGCCGTGCTCATGGCGCGGCCGCGTCTGCTCCTCGCGGACGAACCGACAACGGCGCTCGACGTCACCACCCAGGCGGAAGTGATGGCGATCCTCGACGAGCTACGTCGCGAGTTCGGGCTGGCAATGCTCTTCATCACCCATGACCTGGAGTTGGCGACCGCCATCTGCAACCGAACCGTGGTGATGTATGCGGGACAGGTGATGGAGATCGGCCCTGCCGAGGCGATGGAAGAGGAGCCGATCCATCCCTACACGGTGGCCTTGCTCGCCGCTCGCCCGAGCATCACCGCGGCCCGCGCCCGGCTCGACGCGATTGCTGGGCAACCGATGTCGGCGTATGACGCCCCGGATGATGGTTGCGCGTTCGAGGCGCGCTGCAAGCACGCGGCCGAGGAGTGTCGCGCTTCGATGCCGGCGCTGATCACGCGCGGCGACCGCGCGGTGCGCTGCGTCCGCATCGATTCCTTGAGGGCTGTTGAAGGCGTGGTTGCCGGTGACTGATCCACGCGGTACGGACACTGTGCTCGAGGTCCGCAACCTCTGCAAGGACTTCGGCGGGCATCGCGCCGTTGTCGATGTGAGCTTCACCCTCGGCGCGGGGCGCTCGCTCGCGATCGTCGGCGAATCGGGGAGCGGCAAGACGACGGTGGCGCGCATGATCGTCGGGCTCGAGCGCCTGACGAGCGGCATGATCGCCGCGTGCGGGCACGATCGCAGCCGTCCGGCGACCGGCACACGCGAGCGGCGCCGCCGCGCCCGCGAGGTGCAGATCGTGTTCCAGGATCCGTACACGAGCCTCGATCCCCGCCAGACGATCCGCGGGATGCTGTCCGAGGTCGTCGCCACTCACGATGCAGAAGGCGGGTCGGACCGCGTCGATCGGCTGCTCGAGCTCGTCGGCCTCGACAGGCGCCAGGCCGAGTCGCTGCCGCGCAACCTGTCGGGTGGCCAACGCCAGCGGGCGACGATCGCCCGCGCCCTCGGGGCGGCGCCGCAGGTGATGATCCTCGACGAGTCCGTCGCCGCGCTCGACGTCTCGATCCAGGCACAGATCCTCAACCTCCTCCTGGACATCCGCGACGAGACAGGTGTGTCGTACGTCCTCATCAGCCACGACCTCGCCGTCGTCCGCCAACTCACCGACGACATGATCGTGATGCGTCACGGTCAGGTGATCGAATCCGGCGCGACGGGCGACGTCTTGGACGCTCCCACGCACGAGTACACCCGGCTCCTGCGCGACAGCGTGCCACGCCGCGGCTGGAAACCGATCCGAAAGGAACTCACCTGATGCCGACCCTGTTCCGCGGCGGCACCGTCGTCACCAACCTGCCCGGACTTCCCGTCACCGACGCGCTGGCCGTTCACGACGGCCGAGTCGTGGCGCTCGGCGCGGAGGCGCACGACTGGGCGGCGAGTTGGGACGAGGTGATCGACCTGCGGGGTCGTTGCCTGGTGCCCGGCTTCCGCGACGGACACGCTCATCCGCTCGCCGCTGGAATCGAGATGACGTCGCTCCAGCTCAACGGGGTCAGCACCCTCGATGCGGCGCTCACCGCAGCGGGGGCGTGGGCCGCGGCCCACCCGACCGATGCGTGGATCGTCGGCGCCGGCCACAGCACAGCGATCCTGCCCGATGGCATCGGCGACGCGACATGGCTCGACGCGATGGTGCCAGACCGGCCCGTCGTGCTGATCTCGAACGACCACCACACGATGTGGGTCAACACCGCGGCACTGCGCGCCGCGGGAATCGACACGAACACCCCCGACCCCGATGGAGGGGTGATCGTCCGCCGCGCCGACGGCACCCCCTGCGGCACCCTTCGCGAGTTCGGGGCCATCCGTTTGATGGAGGCAGTGATGCCGGCCGTTGGCGCGACCGAGCGCGCCGCCGGCGTCGCGCCGAGTCTCACCGAGCTCGCCCGGCACGGCATCGTGTGGGTGCAGGATGCGCTCGTCTCCGCCGATCTGCTCGAGACGTATCTCGCCACCGCGGCTGCGGGGCAGCTGACCTGTCGATTCAACCTCGCCTTCCGAGCCGAGCCGAGCCACTGGCGCCGGCAGGCCGATGAGTTCGTCGCGTGGCGCTCGCGCGTCGACGGCGACCCCGCTGCACTCGAGTGGCTGACGGCCGGCACGGTGAAGTTCTTCGCCGATGGTGTCATCGAGGCCGGCACGGGCTTCTTGCTCGAGCCCTACACGGACGCGCCGCACACGTGTGGACTGCCCAACTGGACCCCCGGCGAGTTGGGAGAGGCCGTGCGCTGCTTCGACGCCGCAGGCTTCCAGATCCACATTCACGCGATCGGCGACGGCGGCGTGCGCATGGCACTCGACGCGATCGAGCATGCACAGCGTTGCAACGGCTCTGCTGACCGGCGCGCCGTCATCGCCCACACCCAGCTCGTCCACCCAGACGACCTGCGCCGGTTCGCCGCGCTCGGGGTGATCGCCAACTTCGAACCACTGTGGTCACAGCTCGACCCGATCATGGTTGAGCTCACGATCCCGCGCCTCGGCCCTCGGCGCAGCGCGCTGCAGTACCAGATCGGCAGCCTCGCGCGCGCTGGCGCGCCCGTCAGCTTCGGCTCCGATTGGCCGGTGTCGTCGGTGAACCCGCTCGCCGGCATGTCGGTCGCGGTGACCCGCCGCACCACGACCGGCGAACCCGTCGGCGGCTGGACCCCCGATGAGCGAGTCCCGCTGCTGCAGGCGATCACGGCCTACACAGCCGGAACCGCGTACCAGGCCTTCGAGGAGAACGATCGGGGCAGCCTCGCCCCCGGCGCATGGGCCGATCTCGCGGTGCTCGCCGCCGACATCACCACGATCGATGGCGACGAAGCCCGCGACGTCACGGTCGAGCAGACCGTCCTCGCCGGCGTCACCGTCCATCGCGCTGAATGACTGCCAACCCGAGACGGAGCGACCACGTGAACGAACTCACCCAACACAGCGCCGCCGAACTGGCCGGCATGATCCGACGCAAGGAGGTGTCGAGTCGGGAGGTCGTCGAGGCCCACCTCTCCCGGATCGAGGCTGTCAACGGTCGGGTGAATGCAGTCACCTCGGTTCTTGCCGAGTCAGCGCTCGAGGCTGCTGATGCCGCCGACCGCACCGAGCCGACCGGCCCACTGCACGGCGTGCCCGTGACGATCAAAGAGAACGTCGACCTCGTCGGCTCGCCGACAACCGAGGGACTCCCGGCCCTCGCACAGGCGTTTCCGGCCGTCGACGCTCCCGTCGTCGAGCGCTGGAAGGCCGCCGGCGCGATCCCGATCGCACGGACGAACCTGCCTGAACTCGGCTTGCGCCTCGACACCGACAACCCGCTTCGCGGCCGGACCCACAACCCGTGGCGTCACGGCACGACGGCCGGTGGATCGAGCGGTGGCGAGGGCGCCGCGCTCGCGACGGGAATGTCGCCACTCGGTCTCGGCAACGACATCGGGGGATCGGTGCGCAATCCGGCGTTCTGCTGTGGGGTCGTCGGCTTGCGCCCCACGATGGGTCGAGTCCCGTTTGCATCTGCCGTTGACCCGATCGATCCGCCGATGTGCGGACAGCTCATGGCCACGGACGGCCCGCTGGCCAGGACGGTCGCCGACGTTCGGCTCGCGCTCGAGATCCTCAACGGCGCTCATTGGCGCTCGCCGACGAGCGTCGACGTGCCGATGGCGAGCGCGGCGCCGATGCGACGGGTCGCCGCGATCGTCGACTCGACGGCATTCGGTTCTGTCGACCCGTCGGTCCGCGACGCGGTGCGCGTCGCGGGTGCCGCGTTGGAGACCGCCGGGTGGGACGTCGAACACGTCGAGTTGCCCGAGTTGGCGTCCGTCAACGAGATGTGGATGCGGATCATGTGCGCAGATCTCGAGTTGATGATTCCGGCCGTGCGGGACATCGTGTCAGCGCCGGTCATCGATCTGCTCGAACAACACCTCGGCGTGTACGACCTGTCGGCGATGCCGATGAGTGCGGTCTGGCCCGTCCGTCACCGTCTGATGCGCGTCTGGACCGAGTGGTTCCAGCGGTATCCGGTGGTCGTCACGCCGGTGTGGCCCGAGCAGGCGTTCCCAGCGGATGCTGATATCGACCGCGGCATCGACTACGTCGTGCGAATGCTGCAGTTCGTCACCCCTGCGCCGCTCCTCGGCCTACCCGCGATCGCCGTGCCGACCGGTGTGCACGACGGCCTTCCTGTTGGGGTGCAGGTGCAAGCCGATCGCTGGCGTGACTGCTGGTGTATCGACGCGGCCGAGGCGATCGAATCAGTCTGTGGCGCGCTGACGCCCCCGGAGCTGGCACGCTGAGCGGATGCTGTCACAAACCGGCGACGGGCAACTCTTCTCATTGCCGTCTGGTCTCGGGTTCGGCGGTGCGAGCGTCGGCAACCTGCAACGAGCCATCAGCGACGACCAGGCGAACGCCGCGATCCAAAGAGCGTGGTCGGGTGGTGTGCGGTACTTCGACACGGCTCCGCACTACGGCCTCGGCCTGTCCGAGCGTCGGCTCGGTCGAGCACTGCGCGACCTGCCGCGCGACGAGTTCGTGTTGTCCACGAAAGTCGGTCGCCTGCTCGTGCGCCGCGCGACGCCCACAGCCCAGGACGACGAGGGCTTTGACGTACCCGGCGATCTCGAGCGCCGATGGGACTTCTCGACCGCGGGCGTCGAACGAAGCCTTCGGGAGAGCCGCGAACGCCTCGGGATCGAGCGCATCGACATCCTTCTCGCCCACGATCCGGACCAAGCGTGGGACTCGGCGGCGCGAGACGGACTGCGCGCGCTGGCCGAACTCCGGTCCGCGGGCGAGGTCGGGGCGATCGGCATCGGGACAAACTCGACGACGGGCCTGGTCGAGCTCATCGAGCAGGGCGCGCTCGACCTCTTGATGCTGGCCGGCCGGTACACGTTGCTCGACCACGTCGCGGGATTGCCTGTGATGGAAGCCGCAGCCCGCTGTGGGGTCACGGTCGTCCTCGCGGGCGTGTTCAACTCCGGACTGTTGGCGACCGCGCGCCCGGCCGAGGGTGCTCGATTCGACTATCGCATCGCTGAACCCGACACAATCGCGAAGGTGCATCGGATCGCCGATGTGTGCGAGACGCACGGCGTCGACGTGCCCTCAGTCGCGATCGCGTTCGCCCGCCGGCACCCGGCCGTCGCGAGCGTCGTCCTCGGCATGCAGTCGGCGACCGAAGTCGACGAGAACGCGGCTCGTTTCGAGACGGCGGTCCCCGATGCGGTGTGGCGTGATCTCGCATCGAGCGGGCTGATCGACGAGCGAGCCGTGATCTGAGCCTCAGCGTTGCAGGCGAAGTGGTGGCCCCGGTTCGCCACGGCGCACCAGCCACGCCTCGGTGATGTGGGCAAACATCGCGTTCGCGGCGCCCTCCGGATCGTGTGCAGCGATGCGTTCGTAGATGGCGCGATGGCCGCGGTTCGAGGCGACGCACAGGTCGGGGCGGGTTTCGCCCATGTAGCTCGAGGTGTTGACCACCTGGCTCTCCAGAGCCCTGACCACACCGCGAGCGATGCGGTTACCGGACGTCCTCATGATCGTGTCGTGGAAGGCGCGGTCCTGCCGGGCATACGCGACCGGATCGTCGACGAGCGCGTCCATCGCGTCGACCAGCTGGGCAAGCTGCGCTCGCGTTGACTCGTCGGCGTGTCGTGCGGCGACGTTGGCCATGTCCGACTCCAGCAGCCGCCGGGTGACGACGAGGTCGTCGAGCACAACGAGCCCATCGGAGTTGGCGATGCTGGCGGCGAGGACCAGCTCGTCGAGCATGTTCCACATCGCCGGCGCCGTCACCGTGGTGCCGGCGCCCTGGCGAACCTGGACCAGGCCCTTCTCCTGGAGCATCTTCACCGCCTCGCGGACCACGGTGCGGCTCACCGAGTAGGTCTCGCACAGCGCCGGCTCGGGCGGAAGCACCGTGTCCGGCGGTAACTGGCCCCGCACGATGCGGCCGACGAGCTCGGCGACGAGAGCGCTCGACAGGTTCGTGGGCCGGTGGGCCCAGTCCGGCATGGTCGGTGCGCTCGCATCGACGTGCTCCCCTGTCGTCATGCCGCGAGCATATCACTCGACCCCTTGACGTCAGACGTCATACGACTTATGTTTGTCCGGGGTTGGCCGTGGGAGATCTCCGCGGCTCGTGCACACAAAGGGGGACATAGATGACGACAGCGATGATGCAACGACGTCTCTGGCCTGCCATCGTCGTCATGGCGCTGGTCGCGGTCGGATGTGGGAGCGACAAGAAGGAAGGCTCGAGCACAGCCGCCACGAGCGCCGCCGCGGCGACCACCGCCGCGCCGGCCGCGACGACCGCGGCGACGACTGCGGGCTCGGGGGACCCCGCGACGACGGCGGCGGGCAGCGACGTCTCGGGCTCGATCACCGTGTGGGTCGATGCCGCCCGGCTGCCGGTGGCGGAGGCATACGTCGCCGCACATCCGAACGTCAAGGTCGACATCCAGACGTTCGACGGTGACGGCAACGGCGCGACAACTCTGCAGACCAAGATCCAGTTGTGGAACAGGTCCGGGGAGGGCTGGCCGGACGTCATCTTCAGCGAGCAGGTCAACGATCCGGTGTGGATGGCCCAGAAGCCGTTCGAGTTCGCGGCCCCGGTGAAGGATCTGGTTCCGCAGGACCTGCTGGACGAGTGGCCGGCACCGTCGACCGCGCAGTGCACCGTCGACGGCGTGCAGTACTGCGTGCAGGACAACCTCGCCCAGGTGGTGCTGTGGGTCAACCAGAAGAAGATGGACGAGTTCGGTTACACCGTGCCGACGACGTGGCAGGAGTGGGCGGCACTCGGTGACAAGGTCGCGAAGGAACATCCTGGCTACATCGTCGGCAACGTCGGTGATTCCTACGGCCACTGGATCTACCTGTGGGGCGACCAGTGCCCGCTCGAGCAGTTCAAGGGCGACAAGCTCCTCATCAACTCGACCGACGAGCACTGCACTCGGATGGCGAGTCTGCTCGATCCGCTGATCAAGAACGGAACGACGCCGCCGCTGAGCGTGTTCACACCCGACTTCGCCCAGAACTACGGCGGTGCTGACGACAAGGTGCTGTTGATGCCGGGTCCGGCCTGGTACGCGCAGGCCCTGTTCGATCAGACCCTGCACATCCCGGCGGGTGAGATCACCGCGGCGATGCCGCTGCAGTGGGACGAGGAGACGCCGATCACGACCGGACAGGTCGGCGGTGGACCCTGGATCATCTCCCGGCACTCGGAGAACTCTGCTGCTGCGGCAGATTTCGTCATCTGGGCGACGACCGAGTTCAATCCGAGCGGCAAGGACGCCCGGCCCGGCTATCCGGCCTACGGACCGGCGGCCGACGTGTGGCTGGCCGATCTGGCGAAGAACCCGTACTTCGCAGCCGATCCGTCGCCGGCCCTCAAGGCCGCGGCCGGTCTGATCTGGCAGGGCTGGAACATCGTCACGTACCCAGACCAGCCGGTGTGGTCCAACAGTGTGATCACCAAGCTGGTCGAAGGCAAGGACCTCAGCTCATTGATGAAATCGTTCGGAGACGATCTCGCCCAGGCGGCAGAGGCTGCTGGATACTCGGTCGTCAAGTCTTGACGACATGAGGGAGCGAAGCGAGCGAATCACCAGCACGGTGCCCAGCGAGCGGAGCGAGCCGCTCATTGGCGCACAGCGACGGAGGAGCGAGCACCGATGAGCGCACGTGTCTCGAACACGGCGCCCGCGCAGGTCACGCGCAAGCGTGGCCTGCGCGGGTCCTCCCGCGGGCTTCCGTTCATCGTTCCCTATCTGCCGTTCCTCGCCCTGTTCGGCATCGTGCCGACCGTGTACGCGATCTACCTCGCGTTCACCAAGTCCGGTGGCGGTTGGGTCGGCTTCAAGAACTTCACCCGAACGTTCCACGATTACCGGTTCGCCCCCGCGTTCAGGCACATCCTTCTGTACACGAGCGTGTGGCTGGGCACTCTGGTGGTGCTCGTCGTCGGGCTGGCTCTGCTCCTGCACGGCCGCGCCAACCGGGTCTCGTCGACGTTCCGTTTCCTCTTCTACATCCCTGGTGCGCTGGCAGGTGCGTCGTCGGTGCTGGTGTGGCTGTTCATGCTCGACCCGTCGGTGAGCCCCGGTTCGTTCTTCCTCCACCATGTGCTCGACTCGCACCTGTTCGTCCAGTCGATCGCACCCGGAAACCTGCCGTTCATCTTCGCGATGATCGCGTTCTGGACGGGCGCCGGCGGATGGATCGTCGTGATGTACGGGGCGCTGAACACGATCCCCCAAGATCTGGAGGAGGCGGCGCGGATCGACGGCGCCGGCGCCATCACGATCGCGCTGCGTCTGAAGCTGCCGCTGATCCGCAAGTGGATCGCCTACATGGTCATCCTCTCCTTCGCGACGGGAACGCAGCTGTTCATCGAGCCGCAGCTGGTGAACCAGGCCAGCCTCGGACTGGTACCAGATACCTGGTCGTCGAACCAACTGGCGTATCAGGTGGCCTTTCGCTACGGCGATTTCAATGCCGCCGCGGCGATCTCGGTCGACCTGTTGGTGATCGGCCTGTTCGCTGCCGTGCTCGTCGTCACCCGCACCGGACTGTTCAAGAGGGAGACATGAAGCGGCGCGTACTTCGCGGCATCCGGCTCGTGATCCTCTTGGCGTTCGCGGCGTTCTTCGTCGTGCCCCTGCTGTGGCTGATCCTCGCCCCGACGAAGTCCGACGCAGACATCGTCACCGCCGGGCCGTTGAGCTTCGGCAGCTTCCATCAGATCGCCTTGGCGTGGCGCCACCTGGACGCGTTCAGCCACCACATCTTCCGCACGTGGATCAGCAACTCGCTGCTGTACGCCGGTAGCGCGACGCTGATCGTGCTGGTGACAGCGATCCCCGCCGGCTACGGCCTCGCGTTCGGCACCTTCCCCGGTCGCAAGGTCGTGCTGACGCTTACGCTCGTGGCGATGGTCATGCCTTCGGCCGCGCTCGTGCTGCCCATCTTCCTGGAGCTCAACGCGATGCACCTGATCGGAAGCGTCCTGTCGGTCATCCTGCCGTTCGCGTTCTTCCCGTTCGGTGTGTACCTCGCCTACATGTACTACGGCACAGCACTGCCGCCCGAATTGCTCGAGGCGGCGCGGGTCGACGGCTGCGGGGAGTTCTCCGCGTTCTTCCGCATCGCCCTGCCGCTGGCAAAGCCGGTGGTCGCACTCGTCTTCTTCTTCAGCTTCGTGGCGGACTGGAACAACTTCTTCCTTCCGTACACGGTGCTGGCGAAGTCGGATCAGTATCCGATCCAGGTCGGCCTCTCCAACCTGCTGTCGTCGACACCCTCGTTCAACCCAGCCGTCGGGGGCGGTGGCCAGCAGGTGGGCATCTTCCGGCCGGAGCTGGCTCTCGCGACTCTGCTCGCAGTCGTGCCCATCGCCGTCGTGTTCATGGTGTCGCAGCGGGCGCTCGTGCGCGGGCTGGTCGGCGGGGCGGTCAAGGGATGACCATCGGCTGGACGGAGAACTGACATGCGCATCACCGGCTATCGAACCGTCACCACGATCCACCAGTGGGGTCGCCCAGTCGGCGACGCCAACGGCGTGTTCCCGGACGGGATCGTCGAGGTCCCGTTGATCCTGGTCGACACGGATGAGGGCATCACCGGCATCGGGCTCGGGGCACACGCCGAGTTGGACAGCATCTTCACGGCGCTCGACGGCGAGGATCCGCGGGCCACAACCTCTCTGTACGACCGGATGCTGCGCCGGGCGTTCAAGAGTGGACACGCTGGCAAGGTGTTCGGAACGATCGGCGCGCTGGACAGCGCACTGTGGGACATCAAGGCCAAAGCCGCCGGTCAACCACTGTGGCGACTGCTCGGCGGCCGCGACCGCACCCTGACGGCCTATGCCTCGGGCCTCGACATCGCGCTGGGCGACGATGACCTCGCGACGGTGTACGCGGCCTACGCCGAGCATGGAGTTGTGTCCGCCAAGTTGAAGGGTGGTCTCGACGTGGAGCGCGACCTCGCCCGCCTCACCCTCGTCCGCGATGTACTCGCCGCGGCAAACCCCCGTCGACGCCCGGGCCTGATGCTCGACGCGAACGAGTGCTGGACCGGCAAGCAGGCCGTCCGCCACATCGCCGCACTCGAACGCGACATCGATCTGATCTGGGTCGAGGAGCCCGTCCGTCGCTGGGACGCCGACGGGATGGCCGCCGTCGGGCGCGGCGTGCGCGCGTCGATCGCTTCCGGCGAGAACCTCACCGGTCTGGAGCAGTTCCGTCCCCTCCTCGCCGCAGGGGCACTCGACGTCGTGCAGACCTCCGCCGTGTACGGCGTCACGCACTTCCTGCGCGTTGCGGCTTTCGCGCACGCACACGACCTGCCGGTGAGCCCCATCGGCACCACGCCGATGTGCCTGCTGCACGCCGCGACCGCCGTGCCGAACCACATGGCCAGCGAGCTGCAGGATCTGACCCCTCCGATCGGGCTCGCGGTCGATGTGTCGATCGAGGACGGACAGTTCGTGCTCGGAGACAGCCCCGGTATCGGCCTGAGCGTCGACGAGGCGTCCGTCCCCGTGATCGCCGCGCGACCCGGGGGAGCGCCGCCGACGGGACCACACGTGAGGCCGGCGAACGCCGGGAGGCGGCTCGACAACGAGCCGGCTGAGTGAACGCTCGGCAACCGCTGAGATCAAATTCGTTGAAGAACCTCCGGAAGGGGAGCAATGGCAACGGTCGTGCTCGATGGAATCAACAAGATCTATGAGAATGGCTTCCACGCGATTCACGACCTGTCGATCGAGATCGCCGACAAGGAGTTCTTGGTGTTGGTGGGGCCGTCGGGTTGTGGGAAGTCGACGGCGTTGCGGATGGTTGCGGGGTTGGAGAGCATTTCGAGTGGGGAGATGCGGATCGGTGAGCGTGTGGTCAATGACATCGAGCCGAAGGACCGGGATATTGCGATGGTGTTCCAGAACTATGCGCTGTATCCGCACATGACGGTGTATGACAACATCGGGTTCGCGTTGAAGTTGGCCAAGGTTCCCAAGGCTGAGATTGATACTCGGGTGCGCAAGGCGGCGTCGGTGTTGGAGTTGGAGAAGTATTTGGATCGGAAGCCGGCGCAGTTGTCGGGTGGTCAGCGGCAGCGGGTGGCGATGGGGCGGGCGATTGTGCGGCAGCCGGCGGCGTTTTTGATG
>Ga0075364_10000060_pt1 | contig 41109 bp, 41 predicted proteins | sample EndMetdeltDD1764_FD_71517 | JGI IMG/M metagenome (GOLD analysis project Ga0075364, IMG submission 71517) | Populus endosphere microbial communities from Tennessee, USA - Endosphere MetaG P. deltoides DD176-4 | ecosystem: Host-associated > Plants > Roots > Endosphere | place: USA: Tennessee... | reverse complement strand
AGAGCCTTGCCGTCATCGACATAACGCATCACGGCAGCGCCGATGAAGCGGCCGATCATGGCGCCACCCCAGAAATAAGCGACGTAGTGAGCGGCTTCCGTCTCCGGAATATTGCCGATCGTCGGTTCCGCCAGGAAGTTGACGAGAAAACTGCCGATCGAGACTTCGGCACCGACATACACGAACAGGCCGACGGCACCGAGAACGAGGTGGCGATAACCCCAGGCCGAACCTTCGACATGGGCACCGGCTTCGGTGGTTTCTTCTTCCTGCACCTGCGGCAGCTTCAGAGCTGCGAAGATGGCGGCCAAGACGAGGAAGGCAATCGCCAGGATCATGTAGGGGAACTGCACGGCACCCGCTTCGGCCACGCGCAGGGCTTCCACCTGTTCAGGTGTAGCGTTTTCCATGCCGGCGGTTGCCGCCGAGAGAATCAGAACGGCACCGAACAGCGGAGCAAGCGTGGTGCCCAGCGAGTTGAATGCCTGCGTCAGCGTCAGACGGCTGGCAGCCGTTTCAGGCTTGCCGAGAACCGTGACGTAAGGGTTGGCGGCAACCTGTAATACGGTGACACCGGCGGCCAGAACGAACAGAGCGCCGAGGAAGAGTGCATAAACGCGGTAGCTCGCGGCCGGGATGAACAAGGCGCAACCGATGGCGGCGATCACCAGGCCGACGACAATGCCCCATTTATAGCTGATGCGCTTTACCAGCGCGCCCGCTGGCAGGGAAACAATGAAATATGCTCCGAAGAAGCACAGCTGAATGAGCATGGATTGCGTGTAATTCAGCGAAAAGACGCTCTTCAGATGCGGAATAAGAATGTCGTTCAGGCAGGTAATGAAACCCCACATGAAAAACAGAGATGTCAGAGCGACGAGAGCGAATCCGTAGTTTTCGGTGCTCGAGACGCCGGAAGAACGGGATCCTCCGAGATCAGCGCCGTTGCCTGTATAACCAGTCACTTGGTAGAACCTTTCAAACACATACAGACAGCCAGACACGCGATGAAGCGTGCTGCACTGCGGAACAAAATGTTCCAATACCGTGGCTATATGCTGCACATGCACAGTTTTGAAAGTGATCTTTGTCAATTTAGGTTGCAATGCACCTAAATTTTGCGAAGTCACAACTTCCGTTCGTAAAGATTGCATTCAGTCTTTTTCGGTAATCTTCCGTTAGCACTGTCTCCAATGGTTCCGGTTCGCTCAATTCAGGCGCCGGACATGTAATGCGTACGGACACCGATGCATAAAGCGATCAAGCCGGCATTTTTCATCTCCGCACTGCTGCTGAGCAGCTGTTCGTCGAGCACGACACCGGAATCTCTGGTGCCGACGCGGCCTTCCCGCGAGCTTACCAGTTCCATCCAGCAGCCGCCGGCACCGGTTCCAGCCGCAGGCGTCGGTGGCCCCTCGCTCGCTGCCGCGCCCAAGCCGCAACATCAGGAAGTCCTGGCCTGGGCCGGGCCGACGCCAAGTGACCACGTTTCCATGCCGGTTGCGCCGATGGAGACCATGACTGTGGATCGCACGGCACCGTTGCCCACATCAGATACGACGGTTGGAATGCCGGGAGCGCCGCTGCCATTGCAGCGCCCGGCCGGCATGATGGAAACGGCAGCCCTGTCCTCGGGCACGATGAGCGCGGCCGCGCGTTCACGCATTTACAGCCGCCAGTTCCGTGACGCCAAACCGATCAATTTCGGAAAGGTTCAGCCGCGCCACTTTGCCGTTCACGGCGTTGACGTATCCCGCTGGCAGGGCGAAATCGACTGGCCAAAGCTGAGAACCCAAGGCGCCAACTTCGCTTATATCAAGGCGACTGATGGCGGCGACCATCTGGACCCGATGTTCGGCACCAATTGGCGTCGCGCCAAGGAAGCCGGCATTCGCCGCGGTGCCTATCATTTCTTCTACTGGTGCCGCACCGCCGGCGAGCAGGCCGACTGGTTCATCCGCAACGTGCCACGCGACCCGGATGCTTTGCCGCCGGTGATCGATGTCGAATACAACGGCGAATCCGCCTGCAAGATGAGACTTTCGAAGGCCAAGGTCGTCGAAAAGATGCAGGTGTTCATGGACAAGCTGGAGCGCCATTACGGCAAGCGCCCGGTCATTTACACAGCGCCTGATTTCTACAAGGACAACCTGCGCGGCGAGTTCGAGAACTATCCGTTCTGGCTGCGCGCCGTCGCCCAGCATCCTTCCGTGGTCTATCCCGGCCGCAAATGGGTATTCTGGCAGTATTCCGGCTCCGGCCTGTCGCATGGCGTAACCGGCAAGATCGACCTCAACGTCTTCAACGGCAGCGAGGCACAGTGGCATAACTGGCTTTCCCGACAGCGCAATTCCAGCGATGTCGCCAGCCGCTAAGGCTCGTATCCAGATTGCAAAAGAGGCGCCTGCGAAATCGCAAGGCGCCTCTTTGTTTTACGATCCCCGCGATAATCAGACATCGCTATTTGTATTGCCTTAGACGGAAACGGTTTCGTCCACGGTGTCTGCACCCGGTGCATTCTTCTTCACCGACTCGATGCAGTTCTTGGCGCTGGCCTTCGAGGCGTAGAGTTCGGAACGCACCATAGCCTCACCATTGGAAGCCTTGAAGCGCACGAAATGTTCGCCATTTTTGGCTTCGACGATTTCAAACCGATAACCTGTGCCCGTCTCATCCTTGGTGAGATCAACGGTAGCGGCGCCCGGCGCGTTTTTCTTGATCGATTCGATGCAATTTTTGGCGCTGGCCTTGGAGGCGTAATTCTCCGACCAGACCATGACTTCGGCATTATAAACGAACTGGACGCGGAACTGCTCACCGGCAGCTTTTACGATCTTGAACCTGTGCATTCGGCAACTCCCCATGAAACGTGCATGAAACTGGCCATCAACCCGGTAAATCGCATGGCAATCTCCGCCATGTTTCAGCAAGGTGTAATGCAGCCGGGGGTTAAGTCAAGGAAAGCCTCGCAGCGGTGATCTACCGGAGAAAAAAGCAGGAATTTGCATTTCGGGACATGACATGGAGGCGTCTCAAGTGAAGCGGAATTTTATCTATGTCGGCAATGCCGCCAGCAACGATATCAGCGTCTTTCAGCTGGAGGAGAACGGTCATGCCGCGCTGATCCAGACAGTGCCGTTCGAAGGCATCAACACCGTCGGAAATGCCACGCCGCTTGCCATCAGTCCCGACCATCAGTTTTTATATGCCGGTATCCGCGCTGCACCATTCACGGTACTCACCTTTAAAATCAACAGGGAAACCGGGCACTTGCGGCAGATTGGCCGCGCAGCACTGGCCGACAGCATGGCCTACCTCTCCACCGACAGAAGCGGCCGCTTTCTGTTTGCCGCCTCCTATGGCGGTAGCATCGTCTCCGTCAATCCGATCGGTGCCGATGGGGTCGCAGGCGATCCGATGCAGGTGATCGAGACCGGCCCTAACGCCCATGCCATTCTCGCTTCGCCCGACAATCGCTTCGTGTTCGCCACCAATCTCGGCGCCGACCAAATTCTGGCTTTCCGCTTCGATGAAAAGACCGGCGCACTTGTGCCCGGCGAGCCCGCCAAAATCGCGTTCGATCCCAAATCGGGTCCGCGGCATTTCGTCTTTTCAGCAGATGGCCGTTTCACCTTCGCAATCACCGAACATAGCGCCGAAGTCACCGCCTTTGCTTACGACGCATCGAAAGGAAGTTGGCAAAAGCTTGGTGCAGCCGGCATCCTGCCTGAGGGGTTTGACGGTGTCAGTGCCAGCGCCGATCTTCATGTCACGCTGAACGGAAAGTTTGTCTACGCATCCGAGCGCACGTCCAGCACGCTGAAGCTTCTGCGTTTCGATGCCGCGACAGGGCAATTGCAGGCCGCTGAAAGCCTTGTCACGGAAAAGCAGCCGCGTGGTTTCACCATCGATCCGACCGGCCGTTTCCTGCTTGCCGTCGGCGAGCTTTCGCACCAGATGACCATCTATTCCATCGATGCCGACACAGGCGCATTGACGGCGGTCGTTACGCTAGCGACAGGCCAACAGCCGAACTGGGTGGAGGTTGTCTCTTTCGATTAGGATGCCGGCATAATGTCGGTGGACTTCACCCGATCAAAAGGCCCATACCTGACGGACAGGGTTGGAGGTTTTATATTTCATGGCAGAAAATAGTCTCACCGCGTCTGCGGGAGGACGGGCGGAGTTTTGGCGCGGGCTGATGTGGATGGGTGGCAGCATGGCATCCTTCATCGCCATGTCGATCGGCTCGCGCGAAATGGCAGCAACGATGTCGATCCAGCAGGTGATGTTTTTTCGCGCGCTGGTCGGGCTTCTGATCATCCTTGTGGTGGCACGAAAACTGTTTCCCGAAGTGCGGCAGATGAAGATGCTGAAACTGCATTTTCTGCGCAATGTCGTGCATTTCACCGCGCAATATCTCTGGACGGTCGGCATCGTTTTCCTGCCGCTCGCCTCGGTGTTTGCGCTGGAATTCACCATGCCGATCTGGGCAGCCTTTTTTGCCTGGATTTTCCTCAAAGAAAAACTGACCACGCCGCGCATCATCGCCACCATCGGCGGCTTTATCGGTGTGCTTGTCATCGTGCGACCCGGCCTTGCGATGATCCATCCGGCAGCCGGACTGGTGCTGATCGCCGCCGCCGGTTTCGCCATTGCCCTGATCGTGGTGAAGGAACTGACGCGCCATTGCTCACCGGGCGCCATCGTTGTCTGGATGATCCTGATCCAGCTGCCGCTCGGTTTCCTCTCGGCACTGACCGACTGGCAGCCGGTGCAGCTGGTTTCCGTGCCTTGGATGTTCGTGTCCGGTATTTGCGGGCTCACAGCGCATTATTGCCTGGCGCAGGCGCTGAAACGACTGGAGGCCTCGATCGTCATGCCCGTCGATTTTCTGCGTGTACCGCTGGCGGCTATCGTCGGTTATTACGCCTATTCGGAAGCGATCGACCTGTTTGTCTTCCTCGGCGCCGCCATCATCGTTCTGTCGAACTATCAGGTGGTGATGACGGAGCGCAGGCGCGTGCGCTAACGAAAAAGGCGGGCTTTGCGGCCCGCCTCTAGAAACTCAATCGTCTTTCATCTTCAGTGCGGCGATGAACGCTTCCTGCGGAATGTCCACCTTGCCGAACTGGCGCATGCGCTTCTTGCCTTCCTTCTGCTTGTCCAGAAGTTTGCGCTTACGCGTGGCGTCACCACCATAACACTTAGCCGTCACGTCCTTGCGCATGGCCGAGATGGTTTCGCGGGCAATCACGTTGCCGCCGATCGCTGCCTGGATCGGGATCTTGAACATGTGCCGCGGGATCAGATCCTTGAGCTTTTCGCACATGTCACGACCGCGCTTTTCAGCTGCCGTGCGGTGCACCAGCATGGACAGCGCATCCACGGGCTCGCCATTGACCATGATCGACATCTTGACGAGGTTGCCCTCGCGATAGGCGTCGAGATGATAGTCGAACGAGGCGTACCCCTTGGAGATCGACTTCAGGCGGTCGTAGAAATCGAACACGACTTCGTTGAGCGGCAGCTCATAGGTGAGCATGGCGCGCTTGCCGACATAGGTCAGTTCCGTCTGGATGCCGCGGCGATCCTGACAAAGCTTCAAAATGCCGCCGAGATAATCGTCAGGCGTCAAAATGGTGGCCTTGATCCACGGTTCGCGGATCTCGGAAATCTTTACCACATCCGGCATGTCGGCCGGGTTGTGCAACTCGCGTTCCGAACCGTCGGTCATGGTCAGCTGATAGACAACCGAAGGTGCGGTGGCGATCAGATCGAGATCGAACTCGCGCTCCAGACGCTCCTGGATGATTTCCAGATGCAGGAGGCCAAGGAAACCGCAACGGAAACCGAAACCGAGTGCGGCGGACGATTCCATTTCGAACGAGAACGAGGCATCGTTCAAACGCAGCTTGCCCATGGCAGCACGCAGGTCTTCGAAGTCAGCGGCATCGACCGGGAAGAGACCACAGAACACCACCGGCTGGGCCGGCTTGAAGCCCGGCAGCGCTGTCGCCGTCGGCTTCTTGTCTTCGGTGATCGTATCGCCGACGCGGGTATCGGCCACTTCCTTGATCGAGCCGGTGAAGAAACCGATTTCGCCCGGACCGAGGCTATCGACCGCCAGCATCTTCGGGGTCAGCACGCCAACGCGCTCGACCTGATATTTGGCGTCCGTGCCCATCATGCGGATGGTCATGCCCTTGGAGAGCACGCCATCGAGAATGCGCACCAGAACCATGACGCCAAGATAGGTATCGTACCAGCTATCGACCAGCAGGGCCTTGAGCGGGCCCTTTTCGCCGGCTTCGCTCTTGGGAGCGGGCAACTGATGCACGATGGCCTCGAGAACATCCGGAATGCCGAGGCCGGTTTTGGCCGAGATCAGAACAGCCTGGCTTGCATCGATGCCGATGACTTCCTCGATCTGTTCCTTGATGCGCTCCGGTTCGGCCGCAGGCAGGTCGATCTTGTTGAGGACCGTGACGATCTCGTGGTCGTTGTCGATCGCCTGATAGACGTTGGCGAGCGTCTGCGCTTCCACACCCTGGGATGCATCGACGACCAGAAGCGAACCTTCGCAAGCCGAAAGCGAACGCGAGACTTCGTAGGCAAAGTCGACGTGGCCGGGCGTGTCGATCAGGTTCAGCACATAGGTTTCGCCGTCTTTCGCCTTGTAATGCAGGCGGACGGTCTGGGCCTTGATGGTGATGCCGCGCTCGCGCTCGATATCCATCGAATCGAGGACCTGCTCGGACATGTCGCGTTCGGCAAGGCCGCCGGTCGTCTGGATCAGACGGTCGGCCAAGGTCGACTTGCCGTGGTCGATATGCGCCACGATCGAGAAGTTGCGGATATGGTCAAGCGGCGTGCGCGAAGAATTGGTGCTCATGGTTCGCGCATATATCAGCGACAGTCCCTGCCGCAAAGGGGGAAAGATAACCTTTCGTTGAGTATGACCGCTGCTTTTATGCCTATGGAAGCTTGGTTTCCGGGGTGATGCCGCCTTCCGGATCGGTGATAATAGAGGCATTCGGCATCTGCGCGGTTTTCATGCCGAAATTTTCGCGCTCATCCATCGGCACCGGCTCACGCTCCTTGAGACGCCAGAGGACATAAAGCCCGTAAGCGCATGCCACCAGAATGATGGCGTAGATAAAAGTCTGCTGGCCAAGCACGGGGGCGAGAAACGTGATGCCGAGAGGCACCAAGGTCGCCGAGGTGGACCATGCGACCAACAGCGTCGAGGACAAGGGCACAAAATCACCCGGATCGGCACGGTCATTGGCATGGGCATTGGCGACGGAATAGACGGTTTCGACCGCGCCGCCGAAAATGAGAAACACGATCATCAGCAGAATGAAGGTGGTGAACGACACCATCAGCGCCGCAACGCCGGCAACAACGATAAGGCAGCAGGTGAAGAACAGGATAAGGCGGCGGTCTATGCGGTCGGAAACGAGGCCGAGCGGGTACTGGATGAACAGCAGGCCGGTCTGCATGATCAGCATCAGCAGCGCCACCTCGCCCTGGCTGACACCGTTCAGCGTTGCGTAAATCGGCGTAAAGCCCTGAACCACCATGGACAGGCCACCCGAGGCGAGAACCCCGATAAGGCCGACCGGAGAAATGCGCCATGCCATTTTGACATCGACGCTGACACTCGCCGGTGGCGGCGGGTTGGGCAGGCGAGTGAGACCGATCGGGATGATGGAGAGCGCCGTGACGAATACGACGATCAGTGGCGCAAGATGCCCTTCGGCCGGCACCTGCCCGAACAGCCACGCCCCGAAACCAAGGCCGAGAATAAAACACATGTAGAAAAACGACATGGCGCGACCACGCCATTCATTTGATGACGCGTGGTTGAGCCAGCTCTGGCAGATGATGAAATTGACATTGGACGCAGCCCCGTAAATGGCGCGCGCCAAAATCCACCAGACGGGCGGTAGATCGGCCGCGACCAGAACCGCGCCGATGATGACCATCGACATCGAACAGGCAAACAAACGGGCATGACCGACACGGCGGATCAGCGGGCCGGCCAGCACGCAGCCGAGCAAGCCGCCAAAGGCGAGTGCCGGAACGGCCAGCCTTGCCGCCCATGTGGCGCCTTCGCGGGTCAGCACAAAAGGCACATAGGTCGCCATGATACCACTGCCGATAGCGGCAATGGTCATCGATATGACGATGCTGGCGATCGACACGGGGGAAGCGGCAACGGCAGGCGTTCCGGTCATGATCATCCTCGAAAGCAGGCGAATGCTACAACGGTGTGCTTGGACGATCTCGATCGGAGGTTTGCCGGGATTGGCTGCGAATGCATGCAGGTAGTCCGGGGCCGCTTTGCGATTGCAGAGAGATTAGCGCAGGCTCGTGACGGAAAGCTATCCGGGGAGCGGCATGAAACGTGCAGATTTCGAAGCCGGATCTACGGCGTTTGACCACTTGTTTCCATAGGGATCACCAATCATGGATAGGCGCTTCCGTTCCGCCTTCCTTTTTTCAATTCTCAAGAGTTTTCGATGACAGATATCCGTATTCTCGAAGCAGATGCAGCCCGCTCCGCCATTCCAGAACTCTGCGAAGTTCTGTCCGACTGCATCAATGGCGGCGCTTCTCTCGGGTTTATGCTGCCGTTTTCGCCGAATGATGCGCTGCCTTACTGGCAGGAGGTCACGGATGCGGTGCAAGCGGGTAACATCATTCTCGCGGTGGCTGAACACGAGGGGCGCGTGGTGGGTACGGTGCAGATCGGACTGGCCTCGAAACCGAACCAGCCACATCGCGGCGACCTGATGAAACTGGTGGTGCATCGCTCCGCCCGCGGCCTTGGGCTTTCCCGCAAACTGATGGCAGCCGTGGAAAACGAAGCCATCCGCCGTGGCCGCACGCTGTTGGTGCTGGACACCGCCACCGGCAGCGAAGCGGAGGCGATCTATCCGCGGTTCGGCTGGGAACGGGTGGGTGTCATTCCCGATTATGCGCTTTGGCCGCAAGGTGGTTATTGCGGTACGACGCTGTTTTACAAACGCATCGGATAAGGTGACGGGAGGTTTTCACCTCCCGCCTTGCTTGTTCAGTTGCTTGGCTTCAGGTCACGCTCGAAAGCATCGATGATGAGCCGGCTCAGTTCTTTGTGGATTTCTGCGCGCGGGCGAGCGGTCTCCTCGCAGATCGGGTCGTTTTCCTCGAACGACTTCAGAAATTCCGCAGCACCCGGCTGGCACAAAGGCAAAAAGCTGTAGTGATCGGAATTCTCGACGCGGTGGAACGTGGCGTCGGGAAGGTCCTTCGACAACTGTGCGGCCTGAACCGCCAGCGGCACCTTGCCCTCGCTGCCGAGATTGATCAGCGTGACCGGAATATCGACCGCCTTGACACTTTCAGGCTTCATCAGCGTACCGAAAGCCGGATCGACGGCCACCACTGCGGTGATGCGAGAATCGTGGTTGGATTGTTCGAAAAGTTTACGATCGATCTCACGCAGATCGAACGGCTCGACCTTGACGAAGGCGCCATCCGCATAACCACGACCGCCGCGAAACCAGCTGCAATCCAGCGCACCCGGCGGGTGTTCATCGCAATAACGGATGAAGCCATCGAGGTCCGGCCTCGCTCCCGCCAGTTCTAGCGCAGTGCCGCCACCGAGGGAAAAACCTATAATACCGATACGGCTTTGATCGATCGAAGACTGCCAATTCTTGTTCTTGGATAACGCCGTGATCAGCACGGACATGTCCTGCGCGCGCTCCCAGATTTTTGGCGTTGCCGCCGGAAGGGAATCGCCGCTGGTCGTGCCGGGATGGTTAGGCACTGCGACAATATAACCGGCCTTGGCCAGTTCGACGCCGATCCACGCCATGCCCTCCGCTCGTGAACCCGAACCATGCGACATCAGGACCAGAGGAAAACGGCCTTCGCGGATGGTCGCACCGGTATTCGCAGCACTTGGCTGAAATACCTTATCGGCCCCTGAAACGATCGGCTGCCCATCACCCTTGGACGGATACCAGACGGTAACAGCCAAGGGTCTTGGATAATCCTGCGTAACGACGCTGATCTTCTGCACGCCGACAGGTTCGGCAGCATGCAGAGCGGTGGCGAAAGTACTTAAAGACAGAGTGAGAAGAAGACTTATCGGTCTCATGGAAAACCCCATTCGGTTGAAGAACGAGGCGGAGGATGGGACCGGATGATACGGCATTCGACCTCGAACGTGATCGAGGTCGTTTTATATTCGGCCGAATTTATCGCTGGCTTTGCATTTGCGCCAAAGCCGTCTCCAGTACCATGCCCGGCAGCCATTGCACCGCAGCCCAGCCACATTGACGGGCGGCTTCGATATTTTGGGCGGCATCGTCGATGAAACCGATATCGGCAGGATCGACACCGGCGCGCTGTGTCGCGATTTCGAAAAACTCAACGCTCGGCTTTTTATGTCCGAGAGCGGCGGAATAAAAAATGCCGTCAAAACGATCCGCAAAACCAAGATGCTGCATCAGCCATGCGGCGCGGCGATGTTCCTGATTGGTGGCAAGATAGAGTTTTGTGCCCGTCGCCCGAAGGCCTGCCAGATCATCGAGCAGGCGCTGATCCAGCCGGCTGTCATTTTCGAACCAGTAGCGCAGCACATCCTCGACACCCAGATGCGGGGCGATCTCCGCCAATACGGATTGCAGGCGCAGCTCGATCGGCTCGCGTCCGCTGACGATATCGGCCCAATGAGGCGTGAAAAAATGCTGCTGCAGCTTGGCCATATCGAGGCCCAGATCGCGCTGCGCATCTGTAAAGGCCGGCAGTCCATCCGCGGGACGGCCACTGACCAGAACACCATCGACATCGACCATCAGGATTTTCATGAGCCTATCCAATTCCGCAAATATTTCGGATGGTTATGCCATGATTTTCCGTTGATCGAAAAGGCGTTTGGTGGCAATCGCAGCCGCCGATAGTCGCGGCGGCTGCGTAAAAATGTCAGGCCTTGACCCGCTTTTCGGTGAGGAAATAGAGGAAGGCAACAATAGGAAGGCCGATGCCGATCGCTGACGCCAGCGACCAGCCTCCTGTGGCATAAGCCCAGGCACCGATGGCTGAACCGAGCGCACCGCCGACAAAAAATGTAGCCATGAACAGGCCGTTGAGACGGCTGCGCAGGCTTGCGCTGAAGCTGTAGATCGCCCGCTGGCTGATGACCAGTGTGGTGGACACACCGAAATCGATGAGGATGGCAGCCAGTGTGAGCAATCCAAGCGCCAGCATGGAGCCTTCAGGGGCGATATACGTGATCAGGTAACCGGCAACCAGTGCGGCGATGCCAAGAGCAGTCGCCGGGCGGCTGAGATCGCGGTCAGCGAGACGCCCGGCAATCGGCGAGGCGATGGCGCCGGCAACACCGGCGAGCGCGAAGAGCGCAATACCGGCCTGACTGAGGCCGAAAGCGGGGCCTGCCAGCAGAAGCGGCGTCACCGTCCAGAACAGGCTGAAGCTGGCGAACTGGCAGAATTGATAGGCGGCACGGCGGCGCAGGATCGGCTGGGTGAGAACCAGCGATCCCATGGAACCAAGCAGAGAGATATAGTTGAGGCTGGTTTCCGGCCGGCGTGTCGGCAGCTTGACCGCCAGGACGACGGCAAGCACCACCATGACAGCGGCTGAGATGTAGAACACCGTGTGCCATGACGAGAATTGAGCAATGAAGCTGGAAACCGGCCGCGCCAGCATGATGCCAAGCATCAACCCGCTGACGACATTGCCAACGACGCGCCCACGGCTTTCCTCCGGCGCGAGGCTTGCGGCGAATGGTACGATCATCTGCACGGCAACCGAACCAAGGCCGATCATCAGTGATGCAGCCAGGAAGGGCGACGGCGTGGAGGAAACGGCGGCGGCGAGAAGCGCCAGCGTCACCAGAACCATCATAGCGAGGATCAGTCTGCGGTTTTCAACAAGATCGCCGAGCGGCACGACAAACAAAAGACCGAGGCCATAACCGATCTGGGTGAGGGTGACGATAAGGCCGGTCGCTTCCGCCGGCAGACCGATGGAAGCGGCAATCGGACCGGCGAGCGGCTGCGCATAATAGATGTTGGCACAGATAAGGCCGGCGGCGGCGGCCATGAGAAAAGTCATACCAGTGGAAATGCCGGCAGGCTTGTCTTGTTCGGCTGCGGCGTGGGAAAAGGCCGTATCTTCGGCGGCTTGGAGGGTCATGAGAACTCCTGGGAGGCTGGAGGCATAAAGTCGGGGAAAGTCAGTCGAGGATTGTTAGGGCAGCATCCGCAATCGACAGGGCACGAGCGAAATCCTGTCCGCCCTTGCCGATGACACGCATGCCCTGAATGACGGCATAGAGAAGATGGGCGGTGACCTGCGGATCGATATGACCGCCAATTGAACCATCCGTTTGGCCTTCACGAACCAGACGTTCGAACAGCATTTCGAAGCCCGCTTGCGAGCGAGCGACACGGGCATCGGTCTCGGCATCGAAAAGAGCCAGCTCGACGGCGGCTCCGACGACAAGACAACCGCGGCGCCCCATCTCTCCATGCGCGCCATCGGCGTAAAAATGCAACATCAGGCGGATGCGCTCACGGCCGTTGCGACCCGGCGCGATCGCTTCATCGCGCAGCCCGTTGCGCACCTGTTTGTAACGATCGAATGCGGCGAGAAAGATCGCCTTCTTGTCGGCAAAGGCCTTGTAAAGACTGCCGGCGGTGACCCCCATTGCAGCACTGAGATCGCCAATCGACGTGCCGTGATACCCACGCTCGGTAAAAACAATGATCGCCTTGTCGAGCGCAGCCTCCATATCGAATTCACGTGGACGACCGGCGGTGCGCGATGTTGATGTAACACTATCCAGAGCAGACATGATTGGCAAAACCATATTCGGAAATGATCGTTTCCAAATATGCTCAACACCTATCACGGTCAACAGGGCTGATCGAAAAATTCGGAACATATGCGCTGTCTGTCTGTTGAACCTTTGTCACCACCCCAAAAGATGGAGGCAAATATGAGCAAGAGTGACGTAAAAGAAGCGATCAAACGCGCCGAGCGACAGGTGAGAAACACCAGCGGCGGCGGACACCTTGGCGGCACCTATTACGGTCAGGGCCCGGACGGAAAAACGGCGTCAACCAACGACAATGTCGGCAAAAACCGTCCGAATACAGGGTCCTGACTGCACAACCGTGCCGGAGCCCTATAGTCTGCTCCAGCGGCGGATCGCGTGACACGAACGTCACCCTGCATACCAGTCGCGAAAGATCGCAATGACGATATTCCCCGCATAACAATCTAATCTAATGAAAGGTCCCGTCCGCGTGCGGGGCTTTTCCACGTGTTTCCGCAAGCAGCGTTAAAGTGCGGCTTTGCCTGATTTTATCGACCCCATGTCATGGATTGTCACAGATTTGCCCCGGCATTCTGGTTGATCGTGGCCAGGCGACCGGCAGGTCGGGCTTGAGGGCGCTGGCTCCAGCCTCTAAAAAGAAAGCCGGTGGCCAAGCGAGATGATATCCATGATCGACCCTTACGAGACCCTTGGCGTTGAAAGCGATGCCGATAACGCGGCCATCAAGCTTGCCTATCGCAAACAGGCCAAGACATCACATCCTGACACAGGCGGCGACACGGATGCCTTCGCGCGGCTGACGACCTGTTACGAGCTGTTGATCGATCCCATCCGCCGCAAGGTTTATGACGATACCGGATACGACCCGGTTCTGGCCGACAGCAAGGATCTTGAAGGTGTATTGCTTCTGGAAACGCTTATGAACGAGATCATTCTCGACGAGCGTGAACCCGGCAGTTTCGATCCCGTTGCCGCCATGCGCCGCAAACTGACCGACCAGATCGTCAGCGCCCGTTTTCATATTCTCGAGATGGAGCGGCATCGCGGCCGCATCCGCAACCACCTCGACCGCATCGGTCGCCGTCCCGAAACGGACGTGCTCGGGCGCATGTTCCGCTCGCGAACCGAAACGATTGCCGAAGCAATCACCAAATCGGAAGCACAGATCGAGGCCATCGAACGCGCCTATACGATGCTGGAAGGCTATTCCTACGAAATGATGCCCGAAGTGGTGAAGGACGCTGCCGAATAAACGAGATCCTCTCGCAAGGCCCGCAAAAATCCCAAAAACAAAGCCCGCCGTTTCATCAACGGCGGGCTTTGTTCATTCTATCGTTTTTCCGTGCGATCAGGCGCGCAGAATGCCGCCCGTGGTCTTCTCGACATTGGCGACGATCTTTTTCGTCAGCGCGTCAAAGTCTTCGTCAGTCAGCGTCTTGTCGGCCGGCTGGATCAGCACTTCGATCGCCACCGATTTCTTGTCCTCGCCCAGAGATGCGCCTGCGAACACGTCAAAAACGTTGACACCGGTGATCAGCTTGCGATCGGCGCTCTGGGCCGCCTTGATGATGGCACCGGCTTCGACCTCGGAACCGACAACAAAGGCAAAGTCACGCTTGACCACCTGGAAGGGCGAAAGCTCGAGGCCGGGCTTGGTGCGGGTAGCCTTTTTCTTCGGCTCGGCCATGGCATCGAGATAGATTTCGAAACCGCAAAGCGCGCCTGAGACATCCAGCGCATCCAGCGTCTTCGGATGGAATTCACCGAACGTGCCGAGGATGATCTTTGGACCCATCTTGATCGTGCCGGAACGGCCCGGATGATACCATTCGGGGCCGCCCTGCTCGATCTGGACATTGCCCATCGGCAGGCCGCAGGCTTCGATCACGGCGAGCGCATCTGCCTTGGCATCATACACGTCGACCGGCTTGCCGCCGCCCTTCACTGCATTCGACCACATGCGGCCTGCACCATTGATGGAAGCGGTGCCGCGACGGATACCGCCGGCAACACGACGCTGGCCTTCCGGCGTATCGGTCTCATAGGTGCCCGACACTTCGAAGATCGCCACATCACCAAAACCCTTGTCGGCATTGCGCTGGGCAGCGGTGAGCAGACCCGGCAGAAGCGACGGGCGCATGTCCGACATGTCGGCCGCAATCGGGTTAGCCAGTTTCAGCGAAGGCGAACCGCCACCAAACAGCTTTGCCTGATCTTCCGGGATGAAGGACCAGGTGACTGCCTCCAGCATGCCGCGCGATGCGAGCGCACGCTTGGCGGTGCGGGTGCGGATTTGCAACGTCGTCAGAATACGGCCATTGACGGAAGACAGTTTTTCCAGCGGCTCCGGCTTGATCTGATCGACGCCGTGGATACGCATGACTTCTTCGACGAGATCGGCCTTGCCATCAACATCAGGACGCCAGGACGGAATCTTGACCGAGACGCGCTCGCCTGAACCTTCGACGGTGAAGCCGAGGCGGGTAAGGATGTCGCGGCTTTCATCGGTGGAGATATCGAGGCCGGTCAGGCGCTTGACTTCGGAATAGGGGAAATCGACCGTCTTGGCCTCATATCCCTTGTAGCCGACAACCTTTTCCTTGGCAGGCGTGCCGCCGCAGAGTTCCAGCACCAGCTGCGTGGTGCGGTCGAGGCCGGGGACCATATATTCCGGGTCAACGCCGCGCTCGAAGCGATAACGCGCATCGGTGATGATGCCGAGCGTGCGACCCGACTTGGCGATGTTGATCGGATCCCACAGAGCCGATTCAATCAGCACGTCCACGGTGTTTTCATCACAGCCGGAATGTTCGCCACCCATGATTCCGCCGATCGATTCCACACCATTGTCATCGGAAATGACCACGTTGTTGGGACCAAGCTTGTATTCGCGAGTATCGAGCGCCAGCACCGTCTCGCCTTCCTTGGCGCGACGTACGACGAGATCGCCCTTGACCTTGGCGGCGTCGAAGACGTGCATCGGACGGCCCTGATCGAAGGTCATGTAGTTGGTGATATCGACCAGTGCATTGATCGGGCGCAGACCGATGGCCTTAAGGCGCGTCTGCATCCAGGCCGGGCTTGGGCCATTCTTGACGCCGCGCACGAGGCGCAGACCAAAACCGGGGCAAAGCTTTTCGTCATCGAGATCGATGGTGAGGCCGACCGCGGTCTCACCTTCGAGCTTCAATGCCGGAGCAGCCGGAACCTTGAGCGTGCCGAGGCCGGAGGCAGCCAGATCGCGGGCGATGCCGTAGATCGACGTGCAATCCGGGCGGTTCGGCGTCAGGTTGATCTCGATCATCGGATCGTCGATGCCGGCGTAAGTTGCAAACGACGTGCCGATTGGCGCATCTTCGGCCAAATCGATGATGCCGTTATGGTCTTCCGACATGTTCAGCTCTTTTTCCGAGCACATCATGCCGTGGCTTTCGACACCGCGGATCTTTCCGACAGACAGCGTGACATCGATGCCCGGAACATAATCGCCCGGACGCGCGAGCGCGCCGACCAGACCGGCGCGGGCATTCGGTGCACCGCAGACGATCTGCAACGGCTTGCCGCCATTGACGTCAGGACCGGCATCGACCGACAGAACCTTGAGGCGATCGGCTTCGGGGTGTTTTTCCGTAGACAGAATTTTTGCGATGACAAACGGCTTGTAGGCCGCCTTGTCATCAACATCCTCGACTTCGAGGCCGATCGCCGTCAGGCGCTCGCAGATCTGTTCCAGCGTGGCGTCGGTCTCAAGATGATCCTTGAGCCAGGAAAGCGTGAATTTCATTGTTTTTTATCTCGTCTCAAAATCATCAATCGGTCGGTCAGGCCGCTTTTTCCGGGGCTTTGGCTCCAGGCGCCTTTATGCCAAGAAACATGCTCTTGACCGAAACCCCTTCATCCACGGCGGTCCACCAGATGCCTTCATACATCAATTCGATGTCGTTCAGTTCGGCATGGTCGAGTTTCGACAGAAATGGATACCACCAAAGAGGCGTTGCAATCACACGGCCATCGGCAAGCGCGACGTGCACCTCTCCATCATCGCACCATGCCCTGGCTGGCCGCATGTCGTCGGTTTCAAAGACCAAAGAAGTCATTCCAAACGCCCATCCATTGATCGCGATGTTCTTCGGCAACCTGTAACAGCCTGCCGATTTCCTGCTCACTATAGCCCCTGTTCTGAGCCACTTCCAAATTCTTCAGCCAAACCTTCAGGGACTTGCCATCCTTGACGATATGGATATGCGGCGGCTCGCCGACATCCAGCGCATAGAACCGGAATTTGTAGCCGTGCCAGATGAGCAGGGTCGGCATCGCGTTACTGGCTCAAACCGCCGAACAGGGTAGGCATGTCGAGCGGGCGGAAACCATAGTGGTTCATCCAGCGCACGTCGGCGTTAAAGAAGTCGCGCAGATCCGGCATGCCGTATTTCAGCATGGCGATACGGTCGAGACCCATGCCCCAGGCAAAACCCTGGTATTCGTCCGGATCGAGACCGCCGGAACGCAGCACATTGGGATGCACCATGCCGCAGCCCAGAATTTCCATCCAGTCGCTACCCTCGCCGAACTTCACGATCGGGCCGGAGCGGTCGCACTGGATGTCCACTTCGAACGAAGGTTCGGTGAACGGGAAGAAGGATGGGCGGAAACGCATGACGACGCTGTCGACCTCGAAGAAGGTCTTGCAGAATTCTTCCAGAACCCAGCGCAGATTGCCGACATGCGCCTTCTTGTCGATGACGAGGCCTTCGACCTGGTGGAACATCGGCGAGTGCGTTGCGTCCGAGTCCTGACGGTAGGTCTTACCCGGAATGACGATGCGGATCGGCGGTTCCTGCGCTTCCATCGTGCGCACCTGTACGGGCGATGTATGGGTGCGCAGAACCTTGCGCTCACCCTTTTCATCCGACTGGAAGAAGAAGGTGTCGTGCATTTCGCGGGCCGGGTGGCCTTCCGGGAAATTCAGGGCGGTGAAGTTGTAATAGTCGGTCTCGACATCCGGGCCTTCGGCGATGGAAAAACCCATGTCGGCGAAGATGGCGGTGATTTCGTCGGTGATCTGGCTGATCGGATGGATACGGCCACGCTCGGCCGGCGACGAGCGCACCGGCAGCGATACGTCCAGCGTTTCGGCCTTGAGGCGGGCGTTGATCGCCGCATCTTTGAGAACCGTCTTGCGCTCGGTGATAGCGTCGGTGATTTCGTTTTTCAGCGCGTTGATGGCAGCGCCGCGGTTCTGGCGCTCTTCCGGCGTCATCGAGCCCAGCGTTTTCAGGAGCTCGGAAACCGAACCCTTCTTGCCAAGCGCAGACACGCGGACAGCTTCGATTGCCGCTTCATCGGCTGCGTTGGCGATATCCGCCAGGAGCGCGCTCTTCAATGTTACGAGTTCGGTCATAATGTCCTGCTTTTCGGCCTTCTCAGCCCTGATGTAACGTTGCCAGATAGGAAGTGGCCAGGATGAATTGTCGCAAATCTCTACCCATGTGAATCCGGCCAATCAACCGGGCAAGCCATAAAAAGCGCCGCAAGGTCCGCGTCATCGAGCGCAGTTCGGTAATTGCGACCTGTGACGCCGACGCCGCCCATGCCTGGTATGCACGATCCTGAGTATTCGGGCGATCGATGGCCCGCTCGCTCACTTGCAGGAACAGCAGCCAGATGTCGCGCGCCTGCGCGGTGGCAATCGGCATCACCGCTTCCGGCTCTTCCTCGAAATCGATGTAGCCAAGACGGTTATCGCGGATGAACATGTCGCGCGGGAAAGGCCGGCCGTGACAAAGGCCCGCACCATGAAGACGGCCGAGTTCGGCACTGCAGAACACCAGAAGATCGTCATGCGCGACCGGATCGCTCCTGCGCAACTCACCGAGACGCCGGTCCAATGTGGGGGCGACATCGCTCAGCACGATAGCATTGCCGGAGGTGTAGAGAATGCCCGCGGTCGGAATGTTCTGTTCGGAAAAACGAGCCATGCGACGCAGATCGCGCATGACCATGCCCGCGCCGTTTTCAGCAGGCGAAGGACGCATGAAGGGCAATCGCAATGCACGTGCAACAACTGTCTGCACGGCGACGATGGCACGACGGCCTTTGTCACCGTGACGCTTGATCCAGACCGTTCCGCAAGAAAGCGAAACCGCCTGCACCCGCTCGTCAGTGGACACGAGTGCGGCCAGAAGCGGAGCAATATCTTCCGCCGGCAGCTTTGGTTCATTTTTCATATCAACGACATCGACTGGCACCTTGGCGCTCCTCAACACCTGGGTCCGATCCGGTGAAGGCCGGAAAAAGAAAAAACCCGCGCAGCAACGCCGCGCGGGTTCTTTTTGTTCAGAAAAAGTCCAGCGCTTACTTAACTGCGCTTTCAAATTCGTTCTTGGTGCCGGCGTCCTTCAAGTAGGACAGAGCCTTCTTGGAAGCTTCAACCAGCGCGCCGAATGCTGCCGGCTCATGGATAGCCATGTCGGACAGAACCTTGCGGTCGACTTCGATGCCAGCCTTGTTGAGGCCATCGATGAAGCGGCCGTAGGTCAGGCCGGATTCGCGGACGGCAGCGTTGATACGCTGGATCCACAGAGCGCGGAAATTACGCTTCTTGACCTTGCGGTCGCGGGTAGCGAACTGACGCGAACGATCAACGGCTGCCTTTGCGGCGCGGATCGTATTCTTGCGGCGGCCGTAGAAGCCCTTGGCTGCCTTGAGGGTCTTGGTGTGCTTGGCGCGGGAAGTTACGCCACGTTTTACGCGTGCCATGTCATGATCTCCTTAAAACTGTTCCAGATCGTCGATTAGTCTTAGAGACCGTTCGGCAGGTAGTTCTTGATAACCTTCTTGCCGTCAGCTTCAGCAAGAACCATCGTACCGCGTGCATCGCGGATGAACTTGTTGGAACGCTTGATCATGCCGTGGCGCTTGCCGGCGGCAGCTGCGAGAACCTTGCCGGTCGCAGTGACCTTGAACCGCTTCTTGGCAGCGGATTTCGTCTTCATCTTGGGCATTTTGCTACTCCAGTTTTGTATCAAACCAGCAGACGAGGCTGATTCAAGCATTAGTAACGGCCACGGCATGCCCTGCCGGACCGTTCGGACGCGCGCTTATAATCATAGTCCGATCAAAAGCGCAATGGGTGAAAGTGCCGAAAAGCCCGCATTCGCGGGCATGCTGCACACCAAAGGGTGGCCTGCATCGGCATTTGGGTAGTGGAGGCGCCTTAACGGGGCGCCAGCACCATCATCATCTGGCGGCCTTCGAGCTTGGGCTCGGCTTCCACCTTGGCGATCTCAGCCGTGTCTTCCTTGACCTGAAGCAGCAGCTTCATGCCGAGTTCCTGGTGAGCCATTTCGCGGCCACGGAAACGCAGCGTCACGCGAACCTTGTCGCCATCTTCAAAGAAACGCAGGATCGCCTTCATCTTCACGTCGTAATCGTGCGTGTCGATGTTCGGGCGCATCTTGATTTCTTTGATTTCAACGACCTTCTGCTTCTTGCGAGCTTCGGCCGCCTTCTTCTGGTTGGCGTATTTCAGCCTGCCGAGGTCGAGGATCTTGCAAACCGGCGGTTCGGTGTTGGGCGAGATCTCTACGAGGTCGAGACCGGCTTCCTCGGCCATCTTGAGGGCCTGCTCGGTAGGTACGGTACCGAGATTCTGCCCTTCGGCATCGATAAGCTGGACCCTGGGAATACGAATTTCCCGGTTGGAGCGCGGGCCCTCTTTGACAGGGGCATCGGCTTTGAAAGGTCTGCGAATGGTCGTGTACTCCTGAATTTTTTCAATTTGCGGTGGCGAGCATTAGCGTCGCATTTGCAATTGCGGGCCAATGTCGTCATCGACGCGGCGAAGTCAATAGCATATTCCGCCGGAAAGATCACCTGCCGTTGGCATGTCACCTATATGTTTTATGACGGCGCGTTTATAACGCAGCGCATACATAGATAGGAATTGACAGGGAGCAGACAATGGTTGCGATGGCACAGGACGAGACGGGCCGCCTGATGGTCGGCAAAGACGGCGACGCTCGCGAGATTGCTTACATCTACCGGTCTGCGGCCAAAACGGATGCGCCGACGCTCGTCTGGCTTGGTGGCTATCGCTCCGACATGAGCGGCACCAAGGCGCTGGAAATGGATGCACTGGCGGCCGAACACGGCGTTGCCGCTCTACGGCTGGATTATTCCGGCCACGGGCAATCCGGCGGCGACTTCAATGATGGAACGATTTCCCGCTGGCTGGAAGAATCACTTGCAGTGATCGACCACACCGGACCGCAGCGAGTGGTTCTGGCTGGCTCCTCCATGGGCGGCTGGATCGCACTCCGCATGGTGCAGGAATTGATGAAGCGCGCAAAAGGGCCGAAGGTCGATGGCCTCGTGCTAATCGCCCCCGCTCCGGACTTTACGCATGACCTGATCGAACCGGCATTGACGGACAAGGAGCGCCAGTCGCTCGCCGAACGCGGCTATTTCGAGGAATTTTCCGAATACAGCCCCGATCCTAATATCTTTACCCGCGCATTGCTGGAGGATGGCCGCAACAACCGTGTGCTGACCGGCATTATAGAGACCGGCTGCCCGGTCCACATCCTGCAAGGCATGAAAGATGCAGATGTCCCATATCAGCACGCGCTGAAACTCGTGGAGTTCCTGCCCGCAGACGATGTCGTACTCACCCTCATTCGCGATGGTGACCACCGTCTTTCGCGCTCGCAGGATTTGCAGAAGATGCGCGCGGTTCTGGCCGACCTCATAATCCAGGCCGAAAAATAAGCTGATACTGAAATGCACCGGTCTTAACCATAAACGTCGATAGATACATGTTTACGGATTGGTAATAATTGACTCTGTGCCCGTCAGGCTCTTAACCTTTCGTTAAGAATTAAAGGACGGGCATATGACGTTTGCAGTGAAGGTACGGTTTCTGGCCGTGATCCTCGGGGTCACGTTCGCGTCGGCAACCTCCGCTATTCCGGCCCCGCGGGCGCTGGCGAGCATGGTGACGGGTTCGGTTACATCGCAGCCGATCGGCCATTATGAATTCTGTCAGCGTCACGAAGACGAATGCAACATTCGCACCCGTCCCGCCCCGGCACCGAAGGTGACGGATTACGGCTGGAAGGCCATCCACGACATCAACTCTTCCGTCAACGAACGCATTCTGGCCCGCACCGACATGGAAGTGTATGGCCGTGAAGAATACTGGGAATACCCGGTGGATGCCGGTGATTGTGAAGACTATGCGCTGCAGAAGCGCAAGGAGCTTTCCGAGCGCGGTTTTGCTCTTTCCGACCTCCTGATCACCGTTGTGCGCAAGTCCGATGGCGAAGGCCATGCTGTACTGACTGTTCGCACCTCGAAGGGTGACTTCATTCTCGACAACCTGAACTCGGATGTAAAACTGTGGTCGGATACCGACTACACGTTCCTCAAGCGTCAGGCATCGTTCGACACCGGCCGTTGGGTCACCATCGAAGACGGTCGCGACGTTGTGGTCGGCGCGCTGCGCTAAGATTTAGACAAAGGTCGATATGAACAAGGCCCGCACGGTTTATCCGTAGCGGGCCTTTTACTGTCAGGCTTGTGAATTGGGTTCGCTGCAATCACAAACGAGGAACAGGATTAGGCTGCGATCTGATGCACCGTATCCCGGCCCTTCGCTTTGGCTCAGGGCGTTCGCCGCTGCAATCGATTCACTGGATCGATTGCTCGGGCTTTGCCCGACCGCGCCTCACCCATTCCCAATCAGGATACCTGCGGCCAGCACCAGCGAGCCACCGAGGACAACCTGGAACACCGCGCGTATAAATGGCGTTTCCATGTAGCGGTTCTGTATGAAGGCGATCGCCCAGAGCTCGATGAAAACAACGATGGCGGCAATGGCCGTGGCCGTCCAGAAGTCGGGAATAAGATAAGGCAGCGCGTGGCCCAGACCGCCGACCGCCGTCATGATGCCCGAGGCCAGACCGCGCTTGAGTGGCGACCCACGCCCGGAAATCTTGCCGTCGTCATGCGCGGCTTCGGTAAAGCCCATGGAAATACCGGCACCGACCGAGGCCGAAAGTCCGATCAGAAAGGTGGACCAGGTGTCGCCCGTGGCAAAAGCGGCAGCAAAGATCGGCGCCAAAGTCGAGACTGATCCGTCCATCAGGCCGGCAAGCCCCGGCTGCACATAGGTCAGCACGAACTGCCGGTGGGCACTTTCATCCTCTGCCGACTTCACATCTTCCGGTGCATGCTTTTCCTCCAGCATGGCGGCGATATCGCTGTGCCCCTGCTCGGCCAGCGCCAGATCGCCCAACAGCTGACGCGTGGAGGCATCGCTGACACGCTTGGTCGCCTCCATGTAAAAGCGATAGGCTTGCGCTTCCATTTCCTCGGTCTGCGCGCGGATTTTTTCCAGCGGCAGGTTCTTGACCAGCCAGTCCGGCTGGCGCTCATAAAAACCACTGACATGTTCACGCCGGATTAGCGGAATACGCTCGCCAAACCGCTGACGAAACTGCGAGATCAGCATGTTGCGATGGCTCTGCTCCACTTCGGCCATATCTTCGAAGACTTTGGCCGATGCGGGAGCATGATCCTTGAGACTATCGGCATAGGCCAGATAGATACGCGCATCCTCCTCTTCCGAGGCGATGGCAAGTGCCAGGATCTCCTCCTCGCTCAAGGAATTGAAACTGCGCTTGCGCGAGAAAGACAGACGCCCGAACATCAAAAACACCTCTATTTAGAATTATTCTAATTCTAAATCCATGAAGTCAAAAAGCAACCATTTTTGAGTATTCACCGGACTAAAACAGTGAAAAAGCGGCTTCCGCGCAACTTTCGGAAATAAAACATTAAGCTCCAAGCAAGATCGCGAAAGCGTCGCTTGCATGGCGCACAACAAACCCTTATGGCGCGAAATAGCATCTGGAGGATATGCGAAACCATGACCCATTCGAACGAAAACCAGCCCTTGAACCGCCGAGGATTTTTCCGCAAGGCTGGAGCTGCCGGCGCCGGCGCGGCTGCCGCAGCAACCCTTGCAGCCCCTGCAATCGCGCAGGAAAGCCCGCAGATCACCTGGCGCCTCACCTCGTCCTTTCCGAAGAGCCTAGACATCATCTATGGCGCCGCGACCGAGATCGCGACCAGCGTCAACGAGGCCTCCGACGGCAAGTTCAAGATCGAGAGCTACGCGGCCGGTGAAATCGTTCCTGCGCTGCAGGCCGCCGATGCGGTTGCCGCCGGCACGGTCGAGATGGCGCATACCTGCTCCTATTATTATGTCGGCAAGGATCCGACCTTCGCTCTCGGCACAGCGATCCCGTTCGGCCTCAATGCGCGCCTGACGAATTCCTGGTTTTCGATCGGCGGCGGTAATGATCTGCTCAACGAATTCCTGTCCGGCCATGGCCTTTACGCGCTGCCGGCCGGCAATACCGGCGCCCAGATGGGCGGCTGGTTCCGCAAGGAAATCAAGACGATCGATGACCTCAAGGGCCTGAAGATGCGCATTGCCGGCCTGACCGGTCAGGTAATGAGCAAGCTCGGCGTCACCCCGCAGCAGATCGCCGGCGGCGACGTGTATGCGGCGCTGGAAAAAGGCACGATCGACGCGACCGAATTTGTCGGCCCCTATGACGATCAGAAGCTCGGCTTCGTGAAGGTCGCCAAATATTACTATTATCCGGCATGGTGGGAAGGCGGCCCGACGGTTCACGCCTTCTTCAACCTCAACAAGTTCAACGGCCTGCCAAAAGCCTATCAGCGCATGCTGAAGGATGCCTGCGCCAACGCCAACATGAACATGCTGGCGAAATACGACGCTCACAATGCCAAGGCTCTGAAGCAGCTGGTGGCCGAGGGCGCGGTATTGAAGCCGTTCAGTCAGGATATTCTCGACGCCAGCTACAAGGCCGCGCAGGATACCTATGCGGAAATCTCGGCCAAGAACCCGGCTTTCAAGAAGATTTTTGACAGCCAGCAGGCCTTCAAGCGCGACGGTTATCTCTGGGCGCAAATTGCCGAGTACAGCTACGACACGTTCATGATGATCCAGCAGCGCAACGGCAAGCTCTAAGCTTTTTTACCTGAACACGACAAAGGCCCGGACGCTTTGCGCTCCGGGCCTTTTCCATCACCGAAAACCGACTTGGGTCGGCAGTCTCTTGCTACTTCTTCGGTGTCCAGGCCATTGCCTGCGCTGCATAGCGGGCACCGGCAATCTTTTCCGGCGACAGCATGTCATCAAGACGCTGGACTTCGCTCTCCGATAACACAACATCGGCAGCGGCTGCATTCTGCTCCAGATTGGGGATTTTTCGCGCGCCAGTGATCGCCACGATAAAGTCCCCTTTGGCGAGAACCCAGGCCAGGGCCAGCTGGGCAGCGGTTGCACCCTTTTCTTGCGCCATCTCCTCAACCAGCGCCACAAGCGCGAGATTGGCCTTCATGTTATCGGCTTCGAAGCGCGGCAGATTGGCGCGAAAATCGCCCGCGCCGAAATCTGCCGCGCTCTTGATCTTGCCAGTCAGGAAACCGCGACCGAGCGGACTGAAAGGAACGAAACCGATACCGAGTTCCCGGCAGGTATCGAGGATTTCGCCTTCAGGATCACGGGTCCACAGCGAATATTCGCTTTGCAGCGCAGAAATGGGATGAACCGCATGGGCACGGCGAATGATATCGGCATCTGCTTCGGACAGGCCAAGCGCACGCACCTTGCCTTCCTTCACCAGATCCGCCATCGCGCCGACCGTTTCTTCGATCGGCACGCTCGGATCGACACGATGCTGATAGAACAGATCGATGACATCGATCCCGAGACGCTTGAGCGAAGCCTCGGCAACCTCGCGCACATGTTCCGGCCTGCTATCGAGCCCGCTCATGGCGGATTGCCCGGCCTTTTCCGTTTCAATCCTGAAACCGAACTTGGTGGCGATCACCACCTGATCGCGAAAGGGTTTCAAGGCCTTGCCCACCAGCTCCTCGTTGACGAAAGGCCCATAGACTTCCGCCGTATCGAAGAAGTTGACCCCAAGGTCTACGGCACGATGCAAGGTCCTGATCGAGGTTGCCTCGTCCTGACCACCATACGCATGGCTCATGCCCATGCAGCCCAGCCCGATGGCAGAAACTTCGAGAGTTTGTCCAAGCCTGCGTTTTTTCATGATGTACTTCCTTTTATGAAATCGCGGAGCCGGTGAACCGGCGACAACGAATAGATAGCCCTGCAAAGCCGATAAAAAAATTGCTGCAATCGCGGTAAGCCTGTTCTATTTCTTAGAACAATGAACAGGAACCAGCTTTCGCAACTTGCCGTTTTTGCAGCCGTCGCCGCAGCCGGCAGTTTTCGTGGTGCAGCCCGCCAACTCAACATTGCGCCTTCGGCAATAAGTCATGCCATAGGCTCCCTGGAGGCTAGTATTGGCCTCCGGCTTCTGTCTCGCACCACGCGCAGCGTTGCGCCGACAGAAGAGGGGCGACGCCTGCTTGAAACATTGGCACCGGCGCTGGGTAGTATCGACGCAACACTTCACAGCCTCGCGGAACAGGTTGGCAGGCCAGCGGGACCACTGCGCATCACAATGACGCGGCTTGCTGCCGAAGACCTGATCGTGCCACGTCTGGGAGAGTTTTTGCGGCTGTATCCCGAGATCGAACTCGATATCAATGCCGACGACCGGTTCGAGGATATCGTTTCGGGTGGCTATGATGCCGGATTGCGGCTTGGCGAACATCTGGAAGCGGACATGATTGCCGTGCGGGCCGGACCGCAACTGAGCGGCGCAATCGTTGCTTCACCGCTTTATTTCGAACATAATCCGATCCCGCAACACCCGCACGACCTCTTGTCACACCGTTGCATAAGAAGGCGCTTCGGCAGCGGCAGGATCTATCGCTGGGAACTCGAAAAACAGGGCAAACTCATCGTTGTCGATGTACGCGGTCCCCTGATCCTCAGTGACCAGACATTAATCCGCACCGCGGCTCTCGAAGGTGTCGGGCTCGCCTATATTTTCGACGAACGCGTCATGGACGATGTTCGCGAAGGCGCGCTGGTGCGGGTGCTTGAAGACTGGTGCGACCCGTTCGACGGGTTTTATATCTACTATCCCTCGCGCCAGCAGATGCGTCCGGCATTAAGGGCGTTTGTCGACTTTTTTCGCCATAAAGGGTGAAACACGAACGGCGCGATTGCCCGCGCCGTTCGATCTCAAGGCGGTGCGACCGATCAGGCGCTGGCGTCGTTCAGTTGCTTCATCTGATCGTCGGACAGTTTCAGATTGCCGGCGGCAATCATCGTGTCCAGCTGGCGTGTGCTGGTGGCGCTGGCAATCGGCGCGGTAACGCCGGGGCGCTGGGCGATCCAGGCCAAAGCGACAGAAGCCGGTTGCGAATGGGTTTCCGCGGCCACTTCATCAAGCGCGGAGAGGATACGTGTGCCCCGCTCGTCGAAATATTTGGCGACCATGCCGCCACGGTTCGGATTGGCTTGCGCCTCCGCCTTGCTTTTGTACTTGCCGGTCAAAAAGCCGGAAGCGAGGCTGAAATAGGTGATGACGCCAATATCCTTCGCCTTGCAAAGATCGGCGAGAGCACCGTCGAAACCGGCACGATCGTAGAGATTATATTCCGGCTCCAGCACATCATAACGCGGCAGGCCCGCCTTTTCGGCAGCATCGAACGAAGCCTGCAACAGCGCAGCATCGAAATTCGAGCAACCGATGGCGCGGATTTTGCCCTGCTCCTTCAGCGTCGCGAAAGCAGACAGCGTTTCTTCATGCGGCGTTTTCTGGTCCGACCAGTGAGAAAGATAGAGATCGATATAATCGGTCTGCAGACGGCGCAGCGATTCTTCAACCTTCTCGATAATACGGGCCTTTGCGAGCCCGCCTTCCATACCGGCACCCTGCGGCGTGGAGCCGACCTTGGTGATAATGATCGCCGTGTCACGCGAACGGCCGGACTGCTTCAGCCACTTGCCGATAATGGTCTCCGACTCACCGCCATGATTGCCGGGCACCCAGCCCGAATAGCAATCAGCCGTATCGATCGTGTTGAACCCCGCATCGAAATATTTGTCCAGCAATTCGAAGGAGGTCTTCTCGTCTGCCGTCCAGCCGAACACGTTGCCGCCAAAAACGACGGGCGAGATCGAAAGTCCGGTGCGGCCGAGCGAGCGGTTATCCATGATGGTCTCCAATATCGATAGCGTGGAAATTCCGGTGAGTGCCGATCTGTAAAACTTAGGCAATCTGGTGCGCCAGTCAAACAATCTGCTGCCAAAAGCTCTCAGAGATCCGCGATTTGACCTGCATGGTTGCACAGACCGAAACGGCTGTTTAGCTTCACGACCAACAGCCAAGAGGAGGCGACCATGTTACGTTTCGGAATCCTGTCCACCGCCAAGATCGGCCGCGACGCCGTGGCTCCCGCCATTCAGGATGCGGAAAACTGCGTGGTCACCGCCATTGCCAGCCGCGACCAGTCACGTGCCAGGACTATGGCCGACCGGTTTTCCGTGCCGCATGCGTTTGGTTCGTATGAGGAAATGCTCGCATCCGACCTTATCGACGCTGTCTATATTCCGCTGCCGACCAGCCAGCATGTCGAATGGACGATCAAGGCTGCCGAAGCCGGAAAACATGTTCTGTGCGAAAAGCCGATCGCACTGAAAGCGCAAGAGATCGAGCGGCTGATCGCAGCGCGAGACGCCAACAAGGTGCTGATCTGCGAAGCCTTCATGATCGCCTATGCGCCGGTCTGGCATAAGGTGCGCGAACTTTTGGGCGAGGGCGCAATCGGCACTTTGAAACACGTGCAGGGCGCCTTCACCTATTTCAACCGCGATGCCGGCAATATGCGCAACATTCCCGAACTCGGCGGTGGCGGGTTGCCCGATATCGGCGTTTATCCGGCCATGGCAACCCGCATGGTTACGGGCAAGGAGCCTGCGCGCGTACAGGCAACCACCGAACGTGACCCGGAATTCGGCACCGACATCTATTCCAGCGTGAAGGCGGATTTCGGTTCGTTCGACATGTCCTTTTATGTCGCCACCCAGATGGCCAACCGGCAGATCATGGTCTTTCATGGCACGGAAGGTTTCATCGAGGTAAAGTCACCGTTCAATGCAGACCGCTGGGGCGCCGAAGAAATCGAACTGACCAACCAGAAACATGACCGTTCGCAGATCTTCCGTTTTCAGGATAGCCGGCAATACCGCCGTCAGGCTGAAACCTTTGCACGCGCAGCAATGGGTGAAAAAGCAGAGGTGGTGACGCTGGAAAATTCGCTCGGCAACCAGCGTTTCATCGACGCTATCTACCGCGCCAGCGACAAGGACGGTTGGGAGACTGTTTAAAATCGTCGCCTAATGGCGGCGACGGAAAACGAAACGGGCATATCCGAAATAGCTGTAAAGCGTGGCCGAAGCCGATGCGAGGATGAGTGCAAAGATCGGCCGCAGCATCGGCATGCTCAGTAGCAGGCCAGAATAGATGGCATAGTTGAGCAGCGCCGAGGTGATGCCGACGGAACCATAAAGCACGCCTTCACGCACGACATGATGGCCGGATTTGCCAAATGTGAAGTTGCGATTGCAGAACCAGGTGCACAAAAGCGCCAGCGCGATTGCAATGGCGCGCGCCGAAAACGGGCCGAAAAGACCTGTTGCCAGAAGGCCGAGTGTGACGCCGGCATCGACCACGAAGCCGACGCCACCAACCACCATAAAACGCAGGAAACGCTTCATGCCGCCGACGCATCCGGGCGGCGACGACGTTTCTGCTGCGGCTTCACCTCTTCATCCGGGACTTTCACGAAAGCCGGCGCATCGCGGTAAAACCGCGGCGGGCGTGCATTAAGGCCCATGTAATGGATGCGCAGCTGTTCGGCGCGACCGCGCGAGACGGAATCGAGGATCAGGCCAGCCGTAAAGACCAGCAGCGACACCATGAGCAGTGACATGGACAACATCCAGGTCGGCATGCGGCTGACAAGGCCTGTCGCGAAATATTCCGCAAGCACGGGCGCCATAAAAGCAAGGCTGACCGCAAAGATGGCGGCACTAATCGCCCCGAAAAATGCAAAAGGCCGCGTCTCTTTCATCAGCATGGCAAACATCCAGAGGATTTTTGCGCCATCGCGATAGGTCGAGAGTTTCGAATGCGAACCTTCCGGACGACGACCGTAATCCAGCTCCAGCTCGGTCACCGGCAGCTTCAACCGCGAGGCATGCACGGACATTTCCGTCTCGATCTCGAAACCGCCGGAAACGGCCGGAAAACTTTTCACGAACCGGCGCGAAAATACGCGGTAGCCCGAAAAGATATCGGTGAAATCACGTCCGAACATCGAGCGGTAGAGAATGTTGAACAGGCGGTTGCCTGCCGCGTGCCCCTGACGACCGGCATCGTCATGCACACCGCGGCGCGTACCGACCACCATATCTGCACGCTCCGTCAGCATGGTGCGGATCAGTTCTTCGGAATCGGCCGGCGCATAGGTACCATCGCCATCGGCCATGATGTAGATGTCAGCTTCGATATCGGCGAACATGCGACGCACGACATACCCCTTGCCCTGCCGGCGTTCGCGCATGACATGGGCGCCGGCCAGCATGGCCTGAAGCGCCGTGCCGTCGGTGGAATTGTTATCGTAGACGTAGATCCTCGCATTCGGCAGTGCCTCGCGAAAACCGCGAACCACGGATGCGATTGTGGTTGCCTCATTGTAGCACGGCAAGAGGACAGCGATTTCAAGGTCACTGCTGATAGCTTCGTCCATGATTTCCACTCGATACACGGTAAATCATCGGAAAGACGCTCCGACTGCGGAGATTTTACTATTTCTTGAGAAGGTTAAATCTAGGTTTCACGGAGTTGAAAACGTGCGGGACGACCATGACAACTTCGATGGCAGGTAAAGGCGATGGCGACCTTCAGCAGTCGCCGGCGCGAAATCGGCTGCTGCGCATTACCATGCTGTATTGGCTCGTAACCGCCATCGCCATTCTGCTCAGCACATTGCCGCACGCCACCGATTATGTGGGCCAGGACAATGACGACATCATGCGGCTGGTCGAAATTCGCGACTGGCTGAACGGCCAGGGCTGGTTCGATATGCAACAATATCGCCTCGGCCTTGATGGCGGTACGCTGATGCACTGGTCACGTTTCGTCGATCTGCCGATCGGCGCGATGATCCGTTTCTTTTCTCTATTCGTCGCAAATCAACAGGCAGAAGCGATTGCGCTTGCCATATGGCCGCTGTTGACGGCCGCCTGGTTTCTGCTCGCGGTCGGCATCGCGGCTCGCCGCATCGGCGACAACGCGACACTTCACATAGCACTCGGGCTCGCCTCGCTGTTTGTCTATACGTCCGTTCGCTTCCATCCCGGTGGCATCGACCACCATAATATACAGCTTGCGCTGGTGATGACGATCGCCGCCATGCTGGTCGATCCGCTTTATCGCACCGGCAGTTATGTGATCGCGGGCATTGCCACAGCACTGGCGATTGCCATTGGCGCAGAAACGGTGCCGATGGTTGCCATTGCCTGCCTGTGCGTGACCCTGCAATGGGTCTGGCATGGCCACTATTTTCGCCGTGCAGCCGCCGGGTTTGGCCTGTCTTTGGCATTGGCAGTGACTGCCGCTCTTTTTGCGACCGTGCCACCGCAGCTTTATTCGACGGTCACCTGCGACAACCTTTCTATCGGCTTCCAGGCACCAACGGCGCTCGGCGGCACCGGCCTTTTCCTGTGCAGCCTTCTGCCGGCCAGCGTCGGACGCAAGGCGCGTTTCGGCGCGATGATGCTCCTCGGCATCGTGGTTCTTCTGGCGACAAAGCTTATCGCTCCGCAATGCCTCGGCAGCCCGCTTGCCAATCTCGATCCGATGCTTGTGAAGCTCTGGCTGAACTCCGTTACCGAAGCGCAGTCCATTCTCGGTGAGATGCGCCAGGAGCCTTATATGGTCGGAGCGTTTTACGCAGTCGGCTTTTTTGCGCTGGCGGTCTGCGGCTTCGAGATCATTCGTGGTGAGCGCACCGAGTTTCACCTGATCATGCTGGCCCTGATCGGAACGGCATGGGGCGTTGCCCTGATCCAGCTGCGTTCATCCTTCTTTTCCAACGCGCTCAGTATCCTGCCGCTGGCACTGGTGATCACCGGCCTCAGGCGTCATGCCGGCAAGGAGCCGGAAAACATGAATGCCGGCCTTGCCTATATTCTCGGCGTGCTGGCATCCGTGCCGCTCATCTGGGGGATCGTCGGCCTTCTGGCCAAGGAAGGCATCAACAAGTCGTTCAATTTATCCAGCATTTCGGGCACCACGACCCAAAGCATTGAACTTGGAGAATGCGGTAGCCCAGCCGACATGCAGGCACTTGCCAGTCTGCCGCCGGGCCTTGTGGCCTCCCCATCCAATAGCGGCGCGGAAATCCTGCGGTTTACGCAGCACCGGGCGATTTCCGCCCCCTATCATCGCAATCAGGGCGGCATGCTGACCGAACTGCATATCGGCCTTGCGACACCGGCAGAAGCGGAAGCACTTTTCCGCGGCGCAGGTGTATCGATCCTCGCTTTCTGCAAAACCGATCCGCAGACAGAAAACCTCATCGAGATGAAACCGGACGGGCTTTACGCGGCGCTGGCGGCAGGCAAGGTTCCCGCCTATCTGGCACCGATGCCGTCACCCGATCCGAATGGTTTCAAGATCTTCCGCTTTATCGATCAATGACCGACAAACGAACAGACCCGAAAACCGCCAAGTTTTTCGGGTCTGTCAGAATTATAAAGATGAAAGATCAGCGTTCATCCACCTGTAGCGGATGACCTGGCGATCAGGCTTCGGCAGTACTGCGGGAAAACACCAGCATGCCGGCGACAAGCCCGAAGATGCCGATATTGTAGCCACCGAGCACAATGGCGAGATCGATGAAGGATACGGGACCCGTCAGAGCTGCGGCCGCAAATACGGCCATGATCAGGACGGCAACGAGAGCCATGGAGAAGGCCGAACGCAGCATGGCTGCACAAAGGCCCAAGCTTATAGCGGTCAAAAACAGCACCGAATTTCTCCTGTTACTTTCTTTTTATGCCCGCAAGCTTAGGCGCCAACTTGCTAAGAAAGTTTACCGGGGCACCGTCCGCGCTTCTGTCGATTGAAACTAGGTTTAACCATTGCTGAACGGCATGTTTCGATTTCGCGATAACTCTGTCAGCAAGTATTGCAGTCGTCGCCCTCATCGTTGAATTGACAATGCGCGTGTTCGTCGCCGGGTGATTTGATTTGCGCTAAAAACCCACTAATTTCCCGGCATGAACAGAATGTCCGCAGGCGATTCGCCTTCCAATCTCACCGAATTTTCGGTTTCCGAACTGTCGGGCTCGATCAAGCGAACCGTGGAAACGGCGTTCGATCACGTGCGCGTGCGCGGTGAGATTTCCGGATATCGTGGCCCCCACTCGTCAGGCCACGCGTATTTTTCCTTGAAAGACGATCGCGCCCGTATCGATGCGGTGATCTGGAAAGGTTCTTTCTCGCGCATCAAATTCCGTCCGGAAGAAGGAATGGAAGTGATCGCCACCGGCAAGATCACCACCTTTCCGGGATCGTCCAAATACCAGATCGTCATCGAGGCGATGGAACCGGCGGGCGCCGGCGCGCTGATGGCTCTTCTGGAAGAACGCAAGCGCAAGCTCGGTGCCGAAGGCCTTTTCGATCAGGAACGCAAACGCCCCCTGCCCTTCATGCCAAAGGTGATCGGTGTCGTGACATCACCGACCGGAGCCGTCATCCGCGATATCTTGCACCGCATCACCGACCGGTTTCCGGTGCATGTCATCGTCTGGCCGGTAAAGGTGCAGGGCGATGGTTCGGGCGACGAAGTGGCCAATGCCATTCACGGTTTCAACGCCGTCGATCCTTCCTCTCCGATGAAGCGGCCGGATGTGCTGATCGTCGCGCGCGGTGGCGGCAGCCTTGAAGATCTGTGGAGTTTCAACGACGAGGCCGTGGTGCGCGCCGCTGCCGAAAGCCGCATTCCCCTGATTTCGGCCGTCGGCCATGAAACCGACTGGACGCTGATCGATTACGCCGCCGATGTTCGCGCACCGACACCGACAGGCGCTGCCGAAATGGCGGTGCCGGTGAAAGCCGATCTGGAAGCACAACTGGCAGGCCTGGGTGCCCGGTTACGCGGCAGCGCCTCTCGCCAGATGGATAACCGTCGCCAGTTTCTACGCTCGCTGATGCGCGCCCTGCCCTCGCTTGACCAATTGCTGGCCCTGCCGCGCCGTCGCTTCGATGAAGCAGCCTCCGGCCTTGGCAGAGGGCTGGAGCGCACAGCAATCGCCAAGCGCCGGACCTATGAACAGGCGAGCGCCGGACTGCGCCTCGATATTCTGACCAACCGGATCGCCACGCATCGCCGGCATATCGCCGAACAGGTGTTGCGCACCGACAATACGCTTGAACGCCGGCTTTTGAAGGAACATAGCCGCATCCAGCGAGCATCTGCCTCGCTCGCGGCGCTGCCGGCGCGGCTGAATGGGCAATTGCAACGCGAGACCCAACGTGTGACGACCTTGTCGCACCGCGCTGATTCAGCCGTGACGCACGCCATGGCGCGCCGGCACTCGGCAATCTCGGCTCAAGACCGCGTGCTGCAATCGCTTTCCTACAAAAACGTGCTGAAACGCGGCTATGCAGTCATCCGTGGCGAAGACAATGCACCGCTGACGCGTGCCGCCGGCATTTCGTCCGGTCAGGCCATTGCTATTGAATTTGCCGATGGCCGTATTGCTGCCGTGACCGGCGAGGCAGGCCCGGACGACCTGCCGCCTGCGGCCCCCAAAAAACGCGCTGCCCCCAAAGCGGTAGCGGAAACAACATCGCCCCCGCCTAAACAGGGTAGTCTGTTTTAAAAATCTGCCCGGGAAAAGGATTTCGATATGCCTGATTCGATCACGCCCCAGACCGGAACCGAACGCCCGCGCATCACCATTCTCTATTGCACGCAATGCAACTGGCTGCTGCGCGCCGCCTGGATGGCGCAGGAGCTCTTGCAGACGTTTGGACAGGACATCGGTGAAGTGGCGCTCATTCCCGGCACCGGCGGCCATTTCGAGATTCGCTGCAACAGCGAACTGATCTGGGAGCGAAAACGCGATGGCGGCTTTCCGGGACCGAAAGAACTGAAACAGCGACTGCGTGACATTATCTGGCCCGAACGCGATCTCGGCCACACGGACAGGGCTTCGAATGTGGAAAACTCCGAAGAAAAAGAGCCTTCCGCCGAACCAACCTGATGCGTCGCACAATTTTTTTCGCGACTGACACAGAAACTTCAAAAACGCTGTTGACTTCCCCCGCCTGCCCCCGTACATCGCTCCTCGTTGCCCAGATGGCGGAATTGGTAGACGCGCCAGCTTCAGGTGCTGGTATCCGAAAGGATGTGGAGGTTCGAGTCCTCTTCTGGGCACCAGCTCATTTAAAATCAGAGAGTTAACGGCCGCTTGGCCGCCTCTGTAACGAGACCGAAAAACAGATTTTGGTCTTATCTCTTTGAGCTTCCGACCTGCTTTCCCAATAAAATATCATGTAGCCGTGCAAGCCCGCATGGTGTCTCGCCTGATGCAAAACGCCGCCCTGATGGCGGCATTTCATGGCAAAATCTGCGAAATGACCGGCTTCAGTTTTCCGGCAGGAAGCGGGGATTGAGACCCGGCACCCACGGCCGGTTCGGCGGCAGGTCGGTGCCGGTATAGGTGACGCCATTGCTTTCGCAGCGATAGACCTGAGTGGGGAAACCACGGCCAAACACATCCCGGTCAGCACCGTAATTGCGCATATAGGCCACGCCTGTTTCACAACGGGTGCTTTCATCGGGACCATTATCCGCCGTGACGCGGCTTTTTTCCGGCACGACGCCGGGCAAGTCCTTGAAGATGGGAGCACGGTCCTGCGCAAACGCCAATGCGGGCAGCAAAACAGCCACCATCACCAACGGCAATATCCAGGCACCTTTAAACATAGTCACGTCTCCATATCCAACCTGTAAATAAGGATGGATCGTTGGCGACACCATAGCCGCGCCGCCACGTTCTCGTGATCACAACTGCTTAGCTCAAAGAATCCGGCGATAGCCTGTCGGCTGTTCGTAGAGCCAGCCGATGCGCTTGACCGCGGCTTCAAAATTTTCGCGCGCAACCGTCATCGTATGGCCATTGGCATGCAGAAGCGTCTCGGCATCCTCCATAATGCCGACATGGCCTTTCCAGAACACCAGATCACCGCGCCGCAATTCCTCACGCGCGATATCGGTGCCCATTTTCGCCTGCATGTCGGTATCGCGCGGAAATTTATGGCCAGCCATCATCAACGAAAGCTGTGTCAGGCCGGAGCAATCGATACCGATGCCGGAGCGACCGCCCCATAGATAAGGCGTCTCGATAAACCGCGTGGCGATCGCGACATAGTCGTCGAGATTTTCCGACACCGGGCGGCAGTGGTTGGACATGACCGCCGTGCCATCTGCGAGGAGATGATAATGATTGCCACGGGTTTCAGCCTCGCCGACGATCTTCAACCGGCTGCCCATAGATAAGACGGCGGTATGCGGTTTGCGCAGTTCCGGCTCGGGATAGATGAAGCTGCGTGGCACGACGATACGGTGGGTAGCGGCCTCTACCGGGCCAATATGGGCCTCGGGCAGATAACCGACATAACCGTCCTCATCCGCCTTCACCCAGGCCCAGCCATCGGCCCGGTCAAAAACGCGCACCGTCTCGCCGATCAGGAGCTCGGTATCGATACCTCGGGCAAGATCCGGCGTGGGGCGAAGTGCTGCCACCGGAACAGTCACCTGCGCAGCGTCGCCACAAGTGAAGCGCTCTGCCTCCACCTGGCCCTGCAGGGCTTCGTCAGCAAGATCGGGACGGAAGGCGTGAAGACGACGGTCGAGAGTGTTGGTCATGCTGCCTCAGAGGTTGAGTTTACGGCCTTCGTCGATGACGAGGTCGCCGAATTTTTCCAGATAGAGCGCGCCGGTGAGCGTGCGCTTGATCACGACATTGCGGCGGTCGCGTTCGTCACGGACACGATCGATCAGCGACATGGTCCCCATCGTATCGAGCGCGCGGGTGATAACCGGCTTGGTCACGCCAAGCGTTGCGGCAAGGCCGCGTACCGTGTGCGGCGGCGGCACCATGTAAACATGCAGAAGAATGGAGAGTTGCCGCAACGTCAGGTCCGGCTCATCGCGGCGAACCTGCTCCAGCGTTACCTTTTGCCAAAGGGACAGCGCTTCGCTGGCCGTCATTTCTAGCGACATCTTTACTCCGAACTTTGCGCACTCATTTTCGGCGCAAATGCGAACGGGCGCAAGAGTGCGCCCGTCCATGTTCATCGGATTGAAGCTTATCGGGTCGTTTGCAATCAGGCCTTGTCGACCAGATTGCGGATATGGGCATAGATGGCGCGGATGGCCTGCGCCTCACCGCCTACAGGCGCATGCGGGCGCTCAGCCGGACGCCAGCCGTAGATATCGAAATGCGCCCAGCTCTTGGCGTTGGAGACAAACCGCTTCAGGAACAATGCAGCGGTAATGGCGCCGGCCATGCCGCCGCCCGGCGCATTGGTGATTTCCGCTGCGCGCGACCGGATATCCTTCTCGTATCCCTTGAAAAGCGGCAGACGCCAGATCGGGTCGTCAGTCTCAACACTCGTTGCATAAAAGGCGGCGGCAAGACCTTCGTCATCGGTGAAGAAAGGCGGCAGATCCGGGCCGAGCGCCACACGGGCGGCACCGGTCAGCGTTGCCATATCGATCATCAGCTCCGGCGCATCCTCATCGGCGTAAGCCAGCGCATCGGCTAACACAAGGCGGCCTTCTGCATCGGTATTGTCGATCTGCACGGTGATGCCCTTGCGGCTGCGATAGATATCGCTCGGGCGGAATGCATTGGCGGAGATCGAGTTCTCCACGGCCGGCACAAGCACGCGCAGATCGATATCGATACCGGCATCCATGATCATCAGCGCCAGCGCCATGACATTGGCCGCACCGCCCATATCCTTTTTCATCAGCAGCATGGAGGCCGCCGGCTTGATATCGAGACCGCCGGTATCGAAGCAGACGCCCTTGCCGACCAGCGTGATGGTTTTTGCACCCTTGCGGCCCCAGCGCATTTCCAGAAGCCGCGGCGCCTGCGCGCTCGCCCTGCCGACCGTGTGGATCAGCGGAAAGTTCTGCGCCAGCAGATCGTCTCCGACGATGGACGAAACCTCAGCACCATAATGTTTGCCAAGCGCCCGGAAAGCGGCTTCCAGATTTTCCGGCCCCATGTCGTTGGTCGGCGTATTGATGAGATCGCGCGCCAGAAAGACAGCGGCAAGACGGCGTTCGAGATCGGCGGCATCGATACCTTCACCGAGCGCCAGCTTTGCTTCCTGCGGCTTGTCCTTGAGGTAGCGGGTGAAGGCATAGGTTCCGAGACCAAAACCGAAGGCCAGCTTTTCAGCAGCAAGTGCCGTCGATTCCAGATGCCAGTCACCGGCCGGCAGCGAACCGGCAAGCTTGCCGGTGGCAAAAGGCGCATCGGCAGGTTCAGCACCCAGACCGAACAGCGCTGCGGAAAGCTCGCCGGATGCACCAGGCACCAGCAGGAATGCTCCTGATTCGGCTTTAAAACCTGCCGCCTTTGCCCATCCAGCGACCTTCTCCGGCAGGGACCCGGCTTCGAGATCAGCTGGTGTCACCGCGTAAACGGGGCGCGATCCGGCGGATTTCGTCGTGAACGGAGAGGGGCGATCGATAAATTGATAAGGGGACATGTTGGCCTTCATTGACGAATTAACAGTCTGTTAGGGTTAACAGTTTATTGCTTGAGGCAAGATTGCGCCACCCATGTTCGTAACCCTTTCAGTCGCAGGGGCGCTGGTTCGTCGAAAGATTGTCGCCATGCCTGCTCGCCTTTTCGTTGCCGATCATAAAAAACGCCTTGTCCGCACGGCTGCACTCGTTCTCGTCTCTCTGACGCTGGCCGGCTGCAACACGAGTGGCCGCAATGCCGACCGGCTGACGACGGGATCGATCTCCAGCCAGAGCACTGCGCGTTCGGAATCCTTCGACGGGATGAATGCAGCACAGCTGGCAAGTGCCGAGCAGCGGATCGGTGCGGCCTACGAAAAGAACCCGAAAGACCGCAATACCGGCCTGAACTACGCCAATATCCTGCGGATGACCGGCAAGAACAGCCAGTCGCTGGCCGTCATGCAGCAGGTTGTCATTGCACACCCGTCCGACCGCGACGTTCTTGCCGCCTATGGCAAGGCGCAGGCGGCTGCCGGACAGCTGGAGCAGGCGCTCAGCACGATCGGCCGCGCCCAGACGCCCGACCGCCCGGACTGGCGTCTTTATTCGGCAGAAGGTGCAGTGCTCGACCAGATGGGCCGCTCCGAAGAAGCCCGCACCAAATATCGTCAGGCGCTCGCAACACAACCAAACGAACCCAGCGTGGTTTCGAACATGGGCATGTCCTATGTGCTTTCCGGCGACCTGAAGACGGCGGAAACCTATTTGCGCAACGCATCCGGCCAGCCGACGGCCGACAGCCGCGTGCGCCAGAACCTCGCGCTTGTCGTCGGCTTGCAGGGTCGTTTTTCCGAAGCGGAAGACATCGCCCGCAAGGAACTCTCCCAGCAACAGGCTGATGCCAATGTTGCCTATCTGCGCTCGATGCTTTCTCAGCAGAATTCCTGGGCAAAACTTGCCGACAAGGACGGCAAACCGAAGCTTCGGACCAACTGATAAAACCTTTCACAACGCGTAAAAAAACCGGCTGCGCAAACGCGAAGCCGGTTTTTCTGTTTTGGGTTTAAAGCGGTTCAGAACCGGTCGGCAACCTGGATCATCGCCGGGCCAAGAATAACGGCGATCAGCACCGGCAGGAAAAACAGGATCATCGGCACGGTCAGCTTTGGCGGCAGCGCCGATGCTTTCTTTTCCGCAGCATTCATGCGCTCGTCACGGCCTTCCTGAGCCAGCACGCGCAGCGCCTGCGAGAGCGGCGTTCCGTAACGGTCGGCTTGAATGAGTGCGGTCGTAACCGCCTTGACGATATCGAGCTGTGTACGCAGGCCAAGATTTTCCAATGCGACGCGACGGTCAGGCAGGAATGAGAGTTCTGCCGTGGTCAGGACCATTTCCTCCGCCAGTTCAGGAGACTGGGCAGCCATTTCCTCGGCAACACGGCGCATGGCTGCTTCGATAGACGTGCCCGATTCCACACAGATCAACATAAGATCGAGCGCATCCGGCCAAGCCCGTTTGATGGAAGCCTGACGTTTGCCGATGCGGTTTGTGATGTAGATGTTCGGCAGGTAAAAACCGATACCGCCAATGACCAGCACAGCGATCAGGCGTACTTGGAAGATGTAATCCGCAAGGTTGCCGAGCGCGAAAATCCAGACTGCGGCAAGACCGGCCATTACGAAAGGCAACAGAAAGCGCGCCAGCAGGAACATGTTGAGCGCATTCTGCGACCGCAGGCCCGCCGCACGCAGTCGGCCGACAGTGTTATCGTCCACCAGCGCCTTGCGCAGGTTGAAACGCTCAACAATCTGCTGGACAGGCTGGTTGCTCTGCGAGCGCAGGCTAGCCCGCGACGCCTCATTGGACATGCGTGCGCGTTCCCGAGCACGCATCAGCTCACGCTCGGTCGAGACCGCTTTCATGCGCTTGTTGAGGTTGTCACCTTCGAGATAAGGCGCGGCAAGAGAATAGAAGGTGGCAAACACCGCCACCGCAACGAGTATTGCAATCAGGGTGGCGGGATCGGTCAGGGTAGCTGCGAGTTCCGACGACATTACCCGACCCTCATATGTCGAAGTTGATCATGTTGCGCATGACGAAAATGCCGATCGACATCCAGATACCGGATCCCACCATGATCAGATGCCCACGCGGATCGGTAAAAAGGATCGACATGTATTGTGGTGATGTGATCGACACCAGTGTCGCAACGATAAACGGCAAAGCGCCGATGATGACAGCCGAGGCTTTGGCCTCCATCGAAAGCGCACTGACCTTGGCCTTCATCTTGCGGCGTTCGCGCAGCACTTTCGACAGGTTGCCAATGGCTTCCGAGAGGTTGCCGCCAGCCTGACCTTGCAGCGCAATGACAATCGCAAAAAAGTTGATCTCCGGCAGCGGCATGGTCTGCATCATACGGGCGCAGGCCTCGGGAATAC
>Ga0075364_10000059_pt1 | contig 41361 bp, 39 predicted proteins | sample EndMetdeltDD1764_FD_71517 | JGI IMG/M metagenome (GOLD analysis project Ga0075364, IMG submission 71517) | Populus endosphere microbial communities from Tennessee, USA - Endosphere MetaG P. deltoides DD176-4 | ecosystem: Host-associated > Plants > Roots > Endosphere | place: USA: Tennessee... | reverse complement strand
GCGGCCGCTCGTCAGCGTGTAGGGGGTAAAGATGCTGTCATCACCTATGAGACGCCCGGTACCGGGCGTCTCATAGGTGATGACAGCATCTTTACCCCCTACACGCTGACGAGCGGCCGCGTCTCGGGCCGCTTGCAGGGCATGCTCACGAGTATCGAAGCTTTCCGACCACGTGCCATCGAATTCGTAGGCCCAGCCACCGTCATGTTGGCCGATGCGATATGTCATACTCATTAGGTTGTCCTCTCGGTATTGTTTGGTCAAAGTCGTGTTTAAAAATTCAGTACGGGCACGATACTCTCAGGCGCTGGCGGTGAGGCGCGCTTCCACCAAGTCTATGTCTCTCACGAGGCGTCGTGCACTTTCTTCAGGTAGCTGTCGCTGCCGAGCTAGCTTGAAGATCTCTTCCCGTTCGGCACGAGCGCCTACGAGCCGCAGGATCTTGTCGATATCCTCAGCATTACGAGCCATAAGAGGGTCGGTGCTCGATGACTGGTTGTCGATCCGGCTTCGATAGGCGTCCATAACCCGGGTTGCGACATCTGCATAAAGATCTGCATCGTTCTTACCCTCTCCCATTCTGTGCTGAGCCGCTTCAATAGCTCTGATTGCGGCTTGGGAGGATAGAACGCGAGCGTTATCTTCCTCTCGTCGATGAGACGGCTCCGGCGGAAGTTCGATATCCTTCAACAGGAACGGCAAACCGAGGCTGGCCGTTAAGAGAGACACGATTATGACGCCTGCAGCGAGGAATATGATCAAATCGCGAGCGGGGAACGCCAAGCCATTATGCATCACCAACGGCAGGGTTAGGACACCAGCGAGTGTAATCGCACCCCTGACTCCAGCCAGGGAAGTAGCGACGACAAGCTTCCAACTGGGAGTAGGTACTACCTTGCCTCGTCGCGCAGCCCTAAACAATGTGAAGCGCAATGACACCCACACCCAAGTAAGCCTTAGAAACGCCAGCGAACCACTGATAACGATAACGTGGAGAACAAGCCAGATGGGATCACGATGCCCGGTTTCGTAGACGACCGTGGCTGCACCCGCGACGATACCAGGCAATTGCTCGCCGAGGAGGACAAATATGATGCCGTTCATGGTGAACTGGATAGTATCCCAAACGGCAGCCCGGCGAACACGGGTTACGGCCAGGACACTTCCCCGTCGCTCCTCATAACTCATACATATTCCAGCGGCCACAGCTGCCAAAATGCCGGAACACTCCAGATGTTCGGCAGCTAAATATGCGCCGAATGGGATGAGAATGCTGATCAGAATTTGGGACCCAGTCTCTTCGCCAAGTCTACGCGAGACCTGATCCTTAAGACGCCCAATTGCAAAGGTGAGAATCACGCCGATGGCGACGCCGCCGAACGCTAGTCTGAAGAAGGTAATAACAGCATCGGAGGCTGAGAAGGCCCCTGTCAGAACCGCCGCGACGGCAAACTGCATACAGACGAGGCCCGATGCATCGTTCAGCAGCGACTCTCCCTCCAAAATGCGCATCAAGCGTTTGGGAATAGTCACCCGCGACGCTATCGCCGAAACTGAGACCGCATCTGTTGGAGACAGGATCGCGGCAAGTGCGAACGCAGCAGCAAGCGGGATGCTGGGAACTAGCCAATGTACAAAAAGGCCTATGCCGACGACGGTGAATACGACCAAGCCGATAGCCATCTCGAGAACGGTGGCATAGTCTCTGAATAGGCCTTCTTTAGGTATCCGCCAACCATCGAGGAAAAGTAGTGGGGGGAGGAACAGCAGAAAAAAGATATCTGGTTCTAAAGTGATTGCCGATCCCGTGCTCAACGCGATCACGGCTCCTAACCCTATCTGCACCAATGGAAGCGGAACGGGGAGCGGTAACAGCTTTGCAACGATCCCACTGAGCACGACCGCCAAAAGAAAAAATAAAGAGATTGTAATTCCGGCGATCATGAAGTTGCTCGGCTGGTTCGGGAGTGGCTACGCCAATGTGTTATGAGAGGAAACTTTGTGTATCCCCACGACACCTATCCGTATTGCAAATTTCACCGGAGCTAAATTTCGTCACCGCCTTGAACGGACGTCACATCTTACTCGGCGGTTATCGGCAACGTGAAGACCATGGTAGTGCCCGTTGCGTTCGAACTGCCGATCGCCAACGTGCCACCGTGAACCTCCGCAATCGTTTTGCAGATGGCCAAACCCATTCCCAAACCTTGTTCTTTGGTTGTGAAGAACGGCTCGAATATCGAATTTCGCACTTCCACTGGGATGCCGCCACCGGAATCCTTCACTGCGAGTACCACTACGTTTTCCCGAGTCTCAAGTCGAACGGACAGAGCTTTGACCGAGGCTCCTTCCATCGCATCGAGCGCGTTCGTCACGAGATTTAGCACTACCTGCTGTACCTGAATTGGGTCGGCAAATATCTTCCCGCCGTCAGCTAGTGCGCATTCGATGTTTGCTCCAGCCGTTCTCGCGTCGGTTTCCAGAAAGCCTAAAACATCAGAAACCACAGATTTCAAGTCTAGGAACTCGAGGTTGGCAGGGGCCTGTTTCGCCAGCGAACGCAGGGCGGAGATGATGCCACTTGCTCGAACGCCCGACTCCTCGATCTTCGTGAAGTTGTTGATCGCCTTTTCTATCTGAGGGACTGCTTGTTTTAGCCACCTCGTCCCAGCGCTAGCATGGGTGACGATGGCCGAAAGCGGCTGATTGACCTCGTGAACGATAGAAGCGGCCATACCGCCTAACACGGTGACGTGCGAGTTCTTGATCATGTCTGCACGGATATTCACGAGGTTGTCTCTTGTTCCGCGGTCGGAATTGTTTGCGCTATCAGAATCAATCTGCCGCTTCAATCGCATTGCCGCAGTCGTCGCGACGACGAACAGCTCGATTGCCTGTTCGGTTTCATATGAGAAAGCGTCGCTTACAGCGTTATTCTCGAGGTAAAGGATGGAAGAGACTTGATCATCCAGTTTCAGTGGGACACAGAGGACCGACCTTGCAGGACAATCCTTGAGACTTTGACCGTGGAGCTCGCCCGCTTCAGTTAAAGCATGTCCGTAGCGTAACGACTGAGCGGACTCCACGACGAGCCGTATCATTGAGGCAGGTGCCATCGCACTCGTGTATAGGGACTCTTCGGTCGCGGCAGTGGTCTGTCCGTTTTGGACCAAGCTATTGGCAATCACTTTCAGCTCGCTGCCATCCACACTGATGAGCTGACCCCTCATTGCGCCGGAGTACTTGATTGCAGCTATAACCAAGTCGGTTGTCAATGCGTCGACCTTGCCCGCCTTCGGCATCAGGTCATCCGAGACATGCCTAGCAACCTCACGAGAAAGAAGTTCGCCAAATTCGGTTTCCAAGCGGTCTGCAAGGTAATCGGCACCCCATCGACGGTAGTAAACCCGTGCTTGCCTAAGGTGTTCGACCCCTGCGAAGAACAGCCCGACTTCAACGCACAGTCGCCCTGTCCTTTCGTGAGCCAGTGCAAGCTCGTGTGACAACTCGGCGTCACGGGCTAATTTGATCGACGCTTCGTAGAGCCGCAAAGCTCCGATCGTGTCGCCGCTGGCCCTAGCCTCCTCGGCCTCGAGCAGAGCAAGCTTGTTGCCGAATGTAGCTTCGTTCTGAGCCGCATATGTAGCGATCGCGTTGCCATGCTCGTCGTCAGCGCGGACAGTTCCGCCCATACGTTCAAGCAACGACGCGTAGAAATGAAGTTCTGCCACGTGAATGTGCGCGGGCGTCGTCCATTTCCACAACTCAGCTTTTTTAAGGCTGTGCGACGCGCTCTTCAGATCTCCTCTGTAGAATGCAGCGATACCTTCGAATAATTTCGCCCAGAATACGAGTGGAGACATCTGAGACGACGTGTCCACGGTGACGGCTTCAAAGGGATTTATGTCGGGAACAATGCCGCTTTTAAGGGCAGTCGCGTAAGCGTCTTGGAGTTGCAGAATTTGGATAACTTCGTTGAATCCAACGCTCCGCGCTAAAGCCATACCACGAGCCGCCTCGTTCTTCACTATGGAAAGTGGGGCTCCCATCGCCAGGAGATTGGAAACGACGTGGTTTGTGGCGTAGCACGCCATGCTGATATCGCCGTTGCTTTTTCCCTGTTCGAACGCTTCCCTAGCCTTGCTTAGTCCATACGAAAGCGGCCTCAACCACACGCTCACTTGGTCGAGCGCGACGAGCGAGGACGTACGATAGAGACGGAACGCTTCTTGTCCCGATAATTGTACCGCTGCTTCGGCCATTTCGAGGGCCCGCGCGTACTCCCCATAATAGGAGGCAAGGCAGACACCGAACCAGGAAAGGCCGTAGCACGTTGCGCCGGCGACGCCATGAACAATCGAAAGCTCGACGATCTTCGCAGTATGTACGAACTTCAATCCGTCGTCGGAAAAAAATGATGACTGCAAGGTCGCCAGGAGGTCCATAGCGGCTATGATGGCTTCATCATTCGCGCGAGGCTGTCCGGACAAGTTTTCCAGCGAAAAAGACTCGAGCGCCACCATCGTGGTTCGATAAGCGGATTCAATTTCGTCGTCCGATGGTGTTCGAGACAGCTTGATGCCCAAGCATCTGAGGCCAGCCAGGGACGCATTCATCGCGTCTTCGAACTGACCTCGTAAGATGAGGACCGCAGCTTGCAATCGGACCGCTCTAGCGGTGTCCAAAGGTGTCCGAGCCCCGAGTAGGAGGCCTTCTAGCTCCGCATCCTCGATCGAAGCGCCCTTGATATCGATCAGCACCGAGCATCTCAGCTCGGCCAACTTACGATCGTACGAACTCAGCATCGAAGACAGCGACAGAAACTCGGTTCCCCCTTCAACGTATCTCAGCGCGCCCTCGAAAGAACCGACGGACCTCGCTATGACTGCCGCTGTCATGAGCGCGTCGACGACATCATTGAGATGATCGAATAGGACCGGACTGCGTTTAGCCTTCAGGATTTGCTCGGCAACCGCGAGACGCTGGTCCGGTGTCCTTGATGAGGTAGCGAGCATTCCGACAGCTACCGATGCGTGAATCCTGGTTCTGACGTTTTTTGCCAGGCCTTTGCGCACGTGTTCTCGCACATGGTCGTGGGTGAACTGACAGACGTTTTCATCGTACCGTAGTAAACCAAGCGAAGAAGCAGCTTTCAACAAATCATCGCAACGGGTACGAGGCACGCCGCTTACTGACGAAAGAAGGGTTATTTCGCTCGAAAAACCGACACAAGACGCGATATGCATCAAGAGCTTCGTTTCATCGGGAAGGCTGCCGATAAGTTTTCCCAAGAGGGAATCGAGCCCCCAATTTTTTTGATCGGATATGAATTGTGCGAGATCGGGTTTCGCGTCTGCTTGACCCAAGATACCCAGGATCAATTGAATATGAAACGGGTTACCACCAGCGACGGACTGCACAAGTCTAGCCAGCGGTTTCGTCGTTTCCCCGAAACGCTGGGAAGAGATCAGACCTTCGACAGCATCGTAGCCCAGTGTGTCCAACGCAATATTGGTTATTCGGACTGAGGGATCGCCGAGAAGAATTGACAGGCCTTTGCTCTCGAACTCGGATACTCCACCGTTGCGGTAGGTTCCGATCAACAGCATGTCTCTCATGCCCCGTTCGGAAAGTGCGCATAATAGCTGAACGGAACTGTCATCCAGCCATTGCAAATCGTCAATGAAGATTATGAGTGGTGAAGTTGGGGATGTATGGGCTCGTACGCTGTCGATTATCCTTTCTCTCACCCTAGAAGGCGAGATCGGAGTCGAGGCATCTTGGATTGCTATGATCTCGTCGATTGCGTCCTTGGGCAAAAAGAAACTGAGTGCCTTCAGTATCGCCGCATACGGGACCCAACGGTATGCTTCATCGGCCTTCGCATGGACGAAGTTCAGATTATGGGTGGTCGCGAGAAAAGCGTTGACTACTGAAGTCTTCCCAGAGCCCGCGGGACCGCCAACTAGTGTGATCTCGCCATAACCTGTCGTAATGACCCTGTTATAGGCTTCCCGCAGCGTGGCGATTTCGCCGTCGCGTCCAAAAATTTGACGGTTCCCGAAGTTCGCGTATGTCATCGTATCATGCCAAGTAGACGTTCGTTACGATCTGAGTGAGTGACCGTTACGGCTGTCCGATGTCAAACGAAGTTCAATTTGTCGCAACGCTTTAAGACCATCTCGTTCAAACCGGAGCAATTTCGTACAAGAAATTGCTTTCTTACCGAACGCGATGTCGCTGGGCGGCTACACGGTCAGACCTGCCCACGTCATCATGAGGCGGAAACCGGATGCGAATATACCGAGCGCGACCACCGACATGCTCCAGATCGCGACTAACCAGCTGATTTGCTTGATGCGCAGGCCTAGTGGATGACTTCCGGCCATCAGTGATACTCCTCGCCGAGCGCCTGCTTTCCCCGGAATACGAAGTAGGACCAAGAAGTGTAGCCCAGTATCACCGGTATAATCAGCAGCGTCCCGACCAAGGTGAACCCCATGCTTTCTTCCGGTGCGGCAGCCGACCAGATCGAGACACTAGGTGGGATGACGTTTGGCCAGACACTTATTGCCAAACCCGTATATCCCAAGAAAATCAGGAGGAGAGAAATAATAAACGGGCCTGCATGAGTGTTCGGGTTCTGCAGCAAACGAAGTTGAAGCCAAGTGAACACGACGACAAGGATCGGAACGGGCGCGAAATAGAGCATGTTCGGCCAGGTGAACCAGCGTGCAGCTATTTGCTGGTGTATCAACGGCGTCCAGACACTGACCAAAAGGATCACCCCGAAAAGGGCTATCGCATTCCACTGACTTAGTGTCCGCATTCGCCTTTGGAGCCCATCATTCGTCTTCATGACAAGCCAGTTCGAACCCAGTGAAGCGTAGGCAAATAGCAGCCCAAATCCAGTGAAGATACTAAAGGGAGTGAAGCAGTCCAGCGCAGACCCTGTGAACGCGGTGCCAGTAATCTCGAACCCATTGATAAACGCTCCCAACGCAATCCCTTGAGAGAAAGTGGCTACATACGAGCCAGCAGCGAACGCATTATCCCAGAACGGTTTTCTTGCCTCGGATGCCTTGAAGCGAAACTCGAAGGAAACGCCCCGCCAGATTAGTCCCGCCAGCATCATCATCAGCGGAAAGTAAAGTGCGCTGAGAAGGAACCCGTAAGCGAGGGGAAAAGCCGCAAAAAGAGCCGCGCCGCCGAGAACCAGCCAAGTTTCGTTACCGTCCCAAACAGGCGCTACCGAGTTGATCATCGCATCGCGTTCGCTGCGATCCTTGATAAACGGAAAGAGGATACCGATACCGAGATCGAACCCATCCATTACAACATACATCATCAGTCCAAAGGCGATTATTATCGCCCAGATAAGGGGAAGGTCTATGCCCATCGAGGCTCTCCGAATTTCAATTTGAATCTTAGTATTCGTCAGGCGTCGCTGAAAGTGGCCGAGCGGGACGCCCGCTTTGACCCGGCGCTTTATCACTGACTTGCCCGCCATATTTATCGGGGCCTCGTCCGACCATCTTCAGCATGAACCCAATCCCGGTGCCAAAGACTAAAAGATAAATTACCACGAACATGAGGAGACTGACGCTCAGGGCGAGAACAGAATGGTTCGAAACTGCATCCTGCGTCCGAAGGACGCCATAAACGACCCATGGCTGCCGCCCGGCTTCGGTAGTGATCCAACCTGCAAGCACGGCAATTAGACCTGCAGGTCCCATACAGAGCGCTGAGACTAGAAAAGGCCGATTGCCATAAACCGTCCCTCTCCAGCGGAGGATAGCACCCCAGAGACCTAAAGCGAGCATCGCGATCCCTAGCCCGACCATGATGCGGAAGGTGAAGAACACGATCGTTGAATTCGGTCTGTCTTCAGGCGCGAACTCCTTCAGACCCGGGATTTTGCCATGGAGGGAATGCGTCAAAATCAAACTTCCCAGATAAGGAATTTCGATCGCATACTTCGTCTGCTCCGCCTGCATGTCCGGAATTCCGAATGCTATGAGCGGCAGACTGTTCGCAGTCGGATCATTCTCCCAGTGCCCCTCGATGGCAGCGATTTTTGCGGGCTGGTACTTGAGGGTGTTCAATCCATGCGCATCCCCGATGAACATCTGTATTGGTGCGACGATAAGGATCATCCAGAGCGCCATTGAGAACATCGTGCGGACGGTGCCTGTCGCACGCCCATGTAGCAGGTGCCACGCAGCTGCGGCCGCCACGAACAATGCTGTCGACAGATATGCGGCGAGCGTCATGTGAGCCAGGCGATAGGGAAACGACGGATTGAAGATGACCGCTAGCCAGTCGGTGGGTACGACCCTGCCGTCGATGACTTCGAAGCCTTGGGGCGTCTGCATCCAACTGTTTGATGCCAATATCCATGTGGTCGAAATCAATGTGCCTAATGCGACCATTGCCGTCGCGAACATATGAAGGCCGGGGCCGACCTTGTTCCAGCCGAACAGCATCACTCCGAGGAAACCCGCTTCCAGAAAAAATGCTGTCAGCACCTCATAAGTCAGAAGTGGGCCTGTTACGCCGCCGGCGAACTGGGAGAAGCCGCTCCAGTTCGTACCGAATTCGTACGCAAGCACGAGCCCCGATACGACACCCATGCCAAAGTTCACGGCGAAAATCTTCGACCAGAAGTGATAGAGGTCAACGTAAACCGTATCTCGCCGGATAAGCCATAAAGCCTCTAGGACGACGAGAAAACTGGCTAGGCCGATGGTTATCGCTGGGAAAATTATATGCACGGAGACCGTGAATGCGAATTGTAGACGCGCCAAGTCGAGTGCGCTGAAATCAAGCATCGAGATGCTCCTTCGGTAAGTCGGATCCGGACAGCGATCTGCAGCTTGTCCGCGTGATCGTCTGGAACTACTCACGATTTGCAGGAAAATATCGCATGCCCACAATTACACGTAGGTATGGTGCAGATATCCATTTGTAGTGCGGCGAAGTGATTATTGATCGGCGGCTAATGGGAGCGCAGTACACACCATGAAAGCCGCATCCCTTGGAATGCGACTTCTGGAAGTCCTACGCGCAGCGTATGCCCGAAAATTACTCTCAGGAGCGCGCGGACATCTCACATCATAACCAAAAGCCCTGTCTCTCGGACCTTAATCCCTTGAGATGCTCGGCTTAAACGACACATGACCGGTTCCCCTAGATTGCAGCCAGTAACCTGAAGCCATGAAGATCCCGCCGCCGACGAGATTACCGAGAGTAACCCAGACCAGATTGTGAACTGCCCCGCCTAAGGTTACCCCTTGCGGGTGGTCGCTTATTAGGGCGAGGGAGAAGGTAAACATGTTCGCAACGCAATGTTCGAAACCTGCGGCAACGAAGATCGTTATCGGCCAGAAGATCAACATGATCTTTGCACTTGCGTTCTCGGTCCGACCTGCCATCCAGATTGCTAGGCACACAAGCCAGTTGCATAGCAAGCCGCGTGCAAACAGCGGCACTGGCTCAGCCGCCATTTTGGATGATACTGCGGCAAAGAAGGCTGTGCTACCATCGCCCGTCAGAACGCCGCCCCCTGCGAACCTGATCAGACATGCCAGGACAAATGCGCCGACAAGATTTCCCGCCCAAGCCGCACACCAGACAAACAACACGTCGCGCACCTTTATGCTCCGGGTGAAGAGAGCCAGTGGCATATACATCGCCGTGCCGGTGAAAAGCTCTGACCCGGCAAAGACGACAATCGTCAGTGCCGAGGAAAATACGATACCCATGACGAGATGAGACCATGCGGGATCGAGATGTGCGCCTACGGTGAACATCAGGACATCGCCAAAACCGATATATGCTCCGGCCATTGCAGCGCCGATGAAGAATGCAGCGAACTGTGATTTGACCAAAAGGGCTTTTTTCGTTCCCGCTTCCGCAAACTTACGAATGCTATCATCATACATGGATCAAACCCTTCTGGAATCTGGAGGATTTTAGGCTTTCGATCAGCACCTTTTTTGCGGGCTGAGCCTAAGCTTGGTTGAGGCTGTTAGGGATTATTGGATAGCGAGCGAGGGATTCTAGCTACACCATTGAGGAGGCACCCAGTCTCTTGCCGTACTCGGCAATACGCCGTCCCACGTCGCGGCGCTCGTCCTCGAATGCTCGAAGAGCGTCGGCCAGGTTTAGCGTTCTCCGGAGATTGTCTCTGAGTGAGAGCACGTCACCAGCAGCTTTGCCGACTCCCATCGCGGTATGCGGACGAACTACGAAAGCGGCGTCGCCGATTAATGCGGTTCTCCGACCGACCATGTGAACGGCTTCGTAATCAAATATTCCCTGGATCGACGGAAACGGTTCGACCTTGATTGCTTCCACAAAAGGTGGCGGAAGCAACCGAGCGGCATCCACATCCAAGTCCGAGCGGCGTTGCTCGGACAACTCACCACGGGGCAGGGAATACGGAGACACGCTTCCGGACGCCCCCTTGAACAGAGCCGGGAGTAGATCGCTATCCACGAAACGGTACCAGACCCAGTTGTATCGTCTATGGCCAGCCCCGATTTCGCCACCGAGACCTGGGACGAGATACCCGAGAACGTGATTACCGGGCGCTATGTAGAAAGTGAAGTTGTCCGGCAAAACAGCAGCAGCCGTTCCGAACAAAGCGTTTTCGGGCACCAGTCCACGCCAGGCAACGTATCCGGCGTATCGGTTCCTAAAGTCTGGATTTAAAAGTCGTCGCACGACTGACCCAATCCCGTCTGCACCAATCACAAGGTCAGCAGAAGCGGCTGTGCCGTCAGCGAACTCCATTACCGCTTGGTCCTTATCATCAATGACATTGACCACATGCTTTCCCAGAACATACTGCTCGGGGCCTAATTTCCTGGCTACTGTCGAATACAAGACATCCCACGATATCTGCGTCTGCGGCATGCGCGCACGTTCGATAACCGCTCCTGATCTATCAAGGTAGATGCGATCGAACGCCGGGACGCCGAAAGTGCTTATGTGTTCCACACCGATCTCGCGCAGAAGCTCGAAAACTTCTTGCTGGGGTACAAGGCCAGCCCCCCTGCCCTCAAAGCCACTCGCGGACCGCTCATATACGCGGACATCGTGACCATCCATTCCAAGAATTACCCCGGCAAACAAGCCTGCCAGCGATCCTCCGACGATTCCAATCCGTAAAGGCGTCATTTACTTAACCCCGCTCTTTCGTTTGAGCGGGCACGCGCCTGTGATCCATGAAACGAATGATCAAGGCGATGACGGCCAACGAGCCGCCGAGGACACAAACGCCCGTCCAGCCTGCTCTGGTCCAAGCAATTGAGGCAAGAGCAGCGCCTGCGGCACCACCGAGAAACATCGCCGTCATAAAGACAGTATTGAGGCGACTGCGAGCGTTCTGGTCCAATGCGTAGACGATATGCTGGTTGGAAACGAGAGCGCTTTGAATCCCGAAATCCAGAATGATCACACCAACGACCAACATGGCCAGCGAGCTCCAGATGCCAAACAATACCCATGCCACGATCGTTGCCAGAATTCCCAACCAGACCACGAAATGCGGCCCCTTGCGATCTGCGACCTTGCCCGCGAGCGGAGCTGCAAACACGCCGACGGCACCAACAATGCCGAACAAGCCTGCGATATCAGCGCCCAATCCAAATTTTGGAGTGGCGAGATAGAGTGCGAGGATCGTCCAAAAGGCGGTAAACGACCCGAAGAGAGCGGCTTGCATCAGGGCCGCAGACCGAAGTGGCGCGTGTGATTTCCAAAGACCGAAAAGCGAGCGAAGCGCAGGCCTGTAAGCCATCCGGGAGACCGGGGCGTGATCTGGCAGAACCGCGTACATTAAAGCAGATGCCGCAAGCGCCATGGGAACGCCGAGCCAGAACATCTCCCGCCATCCGAAATGTTCGCCGACGAAACCAGACAGGGTTCTTGAAAAGAGGATGCCGGACAATACTCCGGCCATGACCGTTCCGATGGTCGCACCTCGTTTCTCGGGAGATGCAAGCGACGCCGCGAAAGGAACGATCTGCTGCGCGACCGTCGCGCTCGCACCGACCGCCAATGATGCGGCGACCAGAGCCCAGGCGGAAGGAGCCAGTGCTGCAAGGATCAGCGCCACAGAGAGTATAAGAAACTGTGCCACGATCAATTTACGTCGGTGAAGGATATCACCGAGCGGCAGAATCAAAAGTAGCCCGAGCGCGTAACCAAGCTGGGTCGCGGTGGGAACAAAACCGGTGATCGATTGACCGGGGAAGTCATGCTCCATAATTCCCAGCATCGGCTGGTTATAGTAGATATTGGCGACTGCGATCCCGCTAGCGGTCGCCATCCCGTACAATGAAAGCTTGCCGATCCCCGTAGGCGCGATCGACGCGGCGCTGTTTGTCGTTTCCATTTCCTGACTACCCGGCGTTTTGAGCCACTTGAACGTGACATCGGTTTACGAAAATCCATTGTGGTTTGACCCGCGACAGGCACCTGCTGCGCTCGATAGAGGCATCAACAAGTCACAACTGGGAACTGCGTTCGCTCTGCGAGCTCGACCCGCGCTCGATTGTGCGGGCGAAATAAGCTTCAGTGATCCAGAGATATTGAAGTTGCGAACGCTGCGGAATCATCCGTTGGACCGGTCGACGTAAACGTCAGTGCAGGCCAGCTATCCAAAAGTATGGTGATCACGTGATCAAACCTTTGAAGGAAATTGCCGTCGACTGCCTCTTTTTGAACGATGAAACCTCAAACCGCACGGAGGTAGTCGAGAGGCGTTGACTGCAACCGGTCAAGAGGGCTCTGTAGCTCAAGGGCAAAAACGGTGGACCAAATGATCGACTTAGCGGACACAACAACGATCCAGTCGAGCGACCACATGAGCAATCTCTTACGGGCGTTTGTAAGTTTCTCGAACGGTCGCTCAGCGCACCTCATGCGTGTTCGAGATGACTCTTTCCAACCCGTTCTGTCATCCAGTGCAGTAACCAGTGATGGAGACGACGGAGAGTTCACGCCGTTTCAGATTTCGCTCATGAAGAAAGCGCTGCAGTCACGCAAGCCTGAAGCGCTTTTCGAAAACATCATTGTAGAAGGTCGCGATCGGAATTGCGATGGACTCGAGCCAAACCTGTTGACCGCCTTGGGCATTCCGATCTTTGACTGTGACGTCGTTAGGTTCGTGGTTGTCATCGAGGCTATAGAGAATTTCGACCGACACTCATCGATGATATTCAAGGCCTCCGAGCTCTTTGCAACAGCTCTAGCCTCAGTTCTTGGGTCCGCCATCCCCGTAGACCAAACTCAGACGGAGTTACACGCCGACTTCCTAGTAAGCCGCCCGAATGAGCAAGGATCAATATCTCCTGCGATTGAGTCGGCAGTGTTGACAGGTGTTGCCGAAACCATTGCAAATGAGCTCAACGACCCGCTCTCTGCGGTTGTATCACATTCTGCGGCAGGCCTGCAGTGGTTGAATCAAGTTCCGCCTGATTACGAAAAGGCAAAAAATTCCTTTCGAAAAATTACGTCTTCGGCCTTCGGAGTTGGACGCGTGATCTCATCATACCGGAATTCGTCATCCGGCCAAAGAAGAGCAACCCACATACCCGTCGAAGAAGCGGTGTCGGAAGCCCTCCAATATATTCAGCTGTATCTCCATGGGGATGAAATGGCAGTGGACAATGCCATTGACACTTCTGCAACGATCTTCGGTGAGCGGCGCATGGTCGTCCAGGCTATAATCAACGTGTTAAGCGCGTCGATGGATGCGGCGGCCAGCACCAATCTACCAAGCGGCATAGCAATACGGGGAAGTGTCGAGAACGGTTACTTTGAATTGAAGGTGTCGAATAACGACCAGATCGTCGGTCAAGAAGCTCGTGACGCTTTTTTCGATCCGATATATTCGTTGAAAGCCGGGAACTGCGGGATCAAGCTTGCCGTAGCTAGAAACATAGCTCTTCTCGAAGGAGGAGGTCTTGAGATAGCAAGCACTTCGAGGCGAGGGACAACGTTGGTGCTAAAACTCCCTATACACGAGAATTAATCTGGACATCTCCCGCATCGGTTCGACCAGAAGAAGAGCGAGAGTCACAAGGCTGCAGATCCTTCGGTGTATCGTTTTAGTTTGACAGTAGCTTTACCAATAGCCATGGGTTCAGATCCAAAGGGGATCATTGCGACGGAAACCGACCTTTGACAAAAAGCACTCACGCTCACAACCGCGATATGAGCTACCTTCTCGCCCAAGAAGCCCCCGCAGTGCGGGTGTCCTCACTTAAAGGGGGTGTTCTCGCAGCATCAAGGATTACCCGTGAATCAGCAGGCCATGGGTTAACTGACGAGCACGCACAGGAAGATGCCTATTTGCTCTCTTTTCAAGCACGGGATTACCAGGGGCGTCTTTGGCTTAACGGTACTGAGCTTGATTTCGCTGGCAGTCGACGGGGAAATTTCACGCTGTATGACTACTCGATGAGGTGGCGTGCTGATCTTCAGTCCGCGTTTGATTGCGTGAACTTCCATATTCCCGGAGCGGCACTCAAACTGCTTGAAGAGGAAATTGGCAGCACACCGTTTGAGAACCTCGACATCGCTCCTGGGGCGGATGTTCATGATCCGATCGTTGCGGGGATCGTCGGTGCGATAATGCCGATGTTCAACAGTCAAAGTAACAACAATCAGCTTCTTCTTGATTACGTCGGAACCGGGCTCTTGGTACATCTGGCGGAAAGCTATGGTTCTGCGAGGACGGCTCCAGTCAGGCGCGGTGGCCTGACGCCGCAGCAGCTCAAGCGAGCAAAAGCTTTAATAGAGGCTAACCTGTCTGGGCAACTCACACTGCACGAACTATCGGTGGAATGCGGACTGTCGCCATCTTATTTCGCAAAAGCGTTCAAGGTATCGACCGGTGTGACCCCCCACAAATGGATGGCGCAACTTCGGATCGCAAAAGCCGCGGATCTTCTGAAAACCTCTACCATCAGCTTGGCCGAGATAGCGTCGAAGTGTGGGTTCGCCGACCAAGCTCATTTCACAAGGGCGTTTGGCGAGGCCAAAGGCGTAACGCCTTCCGCTTGGCGCAAGGAAACCCATCCTTTGCTTTACCCGCTACGCCGTCTGCCTAGCACTTTGATGAGAAAAGACGTCGATTTCCTCAAAAATAGGTGAGCGACTGTCTTCGATTTGAACAGTCACAGGCAACGTCTATTGGCGTCCAAGCACGCTTTCCAGACAGGAGATCAGTTTTGACAAGTCGACCGGTTTCCCGAGAAATGCCAGCGCACCACCTTCCAGTGCCGCGCTTCTTGTCTTCTCATCGTGATAGGATGTCATAAAGATCATAGGTGGCCGATCCGGCTCGGCGTTTAGTCTAGATTGTAACTCGATACCACTTAGTCCGCCCATCTTAACATCGACGACCATACAATCGATCGACGACCGCCGCTCGAATGCTAAAAATTCCTCGGCAGACGTAAAAAGGACGCTCTCGTAGCCCAACGATCTGACAAGATCATCAAGCGCCTCACGTATTGCCAGATCGTCGTCGACGATCGCTATCAATGGGTATGGGGACACAATTTGCGACTTTCTTACGCAGAGTAAGGCCTCAGGCCGATGGGCCTGTTTGAGATATGCGGGCCAAATGCTCGCGAGACTGCTCCATGCTGCGGACCAGTTCCGCAACTGACTTTGCTTCCATTTTACGCATCACATTGCCGCGGTGCAGCTTTACCGTGATTTCGCTGATACCCAGTTGAAAAGCAATCTGCTTATTCATAAGCCCCGCAATGACGGCCTCTAAAACTTCTTTCTCCCTTGCAGTCAAGGTTTCATATCGCGTGGTAATCCCGCGATGTCGTTGCTGCTCTCGACGCCGTACGCCGTCACGCTCGATGGCGGATAACACTGCATCTAAGAGATCCTGGTCTCTGAATGGTTTGGAAAGGAAGTCGACCGCACCAGCTTTCATAGCTCGAACGCTCATGGAGATGTCGCCATATCCGGTCATGAAGATAATGGGCATCTGGCTTCCAGCTCGTTCCAGTTGCCCCTGAAAATCGAGGCCGCTCACGCCTGGTAGTCGTACATCGAGAACGATGCAGCCTGCGCGGCTCATCTCAGCTTGACCAAGGAACTCTTCAGGGCTTGCGAACGCCTCTGCGGGGAGGTTCATCGAGCGAAACAGGTCCGTTAGGGACTCACGCATCGAGATGTCGTCGTCGACGATGTAGATGACTGGATCATCAAGATTTCGCTTGCTGTTCTTACGCTCTAACATCGTTTGCCCTCTTGGGTAGACGGATTTCGAAAACGGCCCCACCCTCGGGATGGTCGCGCCCTTCTAGAGTGCCACCTATCGCTTCGATGGAGTTGCGGCAGATCGAGAGGCCCATGCCCATTCCATCGGTTTTCGTAGTGAAAAACGGAGTGAATAGGTTCTGCTTCGCTTCCGCACTCAATCCGGCACCGCTATCTTGAACTGCGACAACGATCATACTGTCATTGTGTAAGTCATCGAGCGATATGGCAATGCGCCGCCGACTTGGCGATGCCGCGGCAATCGCGTGAACTCCGTTCGAAATCAGATTAATCAGGACCTGTTGCAGCTCTATCCGAGCACCCATTATCCGCGGAATATCTGGCGAATGGGTAACATCTACGCGTATATGCTCTCTTTGAAGGTCACCCTCCATCAAGGTCAGAGCCTCGACCACCAATGCGTTAAGGTCTATCAGTTCTGATTTCTTAGGAGCCTCGAGGAGCAGCGAACGAGCGTTGCCGATAATGGCGCTGGCGCGTTGACCATCTCGCAGAATACGCTCAGCGGACCGTCTGGCTGACTCCACATCCGGGGGATCTCTATCGAGCCACCTCATCAGCGTTTGAGAATTGACGACAATTGCGCCGAGCGGTTGATTCAAATCGTGGGCCAGGGAGGCGGAAAGTACCCCAAGGGTGGCGGCCTTTGACGCACGTCCTAACTCGGCCTGCGCCGCAGCAAGCGCGATACGCGCCTCTTCTCTCTGAGTGACATCGACCATACTGACCACTACACGGTTGTACGCCTGAGCCTCTTCTGGAAAAGCGATCGCTAGAAGGACAGTCTTGGCCTCCCCGGCGTCGTTGATCACTGTGGCGGTGCTCTCGAAGTGTTGGGCGTCATCCATGATCGCTTGGAGGACAGAAACGAATACGTCGCTATCTGTCGGGATGAAACGATGTAGGGAGAGTGCCTGTGTGTCCTTCGCAGACTTTCCGAGCAGGGCAACTGCCGCATCGTTGGCGGCGACAACGCTGATCATATCCATGCACCGAGCAACTATTCCGGGATGATCCGTTACATATCGCTTCATGTCATCAACGCCCTCTGCTTTGAGGTCCATGAGGTACGACCGCAATCGCGAGTAATCGCGTTCCCATAGCGCCACCCTCGTACGGGCGAAAATGGATCTGTAGCGTGCTTCGCTTTCTTTAAGAGCTTTATTCGACGCCATCAATTGTGCGCGGGCGTTATCGGCGCGCAACAACAACGCCGTCGTCACACAAAGCGCGGCTATAGCGACAGCCAGGCGAAGAAAAGTCTGAGCGTCCGGCTCCGGTCCATGCGTGACGAGAAAGGAGAGCAAAGTAAGGCAGATGAAGCCAATATTAAGCAGGACAAGCCCACGCCGACCAACCGCTTCGGCGGCCAGAAGGAGTGCGATGACATAGAGGACGGCAATTGCCCCCTCGATCTCCGTTAGTGTATCAACAGCGAACACAGCGAGGGCCACAACCGCTGCCGTTCCGCTGAAGGCAATGGTTTGGCGTACCTTCTCTTTCGCTGTTTCGGTCACTATGACATCCTGCTGTGGCATGTATGATTCATATGCTTCTATCGTCTTAGCGGCCCTATCGGACCTATACCATAGTGTAGGGTGGCCTCGGCAGGCGCTTAGAAAACATTCGATTTCCCGATAGTTTCAGGGGGCAACCCTTTTCAAAGCCTCGTGGATTTGACTCACAACCGCCGCCCCCTCTCCAACGGCAGCCGCCACGCGCTTAGTCGAACCTGATCGAATATCTCCAATTGCGAAGACATTGGTAAGGCTAGTCTCAAGCGGTAGCACGACCGTGCCCGCGAAGCTGGCTTCGGTGTCAGCTCCCGTGGTGATGAACCCGCGATCATCAATCGCGACTTGAGACTGCAGCCATTCACTGTTTGGGTCCGCCCCGATAAACAGAAACAGGTGATGAACCGGAACTTCATTCACGACTTTCGTTATGATGTTCTGGACGCTAGCAGATAGAAGCTTCCCGTTCTCGGTTGAGGACAACGCGACGATCTCGCTACCGACATGAATCTTGACGTTTTCCAGAGCCCTGATCCGTTCGATCAGGTAGGTTGACATCGTTTCCTCCAGAGGACGTCGTACGATCAAATTAAGGTTTCTGACCTGAGGCGCGAGATACACTATTGCCTGGCCCGCGGAATTACCTCCTCCCACTAAGGTTACATCTTCCCCACCGCAGACTTTGGCCTCGATCGGAGATACCCAGTAGGAAATGTCGGCTCCGTCAATTTTGTCGATGTTGGGAATTTGGGGCTTTCGATATCTGGCACCGGAGGCGATCACCACCGTTCTGGATTTCACCACCCGGCCGTCCGCCACCCGCAACTCGAACGAAGGTCGTCCCGCCGTAGATGAGCTGGAAAGTTCCGCTACGCTCAGTGGAAGCACGATATTCGCGCCGAATTTCGAAGCTTGGTTTATCGCCCGTTCCATTAGCGCCTGCCCCGTGATACCAGCAGGAAATCCGAGGTAGTTCTCTATACGCATAGAAGCGCCAGCTTGACCCCCGGCCACCGCTTGTTCAATCACGATGACCTCCAACCCCTCCGACCCTGCATAGACTGCGGTAGCAAGACCTGCAGGTCCGGCTCCGACAATCGCCACATCATAGACTTTCATCAGGTCGATATTGGCGGTAATACCCAAGCACGCTGCGATCGCGGCTTCTTCAGGCGATTTTAGTATCTCTCCATTCGGGCATAGGACTAGCGGGAGGTCCTTTTTTGTGAACCCGAGGCGATCGAGTAAAGCCGCCCCCTCACCGTCCGACACCACGCTGAGCACGGTATTTGGATAACCATTACGACGCAGAAAACCTTCGAGGCGAATGATTTCCGCGGTGCCTGGAATTCCTACAAGCACGCATCCCGCCGCACCATTGGCAATGAGGTTCGCTCGACGCCGAATGAAAGCGCGCATGACGATTTCGCCGATTTCCGCTGCGCCAATCAGCATAGCCCGGACATGGGAAGCATCGAATGACAGGGCGGTGCAACCGTTGTTCCCTGCACGTCCACCTGCAAGCGCCGGATTGCCCGAAAGCTGGCTGATTTCTCCGGAGAACTGTCCTACGCCAAATGAGGTGATGGCCACGTCACCGGATATGGCATCACGACGTGACACGTTGAGCTGGCCTTCGACTACAAGCCAAGTTGGTGCATTACGTTCACCGACCGCGAACAGCGTTTCGTGCGGATCGAAATGCCGTTCGGCACCGGACGCGAAACGTTTGGCGATCTCTACCTGGTGCGGGGTGAGCGTCGGGTACGCCTGATCGTCTTCCAGAGGTTGAATGCTCATTGTTATGCGTTCCTAATAGTACCGCGGGATTGGACCGTTCTGCTGGGTCTGGTCGGGGAGGTCGACGAATGTCTCGTCGACGTAACACCACCCCCAGCCCTCTGGCGGATCATAACCTTCGATGATGGGATGCGAACTCTCATGGAAGTGCGCGGTCGCATGCTTCCCTTCTGATTGATCGCAGCAGCCGACGTGGCCACATATCCTGCATAGTCGCAGATGAAACCATTCCATTCCGAGTTCGAGGCACTCTTCACATCCAAACGTGCGCGGAGTGACGTCTCTGATACTTTTTATGTGCTTGCAGCCGGTCATCTCCGCGAAAGTCCTTCTAGGGATTAGAATTGAAAAAGCTTCAGGATTTAGCGACCCCAGGATGCGAGATGTCCGACTGGGATCTCCCAAGCGAACCGCATCTGATCCTCTGCAGTGAAGGTACGACGGGCTTGCTCCCACGTGCACCATACTTCGGTTATGCCGGAGCAGACCTAAGTATAGTACTGCCATTCTCACTTGGGATTTAGGTAATGCTGCGTCCGTGGCTCACAGTCGTTGTTGCCCGGCTCTTGCAAAACCTAAACATAGGAAGGTCCCATTATGAGTGTCTCCGCGTCGGAAGGCAGCGCCAACGTGTTCGGTTCGCTGGCCACGGAAACATATGAAGCCGAAGGCAATTACTCCGCGAGCAATCCCGGCCCCCGCAACAAGGAATTGATGGCTTTTAATCCGAGCTCGGTTGTTCCTCCGCCGACCGATCATGGTGTTGTAGAGCCGTTCTGGTACTCATTCGAACTTACGCATCGGCGTATTCAGGAGGGTGGCTGGACGCATCAGGTCACCACCCGCGAGCTTCCGGTATCGAAAGATATGGCTGGCGTGAATATGCGCCTGACCAAAGGAAGCTTCCGCGAACTTCATTGGCATCTGGCGGACGAGTGGGCGATCATGTTGTCCGGCAAGGCACGCATCACCGTATTCACGCCCGACGGCTCGATGTTCGTTGATGACGTGGTCGCTGGAGACCTATGGCTGTTTCCGGCCGGAGCTCCTCACTCCATCCAGGCACTCGGCGAAGATGGATGCGAGTTTCTGCTCGTTTTCAACCAAGGCAATTTCTCCGAAGAATCGACGTTGCTTCTTTCCGATTGGCTGAAGCATACGCCGCCCGAGATTCTTGAGCAGAATTTCAGACTGGGTGCGGATTCCATCGCTAAACTACCGAAAGAAGAGCCGCTTTACATTTTTCCGAGCCGTGAGCCGAAAAAGTCGCTTGAAGAAGAGATAATCGAGGTTGCTCGTAACTCCGACGCGCCGAGAGTTGCCTACACGTTCAAGACAAGCGCTATGAAGCCGACGCGCGAAAGCGATGCTGGGTCAGTGAAAATTATCGACTCCCGTAACTTTCCCGCTTCCCAGAAGATAGCTGCAGCCATTGTAACCGTTAAACCTGGGTGCATCCGGGAACTGCATTGGCATCCGAATGGAAGCGAGTGGCAGTACTGGATCAAGGGCAAGGGCCGCATGACGGTATTTCCGGGTCAGGAAGCCGCCCGAACGATGGACTTCAATTCGAACGACGTCGGTTTCGTTTCCAATATGGCGGGGCACTATATCGAAAACACTGGGGACGAAGACCTCGTTTTCCTAGAAATGTTCGTAGCACCCGAATTCCAGGAAATTTCGCTCAACCAGTGGCTCCGCGCTTTGCCTGAGCAAGCGGTATCCGCACACACGAATCTGACGGCAGATGAGATCCGTCAAATCCCGACAGGCCACAACCCGCTGCTGAAGTAGTGCGTTACCGTGCGGCTCACGAGATCGCACGGTGGGCCAGAGACTTGGTCCGGCTGAGTTTAGTTTACCCCGCCGGACCAAGTCATCAAGAAGCGCATCATCACGCTTTGGTTGGCCGAAACTAGAAACCATATTCAAGGAGATGCATGTGGCCCAGATAAACCGCGAGCCGGAGGCGAGGCTCGGCGAAGAAAAGGACCAAGCCCCTTTCCAAACAGTGTCCGCTACCACTTCCGCCAGGGAGCATGTATCCAGTCAAGACGCGGAAACTGGCACCCTGCTAACTCGGCATCCGTTCGGTGCCGTGATAGCGATCATCGCAGTCGTCGCGATTGCGACGGCTGGCTATTTCGTGTGGCTCACGAATTTCCATCCGTACGAGACCACCGACGATGCGTTCGTTGAAGCCCGCACCTTCCCCATTGCGACGCGTGTACCCGGTTATATTGATATGGTTTCGGTAACGGACAACCAGCACGTCGATAGTGGGGCACTGATCGCTCGTATTATGCCTCGCGATTACCAAATCGCCCTAGATCAGGCGAACGGTCTCGTAGAGGCGGCGAAGGCCGCCATCGTAAGCGCAGATGCCCAAGTGGGTGTAGCGGACGCCTCAATAAGTGAAGCACAGGCACAGCAAGCTTCGGCGCAGGCAGCGTTGCAGTTCGCTGCTGATGAAGCCAATCGTCAGTCCGAGCTTGTGAAGGGGGGCGTGGGAACAATCCAGACATCACAGCAGTCTGAAGCAACCCTCAGGCAGGCTCAAGCAACATTTAATCAGGCCGGGGCCAGCGTTGTATCGGCGATGAAAAACAAGGTTGCGGCGCAGGCTCAACGTGCTAGCGCTCAAGCAAGCCTTAAGCAGGCGGTAGCGCAGCAAGAGAGCGCGCAGCAGAATCTTCAATATACGGAGCTCAAAGCGGAACAGTCTGGCCGTGTCGTTCAATTGAGTGGCGCGAAGGGACAGTTCGTCGAGGCAGGCCAAGCAGTAGCCATGTTCGTTCCGGACGAGATGTGGGTCATTGCTAATTTCAAGGAGACGCAACTGTCTGTCATGCGGCCCGGCCAGCCCGTTGAGATGACGATCGACGCATATCCTGATCACCAAATTCATGGCGAGATCGCATCGGTCCAGCCAGGTTCAGGCACAGCCTTCTCCCTTTTACCTGCGGAGAACGCCACAGGAAACTACGTGAAGGTCACCCAGCGAGTTCCTGTCAAGATCACGGTAGAAAAGTGGCCGTCCGATGTGGCGATTGGCCCGGGAATGTCCGTGAATCCAACCGTTACAGTACACTCGGAGAAGTGAAATGAACACGGCGACGGGTCTTGCAGATATTAGACCAGCTCAACCGACCAATCCTTGGGTAGTGGCGATCGTCGTTGCTGTTGCGGCATTCATGGAGGTGCTGGACACAACCATCGCGAACGTAGCCCTCAGGTACATCTCAGGCGGTTTGGGAATCAGCTCTGATGAGGCCAGTTGGGTTGTCACGACATATCTGGTGTCGAACGCTGTCGCGGTTATCGCTAGTAGCTTCATTGCGCAACGCTTCGGTAGAAAACGGTTCTACCTCGTGTGCCTCGCTACCTTTACGACCGCCTCGATCATGTGTGGGCTCGCTTGGGATCTGGAATCGCTTCTATTCTTCCGAATGGTCCAGGGCTTCGCCGGCGGCGGCATGGTACCAGTTTCGCAGTCGATTCTGACGGATTCGTTCCCACCTCAGAAACGCGGCCAAGCCTTTGCAGTTTTCGGGGTAGCAGTCGTTGTTGCCCCTGTTATCGGCCCGACTTTGGGCGGGTACCTTTCCGACAACTTCTCATGGCACTGGTGCTTTCTCATCAACGGTCCCGTGGGCGTGCTGGCCTTCTCACTTGTCTACATGCTAGTGAAGGATCCTCCTTCTGCCGCCGAAGAAAGCGCCCGGATGAGGCGCGAAGGCATTCGTTTCGACATGATCGGGTTCGGATTGCTGGCAACCTTTCTAGGTTCCCTCGAACTGGTCCTTGACCGTGGTCAAACGGAGGACTGGTTCGACTCCTCTTTTATCATCATCACTGCCGCTGTTTGCTTGGCGTCTTTACTCGCCTCGATACCTTGGCTCCTGAGCGTAAAGAATCCGATCATCAATGTCCGATTGCTCGGTACAAGGCAGTTCGGATCATGCTTTATCGTGATGCTCGCTATCGGCGCGATCCTGATTGCAACAACTCAGTTCGTCCCCCAGGTCCTACAAGAAAACTACGGATACACCGCTACTTGGGCGGGGCTGGCATTATCTCCCGGCGGCCTTGTTACAATGGTGATGATGTTCCTCACGGGACGCCTGGTCGCTATCATTCAGCCCAAGTATCTCATCGCTGCAGGGGCGGCGACAATCGCTTATGCAATGGTCTATCTGACTTACATCACTCCGGACGCCAACTTTGGCTTTTTTGTCGAGTCGCGCTTCTACCTTGGTGTAGGGCTCCCGCTCATTTTCATTCCGATCACTGCCGCCTCTTATGATGGCCTGCGACCGGATCAGACAGACCAGGCCTCGGCTCTTATCAACGCTGCAAGAAACACAGGCGGATCAATCGGTGTCTGTATCGCGACAAATATCCTGGCACACCGCGAGCAGTGGCATCAAAGCCAATTGGTCGAGCATATCGTTCCGTCCGATCCCGCCTACTATCAGACGATGCGCAACCTGCAGGGGGTCTTCACGCAACAGGGCTCGAGCCAAGTGGATGCCCAACGGCAGGCTTTGGGCTGGATCGGTCTCCAAGTCCAATCTCAGGCCAGTTTTTTGGCGTACATCGACGTTTTTCACGTCCTTGCGCTGATTTCTCTGGCTGTGGTTCCGCTTGCGCTAATCCTAAGGAACGTTGGCACCAAAAACGTTTCAGTTCACTAGGCCAGAGGGCCTGCTCCTCACGAGGCCGTATCATAGTTGTCGGACACCGCTGGGGTGACGGTGCCTACATCAAGATGAGCGGCTTTTGTGCGCGCACTAAGGCCTCCTTGAACCCGAAAATTTGAGTAAACCTGAACCGCTCTGCCGTTTTCTTGTTTTGCCGATCAGACACCAGTGGATGACAAAAATGAGATCAGATTTTCTCGCTGCTGGGAAATCTCGAAGGGCATCGTCGATACGGTGATTGTGGTTTCGTTCCCTACAACTAGAGGACCTAGTCCTGCGGCTTTAGGATCATTAGGTGTGTTATGAAAATGGGTGATCAAACCGTCAAAGTAGAACCGAAAGATCGGGATCTCGCTCTGGGGCTCGTCCTCAATAGCAGGCAGTATCTTCGTATCAGCGGTAGGTGACTGATTGTGCTGATATCCTACTGTATGGAACTGAGTCAGGGAAACCGGATAGAAGCTAACAGGTGGAACAGAATTCGTTGTAAGTGCGAGCCGCATAGTTTCCAGGTCGGCAGGAGCGACGCTGATTGGTTGGAATTCGGGTAGCTTCGATGCGGCCGCCCGCCATAAGAGGCTAAGGAAGAACAGTCGGAGACGGTCCGGGTCTTCGACTGCTACTGCGCGAACACCATAGTGTGGCCCAAACAGTGTTCTTTCGTCATCGGTAAGTTCTTGGATTGGACCGAAGCCGCTCCAGACTAATTTTTTCATCCGCAGATATTTTATAGCCCACCCATCCAAGGCGGCAAGGATATCCTCTCCTTCCCTTGTTACCAGCCTATTATCGTACCAACTGCTCCAACGCCGTTTTGGTTTTGCCTGCTCACTGAGTTGCATGAAACCGACGCCCTTTGAGATGGGCTGTGTTAAGGCTCGGGGAATGAGGTGGCTCTCAACGAAACTTCCATGCTTCAAAGTTAACGCACATTTCCCTGACGTCATTGGCCTCTCTCAAAAATCATGAACGGTCGGATCTAGCCGTGCTACATCAGCGCCATGATCGTCAAGCGCGCTTTTTTCCTTTGCGTCGTCGAGACATTTCTCAAGAGAATGTTACGTGAATCATTCCCACTGACGACCATGTCGCTGTTGCACGCAAAATTGCTGTCTTGCTCCATCGCATGTGGATTAACGGCACGGATTCCGGTTTGGATCGGAGGTTCCCTTGCAGTATGAGCTGTAACTCCGACAGAAACCGTTCTTACCGGATCGTCTCTTGCGGAAGACGGATGGATAAAGCCGACTATGACTGCTGCGCTTCGAGCGCGGCCAAATGCGAGACCCTCCAGACCCTGATCCCACGCTCCTAGCGAAAGGGAGCTAACAGACTGCGAAAAGAAGCGTGAAGGGCTTGAACGATCAGGCCCTTAAAGATCAGAAGAAAGAGCTTGACCCAAATGCCCGATTAGAGAAGCTTTCATTCTCTCGTGCACCTAAAGGTAATTCTTTTGATGCGTTCGGCCCGATACGTGGACGTTGATGGCAATTGAAGATCAGTGAGCTGGCCCATGCCTCGTTTCCTCGCCGTTTACACTATGAAGCACGAAGACTTCGCATCTTTTCGAAGCCTGCCCAAATCCGAGCAGGACGCCATCGATGCACTCGGCGTTAAACGATGGGCGGAGTGGCTAAAAACAAACGCTGCGTACATCGTTGATCAAGGCGGCATGGTGGGGAAGACAACACGCATCACCAAAAACGGAATTGCTGACACTGCAAATTCCCTCTGCGGATACCTAGTGGTCGAGGCTGAAACCGCAGAGGCCGCTGCGGGGCTTTTTAAAGACCATCCGCATATCACCATCTTTCCCGGCGACGGCGTGGATATTATGCCGTTGGTCACCTAACTTCACGGTTGCGGAGCCGATAAGGACAATGCCGAAGCACCAGATGACCGCGCGAGGCCGAGTACGGTAATGGGGCTTCAAGGTCAGACGAAGGCTGGCACTGCCGCGACTAATTTAGGTGGCTGCAAGAACCTATATTATCAGCTTAATGACTTGCCGACAGCAGGGTCGTGATCTTGGGCTAAGGGCGGATAGTCGGTGCGAACGTCATAAACCCAAAAAGCGGCGGCGCTCGAGACAGTTTCGTCTCAAGCGCCTGACCGTATTGCGAAATCGAGCTCCGGGTTGGCGGAGCAAATCACACTTATCGTACGTAGAAGGTGATGCTGCCGTCGGCGGCCTGTTCGGCGTTGATGACGTCGTCGACCTTGATATCCTTCGCTTCAAGCTTGGCAGCCAGCTCCTTGTTACCACGAATTGCCGCCTGAAGCTTTGCTACACCGTCACCCGGAAGCGGCAGTGCGCTAGGATTCGTGTTGTCCTTCTCGTTGTTGAACTGATCGCTGTAGGCGATGTTGAAGTTGCTGTCGAAAGTCGAGACAGTCTTCTCGAGCTGCGCAGGCCAGTTCATTTCGAGGCTGTCGGCAAAGCTGACGCCTGCGAACGAGAAAGACGCGAATGCTGCTGCTACGGCGATTTTCGAGATACGGTTCATAACTTTTTCCTCTGGATCTGATCGGACGCGGTTCACGGTACGGTGGCGTCCTTGCTGAACTCCCGCTGTTCGGCGGTGATTGGAATTTAGATTTTCGCGAGTTATCTCGAAATCATACGCAAGGGCGTCAGACCTAGACCTACGTCTCGGTCAACCTCGATCCCCAACAAACCCAATCCGGTAGCGGCAAAAACATTCGGGCTCAAAGTAACACCGCCGCTATCTATTAAGTGCTCGATCTGACAGTCGCTCATCCATACCTGGAATTCGTGGCGGTCCGAAAAACCGAAAGCTGCGATTGAATACCGTTCGGCAGCCATAGGACTCTAGAATGGCGCAGCTGTCCCACGCTCGAGGACACGGCAATCCGTCGGCCATCGATACCCGTCTACACCTACCTCAGTATAGGTGATCTCCCCGAAGGTATGGTTCAACTCTTGTTTGAGTGTCTGTAGTCGCTAGAGCCGTCGCTGCAATGGATATCTCTCAATGACTGGTCATTCGTCAAAGCTACTTACCCTGTTCAGTGTGGTCGGCGACCTCTCCCCAATCCATGCAGCCGCAAAATTGATTTCTATACCAAGGGCATTATTCGCCGTGAGACTTTTCGCGTCGGTGTCACTTGCCCTCTTCGCTACCTACTGGCTTGAGCTACAGAACTCCTTCTGGGCCGCAACCACGGCCGCGATAGTCTGCCAGCCGAACCTTGGTGCTTCTTTGCAAAAGGGACGCTATCGCATCTTGGGCACGATCATCGGTGCGCTTGTGATGGTTGGCTTACTCGCACTTTTTGCCCAGCAGCGTAACGTACTGATTTTATCGTTGGCGCTCTGGTGCGGACTTTGCGGTTGTGCCGCGGTGATCTTGAGAAATTACGCATCATACGCAGCTGCGCTTGCCGGAATCACCGCTGCGATCGTATTCGCGGACTCGGTCGCAGACCCAAATGGGGCATTTCTCTTAGCCGTCGTAAGAGTTGGCGAGATCTGTATCGGCATCGGATCGGCTTGCATCGTCATGCTGATCCTCAAAAGCGACACCGCCGCAGACCAACTGTCGAAGACACTTCGTCAAATGACAGGGCAACTCTGGTCGGGCTTCATGCTTAGTGCCTCTTCGACGGCCTTCGATCAGGGCCTGTCAAAAAGACATGAGCTAGTACGTAATTTCCTGCCGCTCCGCGCGCAAATTGACTCTGTGGTGGGCCAGTCATCCTACATGCGATCCCGTAAAGGGAACCTCAACTCAATGGTAGTCCAACTCGCCGCCGCTCTGTCGTCGTGGCGAGACTTGGATCATCTGCCCAAAGCAATCAGTGGACGATCGCGGGTTGAAGTTGAGGCGATTATGCAGGCCCTATCCACACTCGAACCCGCGATTATGGATACGGACATCACCTCGTATAAACGTCGCTGTCTCAAGGTTGCTCATCAACTCAGTTCGAACCAGCCTTCAGATCCCGCCGTATGTCTTATGCAAAGCGGCGCGCTCGAAATAGCCTTGTTTCTTGAAAAGATCGCCGATTGTCAGCAGGTTTTGCTTGGCACAGGAAGCAGTCAACGAACGTCTAAGGTTAGTGCACCCATGTTGGTTGACCCGCTGCCCGTTCTTCTCGCAGGAACGAGGGTCTTCTGCGCGGTCATGATCTCGTCTATCTTCTGGGTACAGACAGCATGGTCGGCAGGATCTTTCGCGGTCGTTTTCTCGGCAATCGCGACCCTTGTGTTCGCAGCGATGGGCGATCAAGCCTTGCAACGTTCGCGCGAGTACTCAGTAGGTGCCGCGGCTATGATGGCGGTAGGCGGCCTTCTGTATTTCGCAGTTCTTCCGACTCTTGATAATTTTGGCGAACTACTCGTGGTTCTGGCAGTGTTATATGGTGTCGTAGGCTTCATGCAGGCGGGCCAGTCTCATCCGACGGTCTATCTAGCGATGTCCGTTTGCTCCTTGCCAATGCTGAGCCTAGCAAATCCAACTGTTTTCGACGCGAGCAACTTTTTCAATCTGGCCTCCACGATAGTCATAGGCTCGTTCGCAGGAACCTGTTTTTTTGTCTTGATACCAGCGATTAGCTCTGCACAGATTGAGCTTCGGCTAAGGCAGCGGTCGTTTCACGATTTAAAGCGGTTCCTGGCTGCAGGATCGGCGGGAACAGCTCGCACTGACCTGGCTGTAATTTCGGCTCGACTTTGCGCTCTTCCCGCGACGTCTGCAGATAGTACGTGCAGTTACCTGATGTCTCTATCCTCCTCGATAGCCTCCGCCGCCGCTCTTCTGGAACACCTTTCGGGCAAACCGGGTCTAGCTCTGTTGAAGCAAGCATTCGGCGACTTTGCTCGAGATGAGGCAACAAGAGGCCAGCTTAGTCTGGAGCGAGTGACGCGCCTCATAACAAATGAAAAATATCCCGCGACGAATTCCGAGAAAACGCGCATTCGAACCAACCTCAACGTTTTCTCGGAGGCGATAGCACAGTGCCTGTCAGGAAACGCCACAACTCTCCATGAAGCCCAAGCGAACAAAGGAAAATCACATGTATGAAGAATTGGATCTGTTCGGGGTATATCTGGCACCCTTTGTAGCAATGATGCTCGTGGCTTGGGTGATAACACAGCCGCTCAACGCAATCAGCAACCGCTTTAGTTTGCCATGTCGGATCTGGCACCCCGGTCTTTTCAACATCTGCGTTTACCTTGTCGTCCTAGCGGCAACGGTACTCTTCTGGAGGCCATTCTGATGGTGGATTCCGCCAAACCAATCAAGGCCACCCCGCAGACAGGCTTCTGGCGAGTACTCCCGACTATTCTAGCAGCATTGGCAGCAACGGCAGGCAGTTGGATGATTTGGAAGGCGTATATGGTGTCACCCTGGACGCGAGACGGCACAGTTCGCGCGTATGTTCTAACGGCCACGCCTCAAGTGTCCGGCCGCGTAACCCAGGTAGCCGTAAGGGCAGATCAGTTCGTCAAAAAGGGCGATCTTCTCATGGTCATAGATCCAAAGGATTATGAAATCGAAGTATCAAACTCCGAGGCTGCAGTTGAGATCGCGCAGGCTGACCTCGAGAACAAACAGGCAGAGGCCGCGCGACAGGCGAAACTAAAGGGTCTGGCTATATCGCAGGAAACCGAGCAGACTGCGGTAACTGCGGCGAATATTGCTGCCGCGACGTACAAGCAATCCCGAGCCAATCTTGAGCGGTCAAAGTTGGATCTGGAGCGTACCCGTATTCTGGCTCCGACTGACGGGTACGTCACAAATCTGGCGATACAGGCAGGAGATTACGCGACCTCTGGTCAGAGAGCTATGTCCCTTGTGGACAGTCAAAGTTTCTGGGTAGACGCCTATTTCGAAGAAACGCTGGTCGGCGAGATCACCGAAGGTAGCCATGCGTTGGTGAAGCTAATGGCTTACCCAGAGATACTGACGGGCCGCGTCGTCGGCATCGGAAGAGGCATTTCGGTCGCGAACGCTACCGCCGACACCGCAGGGCTTCCTACGGTTAACCCTGTTTTCACGTGGGTCCGCCTGGCACAACGCGTTCCTGTTCGGATAGAACTGGATCCGGATCTATTTTCGAAAATCAGGCTCACAGCCGGGATGACGGCTACTGTCTCGATTGAAAATTAGAAATTCGAACACCCGGCTTCGGCGAAACCAACATCAAGCATAGCGCTGGTGCACCCAGGTATCGCCATCCTATACCCCCGTACAGTTTCTTTCTCATGCGGGGGTCGTACCCTCTGCCTCGACCCGTTCGCAGCCCGAGGCTAAACACATGCAACTTCGCCCTACCCAATCGCACTCCACGAAATCCCCTGTCATCTCGGTTGTCCATGACGCGATGGAGTATTCTTTGTCAGCGGTGGGACACATCGCGATGCTCAGACGGCTTGCCGCTAGACTTGTGTTTCTCGCCGATACTGCCCGAGCCCAAGCGAAGTTCGAGCTCGAAAAGACCATGACCCGTACAGCGGCAGAAGTCTTGACCTCTTCGAAAGAGATAGCGTCATCCGACTATGCGGACAAGTTTATCCAGCGTCTCATAAAGTCGATCCGAAAGATCGAGACGACTCTCGGTGCAGCTTCGGCTTCGCTTCATACCGAGCCAGTTACTGCTGCTCATTAGCCCTCGCACCCTAGAAGCTCCGCATCATTCGACGGCTTCGGAGCTGCAACACTCGAAAGGAAAATGAAATGGATCTCAAACTCTCCGGTAAAGTCGCATTAGTGACAGGAGCGTCTGCCGGGATCGGGCTAGCGATCGCGAAGTCTCTCATAGCCGAAGGCGCGACGGTTGTGATGCCTGGACGGCAACAAAGCAAACTAGATCATGTCGTAGAAGAGCTCATTGCGAGCGGCGATGCATCACGAATACATGCTATCGAAGCCGACGTAACGACCGCCGCTGGCTCGGCGTTGGTTATCGAGCGCCACCCTGTGGTGGATATCCTCGTAAACAATCTTGGGATCTACGAGTCGCGTAGCTTTGAAACGATTACCGACGATATCTGGAAACATTACTTCGAGGTGAACGTATTGTCGGGGGCACGGCTTGCCAGACACTATCTGCCGGGAATGCTCCAGAGAGATTGGGGACGTGTGATTTTTATCTCCAGTGAATCGGGTTTGGTCATTCCCCCTGATATGATCCACTACGGTATGACGAAAACAGCGCAGCTCGCCATCTCCCGCGGCCTCGCTGGTTTAACGAAGGGCACAAATGTGACGGTAAACTCAGTCTTGGCGGGGCCGACGCGGTCCGAGGGGATAGAGAGCTTTCTAAAAAGCGGTGCCAGCGACCCCGACGCTTCGCCCCAAGAAATCGAAAAGGAATTTTTCGTGAAGGTGCGACCAACTTCGTTACTGCAACGGATGATTGAGCCGGAAGAAACAGCTGCACTCGTCACTTATGTCGCCAGCCCGCTTTCCTCTGCGACGAATGGCGCGGCCCTGCGGGTGGATGGGGGGACGACGCCGACAGTCTTTTAAGCGTTTCACTCCAGCAGTGGGCACAAGATAACTTTCACCCCTGTCCGCTGCCTCCAGAGGCTATCGAACGCAGTCGATGGCTAATGCCGAGTGATCTTGGGGGAATGATCGCGCATACGGTGATTATTCCCCCGTGAGATGCGATCAAGACATGTCAGCCAAGTTTCGACTTGAGCATTTCGATGTGGTCGATATGCTCCTTGATCTGGCCGCGGGCGAGCTTCGTCACACTGAGATGTTCGCGGTTCTGACCCACCTTCAGATAGTCCTCTTGAATCGCCAGTAGCATCTTGTGACCATCAAGCTGTGCCGTGACGTAGGCTTTGTCGAACTCAGCGCGGGAAAGGCCTTTCAGCTTTTCGAGCGTTGCTTGCTTCACCATCTAGCATCGCTTCAACTTCAGTGTTCGTCGGTGGCTTAAGTGCGCCTTCGGCTTTGCCCGCACCCTCCATCGAGTTCAGGATGTCTGCGATCGTCCCCTGTTCGGCAACCTCCCATTTGGCGAAAGCCTCGCCCATCGGGTCAGACGCTTTCTCCTGTGCTATGCGGCTGGTTGCCAGCGACAGCGATCCAACCTTCTTGGTTTTGGCCGCATGCTTTTTCTCTGCGCCACCGGGAGTAGCGGCGGTTTGAGCGAAAACGGGACCTGAAAGAAGGGTCGGAATGGCGGCGGCGAAGGCAGCCGATGCAAGTACGGTACGGCGGTTCATGATGCTCTCCTCGTTGAAGACCCCATGAACTTCCGCTCTCGCTAAGGTTCCCTGGAACCGTGACCGTCACACGGCGTTGATGGCCGCCAAGTCAGGAGCACTGTTTTGAATGTCTTCATATACGGTACACTGAAGCGAGGTTTCGCTCTCCACGAAAAAGGACTGCGCAATGCTCGCTTCCTGGGCGATGTCCAAACGGTTAGGCCTTACCCCCTCCATATCGCAGCCGATTTCTTCGGCCCCATGATGCTGGACAGGCCTGGCGAAGGCATTCAGGTCCGGGGCGAACTCTTCGAAATCGAAGACCACGAGTTGCCCAAATTGGACGAGCTCGAAGACGTTGGCAAGGATGGGAGCTTTCGTGCTGATGTCGAGGTCGCTCCGATAGGGGGCGGTAAAGCTGTAATCGCGATAGGCTTCTTTAAGTCGGAGAAGTGGCTTCACCCAATCCACTCCGACTGCATTGCCGATTATCAGGACCGTCGATTCATCCCGCCATGGGACCGATAGTATCACGGCCCCGGAATTTGATCTCAAAACAAATCAATGAGAAGTCTCTTCCAGTCACCAATATCTTCTTCGCAAACCGCAAGAAAACGAAGTCTAGAGTGTTGGACTGCTGCGAAGCATCGCTTGAGGAGATGGACCTCCGTGCGATCACACAGGGCACTCATCTGGCCGAATTTTTCAATTACGTCTGCGACACCTAAGTATAGTACCGAGTACAACTACCATCAGTTAATTTGTAATCAACCTCGTAACCCGACCTCACGAGGCCGACAGCTACCCCTGGCTGTCCAGTCCGAGGTTCCTCCCACTCGGACTTCCTCGCGGACCGCCCCTCTCCGCGATTGGCCGCCTTCCTCCTCCCGGAAGGCGGCCATTTTGATAACGGCCCCGACAAGATTGTCAGAAAACCGTATGTTACCGAGCGTCGCGCTGCTTCACAGAACCCAGCGGGCGGCGTTGGCGAGGTTTGAGTTGAACTTGCCACTATAGATGCCGACCGATCGAACTGTTGCCGGATGTGTGTTTGAGCAGACGGGTCGATAGCAGCCTGAGCCACCTATCAAAGGATGCCCAGTCCGGTGATACAAGCTCAGTGTATTGAGCGACAGAAAGCCCAGTTCGAAGAACCAGGCTTTCATTGGCTGATGGCATTAGTTGGAACCCACCCCAATCGGATTGAGGTGGGTTTTGACTGTTAAGCCGAGAACGGTACGGCAATGAAGGATACAGTACCTTCACGTTCGATTTGCAAGAGCACTGATTTGCGTCCTGTCTTGCCCGCTTCTGCTACAGCGTTTTTCGCTTCAGCAGCATTCGCGACGGACTTGTTGTTGACGGACAGGATGACGTCACCTTCGCGAATACCCGCTTCGGCTGCTGGCTTATCGGGGTTAACGCTCGCGACGACAGCCCCTACGACGTCCTTGCCTAGTTTCAGCTGCTCGCGGGCAGCTGGCGTCAGGTTCGCGAGACCGATGCCAATGCTAGGTCCTTGAACTTCATTGTCGCCTACAGAAGCCTTTTGAATGCCATCGTCATTCGCGCCGATCGTGACCTCAATGTTTTTAGCCTTCCCGTTGCGCCATACGCTCAAGGTCTCTTTGTCACCCGGTGACAAGTCGGCAACGAAGCGAGAGAGATCTTTGGGTGTACGAATGACATTGTCGCCAACGGCCGTGACGATGTCGCCTGACTTCAGCCCTGCTTTCGCAGCGGGCGTATCATCGTTGACATTCGAAACAAGCGCGCCTTCCGGCTTCGACAAGCCAATGGCCTCTGCGACGTCCTTTGTTACGGGTTGAATGTTCACACCGAGGAAGCCGTGGTCGATCGAGCCGTTCTTCTGCAACTTGGCAACAATAACTTTAGCCTGATCAGATGGGATCGCGAAGCCGACGCCGACACTACCGCCATTCGGCGAATAGATCGCTGTGTTGATACCGACGACTTTTCCTTCGAGATCGACGAGAGGGCCGCCCGAGTTACCATGATTGATAGGCGCATCGATCTGAATAAAGTCGTCATAAGGTCCTGAGTGTAGATCGCGCCCGCGGGCGGATACGATCCCTGCGGTAACGGTCGTTCCGATGCCAAAGGGGTTACCAATAGCAACGATTTGCTCGCCTAGTTTCAATTTGTCGGAATCGCCCCATTCGATGACCGGGAGTTTGCGGTCAGACTCTACCTTCAAAACCGCGAGATCAGATTTGGGATCTGCCCCGACGAGTTTAGCAGGCAACTCTGTGCCGTCGTCGAGCGTAACCTTGATGCTGGTCGCCTTGTCGATAACGTGGTTGTTGGTGACGATTACACCATCTGAGGCAATGATGAATCCCGAACCGAGGGCAACTGCATTCTGACGACCTTTTTGCTTCTGCTGTTGTTGAGGAAGCGGGATGCCCTGGTGCTCGAAGAACTGCCGAAACTGTTCGTCCATCTCGTTATTGCCAGCGTTATCGTCGGCAGACCCCTTCATTGTGGAAGTAATGGTGACAACTGCGGGTTTGTCGGCTTCGACTACAGCTGCCACGGACGGGCCACCGGATGCGGCCGTGGTTACATGGGCTGCATCTGCTGCCGAGGCATAGGTTGCCGAGGCGACGGGCAACATAAAGGTACCTAAGGCAAAGGATGCGCCGGCCAATGCAGCGGCCTTGTGCTTGTCGAAAATCTTGGACATGACTGATGATCCTTATAGGCGTGAGATATCGACGTCATGACGTGACCGTCATAACGTATCTGGTGAGGATGGGTGCTGTAGGGGGCGATTTCGACCAGTTATCGGCCAGCCGGGTCGCTGTATTTCTGAACCGAATATTGAGCGTCGGTTCGACGATTACAAATTAAAGATTCCACATGTTTTCATTACATTTCGGTAAATCGCATCTCGCAAAGAGGGCGAAGAACGTTGTCGGGTTCAGGCGGCAAAACTCTGCATCTTTACTGTCCGGACGTCTTGGGTGCCCATCGTGGACCAGCGAGTACATCAGCAGCCAAGAACATTAGTGCTAATAGGCTGGGAACGAAGGGATACGCCAAGTGAAGGCTGGCCAGAACTCCAAGCCCGGCCCCACCCAGATATGCCAGCCATGCGGCACCAGCGATCAAGACATCATTCAGCGATGTCCTATTGTTGTCGTCGTACTTTAGATATCGACCCACCAGGCCATCCGCAATTTTCAGAAGCGTCCCGGTCACAACAACAGTCTGCAACGAGGATCCAGCGAAGCGCGTGACAGTCTCCCCTTGCATTGCCAGTGTGAACGCCAACAGAGGCAATTCCCATGGCATGGGATCCGCCATGGTCAGGCGGACGACCTGAGCAGACGAGACCATCATGATCATCAGAAGGAGCTCTAGTGCTGGATGGACCAGTACCCGTTGCAGCAAGCTGGAAAGCAGACCTCCCGCAAAAAAACAGAACACGGTACTGCCGATAAGCAAAACCCGCGACCATTCTAGCTCGACGATCGCCACACCGAGCTGTGTCGTGTTCCCGGTCATTGCCGCTGGATAGAGCCCCCCGAGATCGAGAAACCCTATCGCATTGAGGTAGCCCCCCACCAAACCAAGGCATAATATCCGCCGGAATACGGTTGGGAAGTTTACCTGATCTTGGCTCGGCATGTGGCTCACGACGAACTACCTCTTTTTGAGAATCATCACCTGGCTACGACCGTTCGATTCACTTGGTCGTATCGGTGACGATTTTCTTGATCCAGTCTTCGACAGAGGTACCCGCTGCCGCGGCGTCGTCCTCCAAGCGCTCGGCAAGCGTAGGCTCAAGCCTGATTGTATAGGTGATCTCTTCGGTTTCGCCCTGTTGCGAAACGACCTGGATGGCTTCCGCAGCAAAACGCCTCATGCGATCGGTTTTCTCGGCGTCCGAGAGGCTCGTATCTTCCGCCACAGTGGGGCAGTACAGAGCGACAAGGTGATTTACTGCGTTGGCATCGGTCATCCCGTGGTCTCGCAGCAGTGCTGCCGCCTCGTACAGTTCGGCTGGTTGACCAAGTACTTTGCCGATAGGGAGCAAAGTGTCGATCTTCGCCTCAAGCGCCGTAGTCGGTAGATCGCCGATAGCAGGGCATTCGAACGATGCTGCAAAAGCTGGCGTGCTGACGGGGATTGCCAGCATTAAGCCGATGATGATCGGAACTGTTCTACGGATTTTTGTCGCCACGTGACCGGACAATTTTCCATTCCGATATGTATTCTGAAGCTGATGCATCATAACTGTCACCTCTGTGTCCAACGGATTTGAGCAAGCGCCTAAGGAAACTCGGCCTGCGCTTGATGAACAGAAGTTAGATAACTGCGGGAACGCTTCACATTATACGAGCGATCTGTGTTACTAGACGCATGTATAGGTTCCTGTTGATGCCGTCATTCGACGCACAAGACATGCTATATAGAGCATCAGGTCAACTACAGAGGCCCTTAGCGGCTGTCGTCGCTCAAATACGCAGATCAAGGCTGAATACAGGTACCGCTACGCGCATCCGACAGGGTAGCGAGCGACCGTACTCTTGGAATTCAGGCCAAGGGCATCCCCCTTCAACCCTAATCACAGCGTCGAGCTCGACGTTGTCATTCGATGCAATTTTGACATCGCCTTCGAGATGCTCGGCCACGACTTCAGCAACACCGCTTTCGTGTCTCGCCGTCTCGAGCGCCCAAAAGCGTCGAAATTCGGCCTGCGTTATCCGGTCGGACGCTAACAACTGGAGAAATATTGGATCATCTAACATTTCTGAGAGAGTAGGCTCTTCTTCGAACATGCACCTTGCCCCATGCATTAATTGTTTCGCGGGCGGAGGCCGAAAATAGGTTTCGCCGCAGAATGTCGGGCTCTTAGCGAAAAAGAGGTCGGGCGATCATCATACCTGGGTATAGGCCGCCTACGATTCCTACGCTGCCTCCGGCGTCGAACGTGGGTCCGATGTCACCAAGCCCCATCAGAGTGATGGGTATCGCTAGATCTAACTTCTATTGGAACGCAGGTTTGGGTGACGCGCCATTATGCGTTGCAACGTTCTGCGCTGCAGCGACAAATGTTTGGCAGTACGAGAGATATTCGACCCGCAGCTCAAAAACACTTGGCGTATGTGCTCTGCTCTGACTTGGTCCGGCTTTATAAACTGATGGAGCTCCGGCGACGTATCCTTACACTTCTGTAACAGAATTCCTATCAGGTGATCGATGTCCATTGGTTTGGGACAAACGTCAGCAGCGCCCAGTTTGACGGCTTGGACCGCGGTCTTCACGTCGCAATAAGCAGTGTGCACGATAATTCGGCACTCAGGATTTCTGGCAACGATTTCGCGAACTAGATCGAAACCGGAGCCGTCACCGAAACGCAGTTCGGATATCGCGTAGTCTAGGGGCGTTTCGATAGCGACTAAGTTCGCGGCGGACAAACAGCCCGCAAGTACGACATCGTGGTCCTCACGCAGCAGGCTTTGCACGAGCTTCGAGTCGGCGGTAAACTGCGGATCTGCGAGTAGTATCGACTTCCGACGCGCTGCGTTAATTCCCAGGAACTTCGACACGGATTTGCTGTCAGCCATTACCATCCTGCCGTATCAACTGCGCAACTAGACGCGCCTGCACGAAGTCTGACACCAGACCTCGTACAGGCGACAACGTGAAACGGCTCGCTTCAGGAAGTGCGTGTAGCCTCGAACAGGAACCATACGCGCCGCTCGCTTTCGTCGATCCAATTTTCGATCAGGCTGGTCGTCGCGTAGTCGTTGTATGCAGACGTTGTTTCATGGGTCTGTCGCAAAATCCCCACCAGCTGCAGGTTGTCTTCGCGAAGCTCCGAAAGCATGTCTTCGGGTGTTACGAAATCTGCGTCATTATCCGGGATACGCTGGAGTCGCGAAATATGACCGATGGAGCGGAGCGTCGAGCCACCGACCTTCCGTACACGCTCTGCAATAACATCGGTCATTGCAAAAAGCTGGTCGCCATGATCATCGAGCATCAGATGATAATCGCGGAAATGCCTGCCAGACATATGCCAGTGAAAGTTCTTCGTCTTGAGGTAAAGGGCGAACACGTCGGCGAGAAGCGCAGTCAACGCGCCAGCGATATCCTTTGTGGCTGCGGTTTCCAGGTCAGTCGGCGTAGCAAGCGGTGCTGCACGACGGGACGTCAGGGATTGGGTCATGGAACGATCTCCAGAAAAGCATATGATCCCTGTGTCTCCAGGGAATAGCGAAAACTTAGATCGCGAGTGACGGAAGAAAAATCGGCAACAGGTATCGTTCCGGATAGACGTAGGTATAGTTTGCCGAGCCGCCCCCCTCACGTAATTTCATATCGAACCTCATGACTCCCGTTGCAGCGAATGCTCACGGGCAGAGACTTTGATCACGCCACCCGCGGCCCAATCTCTTACGATCCGCGATAGCCTCTACAAATCCCGTTTATGTACGCCTGATCGGAACAACCGACCATGAAATTTAGGGAACTGTTTGTCGATAACTCGGGCTTCCGCGCAGTGATGATCGGATTGACGGGAGACGTATCGATCGCCGCCGTCAAATTCGGCGCGGCTTCGATAACCGGAAGTTCGGCCATGATGAGCGGTGGAGTACATTCGCTCGTCGACGCGTGTGCAGAGATCATTCTGTTCTACGGCCTCATAGCATCGACCCGGATGCCCTCTCCGCAACACCAACTGGGTTACGGACGGGAGATCTACTTCTGGAACTTCATAGTTGCGATTCTTATCTTCGCGCTTGGGTCAGGCGTGACGATCATTGGTGGCCTGAAACAGGTCGTCCATCCCGAGCCTATTGAGGCTGAGTGGATTAACTACATAGTACTTACAATATCGATTCTGGTTGAAGCCGTCGCGTTATGGGCGGCAACACGTCAACTTCAGCTTGAAACTGGAGAGACCTGGATTAGTGCCCTTCGTCGACGACGCGATAATACTACTCTTACGATCGTCGAAGGTGACATAGCCGCTTTGATTGGTTTGGCGGTAGCCGCCTGCGGCTTGGCAGCCTGCCAGATTACCGGAGACTATCGCTACGATGGTATTGCTTCCGTAATCATATCAATAATTTTGGCAGTGGTTGCATTCAGGCTGGCATCGAACAGCAAGGCTCTTTTGATAGGACTACCGGTCGACAAAGACGTAGCAGCCTCAATCGTATCCGACATCGAAAAGAACGAGCACGTCTTGCGCGTGAACGGAATGGTCAGCGTCCACTTGGCACCAGACCAACTTCTCGTAGCAGTGAGTATATGGTTCGACAGCAAACTGTCCAAGGATGATGTGGAACGCGTCATCGGTGACGTTGATGAGTACTTGAGACAACGCTATCCAATCCGCGCACTGTTTCTGGAGCCGCAAAGCCCGAACCGGTTTAGATCTCTAAACGGTACGCTGAGCCTACCCCCGCAGCCCTCACATCCCGGCCAGCCATCCCCCGTCGGAACACAAACGTCTGGTGTCTGACGAACTGCGGCCTTTTCTCCTGAGTAAACACGTCGAACGAAAGCGAACGATGAGATGAAAGACGGCAAAATTGAAATCGTGAATATGGATCCCGATGGGGGCACAGCAATCTCCATTCGAGTTGTGCCCTTTGACGACCATGAACGCCCGGCAGAAACCGCATTTGCGTCGCCGGATTTTCTGGCGGTGATGCCAGATGATCTCGATTATTGTTCGCCAAAACCTTTAAAGCTTTCCTAGCTTCGTCAGCTTAAGACTTGGTATCTAAGAGCGGCCACGGTCCGCGTTCGTGTTGTCGGTTTTTGACGCATTCGTACGTCATAGAGCAATTCTAGAGTGACTTAAAAACTGAATCCGCACACTGGAGTTCTGGTTAATCGCGGTCTACCAATTAGGGTAACTGCGCATTTAACGATGAACGAAAGACAGGATCATGCAACTCGTTCACTTCGAACAAGCTCCTCCACGTAGCTGGGACCAATTCGAAGAGCTTTGCGCCGACGTTTTCCAAGACGAATGGAGTGATACGGGACTGGTCCGTCACGGCAGAGCCGGGCAACCGCAAAACGGCGTAGATATCATTGGTCGCGACGGGGCATTCTGGCCTGTAGGCATCCAATGCAAAAAGAAGTCCGCATGGCCCGTTCAATCGTTGTCGACCAGAGATCTCGACGCAGAAGTGAAAAAAGCAAAACGCTTCAAGCCAGCCCTCAAGGCGTTCTATCTCGTATCGACCGCTCCTGACGACGAAAAGCTCCAGGCGCGTGCGCGTGAGATCACTGCAGAACATCAATCTAGCGGGCTTTTCACTGTTGGAGTCATCGGCTGGGGTGAGCTAGTGCGACGAGCCGTTCGGCATCCACATGTCGCTGCAAAACACTTCGGCCCCTATTCCGCTGGGCAGCCCAGCCCCCTGCTCGCAAGCTGGCGAGCGGAGGCCGCAAAACTGACTTTGGACGAAGATGAACTCACGGTTGCAATAAGAGAGATACTGTACGATTTCCGCGACTACCCCGCAGGACGCCTGACGTTTCGGACCAAGGAAACTGACGACATCCGGTTTGACATCCGACATCTGCAATCGGCTGGGGTTTCCTCACTGGCTCATCGGAAAGCTGTCCTAAAACTTCGTGAAAAACTTTACGCCGGCACCTACGACGAAGAATGCGTAGTGATGGGATTGAAGTTACTGCTAAGTCACCCCGAATTGAGTGAGAGCCCGTCCGAGAATTGGGGTTGAGTGACCGGGCAGCAGATGATTCCAATCGGGTGTCTGAAGCCTGAATGGAAGCGCCATGTGGAACCCGACCACCCGGCGGCAGTATAGTCGCA
>Ga0075364_10000058_pt1 | contig 41383 bp, 37 predicted proteins | sample EndMetdeltDD1764_FD_71517 | JGI IMG/M metagenome (GOLD analysis project Ga0075364, IMG submission 71517) | Populus endosphere microbial communities from Tennessee, USA - Endosphere MetaG P. deltoides DD176-4 | ecosystem: Host-associated > Plants > Roots > Endosphere | place: USA: Tennessee... | reverse complement strand
TACGTGCGAGCCGATCGCCGCTGATCCCGGCGGAAAGATGCCCGGCCCTTCGGGTTGGCTGAAACGGGCCGCCTGATCGCATGGCCGGCTTGGCCGTATGCTTTGGCTACGACGCGCGCCAGCCATGCGACCATCCAGCTCCGTTTGAGCCAACAGAACTGATTCCATTTAACGATGAACCGCTCTAAGATAGGCGGCATCGGTCCGATGTTGGTCCGGTGCCGCGAATTGTTTTGTTACCGACCCTCAGGCGTCCAGATAACGCTCAGCCAGACGCGCCCACATGGCCGAGCCCGTGGTCAGGCTGCCATCGTTGAAATCGTATTTCGACGAATGCAGGATGGCCGAATCCTTGCCATTGCCCAGACGCAGGAAGCTGCCGGGGCGGTGGTGGAGGTAGTAGGCAAAGTCTTCGCTGCCCGGCAGCGGCGGGCATGTGGAAACATTGTCGGTCCCAACCAGTTCCTCGGCCACTTCGCGGGCAAAGGCGGTTTCTGCTTCCGAGTTCATCACGACAGGGTAGCCGTATTCGTATTCGATTTCCGCCGTTGCGCCATGGCCTACGGCAACGCTAGTCGCCAGCTTGCGGATACGCTCTTCGAGAAGTTCGGCCACGGCGGGATCGAAATAACGCACGCTCATCGAAATCTCGGCCGTGTTCGGAATGACATTCGAGGCCTTGCCGGCGTGGATGGTGCTGACCGTCACGACCGCCGTCTGGGTCGGGTCGACATTGCGCGATACGATCGACTGCAGCGTCACGACGAGATTGCAGGCGATCAGAACCGGGTCGATCGTCAGATGCGGGCGCGATGCATGGCCGCCCTTGCCGTGAATGGTGATCTTTACCGTATTGCCGCCCGCCATGATGGCGCCCGGACGGGTCAGAAGCGCGCCGGCCGGCATGCCCGGATGGTTGTGCAGCCCAAAGATGGCGTCGATCGGAAAACGCTCGAACAGGCCGTCGGCGATCATTTTCTGCGCGCCGCTATCCTTGCCGGCTTCTTCCGCAGGCTGGAAGATCAGCGTCACTGTGCCGTTGAAGCGTTTGGTGCGGGCCAGATATTCGGCAGCACCGAGCAGCATGGTGGTGTGGCCGTCATGGCCGCAGGCATGCATTTTGCCGGGAACGGTGCTGGCATAGGCGACACCGGTTTCTTCGGCGATCGGCAGCGCGTCCATGTCGGCGCGGATGCCGATGCTTTTCGTGCCGGTGCCGTTCTTCAGCGTGGCGACAACGCCGTGGCCGCCGACATTGCGGGTCACGTCAAAACCCCAGCCTTCCAGCTTTTCGGCGACGTAACGCGCGGTTTCAGCCTCTTCGAAGGAGAGTTCCGGGTTTGCGTGCAAGTGCTGACGGGTCGCCTTCAGTTCGGCTTCCATCGCATCAAAATCGGCAACGCGGGCATAAAGGTTGTCTTGGGTGGTCATGGCATATCCAGACTTTTTTGAAATTCAAACAAAAGACCCCGGCCTTTCGGCCGGGGCTAGTCGGGGAGGATGGTTTATAGGAAACGCGACAGAAAGGCCTGTGTTCGCGGATGCTGCGGGTTGCCGATCACGTCTTCCGGCTTTCCCTGTTCAACGATGACGCCGCCATCCATGAACACCACGCGGTCGGCGGCTTCCTTGGCGAAACCGATCTCGTGAGTGACGACGATCATGGTCAGGCCCTGTTTTGCCAGATCCTTCATCGTCGCCAGCACTTCGCCGACGAGTTCCGGATCGAGCGCCGAGGTCGGCTCATCGAACAGCATCAGTTTTGGCTTGATCGCCAGCGCGCGGGCAATCGCCACGCGCTGCTGCTGGCCGCCGGAAAGTTGGCGCGGATAGTTGTTCTCTTTTTCCGAAAGGCCGACGCGCTTCAGAAGCTGGCGCGCGTTTTCGATGGCGTCCTTGCGGTTCTCGCCATGCACGCCAACCGGCGCTTCGATGATGTTCTGCAGCACCGTCATGTGCGGGTAGAGGTTGAACTGCTGGAACACCATGCCGATCTTGCGGCGCTGTTTCGCAATGCCGTTATCGGTCAGCTTTTCCAGCCGGTCGTTTTTCACCCGGTAGCCGATCTGTTCGCCATCCACCTCGATGAAACCCTTCTGGATAGTCTCGAGGTGGTTGATACAGCGCAGAAACGTCGATTTGCCGGAGCCGGACGGCCCGAGAATAACGACGACTTCACCAGGCGCGACGTCCAGGTCGATTCCTTTCAGAACTTCGAGCTGGTCGAAAGCCTTGTGGACATTGCGAGCCTGAACGAGAGGTTTCGCATCAACAATAGGGGTCAATGGCTTGCCTCCTCGGTAACAGTCGCAGGTTTGGCGGCGGCCGTTGCGTTGCGGCGGTCGCTGCGTCCGTAATAGGCCTCGATATAGCTCTGGCCGATGTTCAGAACCGAGGTGATCAGCAGGTACCAGATGACCGCAACCATCAGCATCGGAATGATTTCGAAGGTGCGGTTATAGATCGATTGCACGGAGTAGAGCAGGTCAGCCATGGCGATGACGCTGACCAGCGAGGTCGCCTTGATCATACTGATCAGCTGATTGCCTGTCGGCGGCACGATGGAGCGCATCGCCTGCGGGATGATGATACGGCGAAGCGCACGCGCCTTGGTCATGCCGAATGCCTGTGCGGTTTCGGCCTGTCCACGCTCGACCGAAAGCAGGCCGCCACGGATGATTTCCGCCATATAGGCCGCTTCGTTGAGCGCTAGGCCGACGATTGCCGCCGTCATCGGCGTGATCACCGAGTTGGTGTCCCAGCTGGCAAGCGTGGGGCCGAAGGGGATGGCGATCGACAGGTTCGGAAACAGCGTCGACATGTTGTACCAGAAGATCAGCTGGACCAGCAGCGGCGTGCCGCGGAAGAACCAGATGAACAGCGAGGCAAAACCGCTCGCCAGCCTGTCGTCGGACATGCGCATGATGGCGATGATCAGGCCAAGCGCCACACCGAGGATCATGGCGACGACAGTGAGGCCGAGGCTGACGTAAAGGCCGCTCAACACGGTCGGGTCGAAGAAATACTGGGCAACGACCGGCCAGCCGAAATTCTCGTTATTGGCAACGATCCAGCCAAAATCGACGACGACGATCGTCACGATCAGCCAGAGCGCAAGACGCCCGTAACGGAACGGCGCGTGGGCGGTCGCCACATCGCGGAAATCCGCAGCGCCCGAAGGCGCTGCTCGTGTGGAAGTGTTCGTGCTCATTTCGGCAGCTGCCCACCGAGGTTGATGCCAGGCGTTGCGAGCATGTTGTTCTCAAGGCCCCACTTCTTCATGATCGTCGCATAGGTGCCGTTTTCCTGCAGAACCTTAATGCCGTCGAGAAGAACCGGACCAAGCGGCGAACCCTTCGGCACGACAGCGCCCTGGAAGAGGCTGTCGAAACCGTTTTTCTCGCCCACACCGGTCAGTTCCAGCTGGCCATTCGCCTGAGAGACGAAATAGGTCAACGGTGCCTGCGAGGAGAAGAAGGCATCGGCGCGCTTGGAGCGTACGGAAAGTATCGAAGCAGGCTGGTCCGTATAGGACTGCACTTCGACCGCGGCCTTGCCGTCGGTCTTGCACTTTTCCGACTGCGCCTGGATCACGCGCTCGGCAGAGCCGCCGGCCATAACGGCGATGCGCTGGCCACAGGCCGTGTCGAGCGAAGTGATACCCTTCGGGTTACCCTTCTGCACGGCGAAGACCACGAATTCCTGAACCCAGTCGACAAAGTCGTTGGCTTCTTCGCGGCTCTTGAAGTCGCCGACCGGGCCGAAAGCGAACTGGTAGCGGTTGGAGTTGACGCCGGCCAGCAGTGCCGGCAGGCCGCCGACAGTTGCGTGGTCGATCTTGACACCTAGAACCTGTCCGAGGGCGTCGGTCAGGTCGGCGCTGGCACCGGTCATTTCCGTGCCGGTGACGATTTCATAAGGAGGGAAGGAGCCGTTGTTGACCGAGGTCATTTTGCCGGCGGCCTTGATGTCGGCCGGCAGACGGTCGTTCAGTTCCTTGACCACTTCCAGCTTGATGGAAGCGTCCTGCGCCTTTGCGACGCCGGCGAGAGCGACACCGGCCAATGTTACGCTGGTGAGAGCCAGAGCGATGAGTTTTTTATGCGACATGTTCATTCCCCTTTGTTTTACAAAGCTACGTTTCTTGAGAGGCTAAGGTTTCAGATCCGGCTTCCGTCGGTATCGTATGCAAAAAGCTCTTCCGGCGTCATGTGACGTTTCATGATGCCCTGCGCATGCAGTTCCTTGGCAAAGTCGTCGATCATCGTGCGGTTGACGGCAAAGCCGCTGGCGTCCCAGCCCTTGGGCAGCTCGCGCGAGGTTTTAAGCACTTCGTCGAACATCCACGGCGTGGTCTCTGCATATTTGCGGCGCTTTTCCGTCCACATCTTCTGCGATTCATCGACCAGTCGGCTGACCTCGGCAATCACCCAAGGGTTTTCCTTGACGATTTCGGCCTTGATGCCGATCAGGTGCATGCCCGGCACATAACCCACGTCATCGAAATAACGGCGCTCTTCCGAGCGGAAGTCCGAGAGAACCTGACGGAAGGGTGAGCCCGGTTCAAAATAGCCGTTCGGCATGAACGGCGTGAAGATCGCATCCAGTCCGCCGTCGCGCAGCAGGTCGACCATCGGCTTTTCGCCCGGGCAGGCCTCGATCAGGCCGGGCTTGCCAAATCCGTCCAGACGGTCGGTGATCGGGTGTGCCTCGGTCAGGCGGCCAGCATACCACATCGCGTCTTCGACCTCGACGCCTTCGCGGCGCACGGCGGCGCGCGTCCAGGTGTTGCCGCTGTCGCGCCAGCCGGTCACGCCGATGCGCTTGCCTTTCAGCTGGCCAAGCGTGGTGATGTCGCTGTCGGCCATGGTCATGATGCAGCGATGACGAAACCCGCGCATGATGAAATTGGGGATGCCGACGACACTGTCATCGCCGTCATGGCACAGCTGGGTATAGCGGCTGAACGAGATTTCCGCGGCGTCATGCTCGGGGTCTTTGCCGAGATGAGAAACCAGCGTGCCGATGCGATCGACCTGAAGATCGAGCTTGTCGGAAGAGACGTCACCGAGAACCAGCGGCGTCATGTAGTCCCAGTCACGCAGTGCAATTTTTAGGCGCAGTGTCATTTGAGCTACTCATGTCAGAAAATGCTGATGAACGTAGATTAAAATGTTCATTTTGGATTGATCAAATGTTATTACGTTATTGAACATTAAATTTGGTGAGAAAATGAGCGACGCCTACGATCCGACCTGGTTTGCCGAAAAATTGAGCGACCGTACAATTCGCGGAATCGCATTGGAAACCAGTGCCTTGATCCGTGCCGGCGCGCTGCCCGTCGGTGCAAAACTGCCGCCGATCCGTGACCTCGCTTTTTCGCTCGGAGTCAGCCCCGCGACGATTTCCGAGGCCTGGAGCGAGCTCCGAAAGCAGAAAATCATCACCGGAAGAGGCCGAAACGGTACCTGGGTAAGCGGCGATCGTTTCATCGCCAAGCCGGAGAGATTGGCGAGTTCCGGTCGTTATGGTGCCGATGCGCTCGACCTCACCATGGCCGTACCGGACCAATTGCTGCTGCCGCCGCTCGAAAAGGCGATGGCATACGGCGCTTCGGCGGAGGATCTCAACAGTTATGAGCGCAGCCGTATTCTGCCGGAACTGGAGACCGAAGTCCGTAAAACGTGGCCTTACGATGCCGAAGCATTCCTGACCATGAACGGCGGCTACAACGCGGTTTACACCGCCATCCACGCGCTGGTCACGCCGGGAGCACCCGTCGCTATCGAGGAACCGACGGCTATGCGTCTTCTCGATATTCTTGAGCATCAGGGTGCGCGAATCATCCCGGTCAAATGCGATGAAAACGGACCCATTCCGGCATCGTTGCGCGATGCGATGCGATACAAGCCGGTCGTCTTCCTGTTCCAGCCGCGCCTGCATTCTGTCACGGGACGCACAGTCACGTCCGGGCGGATGTGGGAACTTGCGGATGTCTTGCGCGGCAGCGATACGCTGATCATTGAGGATGACGGCGTGGCCGACATTGCCGAAAGCGGACGTCATTCGCTCGGGAACGAATTCCCCGACCGGGTCATCCACATCCTGTCATTTTCGAAAACCCATGGGCCCGATCTTCGGCTTGCGGTGCTTTCGAGCACGAAGGCGATCGTCGAACAGATCCAGTCCTACCGCAGTTTCAGTGCCGCATGGACGAGCCGCATCCTGCAGGCCGCCGGTGCCTGGCTGCTGCGCGATGAAGCAACATCGGAGATCGTTACGCGGGCCCGCGGCATCTACAAGAAACGCCGCGATTGCTTGACGGAAAGTCTGGCCGCCCGCGGCGTCACGGCCACTGTCGGCAGCGGGCTTTGTGCATGGGTGACGGTGGAAAGCGAACCGTTTGCCATGGTCACGCTTGCGGCACGTGGCATTGCCGTGCAGCCGGGCAACAAGTTTTCGTTTCTCCAGAGCTACAATCTGCGTGTGGCGACAAGCACGCTGCAGGACCGTTGTGACGAGGTGGCCGATGCCATCGCGCTGGCCGCCGCGGGTGGGTGAGGGGGCTGACTTCAGCCCCCCAAATAATAGGATCAGCTCCGCGGCTTCAAATTCTCCGGGTCGTAGAGCGGCTTGTATCCAACACTGACCACTTCCACCGGATAGGTTTCCGCAAAATATTCGACCGTCAGCTTGCGCCCGACTTGGGCATGTGACCACGGCAGATAGGCGAGCGCGATATTCTTGCCGATAGTCGGGCCATAGGCGATCGAGGTCGTATAGGAACGGCGGCCCAGCTGATCGATCAGAACCGCACCCGTTTCCGGGTCCATCACCGGCAGGTTGCCGACCGGGTAACGTTCGACGCCCGAAGCATCCGTATGTTCGGTCATGACCAGCGTGCACAGCATCGCCGGTTGATGTTCGCGCGCCTTGTATTCGAGGTGCTTTTCCTTGCCCCGGAAATCGGCTTCCTTCACCTTCGGACGGGCCAGATCGGCTTCAATCAGATTGTATTGGGTCAGAAGATCGCCGTTCTGCAGTCGCAGCGATTTTTCCATGCGGCGCGAGTTGGCATAGGTCTCCACACCGAAGGCCATCACGCCGGTGCCGCGTAGCGCATCCCAGACGGCGAGGCCGTCCTCGTATTTCATATGCAGTTCCCAGCCCTGTTCGCCGACATAGGAAATGCGGAAGGCGGACACGTTCTTGCCGGCGATCTCGATGGGCTTGATTGCCGCAAACGGAAAATTTTCGATATCGAGACCGGCCGGATCGGCCACCACCTTTTTCAGCGTCTCGCGGGCATTCGGCCCCCAGATGCCGATGGTGATGAACTTTTCCGAAACGTCGGTAATGGTGACGTCGAGACCGCGATCCTCGGCGACGCGCTTCATGTAATGATAATCGCGTGGGCCCGCATCGGCGCCGTTCACCAGACGTCCACGGTCTTCCATGCGGAACACTGTGAAGTCGGCGCGCACCATGCCTTCGTCATCGAGGAAGTGGGTATAGATGCCCTTGCCGATATTGGCATCGCCGCCGATTTTTGCCGCGCACAGCCATTCCAGAAGCTCGACATGGTCCGGGCCTTCGATATCCACCATGTGGAAATGCGAAAGATTGACGATGCCGCAATCCTCGCTCATCGCCAGATGTTCGGCATTGGAGACGCGCCAGAAATGGCGGCTGTCCCACTCATTTTCACGAAGCGGAACCTGATTGCCGTATTTTTCCAGAAGATGCTCGTTGGCGGCGTAACCATGCGCACGCTCCCATCCGCCAAGTTCCATGAAATAACCGCCGAGTTCCTTTTCGCGCTCGTGGAAGGGCGACTTTTTGGCGCCGCGGCCGGTCGCATAAGGCTCGCGCGGATGCACGGCCGGGAAATAAATCTTCTGAGCAGCCTCATAGGTGCGGCCCTCGATGAACTTTTCTTCCAGCTGGTGCGGATAGAAACGGGCGTAATCGATGGAATTGTGGTCGATCTCGGTGCGGCCGTCGGTCATCCAGTCGGCGATCAGTTTTCCGTAGGCCGGACCGTCCTTGACCCAGATGGCAACGCAATACCAAAGCCCGCGCACCTTCTGGCTTTCGCCGCAGGAAGCGCCGCCGCCGGCGGACACTTGCAAAAGACCGTTGAAGGAATGGCCTTCGTTATACCCCAGCTCGCCAAGGATCGGCGTCAGTTCGATTGCCTTTTCCAGTGGCTCGAGGATCTGTTCCATGTCGAGGTCGCGCTGCGAAGGCGACAGGCGTGCCTCGTGTTTTTCGAGAATGTCGCGCGGATGGCAGAGGCGCGGATTGGTGGTCTCGTAATAACCCCACTCGATCTGGCCGCCCTCGGTTGTCTTCGGGTCACCGGTATCGCGCATATAGGCGGAATTGCCCTGATCGCGCAGCAGCGGAAAACCGATTTCCTTGCCGGTGCCTTCGAACTCGTTATAGGGCCCGAAAAAGGTCAGCGGATGATCGACCGGCATGACGGGCAGGTCTTCGCCCACCATTTCGGCGATCAGGCGGCCCCAGATGCCGGCGCAGACGATGACATGATCGGCCATGATCGTGCCGCGATGGGTGACGACGCCTTTGATACGGCCTCCCTCAACGATGAGAGATGTCGCCGGCGTATTACCGAACACCTTCAGCTTGCCCGCCTTTTCACCGGCATCGACCAGCTTGCCGGCAACCGTCTGGCTGCGCGGAATGACGAGACCGGCATCAGGATCGAACATGCCGCCCTGAACCTGATCCTCCTCGATCAGCGGAAACATCTCCTTGATTTCGGATGGCGTCACAAGACGAACATTTGTGCCAAACGCCTTGCCGGAAGTGACCTTGCGCTTGATCTCCTCCATCCACGTATCGTCGCCGGTGCGCGCCACTTCCAGGCCGCCGATACGGGCGTAGTGGCCCATCTTCTCGTAGAAATCGATGGAATACTGGGTGGTCCAGACCGACAGGTAATCATGGCTGGTGGTGTAACAGAAGTCCGAGGCATGGGCGGTGGAGCCGATATCGGTCGGGATGCCGGACTTGTCGATGCCGACAATGTCGTCCCAGCCGCGCTCGATCAGGTGATGAGCAATCGAGGCGCCGACGATACCGCCGAGCCCGATGATGACGACTTTAGCCTTGCTCGGAAATTCTGCCATGACATGCCTCGCGCTTCGAAATTTTCGGCGATCTTATGAGGAGTAACAGACGTCACCTCTTCAGATTACGACACGCAGGAACATCGCTGCGCCATGCCGCGTGGCAGCTGGATGTCGCAAACGAAAACAGCCGGGCGTTGGCCCGGCCGTTCAATGTTTCTCAATTGTCGTGGCCTCATGAGGCGCGTTTCTTTTCCTGCGTATCTGGCGCATCCGGCGTGTGCTGCACGATCACCGGATCCTGCATGCCGGCAATCGGCTTGCCGGAAAGGTCGCGGGCAACCGCCAGCAGAAAAGGCCACGACGAGATGAAGTAGCGTTTCGCGAGACGGCGCGGTTCGCCGGCGACGCGCCACAGAAACTCCAGCCCGATCTTCGAAACGATCCACGGCGCGCGGCGTTTGGTGCCGGCAAAAAACTGCAGGGCCGCGCCAAAAGCCATGCCGTAACAATCCGGCAGTTCGTGGCGATGCTGCGACATCCATTTTTCCGATTTCGGCGCGCCGACACCGAGAAACAGGTGTGTCGTCTGCTGCTTGCGGGCAAGCGAGGTCAGCCATGTGCTAAAGGCCTCGTTCTTCTCAAAACCCATTGGCGCGGTGATCGACAGATGGTCGGTAAAACCAAGCTCTCGCACGCGTTCGTTCAGCTTGATGGCAGTATCTTCATCGGCGCAAACGAACAGCAGCCGATGGCGACCGGGCACCAGCATGCGCAGCATTTTTGGAAACAGGTCGGACCCGGTAATACGGCCCGGAATTGGCGCGCCGCGCAGGCGGGCGTAAAGCATGACCGGCGTGCCATCCACCACCGCTTTCCATGCGGAACGATAGGCATCACGGAATTCCGCATCCTGTGTCAGGCGCACGATGTGGTCGACATTGGCGGTGACGAGCAGTTGCAGGCCTTCGCCACGAGGTGCAGGAGCGCTCAAAGCGGCCAGCATGACCTCTTCATTCCATGTAGAAAAATTGAAGCCGAGCAGGCTGTGTTCCGCGAACTTGTCGCTGTTATCGTTGCCCCATGCCGATGGGGCGCCTCGGGGCGAAAGCTCTGTCATGAACCGTCCCAGACTCCGTAACTCTGACGATGCTGCAGCGGGCCTGGTAAGCCAGACCGAACATTGCCACAGACAGGGTGAACCAAAATGGGCCGGAGCGGGCCAGGAAGACGCTCTCCAAGCAAGCCATGAAGATACCGTAGAGCCAGAGTCTTAAGAACAGACGGGAAATATCGTTAGAATTGTTTCGATCGCATTGAATATTAAAGCTTCTTAGCGGCACGTAAAGTAGACAAAGTATCAGAATAAAAAGCCCTGGTAATCCCATGTTAACCATGGCGTCTACATAGGCATTGTGTGCATCGACTGCTTTTACTGCCCATGTAAACGCGCCAAGGTCGCTGTTTACCAGTGTTTCGGTCTGCCAGAAGCTGTCGAAACCATAACCAAAGACCGGATTGTTGCCGATCGCCGCCAGCGCCAGATTCCAGATATCGGCGCGTGCGGTAAAGGTGGCGTCGATGCCGAGCGAGGTGACAAAATCGCGAACGGCGGGCAGGGCGGTCACGCCAACGGTGGAGAAGTTGACGATCCCGACGCCGCCGAACACGATCAGCCAGCGTGACCAGCGAAAACGTTCGAAGATGAAGGCGAGGACGAGAATGACCGGCAGCAATGCCGTGGATGTTTTTGCTCCGGTCTTCAGGAGAAAAAAGGCGCTTGCCGCAAAGATCGCAAGGCCGATCACCCGCGACCAGGCTTTCGCCAGATAAAGCGCCATGAAGCAGAACATCGTCATCACGCCGCCGGCTTCGTTTTTCTGCACGTAAAGCCCGCGCCACAGGCCGGCATGTTCCGGCTCGAGAAAGTCATTGGGCTGGTGCACCGAAAGATAGGGCACGAAGAACACGCCGAAATAACAAAGTCCGAGCACGATCAGCACGCCCTTGCCCAGCAGGCGGGCAAACTCCTCTTCACTTGTCGGCAGCATGAGCATGATGGCGGCGCTGAGCGTCACCATGATGGCAATAATCGCGCGTTTCAGCGCGCCGCCCGGATCGGCGGAAAGAAGGGATGTCAGCAGCAGCCAGAAAAACAGCGTCAGAAACATCGCGCGCGGCTGCACCACCAACCTGCGAACGTGCTCATGTGTCGCCGCGTAAACTACCAGCATCAGCGTCATCAGAACCATGATGCCCTGCGTCCAGCCCGCTGGTTTGGCGGTGGAGGGATCAACGCTCAAATCGGTAAACGGCGTCAGCGTCACCCAATAAAGCAGGAAAACGCCGAGAAACAGAAGCCGTGCGCCTAGACTGGCTCTCGTTGCGCCGGGCTTGCCGGTAGCGATTTCGAGGTCTGTCGGCACGCGTTCGGGCTCCGCATCATTTGCGCCACGAGTCTTGGCGCCACTCGAGGTCCATCGGCGGGCCTCATCACGTCGCTTAGATTAGAGAGCCCGCATTAAGATTTTGCCAAGCTTGTGTGCGGCGGTTTGCGGCGGCTTAACCACGAAGGGGGATGTGCGGATGTCGTGCATCAGATTGTTGTATGATCAAAACATCGGCGGCTGTCATGTGAGGGAGAAAGGTTTGAAATTCCGTCTGCTTCCATTTGGTTTCGGCCTTACCGCCTGTGCTCTTATGCTGGCTTTCTGCCTCGCCCCCGCCTTCGCCCAATCCCCGCGCACAGCGGAGCAACAGACCGCAGCCCTCGGCCGTGGCGTCAATTTCGGCGGTCTCCTCGAAGCGCCGAATGCGATGGATCGCGCCGCTCATCTCGACAGAAGCCTTTTCGCGGCGGCCAGAGAAGGCGGTTTCGCGACTGTCCGACTGCCGGTGCGTTTCAGCAATCACGCCGGTCTGACTGCCCCTTACACACTCGATGAAAGCTTCATGCGCCTCGTCGATGACGCGGTAAAATCGGCGCTTGCGGAAGGCCTCACCATCATCATCGATTTTCACCACTACCGGCAGATGGATGGCGATCCGCTGGATGCGGGCGAGGCGCGCGCTGATCTTTCCGATCAAGGCCTACGCGAGCGTTTCAAGCTGATCTGGCAGCAGATCGCAGAACGATATCGCTCAGAACCGGTCGATAAGCTGCTGTTCGAGATTTACAACGAACCGCACGGCAATACTGATGGCGATGTCTGGAACCAGCTGGTCGCGGACACGCTCGTCGTTATCCGCAAAAGCAATCCGGATCGTTTTGTCATCGTCGATGCCGGCAACTGGGCCACGGCATGGGGACTGGAAGCGCTAGAGCTGCCGGAAGATGACCGTCGTCTGATCGTCTCGGTGCACAATTACGCACCGTTCGAGTTCACCATGCAGGGCGCAAGCTGGATCGAAAACTCCGCCCCGTGGGTCGGCACACCTTGCTGTTCGCCGGCGCAGATCGCCAAGATAGAGGAACCACTCGATATCGCTGCCGATTGGTCGAAACAGAATAACCGGCCGATCTTTCTGGGCGAGTTCGGCGCGAATTCCATCGCCGGTTATGAGGACCGCGTGCGTTATGCCCGCATCATGCGCGATGCGGCTGAAAAACGTGGGTTCAGCTGGGCATGGTGGGATTTTTCATCCGATGAATTCGGCCCATACGATTATCTCGGCAAGACGTGGCGAACCGAGTTGCGTGATGCGCTGACCGGGAAATAAACCTCAGGCGATCCCCAGCCGGTTGATCGTGTCGATCACCGTTTCCACCTTCATGCCGCGTTTGCGCACTTTCTCCACAACTTCGGCAAAAAATTTCGGCGTACAGCCGATATTGGTCGGGTCTTGCCGCACGTCGTGGGTATAAAAGATCAGCCAGCCCCTGCGGCGCTGGGCATCGTCCAGCATGACATCTATCGAGTTGCTGTCATTGGAACAGTCGTAAAGCTCCTGCGCCTTCAGATGCGCCAGATCGGTCATGCCGTGATTGGTGCCGATCTTGATGCCGCGCAGAGCGGGATAGCGGTTCATCAGCGTCAGTTTCGACATCACCGAAACCATGCCGAACGGATAGGCGAAGGACACCGGCTTCGAATGTCCGACAATCTCGGAAATGATGCGATCGTTGCGGCGCACATCTTCCTTGAGGTCGGTCAGCGGCGTTCGCTGCACGTTGATATGATCGTGCGTGTGGCCGCCGATTTCATGGCCCTTGTCGGAAAGATCGCGCACCATGCCTTCATCGACGATCAGCTGGCCGTTTTCGTAACGCCCCATCAGCCCGCTTGCGAGATAGAAGGTGCCGAGCATGCCGGCATCTTCCAGCGCCGGTGCCGCGTTCTGGTAGCAGGACACTGGAAAATCGTCGAAAGTAAAAGCCACGACGGCTTCGTCCAGTTTCAGGTTATAAGGCCTGAAAGGCACATGCCTGCCGATCTTGCGGGAAAACCCGTAGAGAATTTCCTGCGGCGAATTCGACCGCATACCACGGTCCGCACCATTATCCGTCATACCGCCCCCAGTATTGTGACGTTCTTCCTCTACGGCAATTTGCGGATTTGGGTAAGTGTCTATGCCTGTTCATGGTTACTTCGAATCCGTAGCCTTTTGGCGATGAGCACATCTTCGAATGCTTTCGCCGCCTTCTCGACGGAAAACTGCATGGCTCTCTGCTTGAGTGCATTGATGTCGGTCGGTTTGTCGAGCGCTGCCGCCATTGCATGCGCAAGCGCGTTTGCATCACCCACTGGCACCAGTTCGCCAAGTGCGCCGCCCGCCAAAATCTCACGCGGCCCATGCGGGGCATCGGTGGTCACAACCGGAATGCCGCAGGCCATTGCCTCTATGATCGCATTGCCCAGTCCTTCATGGCTGGAGGACGAGACGAAAAGCGAAGCGCTGGATAAGGCCTTGATCGGATGAGGGTGATGGCCGGGCAGATTGACGTCGGCAGACAAGCCAAGCTCGGCGATTTTTGCTTCGAGATTTTGCCGCTCTGCGCCTTCGCCGATGATCGTCAGTTTTGCTGCGCGTTGTTTTCGCAGCAGCTCAAACGCCTCGATCAGCGTCAAAAAGTCTTTTTCCGGTGAAAGTCGCCCGACTGAAAAGATATGGCCCGGTTCGGGTGTTCGGGCAGCGCTTTCGATCTCCGCACGGATTGCCGGCGTGATCACCGCATTGGTGCCGAGGTTGACGATCTTGGTGGCTGGAACGGAAAACTGCTCGATCAGGTCCGTGCGTGCGCCTTCCGTCAGCGTCATCACCACATCGGCCATCGGGTAAAGTTTTGGGGCCAGCCGGTAAGCCAGCCGGTTTTGCCAATAGGGGTCGTTCAGCCGCGCCTGCACCGGGCTTGCCGCCTCACGCAGGATGATCAGAGGACGCGTTTTTTTCGGAACGAAGCGTGATGCAAGCGCCAGCAGCGCATTCGGCGCAGCTTCCGCCGAAACCACGCCTTTCGGCCGGCCGTCTTTCAACAGGCGGCGAATGGCCGGTCCGGCAAAGGCCAGCCTGATCTTATCGCCATTGCCCAGATCGATTACCGGCACATCGGGGCTGATCAACGCGTTCAGCGGGCCGGAGCTTTGCAGTGTCACGATAGCGGTGTCGATGCCGTTATTCTGCAGCTCGTTGGCCAGCAGAATGGCATCGCGCTGCGCGCCGCCGCCATCCAGGCCGCGAACCAGAAAACACAATCGGCCTTGCGCATTTGCGACGCCGCGAGAAGGATTGGTAACCATTTGTCCGCCATTATCAGCTTTGAAAAATCCTCGGAGGAGGATATCCATCCAAGATCGCAGCCCGCTTACATTAGGCGGCAATCATTAATGCGAGGCGAATGGCCGACACAGCGCAAAAAACGCAATCGGGCGAGAGCGACGTTCTCGTCTATCTGCTATGCCGGGTAGCCGCCGCGATTTTCAATATCGTGGCCGTTGCGCTGTTCACCCGTCTGTCCGATGCCCATCTTTACGGTGAATATCTGATCGGTTTTTCGATCTGCTTCATCGTTTATAGCCTCACCGTACAATGGGCGGTCTTCGCGCATTTCGGCACCTATACGCAGGAGGCCGCAGACCGTTTTGCCGGCTCGCTTCTGGTGATTTCCGCGGTCATGACCATGCCGGCCATGCTGGTCATCGCTGCTCTCGCCATGTTCGGCACGCTGGAAATCCACATCGCCTGGGGTTCGGCTTTCCTCGCTGTGTGTTTCACGGCCTATTTCGCCTCCACCGAGATTGCCCGTGCCCGCCTGCGCCCCGGTCTGGTCGCCATCGCGACGATCTCGCGCAGCGCGCTTTCCATGCTGCTCGGCTGTATCGCGCTTTACCTGTTCGATAGTCCGACCGCGCTTTTGATGGCGATTGGCGTCGGTTATGCGCTCGGCGCCATTCCGATCTTTGTCTTTCTCGCCCGCACCAGCTGGGCCAAGGGTTTCGTCTGGCCGCTGAAAAGCGATGTTTGGGGCATGCTGCGTTACGGCTGGCCGCTGATCTTTGCTTTTGGTGCTTCGGCCGGCGCCATGAATATCGATCGTATCGTGCTGGAGCATTACACCAATCCGGCTGCCGTCGCGCCTTATGGCGCGGTCATGGACCTGATGAAGCAGACGTTTCTGGTGCTCGCGGAGGCGATCAGCGCGGGCTACATAGCGCATGCGCGCAAGCACATGCTGAACAAGGACGAACATGAAGTCGGGCAGGTTCTGCGCCGCAGCTTTGTCTCGCAGATGTTCATTGTCATCTTCGGCACCACAGCCTTCCTCGTGCTGGGGCGCCTCGTTTTTAGCGTCATTCTCGCCCCGAGCTATGTCGATCTGGCGCTCGAGGTCATGCCTTTCCTGCTGATCGGCAACGCCATCCTGATCATGCGCGCCCATTATTTCGGCCAGATCATCTATCTCGGCGCGTCATCCTTCCTCGAACTGGTGGCGTCCGGGGCCATGGTCATTTCGGCAGTGGTTGCCGCCTTCCTGCTTGTGCCGGATATGGGGCCGAAAGGGGCAGCTTTCTCCTTCGCCATCGGTCAGACGGTGGCCTTGGTAATCCTGATCGCCGGTGCGCCAAAACGCGCCCGCATGCCGATCGACTGGGTGAGCGCCGGCATGCTGGTTGCCGCCGGTTTCAGCCTCACCGTCATCGGTCTGGAATTGCAGGTGCTGATCGGCCATCTGTGGGCAAACGTCATCAGCATCCTGCTGATCGGCATCGTCAGCGCCTTTTTCGCGCTTCGCTGGAATATCTTCAATATCGGCGAGGTAGCGGGCAAGTTGATGGGGAAATTGGCGAGAGCCTAAGCCTTTAGCGGCGCCAGCAGTTCGCCGTAAAGATCCAGCATATGCTCGCGCCCATGGCGCTCTATCTGTTTACGTCCGTAATCCGCCCTGATGTCAGACGAGGGATAGTTTGCCATCAAATCCTGCACCGCCAGCGCCAGTTCGTCGGCATTGCGCACATCATGAAAACGCGTCATCGCCTGCACGCCGGTTGGTTCGCCGGTTGAAAGCACCTCGCGCAGCACCGGCAGATCGGCAGCCACCACCGGCAGCCCGGCCATCGTCGCCTCCACGCCGGCAAGGCCAAATGTCTCCCACACGGACGGGAACACATAGATATTGCCGGCTGCCAGCACATCGCCCAGCTCAGCACGGTCCACCGCGCCGATCAGATGCAACCGGTCGAAAACGCCAAGTCGCTGAGCCTGATTTTCAAGTGCCGCCTGATCAGGTCCGTCGCCGGCGATGATCAGGTGTAGGCCGGGAAGAAGCGCCAGTGCGCCAATGGCCGTGCCATGGTTCTTTTGCGCCACCAGACGCCCGGTCGCAACAAGAACCGTCGCGCCTTCGGGGATATTGCGCTTTTGCCGCCAGTCGATCCGGCCCGGTGCGTCCGGCAAAGGATCGACGCCGTGGATGATGTCGATGAAATGTTTTTTGTAGGCCGCAGGCCACCGGTCGAAGGCATCGCGTGTGGCGCGTGAATTCATCACCATATGCGTATAAACGCCGATGGTGCCGAACAGCCGGTCGATAGCCCGCCAATGCGGCCGCAGACCTTCCGGCGAGGCCGTGTGATGCGCCACCCGCATCGGCACGCGTGCAAGCCACGCGAAAAAATTGCCGTAGATGGAAGCCGCGATCTGATAGGTCAGGACCGCCTTGTAACGGCCTTTCAGGATGTCGCGCCCCAGCGATACGAGATTCTTGACTGTATCGACCGCGCCGCCCTCGCTCAAGGCGCGGCTGTCTACGGCAAAACCGCGTTCCTGCAGGCCTGCCGTCACCATGTCCACCAGCGTGCGCACGCCGCCCATCTTGTCATGGGTCACGAGTTGCAGAATACGCGGCTGGTTGTCTCTAAGGTCGGTCATCGCTTTCAAGGCCCGGCAAATCGCTTCGTCTGCCGGTCATCAAGAGCATTTTTGCGCATGGCTCACAATCCAAGCCGGTGCTAATCCGACGAACGAAGACAAGGACTTGGAGCCTGTGCGGCTTTTAGATCACAATATGCTTACGAAGGTTTGGTGGCGCAGATCGCATAACGATGCTGCAACCCGCGGGCGGTGGCCTTGAAGAAGCTCAGGTGTTTTGCCTGCGCCCGGTGGATTGTCTTGAGATCGTGATCGATCGTCACCGCCTCGAACCCGGCCTGTCGAAGGAGCGCCGCCACATCCTGTGCCCTCGCGCCGCCGGAGAAATGCACCTGTGAGAGAATCTCCTCATGCTTGCCGGCCATTTCCTTCGGCGCATGCGAAACCTCCGGCTTGATCAGCCCGATCCGCTCGGCCCATGCCGCCAGCTTCTTCACCAGCTTTTCGGCCAAACCGACATTGACGAAATCGCCATCGACGATCAGCACCTTGCCGCCGGGTTTCAGAACCCGCATCCATTCGGCAAAACAAGCGGCCGGGTCCACCAGCGTCCACACTAGATGTCGAGTGATGATCACGTCATAGGCTGCGTCGGGCTCCATGGTGTTTTCGGCATCCGCCACACGGAAACGGATGTCGCGGCCGCGCTTATTCGCCTTTTCGCGCGCCAGCGCCAGCATGGTTTCCGACCAGTCCAGCCCCGTCACCTTGAAGCCGGCATCGTCCATCAGATGCGAAATCACGGCGGTGCCGCTGGCGAGATCAAGCGCAGGGCGACCATTGCCGGCCCCAAGATGTTTTTCAATGAGGTTTCGCCATGCCTGACGCTCTTCCTCGGAAAAGATTTCATGCCCCGGAGAAAGGTCGAATTTTTCGGCGCGGGCCGACCAATAGGCCTTTATCTCATCCCGCAGATTGTAGTTTTTTTCGTGCATTGCGCTCATTACAGTCTTTGGTTGTCCGTGGCTTACATAGTCGAGAATTGCTCTAAAAGATAAATCTTGACTAATCTAGTCATAAAAGAATAGAGCGCCCTCGGTTTCCACGGGAGAGAGCATTCATGCCCCGCAATATCAAGGTCGCCGCGCTGTCGGCAGCACTTCTTTTTTCAGCCGTTTTCCCGGCTCTGGCAGACAAGGTCACGATCAAGGATGTCACCGGTCGTGATGTCGAAGTCGAGGCCCCTGTCAAACACGTGATCCTCGGCGAAGGCCGGCAGATCTATTTCCTCGCGGCGCTGGACAAGGAAAATCCGTTCCAGCATGTCGTCGGCTGGCGTGATGACCTGCCGAAGGCCGATCCGGAAACCTATGACGCCTATCTGGCCAAATACCCGGATATCGCAAAGATCCCGACATTCGGCGGCATGAAGGACGGTACGTTCAACATCGAACAGGCCGTCGCGCTCAAGCCAGACGTCATCCTGATGAACGTCGACGCCAAGACTGCGACCGAAGAAGCCGGTTATATCGAAAAGCTCGCCAAGGTTGGCATCCCCCTGGTCTATGTCGACTTCCGCGAAAAGCCGATGGAAAACACCGAGCCGAGCATGCGCGTCATGGGCAAGCTGATGGGCAAGGAACAGCTGGCCGAAGATTTCATCAAGTTCCGCGCCGATGCGATCAAGGTCGTCACCGACAAGCTCGCCGCAGAAAAGCCGAAGGCACCGGTCGTCTTCGTAGAGCGCGCCGGCGGTTATTCCGATGATTGCTGCATGTCCTTCGGCAACGAAAATTTCGGCAAGATGGTCGAGATCGCCGGTGGCAAGAACATGGCGAACGGCATCATCCCGGGCACGTTCGGCACGGTAAACCCGGAGCAGATCATCGCCTCCAATCCTGACCAGATCATCGTTACCGGCGGCATGTGGGAAGCGTTCGTTCCCGGCGGCGCATGGGTCGGCGTTGGTTATGGTGCGGATCTGAAGGCTGCCAAGGTCAAGCTCGAAGCGCTGACCAAGCGCCCGGCCTTCACCGGCGTCAAGGCCGTCGAGGATAAGCAGGTTCACGCCATCTGGCACCAGTTCTACAACAACCCGTACCAGTTCGTCGCCATCCAGGAGATCGCCAAGTGGCTGCATCCTGATCTGTTCAAGGATCTCGATCCGGAAGCGACCTTCAAGGAACTGCACGCACGTTTCCTGCCGCTTCCTTACAAGCAGGGCTTCTTCGTTTCCCTGAAGGATGAATGATCGGATGGCCAATCTGGCTTTGGAACAACCCAATGCCGCTGTCGGGCGGGAGCGCTATCGCGCTCTCGCCTTCCGGCGTATCGTGATCCTGTGTCTGCTGGTGGCAGCGCTTGCCGCCAGTATCGCCGCCGACATGGCGCTCGGCCCTGCAAACTACACGATTTCGGAAGTCCTGCAGGCGATCTTCTCGCCCTCGACAGCCAGCAACCAGCTGCGTGTCGTGATCTGGGATATCCGCATGCCCATCGCGCTGATGGCGGTCACTGTCGGTGCTGCGCTTTCTGTCGCCGGTGCGCAGATGCAGACCATTCTCGCCAATCCGCTGGCAAGCCCCTTTACATTAGGCATTTCCGCCGCCGCCAGTTTTGGCGCAGCCTTGGCGCTTGTCGCCGGTGTCGCCATCTTTCCGGCCGCCGTGCAATATATGGTGCCGATCAACGCCTTCCTGATGGCGATGGCAGCTTCGCTGTTCATCTATTTCGCCTCGACAATGCGTGGCGTCAGCGTCGAAACCATCGTTCTGCTCGGCATCGCGCTGGTCTTCACCTTCAACGCCGCGCTGTCGCTGCTGGAATATCTGGCATCGGAACAGGCGCTTGCCGCCGTGGTGTTCTGGACCATGGGCAGCCTCACCAAGGCCACATGGTCTAAGGTCTTTGTCACTGCCGCCGTGCTCGTCGTCACCGTGCCGCTGTTCATGCGCCAGGCATGGGCGCTCACCGCCCTTCGTCTGGGCGATGACAAGGCAGCCAGCATGGGCGTCAATGTCCGCTCGCTGCGCCTGCAGACCATGCTGATCGTCAGCCTGCTTGCCGCCATCCCGGTGTCCTTCGTCGGCACGATCGGGTTTGTCGGCCTCGTCGGCCCGCATATAGCCCGCATGGTGGTGGGTGAGGATCAGCGTTTCTTCCTGCCCGGTTCGGTCATCTGCGGCGCGCTGCTGCTCTCTGTCACCTCGGTAGTCAGCAAGGTCATCATCCCCGGAGCTATCCTGCCCATCGGTGTCATTACCGCCCTTGTCGGTGTGCCCTTCTTCTTCGCGCTGATTTTCGGCAACAGGAGGCGCTCATGGTAAGCCTTGCGCTCAAGGATGTTGGGGCTAGCTACGGTCGCGTTGCCGTGCTCTCCAAAATCGGCATCGACACGCTGGAAAGCGGCAGCCTGACGGCCGTCATCGGTCCGAACGCTGCCGGCAAGTCGACGCTGTTCAAACGCATCGCCTCGCTAATATCGGGCCCCGGTCTGGTGCAGCTGTCGGATAGCGAACGCGGCGACCGTTCCATCTGCTACATGCCGCAGGATACCGGCGCTAATGCTGTTCTCACCGTCTACGAATCCGTTCTTCTTTCCGCCAAACAGGGTGGCGGATGGCGGGTGCAGGATGACGAACTGAACGAGATCGACGAAATCCTGAAAGCTCTTCACATCGAAGATCTGGCTTTCCGGGGGCTCGGCGAACTATCGGGCGGTCAACGTCAGCTTGTATCGCTGGCGCAGGCGCTAGTGCGCAAGCCGGAGGTTCTGCTGATGGATGAACCCACCTCGGCGCTCGACCTGCATCGCCAGATCGAGGTTCTCGCCTTTGTCAGCCAGTTGGCCGCGAAAAACGGCATGATCGTGCTGATCGCGCTGCACGATCTCAATCATGCGCTGCGTTATTGCCACAACACTATCGTCATCGCCAATGGTACGATGATCGTCAGCGGCGACACTGCGGCGGTTATTACCCCGGCCATGCTGCGCGATGTCTACAAGGTCGATGCCCGTATCGAAACCTGCTCGCGTGGCGAGCCGTATCTGCTGGTGGATGGAGTGGCCTGAGGGCCCGCATTTGTAGCGCGCTCGATCCGATGGATGTCACCCTCTCCCCACTGCAGGGGTGAGGGTGAGCCAGCTCCCCCAAGCGTATCATCGAGAGAAACCGAAAACCGGGCTCACCAAGGCCGGAATCTGTGCAGTTTTCTGGTGAAAACCGACAGGCGATTTCGCGTCAATACGCCGCACAAACTTGTCGCCGCTTGCTCGCGTGATCAATAATCCGCATGATCCCGCGGCTAAATTCAGAGTCGCGGTCGAAAGCGGCGCATCTTTGCCGGGCGATGCTGCCATTGTCAGGCCTAGGTGACCTTGTCGCTCCTTCTGAAACATGAATATACCGCGCACCGCCTAAAAATAGACCGGGAAGGGAAGGGTACTGGGACGATGAAGATTGGAGCGTTGAAGGAACGCGCAGAGAACGAGGCGCGCGTCGCGATGACGCCCGACTCTGCGCTGGCATTGCAGAAGCTCGGTTATGAATGTTTGATCGAGGCGGGTGCCGGCAAAGCTGCCGGTTTTTCCGACGATGCCTATCGCGCCGCTGGCGTAACGGTAACCGAAACTGCTGCAGCGCTGTCGGCTGAAGCTGATGTGATCGCAAAAGTCCGCCCGCCGGAAAGCGCGGAACTCGCAAACCTCGATGCAGGCAAAACGCTGATCTCGTTCTTCTACCCGGCGCAGAATTCGGCGCTGCTGGAAGAAGCCAAGGCGAAGGGCGTCAACGTCATCGCCATGGACATGGTGCCGCGTATTTCTCGTGCCCAGAAGATGGACGCGCTGTCGTCGATGGCCAACATCGCCGGTTACCGTGCCGTCATCGAGGCCGGCAACAATTTTGGCCGTTTCTTCACCGGTCAGGTCACGGCCGCCGGCAAGGTTCCGCCTGCCAAGGTTCTGGTCATCGGAGCTGGTGTCGCCGGTCTTGCCGCCATCGGCACTGCCACGTCGCTCGGTGCCATCACCTATGCTTTCGACGTTCGCCCGGAAGTGGCCGAACAGATCGAGTCCATGGGTGCTGAATTCGTTTTCCTCGATTTCAAGGGCGACAGCCAAGATGGCGCCGCGACCGGTGGTTATGCCGCTCCGTCGTCGCCGGAATTCCGCGAAAAGCAGCTGGAAAAGTTCCGCGAACTGGCGCCCCAGATCGATATCGTCATCACCACGGCGCTGATCCCGGGCCGCGATGCGCCAAAGCTGTGGCTGGCCGATATGGTCGCCGCCATGAAGCCCGGCTCTGTCATCATTGACCTTGCAGCGGAACGCGGCGGCAACTGCGATCTGACGGTCGCAGACCAGAAGGTCGTGTCCGAGAACGGCGTCACCGTCATCGGTTACACCGATTTCGCGAGCCGCATGGCTGCGCAGTCCTCTACGCTGTATTCGACCAATATCCGCCACATGATGACGGATCTGACGCCGGCCAAGGACGGTGTTGTCGTTCACAACATGGAAGACGACGTCATCCGTGGCGCGACGGTGACCAAGGAAGGTGAGATCACTTATCCCCCGCCGCCGCCGAAGATCAAGGCGATCGCCGCGCAGAAGCCGAAGGAAAAGGCAAAGGATCTGACGCCGGAAGAAAAGCGTGCCGCCGAAACGGCCGCCTTCAGGGCGCAGACCAAAACGCAGGGCATCCTGCTCGCCGTCGGCACAGCACTTCTCCTGCTTGTCGGTGCGTTTGCGCCCGCCAGCTTCATGAGCCACTTTGTCGTTTTCGTGCTCGCCTGCTTCATCGGTTTCCAGGTCATCTGGAACGTGTCGCATTCGCTGCACACGCCTTTGATGGCCGTCACCAACGCCATTTCCGGCATCGTCATCCTCGGCGCGCTGTTGCAGATAGGCTCCGGCAACTGGTTGGTCGTCATCCTTGGCGCTCTCTCGGTTCTGGTCGCCACCATCAACATCGTCGGCGGGTTCCTCGTCACACGGCGCATGCTCGCCATGTTCCAGAAGTCGTGATCGGGTAGGGGTATAATCACATGACGATCGGTATCGTTTCTGCCGCCTACATCTCTGCGGCTGTTCTCTTCATTCTCTCGCTCGGCGGCCTTTCCGGCCAGGAAAGCGCCAAGCGTGCCGTCTGGTACGGCATTGTCGGCATGGCGCTCGCCATTGTCGCCACCATTCTCGGACCGCAGGTTCCCGGTGGTTTCGGCAACTGGTTCATCATTCTTCTGATGATCGCCGGTGGCTCCGTGATGGGTTATTACGTCGCTGCCCGCGTGCAGATGACGGAAATGCCGCAGCTTGTTGCGGCCCTTCACTCTTTCGTTGGCCTCGCGGCCGTGTTCATCGGTTACAACGCCCATATCGAAGCATGGCGTGTCGGCGGCATGGATGAAGCGACCCGCGCAACGCTTGAAGGTTTTTCGGCCATTCTCGCGCACAAAACTCCGGTCGAACTCGCCATCATGAATGTCGAAGTTTTCCTCGGCGTCTTTATCGGTGCGGTCACCTTCACCGGTTCGGTCGTCGCTTTCGGCAAGCTGGCCGGCAAGGTAGACGGCAAGGCGAAGAAGCTTCCGGGCGGTCATTTCCTGAACGCTGGCGCGGCCATCCTGTCGCTGATCCTGTTGATCATGTACGCCAACGGTTCCGGCGTCTGGACGCTTGTTCTGATGACGCTCTTGGCCTTCTTCATCGGTTACCACCTGATCATGGGCATCGGCGGCGCTGATATGCCGGTCGTTGTGTCGATGCTGAACAGCTATTCCGGCTGGGCTGCCGCTGCCATCGGCTTCACGCTCGGCAACGATCTTCTGATCGTCACCGGTGCGCTGGTCGGTTCCTCGGGTGCGATCCTGTCCTACATCATGTGCAAGGCGATGAACCGCTCCTTCGTCTCGGTCATCCTCGGCGGCTTCGGTGGCACCACCGGCCCGGCCATGGAAATCGAAGGCGAACAGATCGCCATCGATGCCGAAGGTGTTGCGAATGCATTGAACGATGCCGATAGCGTCGTCATCGTGCCGGGTTACGGCATGGCGGTGGCTCAGGCGCAGCAGGCGGTTTCGGAACTGACCCGCAAACTGCGCGCATCCGGCAAGGAAGTGCGTTTCGCCATCCATCCGGTCGCCGGTCGTCTGCCTGGCCACATGAACGTGCTTTTGGCCGAGGCCAAGGTGCCTTACGATATCGTTCTGGAAATGGACGAGATCAACGACGATTTCCCGCAGACCGATGTCGTCATCGTCATCGGCTCCAACGACATCGTCAATCCGGCAGCCGAAGAAGATCCGAATTCGCCTATCGCCGGCATGCCTGTCCTGCAGGTGTGGAAGGCCAAGCAGGTGTTCGTGTCGAAGCGCGGCCAGGGCACCGGTTATTCCGGTATCGAGAACCCGCTGTTCTACAAGGAAAACACGCGGATGTTCTACGGCGACGCCAAGAAGTCGGTTTCCGAACTTCTGCCGATGATCAAGTAAACAGAAGGGCCGGAACAGCGATGTTCCGGCCCTTAGACGGCTGGAATGGTAAGACGCCCCGTCACGGTGGCAAGCGAACCCCGTGATCGGCTTCCTCGCGTGAACTTCGCGGATTCTGCTGCGGCAGAGAGAGGTCGATATTCGTCAGTGGCGTTTTCTGATCGGATCAGAGCGATCCGCCCAAGTGGATCAAATCCTACGACATTGGTCATTTCCATCTTGATATTGCAGAGTTTCGAGAGACTGGCGAGGCTTTCCTCTTTGTCGCAGTCGATCGCAGTTAGAGCGATGACGGTATGCTTTTTTCCATAACGCCTCGCTATCTGTTCACATTCACCTGTTTCGCGTTCTGATAGGTGGTCAATTTTAGATCCGCCTTCTAGTTTCGCGCACTCCAAAGTCAAATATATGGAGCGACATGAAAACCGTAGTTTCCTTGGTGGCCGTATTCACAGTTGCCGGTGCATTTTCCGCGCTGCCTGCGCATGCAATCGACGGCACCATTCAACGGCAGCTGAACAAGCTGGATCCGCAGGAGCGGCGTGAACAGCGTTGCGATATGGAGGCAATGGTCCGGATTGCCAAGGAATCGGATCTTTATCGTCCCGACAAGGTGATTGCCTATACGCGCGCCGACATTATCGAAAAGGGCGATAACCTGAAGGCACCAGGCGCCGTTTTTCGCAGCGCCGGTGATTGGTACAAGCTCAAGTTTCGCTGCCAGACCGACAATCGCGGTCTGAGCGTCGTTTCTTTCGATTACAAGATCGGTGACAAAATCCCGCGCAGCGAGTGGGATCGTCTGTATCTCTACGACTAAGTTTGAATCAATCCGGCAGACGCGGAACGGTTCTGCGCTCGGGAAACAGTTCCGATAGAACTGTCATCATGATCAGCGACAAAGGCAGGGCGAGCATCGCGCCGACTGCGCCCCACATCCATGTCCAGAACAGAATGGCGACAAAGACCACGAAAGGATTGATCTCCCACTGGCGTCCCATGACGGCAGGGAAAACGAGATTTTCCACGACAAGGTGGACCGCGAAAAACACGGCGGCCGGGGCAAGCGCCAGAAAAATGGAATCGTGCGTAATGATGCCGGCGATTGCGACCGAAAATGTCATAAGCGTAATGCCAAGGAACGGCACGAAACTCGACACGAAGGCAAAAACGCCCCACAAGACCGGCGCTGCCAACCCGCCGAAATAGGCGATCAGCGTCATCGATACGCCAAGCCCCGCATAGATCATCGTAGCGGTGGCAAAATAATACCCCAGAACTTCCTCTACCGAATTGATAATGCGGATTGCGACCAGACGCTGCCTGCGGCGCGGAAACGCGAGGATTATGGTGCGACGTAGGCGCAAGCGCCCGAGAAGAAACAGCAACAGTGCCGCAAAGAATATAAGTCCCTGGACGATCGCAGGTGTCAGACTGGAAGTGACCACACCCAGAATATTACCGCTATTGTCGATCAGAGACTGCATCGACATCGGTCCGGATTGAAAGCTCGCGGGGCTGATGTTCAGCCAATGCTGTCGCTCCACAAACGGCATCAATCGATCGATGGTTCGCTCAACGAAATTCGGGCCTTCGTCCACCAGCGTTGCTACCGGCTCGGCAAGCGCATTCACCAGAAGAAAAACCGCGGCTGCCACCAGCGATGACAGGATAAGCGCGGTACCGAAACGCGGCACGCCCGCGCGCCCCAGCCGTTCTGCTGCAAGTCCAAGGATCATGCCCACGACGACTGCAAGTGTCAGCGGTATCAGGATCAGCGACATATGGTTGACTATGGCAAAGCCGATAATCAGGAAAATGCCGATGATTGCCCACGAGCTTGCAACTTCTAAAGCCTCGCGGCCAAGCGGGGTGAAGGCAGTCGGATCAGGGTCATCCTCCGGCAAGGTTTCAGCACGACGAATCGCAGGCTCTGTTTTCAGTTTTTTGTATTTGTTGTTGCGAATGTTGACCGCCACCATGTTTCACCCGTTCCCCTTGACGCCCGTCAACGCAGCGAGGGCATTCCGGTTCCGTGAACATGTCGATCCGGCAGCAGCATTACGCGGATAGTGTCAAACCGATGCCCCACGGGTCTCTGAGACGAATGCCATCTGTCGTCCGGTTGGTGGCGATCTCCTGCTTGTCCAACGCGGAAATCGCCTGTTCCAACGCGGTTTTGTCGGTGAAATGCAGTGAGTAATCCGACAGGCCTGTCATGGCATCGCTGCGCGTGCCGGCTCCGCGGCTGTTCCAGATGTTGGCGGCGATGTGATGGTGATATCCGCCGGTGGCGAAGAAGCTGGCACCGGGATAACGGGCCATGATTTTCAACCCAAGCACGTCACGATAAAAGGCATCCGCTTCCGGCACATTGCCAACCTGAAGATGAATGTGGCCGATGGCTGTGCCATCCCGCATACCGCTCCATGAGCCCTTGTCGGCGCTGTCGTAAAGCGCCTGAAGGTCCAGTCCCTCGGTCGCCATCTGAACGGTACCGTCGGGAAACATCGTCCACTCATCCGGTTGGCGGTCGCGGTAAATTTCGATGCCGTTGCCCTCAGGGTCGGACAGATAAATTGCCTCGCTGACGAGGTGGTCGGATGCGCCATCGAGGCGCACACCTGCATGAGCTGCGTGGGCGAGCCAGGCAGCGAGTGCGGCACGATCAGGTACGAGAAATGCTGTGTGAAACAGTCCGGCGGCGTTGCGCGGCGCGCGCACGGCATCGCCTCGCGTGGTCAGCGTCAAAAGCGGCACGCCGTTGACGCCAAGCACTTCGCCGCTAGCGCTCTTCTCCAGTGTGGAGAGGCCGATAATGGTGCGATAAAATGCCGAAACGCTATCCAGGTCTGTCACCACCAGATGCGTCTGGTTGACATGGGCAGGTCTCGTCAGGGCGAAGGGCAGGGCAGTCTTGCTCATCTCGATCCTCTCGCTGTGGCATCCCGCCACATCTTTGACATGGCTTATGTTTGTTTTTCGGCATTCACGATAGATAAGTTATTGGCGATTAAACGTTCGCTGATTGTTGACAATCGCCGTGGATCTCCAGCTCTAGAAGCCGAACCTCGGCGTTTCGGGGAAGTTCATGTACGAAAAAATTATCGTCGCCATCGATACCGCTCAGCTGGATAAAGGTGAGCGCATCCTGCGACGAGCGATGAATATGCTTGAGCCGGGCGGCGCATTGGTTCTCGTCAGCGTGGTGGAGGATGTGCCGAGCTATATTTCCGTTGCCGAGCCGATCGATCTTGCCGTCGCAGCCCGCAAGGATGCGGATGAAACGCTCAGCGGGCTTTGCGAACGCATCGGGGTTAATGCGCAGATTGAAATCCGGCAGGGCGCTGCCGCACGCGAGATTTTGGCGTCGGCCGAACAGAATGGGGCAGACCTGATCCTGGTCGCCTCGCATGTCCCGGATGTTTCCAATTACTTCATCGGCGCAACGGCCGATCGTGTCGTTCGCCATGCACGCTGTTCGGTGTTGATCGACCGGTAGACGGCAGCTGTCTTTCAGCCTGCAACGCAATGTGATTCATCCGGCGCGGGAATGCCATTGCCGTGTCACAAAGGCTTGGTCATTCTAGCGTTCGGCAATGACGGAGAAATTATGAGCAACAGCGCGAACATGAGCGAGGACAGGAAAACCGGCAGCGCGTTTGCCAAGCCCATCAGCGAGCTTTTCGATTTCGGGCGGGTGCATGATTTTGCCGAGATCGTTGCCGATGGCGTCGTTCACGGCATAGGCCTCGTTTTCGCGTTGATCGGTGTCACGGCGCTGATTTTCTATGCAACGCTTTGGTCGAGTCATGGTGAGCTTGCTGCCGCCTGGATATACGGTCTCGGGCTTGTTCTGTGCATCGCCGTGTCGTTTACCTATAACATCTGGCCAACCTCCCGGACCAAGTGGATTTTGCGGCGTTTCGATCACTCGGCGATCTTCGTTCTTATTGCGGCCACCTATACGCCATTTCTGCAGCGTGGCGCACATGAGCCGCTGATCGCGGTGATGCTGGCAGGAATCTGGCTGGTGGCGATCGGTGGCATTGCCTTGAAGTGTCTTTTCCCCGGCCGTTACGACAGACTGGCAATTCTGCTTTATCTCGCCATGGGGTGGAGCGGTGTCGTGGTTGCCGGTCCCATATCTGAATATCTGCCGCCTGTGACCGTATGGCTTATCGTGATTGGCGGGATGATCTATTCGCTTGGTGTCATTTTTCATGTGTGGGAGCGGCTGCGTTTCCAGCGTGCCATTTGGCATGGTTTCGTCATCGCAGCGGCGGCGGTGCATTACTCAGCCGTGATGACCTGTTTCAGTCTGTCGGGATTAGGTGTCTGAAAACCGGCTCGTTGGGCTGGACATCTGATCGATCCGCTCTCTAACATCGAGCGTGATTTCTAAAGACGGATGCCTAAATGTCTTCCAGCCCCATCACTCGTGACGCCACAGATGCCGATCTTCCGGTTATCATGGATATCTATAACGATGCCGTGTTGAACACGACGGCGATATGGAACGACAATATTGTCGATCTCCAAAACCGTAAGGACTGGTTTGCTGCCCGCATGGCGCGGGGTTTTCCTGTTCTGGTGGCAGAGATAGATGGCGGCGTTGCCGGCTATGCGTCCTATGGTGACTGGCGGGCCTTTGAGGGCTTTCTTCATACCGTCGAGCATTCGGTCTACATCCATAAGGACGCACGCGGTCATGGGCTTGGCAAGCTGTTGATGCAGGAACTGGTTCGGCGCGCCGAAGCCGGCAATATTCATGTCATGGTCGGTTGCATCGAGGCGGGAAATACGGCCTCCATCCGCTTGCACGAAAAGCTTGGTTTTCGCACCGTTGGCACGTTTTCCGAAGTCGGCAAAAAATTCGGGCGCTGGCTGGATCTGGCATGTCTGGAGCTGCGCATCGGCGCGTGATGCTCTGGCCTTGCCTGTATTGCCGACGCAACCAAATCTCGACGCGACCGTTCGCTGACAAAGGAGTGCAGTCATGAAAATCACGCGCAGCGAAAAACGCCCGTCGCTTACACCTTCCGCAGACTATTTCACCGGTCATGTTCGCCAAGATCCGCTATCTCAGGCGGAAGAGCCCGGAACCGTGCGGGTCGTCAGCGTCACGTTCGAGCCCGGTGCGCGAACGGCCTGGCATACGCATCCCCTTGGCCAGACCCTGATCGTCACCACGGGCGCGGGCCTTGTGCAGACATGGGGTGGGCCGATCCGTCGCATTCGAGCCGGCGATGTCGTGTGGTTTCCGGCAGGTGAAAAACACTGGCATGGCGCCGGGCCTGATACGGCCATGACCCATATCGCCATTCAGGAAGCGCTTGACGGCAACACGGTCGACTGGATGGAAAAGGTGTCGCACGAGCAATATGGCGGCGAAGTCGAAGCCGACTGAACGTTCTGCCAAATACAAAGGCCGGCATATGCAGCCGGCCTTTGTATTCGTTATCGAAGCTGAAGCTTATTCGGCAGCCTGCATTTTCGGAGCAGCATTGCGATAAGGCTCGCACAGCGCTTCCAGCATCTTCGTTTCTTCGGCGGTCAGGTCGGTCAGCGGCGTGCGCACTGGGCCGGCATCGAAGCCCATCAGGCGAACGCCGGCCTTGATGGCGGAGACCGCATAGCCCTTCTGGCGGTTACGAATTTCCATGAACGGATAGAAAAAGTCGATCAGGATCTTGTTGGTGGTAGCGGTATCACCGGCACGCAGGGCTTTGTAGAAATCCTGAGCTAGACCCGGCACGAAGTTGAAGACGGCCGAGGAGTAGGTGGTCACGCCAGCGCCGAGATAGGCATCGGCAAACAATTCTGCGGTCGGCATGCCGCCGAGATAAGTCAGGCGGTCACCCATCTTTGCGGTGATCTTGCGGACGAGGGCGATATCGCCGGAACCATCCTTGAAGCCAACCAGATTGGGGCAGACATCACACAGGCGGGCAAGTGTTTCCGCCGTCAGGATCGAGTTGTCACGATTGTAGACCATGACGCCGATACCCACAGACTGGCATACGGTCTTGATGTGCTGATAGAGGCCTTCCTGGCTGGCGTCCATCAGGTAATGCGGCAGAAGAAGAATGCCGTCAGCGCCAGCCTTTTCGGCAGCCTTGGCAATCGAAACCGCGATACGCGTGCCGTAGCCACAGCCCGAGACGATCGGTGTTGTGCCGGCAGACGCCTTTGCGGCGGTGATGATTTCCGGAATTTCAGACGGCTCCAGATTGAAGAACTCGCCTGTGCCGCCGGCTGCAAACAGCACGGTTGCATCAAACCCGGCCAGCCAGCCCACATGCTTTTCATAAGCATTGCGATTGAACAGGCCGTCCTGCCCGAACGGGGTTACGGGGAAAGAAAGGAGGCCTGCACCCAGAGCCTTCTTCAGTTCATTCGGATCCATCGACATCCTGCACCTCTTTTGCTGCGATTGTTGCCAATCTAACAAGAGATATGATGACTGTCAATCGAGGTAATACATTGCTGCGTCAGGGACGGCGAATAAGTGAGCGGTAGCGCTGCTGGCTGCCCTTCAAATGGGTGCGCATTGTGTCTCTTGCCGCCGAATCGTTGCCCTCGGCAATCGCGCGCGCGATGTTGCCGTGTTCCTTTTGAATTTGCGCCATATAGTCCGCCGGCGAAGGAGATGTGTCGCCTTCGGTGAGAAGCGAGCGCGGGATCATTTGCTTGCCAATTGCTTCAAGAAGTTCACGAAAGCGCGGATTGTTGGTTGAATCGGCGATGGCGAAATGAAAGGCGCGGTCACTCTCCACGGTCGGGTTGCCGGCCGCGATCTGTCGGTCGATTGCCTCGAGACATTCAAAGATTGTTTCCTGTTGAGCTGGCGAGGAGCGCAAGGCCGCCAGTCCAGCCGCCTCGATCTCGATTGCCGCACGAACCTCAAGCATTTCAATGATGGAGGAAACGCGACCGGCATCGACATTGCGCAGCCCGCTTTGTAGCAAACCCTCCTGCGGCTGTAGAACAAAGACGCCGACGCCGTGACGGACCTCCACCAGACTGTCAGCTCGCAACGAAGCAATCGCTTCGCGAATGACTGTTCGGCTGACCTGGTGTTGTTCGGTGAGACCGCTTTCCGTCGGCAGCTTGTCGCCGGGCTTGAGCTCGCCGCTGGTGATCGCGTCACGTATGCGCCTGCTGACAGTCTCTACGAGGTTGCGTCCTTTGCGTGCAGGCGCTTTCGCAGTGATGTTATCTGATGTCTTCAAGGCTCGTTTTGCTCCGGATTTCGCGATTTCAGTCGCTTACTGACGTAAAACTAACCCTCCTTGTCAAGGTCGGCGCAAAATTTCGTTGACGTTATCCGTCGTAACTATACTATGACAGGACGTCTGATGTATGATGACATTGAGAATTCATCGGAGCGAACGCATGTCCTGCCTCTTGATCGGATGGTGTGGGACGGGTGGCAGAGATTGAAGTGGCGCAGGTGCCTGCGCTGAGTGAGGAGGAAATCGTGAAGATTGTAGACGTCAACGTACGGGTGTTTTCCCATACCACGCAGCGCCATCAGGATACCGCCGGGCATGCCCACCCGGGGCCGCCGCATAAGGTTAATCTCGCGCTTTTGACGATCGTTGCCGATGATGGCACCGAAGGTTACTGTTTTGCTGCACCGGAAGTCGTGCGTCCGCATGTGATCGACAAATTCGTGAAAAAGGTGCTGATCGGCGAAGACCCGTTTGCTCGCGAACGTCTCTGGCAGGATCTGGCGCATTGGCAGCGTGGCAGCGCCATGCAATTGACCGACCGCACGCTGGCGATCATCGATTGCGCATTGTGGGATCTGGCCGGTCGCAAACTCAATATGCCTGTCCATAAACTGATCGGCAGCTATCGCGAAAAAATGCCTGCTTACGGCTCCATCATGTGTGGTGACGAGTTGGAAAACGGTCTGGCGACACCGGAAGATTACGGTCGTTTCGCCGAAAAGCTGGTCAAGCGCGGTTACAAGGGCATCAAGCTGCACACCTGGATGCCGCCGGTTTCCTGGGCGCCTGACGTCAAGATGGACCTGAAGGCCTGCGCTGCGGTGCGCGAGGCGGTCGGTCCCGATATCCATCTGATGATCGATGCCTTCCATTGGTACACACGCACGGAAGCGCTAGAGCTTGGCCGTGGCCTTGAAAAGCTCGACTTTGCCTGGATCGAAGAGCCGATGGACGAGCAGAGTTCCGCTTCCTACGCATGGCTTGCAGAAAATCTTGACATCCCGGTCGTCGGCCCGGAAAGCGCACATGGCAAACATTTCAACCGTGCCGAATGGATCACCTCGAAAGCCTGTGACATCCTTCGCACCGGCGTCCACGATGTCGGCGGTATCAGCCCGGCTATGAAGTGCATGCATCTGGCCGAGTCCTTTGGCATGAACTGCGAAATCCACGGCAATGGTGCGCCGAACCTGATCGTTGCGGCCTGCGTAAAGAATGCAAAATGGTACGAGCGCGGCCTTCTGCATCCGTTCCTCGAATATGATGATGGTTTCGAATATTTGAACGCGCTCGTCGATCCGATGGACGAAGACGGCTTTGTTCATATCTCCGACAAGCCGGGTCTCGGTGAAGACATCAATTTCGACTTCATCAACGCCAATCTGGTCGGCTGATCGAAGCACCAAATAAAGGCCCGGCGTCTAAAAAGGCGCGGGGCTTTTTGCGCCAGAGATTTTGTTTCAACCAGTCTAAAGCGTGATCCTGTTGTTCGACTGAAAAACAATGTGCGCCGGGCCAAAGCTGCGTGTGGAGCGCTTCTGTAGCTCCTGCCGCTGTCCATAAATCATGAAGCTGACCATGAGCATCTGTTGCTGCCGGTTGCGGAAAATGCCGATCCTCCAGTCCGCTGAAGATTAAAGTCGGCTTTGGGGCGGCAAGGCCCGCAAAATGCGGATAATCCAGCTTTCCACCGATCTGCGGGTGCAGCATCGAGAAGGCGGACTGGCCTCTCAGCTGGTTATTGCCGGATTGCATCAATCCTTGCAGCGTGCCCATCCAGCCGCCGGCAACACAGACGGAAATATCGTCAGAAAAGGCCGCAAGCTGCCAGGCGCGTGATCCGCCCATTGAATAACCAAGACTCGCGATCCGGGTTCTGTCTATGCCGGAAAGGTCGCGCAGAAATGCCAGCGCCTCAAGATCTTCCGAGAGAATGACCGAGGCATAGGAAATACCGAACTGCATGAGATTGGCGGCAAGCGCCTGTTGCGCCTCATAGCCATTGCCCCGGCGACTGCCCCAGCCCAAAGCATCCGCGCAAAGGACGGTATAACCTCGGCGAACAAGCTCGTTGCCGATGAAGCGGCCGCCATAAAGCTTGTTGCTCCAGAGCTCGATATCCTCTTGCAGTTCTGGCTTTTCATCCGGTCGGCGGATCAGCTTTTCCTTGCCGATCGAAAAGAACGAGCCGTGGTCATGCAGCAGAAGAACAGCGGGTGTCGGCGCGGTCGTTTTGGGTTGCAGCAGATAGGCGAGGGTGGTTTCGCCATTTGAAAAGCCGAGCTGCAATTCCTGCCCGAGACCATCGGCGTCCGCCCATTCTGAAATGACAGAAGTTTTTGCAGGCGATATTTTCTCGATGCCGATTGCTGCACGGACATTTTCGCGAGTCCGGGATCTCCAGTTCTGAAAGTCGCTTTTCTGAGGATCAAAGTTCCAGTCGAACCGGTTGCTGTCGCGAAGGCGGTGGGCGAGGCCGCACATGTTCTCCGCGTCGATCATCCGTCCTGCCGCATTTTCGCGAGCGTTCTATCCTTACTGGCAATGAGATGCGCGCGCATGGCGGCGCGAGCTGCATCGGCGTCACGCGCTTCTATCGCGGATAGAATGGCGCGATGCTCCTTGTTGACGCGGGCGAGATGCGTGGAAAGCGTCTTGTCATCGACGGCATGCGTTGTGCGGCGCATGCGCGGCATCAGCGTTTCGCCAAGATAATTGAATATGCCGGAAAAGTGCTCGTTGTGGCTGGCTGCGGCGACGGCGCAGTGAAATTCGAAATCCGCCAGCGTATCGCGCGTCGAATGTTTGACGGCTTCATCCATGATGTCGCAGGCGGTCGTCATGGCTTTGAGGTCAGCCTGTGTCCAGCGCTCGGCGGCAAGGGCGGCCGCCTCGGATTCGATGCCTATGCGCAGTTCCAGTCCTTTGACCATGTTGCCTGCCTGCATCATGTCTGCATCGCCCAGCCGGAAGGGTGTCACGCCCGCATCTTCGCGCACGAAAACGCCGATACCGTGCTGGATGGAGACGAGACCGCTGGCGCGCAGATTGGCAACTGCCTCCCGCACCACCGTACGGCTGACACCGAGTTCTTCCATCAGCGCCTTTTCCGTCGGCAGTTTGGAGCCGCGCGGATATTCGTCCTGCTTGATGCGGTCGGAAAGCACCCGCACGACCTGAGAACTCAGGCTTTCCCTGCGGGCCCATGTCGTTATGGGCGAAACGTCAACGGTCATCGCAAAGGCCTCCGATTTTAAAATCAAACCGCCTGATCGTATTCGAGGCTGGCCTGAATGAGTTCACGCGCATAGGGATCGTTTGCCTGTCCCGTTGCGAGCACATCGCGGCTCATCACTTCGACGATCCGGCCGTGCTGCATCACCGCCAGCCGCTCGCACATATGGTCGATCACGGCAAGGTCGTGGCTGACAAAGAGATAGGTCAGGTTTCGTTTCGCACGCAAATCGGCGAGCAGGTTCAAGACTTCGGCCTGAACGGACACATCCAGCGCCGAGGTCGGTTCGTCCAGCAACAGGATACGCGGTTCGAGGATGAGCGCACGAGCAATCGCAACACGCTGGCGCTGGCCGCCTGACAGTTCATGCGGATAACGCGCCAGAAAATCCGGGTTGAGACCGACATCGATCAGCGCCCGTTCCATACGCTCGACCTGCCGATCCATGCGGTGGATGCGAAGAGGCTCCTGCAGTGCGGTGCGGATGGACTGGCGCGGATGCAGCGAACCGTAAGGGTCCTGGAAAACCATCTGCACGGCACGGCAATAATCGGCAAACGGCATGTCATTGACTGACGTACCTTCCAGCTTCACGTCGCCTTCCCACGAATTCAGCAGGCGGGCGATGCAGCGAAGGATGGTGGATTTGCCGGAGCCGGATTCACCGACGAGACCAAAGGATTCTCCAGCCTCGACGGCAAAACAGACGTCGCCGAGAATTCTCTTCTTGGCAGGGCCGAAGCCGAGGCTGATCGAGAGGTCACGAACTTCGATGGCACTCATGTGCGGACCTCCTGAGTTTCCTGCGTCGGAATTTGTGGCTGCCGATTGAGAACGGGCAACGGCTTGCGGCTGCCGCCGATATGCGGTTGGGCTGCCAGCAGGCCTTTCGTATAGGGATGCGTGCAGTTCTTCATGTCGCGGGCCGCACGTTCTTCCACGACCTCCCCGTGACGCATGACGAGAACGCGGTCGCAGAAATTGCGCACCAGATTAAGGTCGTGGCTGATCATGATCAACCCGATGCCCTTGTTGGTGACAAGCTCGTTCAGGATGTTGAGCACCTGCATGCGCACGGTCACGTCGAGCGCCGAAGTCGGTTCGTCGGCAATGATGATCTGCGGTTCGGGGATCAGCATCATGGCGATCATGATGCGCTGGCCCATGCCACCGGAAACTTCATGCGGATAAAGACCGTAAACCCGCTCGGGATCGCGGATCTGCACCGCTTCCAGCATATCCAGAGTCTTCTGTTTGGCGACTTGTGCCGATGCGCTGTAGTGGACGCGGTAGGCTTCGGCGATCTGATCACCCACCGGATGCACCGGGTTGAGCGAGAACTTCGGATCCTGCAGGATCATCGAAATGCGCCGGCCACGAATGTTCAGCATCTGCTTTTCGCTGGCAGCGAGAAGGTCGGTGCCGCTGAAATCCATGCGGTCGGCTTCGATCTTCGCCGTCGGCAGGAGTTTCAGGAGTGCGCGGCCGATGGTGGATTTACCGGAGCCGGACTCGCCGACAATGCCCAGGCGCTCGCGCCCCAGATCGAAGGACACGCCTTTGACGACGTTATTGTAGCTCTTGCCACTGCGATAGCTGACGCGCAGCTTTTCGACTTTCAGGAGAGGCTGGTTATTGTCCATCGCTGTCACTCCTTAGTGCTGTTTCGGGTCGAGCGCGTCACGTAGGCCGTCACCCAGAAGGTTGAAGGCAAGGCTGACGAGCAGGATGGCGCCGCCGGGGAAAGCGACCAGCCACCAGTTGTCGAGCATGTAGCGGCGACCGGTGGCGATCATCGCGCCCCATTCCGGCAGCGGCGGCTGTGCGCCGAGGCCCAAGAAGCCGAGGCCTGCGGCTGTCAGGATCACGGTCGCCATGGACAGCGTGATGCGCACGAGAACGGATGGCATGCACATCGGCACGATCGACTTGACGATGATGCGCAGCGACGAAGCGCCCTGCATGCGCGAGGCCGAAATATAGTCGGCATTGCGGAATGTCAGCGTTTCGGCGCGTGCCAGACGGGCGATCGGTGGCCATGCGGTGAGGCCGATGGCGATGATGGCGTTTTCCAGACCCGCACCCAGCGCCGCGACGAAGGCCAGCGACAGGATGAGGCTCGGAAAGGACAGAAAAATGTCGGTGATACGCATCATCACGGTGTCGTACCAGCCGCCGAAATAACCGGCGGTGGTGCCGACCAGCAGGCCGACCGGGCCGACGATGACCGATACGATGGTGATGATCGTCAGGCTGATGCGCGTGCCGTAAATGATGCGGCTCATGATATCGCGGCCGAGTTCATCCGTGCCGAACCAGTGCGCGGCGCTCGGTGGCTGCAGCACATTGCCGAGGTTGACGGCATTCGGGTCGTAAGGCGCTAGCAATGGTGCGACGAGCGCGGTCAGAAGCAGGATGGTGATAACGATCAGGCCGAACCCGGAGGAAGGGTTGCCGAGCAGTTCGCGAATGATCGCCATCAGCCGCCGCAGGGAAGAATTCGGGTTCGATAGCAAAGCCGACATGCCTCTATCCTGAGTGTTGAGCGTTTCGATAGCCATCAGCGCGTCCTCGGATCAAAGATCTTGTAAAGCGCGTCGGAGAGGAGATTGAGCGCGATGAAGATGATGCCGACGAGAAGCACGCAGGTCATGACCGCATTCATGTCGCCGATCAGCATGTTGTTGGTGATGTACTGGCCAAAGCCCGGCCACGAGAACACGGTTTCGATCAGCACCGCGCCTTCGAGCAGGCTGCCATAAGCGAGCGCGACAATCGTCACCAACTGCACGCGGATGTTCGCAAAAGCGTGGTGCCAGATAGTGCGGTTTTTCGACAGGCCTTTGACGCGAGCTGTAGTGATATATTCCTGGTTCAGCTGATCCAGCATGAAGCTGCGGGTCATGCGGGTGATATAGGCCATCGAGGAATAACCGAGGATGCTGGCAGGTAACAGCAGGTGGTTCACCGCATCCCAGAACACTTCCCAGTCGCCGGCGATCAGGCTGTCGATCAACAGGAAACCGGTCGTTTCCGGCACCATGCCGATATAAAAGTCCGAAACTCGGCCGCCGCCGCCAACCAGATCTAGCACGGCGTAGAAGATGATCAGGCCGATCATGCCGGTCCAGAAGATCGGCATGGAATGGCCGATCAGGGTCAGGAAACGGATAACGTGGTCGATCGGCTTGTTGCGTTTGACCGCCGCGAGAATGCCGAGTGGAATACCGAGGCCGGCCCCGAACAGGATGGCGAAAGTCGCAAGCTCAATCGTCGCCGGCATGACATGCAGGATATCGTTGATAACAGGCTGGCCGGTGCGGATGGAGGTGCCGAAATCGCCATGCAGAAGATCGCTCACATAGCGGAAGAACTGCTGGTAGATCGGCAGGTTCGCGCCGATGCGCTCCGCCACCATTTCATAGGTCGCCTGGTCCGCTTCTTCGCCGATGATGGCGCGAACGGGATCGACCGGCATCATGCGCCCGATACAGAATGTCAGGACGAGCAAGCCAACCAGGGTAACGAAAATCGTTCCGGCCTGCCGCCCAAAGGCGGTGAAACTCTCGGACTTCATGGAGCCTCCTCAAAATGGTGTCGGAGGCCGCGGCGCTGCAGAAGATGGGACTTGGGCCACGCCGCGGCCAAGGTGCGTTACCGCTCCTTGGAGACGGTACGCAGCTGTGTGGACCAGGACGGGTTCAGTTGCAGACCCTTGATGTCAGCCCGGAAACCGACGCTATCGACGACCTCGGAGAACGGCTGCAGGGCCGGCATCATGTCGGCGTAGTAGTTCTGGATCGCCTCGTAATCCTTGGTCTGCTTGTCCTTGTTGCCCTCGACGAGAGCATCATCGATCATCTTGTTGATCTTCTCGTCATAGAAGGACGTACGCCAGCCCTGGAAATTGGTCAGCTTGGCCGCATCCGAATTGTCTGGATTGTAGACCGTAGCGCGCAGGTTAGAGTCCGGGTGCGGCAACTGACCGCCGCCGCCGCGACCGACAAGCAGTTCGTACTTGCGTTCGCGCATCGCGCCATAAATCTGGTCGCCCGTGCCGGTGATGATTTCCGCCTTGATGCCGCCCTGGGCAAGCGTTGCCTGAATGGCGGTGGCGGCACTCATGAACGGTACGTCGGAAATGGCGCGAAGCGTGGTCGAGAAACCGTTTGGGTACCCGGCCTCGGCCAGCAGCGCCTTTGCCTTTTCGACATCCAGCTTGTAACCGGCATTCGGAAGAGCGCCAAAAATGCCGCTGGCAATCGGGCGGTCGCGCAGCTTTCCGAAATAGGGAAGAACGCTGTCGTTCAGACCCTGATAATCGATGAGATAACGCAGCGCTTCACGCACCTTGGCGTTCTGGAATTTCTCGTCCTTCATCGAGACGGCAAGGTAATAGAAACCGCTGCCGCCATTGGTCTGGATCTTGACGTTTTCGTCCTTCTCCAGAGCTTTCAAGTCTGCCGCCGACATGGAGAAGGCGATGTCGATATCGCCCTTTTGCAGCATCAGGCGCTGGCTCTGGGATTCGGCCAGATGGCGCATCATGATGCGCTTCATCGCCGGCTTTTCACCCCAGTATTCCGGGTTCTGATCGAGGATCACGCGTTCGTTCGAGGCCCATTGGCCAAGCGTGAACGGCCCGGAACCGGCCGAGTTGTTGGTCAGCCAGGCCGCACCCTGATCGCCATTCTTGTCGTGCTCCATCACAGCCTTGCTGTCGAGAATGGAGCCCGGACCGACGATGCCGAGCGTCTGAACGATGATCTGCGGGTCGACCTTCTTGGGCAGGGTCACGACAACGGTCGTAGCATCAGGCGCGGTAAAGCTGGCATCCGCGTTGGCGGCGGTAAAGCCATGCGTCTTCAGGAACGATGCCTGGGCAAGGTTCAGCTTCATCAGTCGTTTGAAAGACCACACGACGTCTTCGGATGTCACCGGGTTGCCGGATGCGAACTTGGCACCCTCGCGAAGCTTGAAGGTAATCGAGCCGTTATCGTCGGCGATCTTCCAGCTTTCGGCAAGCTGCGGATCGACCTTGGATCGGTCGACAGCATTCAGGGACACGAGGTTATCATATATGTTGGCGAGAACCTGCACGGTCTCCTTGCCGGTGATGGCGGCAGGGTCCAACGTCAGGATGTTGTTCATCGAAAAGCCGACAACAAGCATTGTTGGCGGTGTTTCGGCATAAACGGGTTGAGAAAGCAGGGTCGAGCCAAAAAGAACGGCGCCAAGCAGCTTCAGAGATGGTTTCATCGTCATAGATCCTCCCAATCACGCCTGCCTCCTCCAAGGCAGTAAAACCGTATTAAGAGATATGATGTCCTACGATGTCTGTCAACCGACAACGTTAATGTCGAGAATGGCGTTTGTTAATTTCTTTGTCGGGAAGCATCTCTGCGTATCCTCGGTTGTAATTGGCGGCTGGAAAGACGCTCAGAAGGCGATTGAAAAAAATATTTTGAAACGATAGTCAAACAGGACTTTAAAACTCCAGATTAATTCGGATCGACAGTGACCCCCGCCCACGAGAGCATCGTTTGACTGAGAACCGCGATATTGAGCGGCTCGACGCGATCTTTCCGGCTATGCGGGCATCGTTGCTGCAGTCGGTGCAGCGCATCGTGCGTGATACTGCCACCGCCGAAGAGCTGACCCATGACGCCTATCTGCGTGCCAGAAAGGCAATGGAAACATCATCTCCGCGACATCTCGAAGCCTTTTTGTGGCAAACCGCGCGAAATCTGGCGCTGGACCATGTGCGCTGGAAAAAGGTCCGAAGAGGCACCGAGGCATTGGATGACGCCGCTTCCGGTGATCAGGTTTACCGGGATCCGCAGCCATCAGCCGAAGACCACGCCATTCAGAAGGATCACTTGCGCGTCGTTGGCGATGCTTTGCAGAAGCTGCCGCCAAGAGCCCAAAAAGTCTGGATTTTAAGTCGCGTGGAAGGCTGGCCCTATCCACGCATCGCGACGCATCTCGGTGTGTCGCCCAATACCGTTTTTAAC